>JAEEGG010025591.1_pt1 | contig 11344 bp, 7 predicted proteins | sample 9134161 | NCBI WGS metagenome assembly JAEEGG01 (sample SAMN16246543, study PRJNA631951) | gut metagenome | biome: gut microbiome; feature: rumen; material: CR-attached | host: Bos | place: Iran: Karaj | collected 2018-10
CCCTGTTCATTGCGGATAGGATTAATCGTCGACTCATAATACATCTTACCCACCAAGCCCAACGCCTTGGTCTGATAGCGCTCATCCTGATAGTCTTTGAAGTCAATGACTGACGTAGCTCGGGTGTCCTCCAGATGTTCAAAGTCGACGTTACTAAAGAACGGATTGTCCTTCAGCAGTAATGTGCGACTCAACAAAAAGTCGCGGTCTGGGACTTTAAAGGTGCGACAGGCTTTCTCGTTGATGTCGCACATGACGCCATTGGCATCATAGTAAACCATATCCACTAGTGAAGTGTTAAACACAGTATGGTAGCGCATCAGCAGCTTGGCAACCTTCTGTTTTTTCTCTTCCACGTCCGTTACGTCGTGCTGTACTCCAAGCAGGCTTTTCACCTTACCATCGGCATCAGTTTCTGCGATGGAAAGCTTGACTTCATAGAAGCCCTGCAGACCACGTTTTCTGGGATTACTTCTCAACGACACGGACGATGAACTGCTACGGCCTTCGCAAATGTCAAACACCTCTTTGCGCATCCGTTCGAAATCATCCAAATGGTAGAACTCAGAAAACTCTACAGGGTTGTACTCTTTCTCATACTCGCCAGTTTCTGACAGCACGATATAGTGACGGCTGACAACATCATACAACCATAGACTGAGATTACCCGACTGCAACACCAATGCCAGACGACCGTTCGAACTCAGGTTCTTCAGTTTAGCATCTTCTTCTTTTAAGACATACAATCTATTATAAAACAATAGGACAAAAACACTAATGAGGAAAGCTGCCGCCAGATACACGACAATGTGGTCCGGATTGAAGGCTTGCCTCACTGCATCTGTCTGTGCAGACAGGAATATATTCAAATCCATAGATTAGGTTTCGTTATAGGATAATTGGTATAATATGGGTACAAAGATAGGGAAAAATAAGTCATCTTCCAAATTTTTCTTGATTTTATTTTGTTTTTTACTCACTTATTCGTACCTTTGCAGTCTAAATAAGACAGATATGGCAAGAAAAAAGAAACCATTACCGCTCCTTGAGAGTGTCACGATAGAGGCTGTAGCCGCTGAGGGCAAGTGCTTGTTCCATTGGGAAGATATGGTGGTTTTTGTGCCATTTTGCGTGCCAGGTGACGTGTGTGACGTGCAAATCTTCCGTAAAAAGCACTCTTATGCCGAAGGGGAGGTTGTGCGTATTATAAAATATAGTAATGTACGCGCGATACCGTTTTGCGAACATTTCGGTATTTGTGGAGGCTGCAAGTGGCAAAACCTACCCTATCCTGAGCAACTGAAGTTCAAGCAACAACAAGTGTTGGACCAGCTTACGCGAATCGGAAAGATTGAACTGCCTGCATTTCGGCCAATCCTCGGTAGTGTAAAGACACAAGAGTATCGCAATAAGCTCGACTTCGGCTGTGCGAATAAACGGTGGTTGACCAGCGAACAGTTGAAGGACGAAACATTGGTGAAAGACACACCATCCATCGGATTCCATATCACAGGCGCCTTCGACAAGATATTACCTATAGAGAAATGCTGGCTGATGGACGATTTGCACAATCAGATTCGCAACGAGGTGCGCGACTATGCCATTGAGCACGGTCTGTCGTTCTTCGACCTGCGCCAGCAGGTAGGTCTGCTCCGCGACGTCATCATCCGCAACAGTGCCTCAGGCGAGTGGATGGTTATCTTCCAGTTCCACTACGACAGGAGTAGTCAGGAGTCAGGAGACAGGAGTCAGGAGGAGGCAATGAAGCTGTTGCAACATATTGCCGATAAGTTCCCACAAATCACCTCGCTGATGTACCTCGATAACCAGAAGTGCAACGATACCATCGGTGATCAGGACATCCTTGTCTTCAAAGGTACTGACCATATCTTCGAACTGATGGAGGATCTGAAGTTCAAGGTAGGCCCTAAGAGTTTCTATCAGACAAACACTGAGCAGGCTTATCACCTCTACAGCGTGGCCCGCGAACTGGCTGGCCTCACTGGAAATGAGTTGGTCTATGACCTCTACACTGGTACGGGCACCATCGCCAACTTCGTGGCCAAGAAAGCAAGGAAGGTCATTGGTATCGAGTACGTACCAGAAGCCATAGAGGATGCCAAAGTCAACTCCACCATCAATGGCATTACGAACACCTTGTTCTTTGCCGGTGATATGAAGGACATTCTGAATGATGAGTTCATTAGCAACTACGGATCTCCTGACGTCATTATCACCGATCCGCCACGTGCCGGTATGCATCCCGATGTGGTGAAGACCATCCTCCATGCAGCTCCTCAGAGAATTGTCTATGTAAGTTGTAATCCTGCGACTCAGGCTCGTGACTTGCAGCTGATGGACGACCTATATAAAGTGTCGGCAGTACAACCCGTTGACATGTTCCCACATACGCCTCATGTGGAAAATGTGGTTCTTCTTGAGCTAAGATCATAAAAAAGGTGGCAATAATTTGGTAGTTTCAAAAACTTTTCGTATATTTGTCCCCACAAATCCTAAAACAAATCATTATGTTAAAGAAATCATTATTACTCGCGGTGCTGATGGCAGGTTTCGTTAGTACTGCAAGCGCAGAAGAACCTGAGTCGATGAATGCAGAAGTACAGACTGTTCAGGAAACCACTCAGGAAAAATCGTCCATCGATTTGCCTGCATGGGTTAAGAACATCAAATTCAGCGGCTACGGCATGTTGCAGTATCAGGGACAGGACCCCGAAGGTAACCACTCGAACTCTTTCAACCTGCGTCTGGCTCGTTTTATCCTTGATGGAAAGATTGGTGATTTCGACTGGCGTGCACAGATCCAGGGTACAAATGCTACTGGCCCTGGACAGCCTACTGTACAACTTGTCGACCTTTATGCAGAGTGGAGAAAATTCCCAGAGTTCAAAGTGCGTGCAGGACAGTTCAAGCGCGCCTTTACCTATGAGAACCCCACCCATCCCATCACTCAGGGATGGCGTGGTTACGCTGATGTGATTAACAAACTGTCAGCCTTTGGCGACCGTACAGGTGAGAAATCCTCTGGTGGTCGTGATATCGGTATCCAGGTTGCAGGTGATCTCTTCCCCAATGCCAACGGCCGTCGTGTGTTCCACTACCAGATTGGTGTCTACAATGGTGAGGGTGTGAACCAGAAGGATATGGACAACCGCAAAGATATCATCGGTGGTGTATGGGTGATGCCCATCAAGGGGCTCCGTATCGGTGCTTTCGGATGGACAGGTAGCCGTGGCGGTATGCTCGATCCTGAGACAGGCAAGACCCGCAGTATCGAGAAGAACCGCTACGCCATCTCCGCCGAATACGACAAAGATGAATACACCTTCCGCGCCGAGTATATCCACAGTCAGGGCTGGGGTGCTAAATCTCCCGGAAACAACGTGCGCGAGATATGTTACGAGAATGGCGACAAGGCCGATGGCTGGTATGTGTTCGGCATCGTGCCACTGATCAAAGGCAAACTCCACGCCAAAGCCCGTTACCAGACCTACCGCAATCAGAAAAACTGGTCTACGTCGGTCAATCAGGTGGAGTGCGGTCTGAACTATTTCTTCACGAAGAACCTGGAACTACATGCCGAGTACTCGCACGTGAATGATCGCAACCTGGCCAAGCACAACTACAACCTGATAGACGTTGAACTGGACTTCCGTTTCTAAGACATATTATTATTTAGACATAAGGACATAAGAACATATTGGCTGCGCTATAACTGCCTCCATAATTTGTTCTTATGTTCTTCTGTCTAAAAAGAAGAAGTATTTCTGTCTGAGGCGTTCCCAGAGATGAGTCTTCTGATGGAGGATTAGCAGCGAGAACATCAGGCTGACGAGTGTCAGACCGATGCCGAAGACCCAATAAGCATAACCGCCGACCGTGATGGTAGTGAAATAGGCCAGCAATCCGATGAGGATGTGAATGGCGCTATACTTCATCACGGCCGGCGACATTTTGTAACCATAGCGCCATCGGGCGACGGCGTTGATCATCACGAAGTCAAAGACATTTGCCAGAGTGATGGCCATACCCGTTCCCACAAGTCCCCAATGCTCGTAGCCGAAGATGATGAGAAACACGAACACCACGAAATAAGTGCCCTCAAGAAACAGGAACATCAGCGAATAGCCGCGTGCCAGCGTGATGTAAGCCGCCGGCAGCGTCACGGCCTTGAAAAACATCGCCAATACAGCGACCTGTGTCATCGCCACCACAGGCATGAACTTCATGCTGAAGAACAGCGGTATCAAGACAGGCAGGAAAATGATCAGTCCCACCAACATCGGCGCAGCAATGAGCATCGACACCTCCATCTGCTTGTTCACCGCCTCGTTAGTTGCCTCCATATCAGCATTGACGGCCGACAGACGCGGGAAGTAGTCGGACTCCATAGCCGAGAACACCATACCCGCATAGGTAATCGTAATCATATATCCCGCATTGTAGAGACCAAGTACATCCAGGTCGGCTGTCACATTCAGCCATGAGCGAATGAACATCTCCGCACCAGAACCGATGATGCCCGCCAGCGTGAAAGCCACACCCAGACGCACCATCTCCATGCCATCGCCCAGGATCCCCTTCGCCCCCTTCAACCGTAGAGGATACAGACTATAGGTCTCTCGTACCGTCAGCAGCATCGTGACCAAAGCCATCAGCACAATCACCGGCACGATACCCGCCTCGCCAAAGAAATAATAGACAGGTACGGACAAGAACAAGGCTGCGAGGACCGATCCCACCTGTACCAATGCCAACGATTTCAAACGTCTGCGGCCTTTCAGTATAGCCGTCTCACCACCTGTCACCGCCAGCATACCCACTGCCGGAGCCAACAATATAAAATGGAGACTATGGTCACCCCACGCAAACGTCGTACTACTCAGAAACGGTCCGATGGCAATACACACCAGCATACCCAAAAGAGCCGTTAGCAACGACCATGCCCGTACGACCTTCACAAAGTGAACCACCTGCGGATGATGGTCGTCGGTGAACTCCGAGAGTTGGCGGACCGCACTCGTAGAGATACCAAAATGGGTGGACTGTGAGATGAACGAGACTGTCGTGTTGAACAGTGTCACCAGTCCCATACCCGATGGGCCGAGCAGCAGAGCCACAAACTTATTGCGTACAAGGCTCACCAACACGTTGAGACCTTGTACGCCCCCGAAGACACCCGTGTACTTCAACACATGGCCGTAGGCTCCTTTTTCGCTTTCGTTCATTCTTTCTATATAACGAAACGGACACTTATTTATTATATAGGGACACTCTTTTCGTGCCGATGCCTTTAGCCATCGCAGCAGGGCAAACAGAATAAATGAATCTTATTTTAAATATAGACACATCATCGTGAGATCATCACTGGGCTCTGCCCCATCACGGTGGGCCTCGACTTCTGCGCTGAGTTTTTCAACGAGTTGCTGTGCTGAAGTGAAGTGCGTGTTGCGAAGTATTTCGAGCAGGCGCTCATCGCTGAACTCTTCTTTCTCCTTGTTCTCAGCCTCATTCAGTCCGTCGGTATAGATGAAGAACGGCCGGCCCTTGATGGTATCCATCTCTTCACCCTTGTATTCCATTCCTGGCATAATACCGATAGGCACATTTGGTTTCATCTTTAGGAACATGACATCGTCGCCGCCACATCCTATAACGGGGGGATTATGGCCTGCATTACAGAACGAGAGATGGCCATTAGTGAGGTCTACGAGTCCGAGCCAGAAGGTCACAAACATGACGCTCTCATTGTCGTCGCCCGATAAGGCATCGTTCATGCGGGTACAGATCTCTGCAGGAGGCATCGTCTGTTTGGCCAGCGTGAGGAACAGGCGCGTGGCCTGTGCCATAAACAGCGAGGCAGGCACGCCCTTGCCACTGACATCACCCACGCAGAAATAGAGTTTGTCGCCCAGACGCAGATAATTATAGAGGTCGCCGCCCACCTCCTTGGCAGGCGTCATCGAGGCGTACATGTCGAGCCCCTTGATGTCTGGGAACACGCTGGGCACCATCGACATCTGTATGTTGCGGGCAATGCGCAGTTCACTCTCCATACGCTCCTTGGCCGCCGTGGTCTCCTCTAACTGGTCATAGGCCACCTTCAACTGCTCGTGAGCCTTTTTCAGTCTTGCCGCCATGCGATTACGCACGAAGATATAGATGACAAGGGCAAGAATGAGGGCAGCCATGACGGCCAGACGGGTCCACCACTGCTGTCGCTCCATGCGCTCCTTCTCTGCCGTCATCTCCGCTTCCTTCTGACGCACAGCCTCCTCCTCGATGGCATCCTGCCGGCGCTGCTTGGTGATGGCCGAGTCGAGGTGCTCTACGATCTGAACGCTCACGGCCCGCACCGTATCAAAGCGTTCGGCCATCATGTTCACGTAAAATTTCTTCAGCATCCACTCCTGAATCGTCTGCAGCGAATAGTCCAAACCATATTCCCTGATGAGTTTCTCGGTGCTACTGAGATTATCGGCTGCGTCATTCCAAAGTCCTACCTGACGCAGATAATCGCTGCCGAGTATCAGGCCTTCTGCCGTCAGCGAATAACTCGTCTCCAGAAAGTCCTCGTATACCTTGGCCGCCTCGGCCTTGCGCCCCACGCCTTCAAGGGCCGAAGCACGATAGATGTAGTAGCGTGCCCGCTGCTTGTCGGCATAGTCGGAACGTGCATCCGGCAGTTTGTCGTAGTCGTCAAGCAACTTGCCATAGCGGTCTATCCAGTACATCGCCTTCTGATAGTCGTGGATTTCCAGAAAGTTGTAGCAGATGTTGATGACACCGACAAAGGCATCACGGTAGGCTATCGCATTCGGATTCTTCTCCATATTGTCAAGATGGGCTTGATAGCCGTCCTCCAGACTCTTGTTGGAAGCGTCCTCGCTCAGGCCTAAGCGGCTTTGGCAGGAACCCTGATAGATGAGCAGGTTGATGTAGTCGCTCGTCAACCTAGCGTCATGCTTCTTGAGGTAATCTAGCGCAGGAATGGCCACCTTCAGGCCAGCCTCATACTCGCCCTTGGTACTTTTCAAACCCGTCAGTCGGCTGGCGATGGCAGCATAGACTTCCAGTTCCTCTGGTGTATCCACATTGTCCATGACGGCCAAACCCTTGGTCCAGTAGAGTTCGGCCATACGCTTCTTATGGGTACGGTCGCTGGCATACCCCAGCCAGTAGAAAGCCTTGCCTTCGCTGATATCGCCTGTTTCCTTCAGACTGTCGGCCAGCATTGCGATACGCTGGTAGTCCTTCGTCTCATAGGCGATGTTGATCAGACTGTCGGCTTCTTGTTGGTGCTTTCTATTCGCAGAACTGTTGATGTCACAACCAGTAGTGGTCAGCAGCAGCATGCCGATAACCGATGCAAAAGCAATGATCTTGATACGCATAAAGTGAAATTTCTTGATTTGTCGGCAAAGTTACTAAAAAAATTCGCAATAACATAGAAGTTGGCCCGACTTTTTGGGAAATAAAGTTAAAACCACTGAGATTTCCATATTTTATTGTTACCTTTGCACCCGATATGATACAACAGCCACTGGTCAGTTTTATCCTGACGTGTTACAACCTGCCTCTGGACATGCTGTGCGCATGTATAGACAGTATCCTCAGACTTTCGCTGCGTTCGGAAGAGCGGGAGATCATTGTCGTTGACGATGGGTCGGAAGTCAGTCCGATCAACGATCTGCTCCGATATGGCGACGAAATCATCTATGTACGACAGAAGAACGGCGGCGTCAGCACTGCCCGCAACACAGGCATGGAGATGGCCAAGGGAAAGTATTTCCAGTTCGTCGACGGTGACGATACGCTGCTCCAGGTACCTTACGACCACTGCCTCGACATCATCCGTAACCATCAGGATGCCGACATCGTGATGTTCGACTTCACCAACGACTCCCAAGAATCCCCGACAACCTTCGCGGCACCCGCCAAGAAGAGCGGTATAGAACTGATGCGCACGGAGAACCTACGCGGCTCGGCCTGCTGCTATCTCTTCCGCCAGACTGTTAGAAGCCAGTTGTCGTTCACACCAGGCATCGAATACGGCGAGGACGAGGAGTTCACCCCACAATTGCTGATTCGTGCCGAAACCATATACATTACTGATGCGAAGGCCTACTATTACCGCGAGCGCCAGACGTCAGCCGTCCACCAGCAGAGTGCCGAGCGTATCGACAAACGGCTGGCCGACCACCTGACCGTGATCCTCCACCTGAACGAACTCGCCGACAGGCGACCGTATGAAGAACGTCTGGCCCTGCAACGTCGCATAGCGCAACTCACGATGGATCATATCTACAACACCATCATGGCCACCCGTTCGGAAGGGAGACTCGACGAGACTATCGCAACCCTGCGCCAGCATAACCTCTTCCCCCTACCCGACCGTGATTACAGTACGAAGTACGTCTGGTTCCGGAGGCTGACCAACAGCCGTCTTGGACGAAAGATACTGCTCCGCACTCTCCCAATGATGAAAAAAGAAAGATGAGGATACTATTATTAGGCGAATACAGTAATCTGCATGCCACGCTGGCTGAAGGTTTACGACGACTCGGCCATGAGGTGCTCGTCGTATCCGATGGCACCTACATCTACGGCTACAAGCGCGACATCTCACTTTCCCGTCAAGGCACAGGCATATGGTCTGCCGTCAGATATCTGTGGAAATTGCTCATCACCCTACCCCGTCTGCGAGGTTTCGATGTCGTTCAACTGATCAACCCAGACTGCTTTGCCCTGAAGGCTGAAAGGCAGTTTGCCCTTTATCGCTACCTGCGGAAACATAACAAAGTGATGATCCTCGGCTCTTTCGGCAACGACTGGCAGTGGGTGGAGTGCGGACTGAACCGGAAGTTGTTCCGCTATGGCGACTTCAACGTCGGCGACCATCTGCGTACCTGCGCCTACACCCAGCAGGTCATCAAGGAATGGCTTCACTCCACCAAGGGAGAACTCAGCCGATACATCGCCGACGACTGTGATGCCATCGTCACCTGCCTTTACGAGTACCAGGCCATCTATCAGGACGATTATCCCGCCAAGACACTGTTCATCCCTCTGCCCATCGTACCGAAGGATATCGATCCCGACACCCTGGAGCGGACATCACCTTACCCCGTCCGGTTCTTCCTTGGCATCAAGCGGATCCTGATGGAGTTCAAAGGAACAGACATCTTCTACGATGCCTTACAACGCATCAAGGCCGACTATCCGGACAAATGTGAAGTCACCGTCGTGGAAGACCTGCCGTTCAGCGAATACGAGAAACGTATGAACGGTCAGGACTTCATTCTGGACCAAGCCTATTCCTACACGCCCGCTATGAACGCCCTCGAAGCGATGAGCAAAGGCGTCGCCTGCATCGGCGGCGGAGAACCTGAGAACTACGACATCATCGGGGAAACAGAACTGCATCCCATCATCAACATCCTGCCAGACAGGGAGAATGTCTATCAGGCTCTGGCTGACATCATATCACATCCAGAGCAGATCACACGACTTAAGAAAGAAAGTATTGAGTACATCAAAAGGCACCACGACTATCTCAAAGTGGCGCATCAGTATGAAGAACTGTATCAAAAACTTCTGTCAGGCGCTTCCCGATAACCTCCGCTGAAGCCAACCGTCTGACAGCCTCCGAAACAACCTTCCCATTGAAATCCTTCTTTTCCATGACCCTCTGCATTGCGTCAGACAACGCCTGAACATCATCTATGGGTACGATGGTACAACCACCTTCGATGCGCAGACTCTTCGGCACGCACTCTGTAGCGATAGTAGGAATACCGGTGCTCATCGCCTCCAACAAGGCTAATGGCTGCACTTCACTGCGACTGGCAAGTACCAGTGCATCAGACTGATACAATAAATCTCTTACAGCACCTCTTGAAATAAGTCCATGCGAAACGACACCCTCTGAAAACAGTTTCTGGCAATCTGCAGAATCCGTGCCACGTCCGGCAATGTGTAACTCGACATCCAGTCCCGATGCCCGCAGTTGGCGGAAGGCTGGCAGCAAGATATCATACCCCTTCAGCGGCCAGAAGTTGGCCAGGCAACAAAAACGGAACGGACGACCTTCATGAGACTGGCGCTCGCGGAAATGGAAGAAGTCCACGTCGACGGTATTCGACACAGCCTGCCAGCGATAGGCATTGCCGAAATAGCATGCGATATTCCCCACCAGTTCCTCCGACACGGGGATGACCAGATTGGCCTGCTCGTATGCCTTGCGGAGCAGTGGTATCTGCCAGGCACTGCTGGGTGCAGGGCCGAACTCCTTCTCAAACACCAGCCGCGAAAGATGCTCCGTAATGACGTAAGGGATCTGATACTTCCGGCTGATCTGCATCGCCGCATAGCCAGCCCACTTGGAACAATGCGCATGAAGTATGTCCGGACGACCATAAAGGGAGATGTAGTCATCGAACATCTCGCCGACGATTCTCACCCATCGACGTACATTCCACCTGACCATCATAGGCACGCCCCGCTGGAACGACTGACAGACGGTGATGCCATCACGCTGATGTTCATACCGGCCGAAAGGCAGTGACAGATATCCCTTCGCTCCGATGGTGACACCCAACTGCACGTTACTCAGGATACGCACCTCATGGCCCTGCGCCTTCAGAGCCTTCGCCTGATCGAGGCAGAACTCACCGCCGTAGGGCGTGAAGAATGACGGAATCTCGAGGATATGCATATTTTAGAGGTGAGAGGAAAGAGGTAAGAGGTGAGAGGTAAGGGTAAGAGAAAGCGCGATGTCTCCTTCATGGAAACACCGCGCTTGTCCGGTAATCATAATTATTAATTACTAATTACAAATTACTCATTGCTTAAGCCTCAGCAGGAGCCTCTGTGGCGGGAGCAGCCTCCTCTGCGGGAGCCTCGGCAGCAGCGGCCTCAGCAGCCTTTGCAGCCTCTTCCTCAGCCTTAGCGGCAGCCTCAGCAGCCTTCTTGTCGGCTACCTTCTTGGCGATGGCCTCATTCACGGCCTTCTCTGCCTTCAGGGCGTTGGCAGCAGCATCCTTCTTGGCCTTAGCCTCTGCCTCTGCAATCTTTGTCAGACCGTTCTGCTTGTCAGCCTTCCAGGCGTCAAACTTCTTCTGGGCAGCAGCCTCATCGAAAGCGCCCTTCTTCACACCACCCTTCAGGTGCTTCATCAGGTACACGCCCTCACGGCTCAGGATGTTACGTACGGTGTCTGTGGGCTGGGCACCAACCTCAACCCAATACAGTGCACGCTCGAAATTCAAGTCTACTGTGGCAGGATTGGTGTTGGGATTGTAAGTACCAATCTTCTCAGTAAAAC
>JAEEGG010025594.1_pt1 | contig 11343 bp, 9 predicted proteins | sample 9134161 | NCBI WGS metagenome assembly JAEEGG01 (sample SAMN16246543, study PRJNA631951) | gut metagenome | biome: gut microbiome; feature: rumen; material: CR-attached | host: Bos | place: Iran: Karaj | collected 2018-10
CGCCCCTATTCTCCTGATATTCATCGGTAGTTCGTTCATCTTTGACGACATCTGCAACAGACGCAAGAACAAGTAACTGACCATCACTATGCTTTACAAATATCTTAGAATGGCAGCTGCAACTGCTGTCATAGCCACAACTATGCCCTTATCGGCCATGAACCAGGACGTCGATGGCAAAGTAACCGACGAAAATGGCCAACCGCTGCCCAACGTGAACGTGGTGCTTCTATCGCCCGACTCAACCTTTGTGCAAGGTGCCGTCACCGACGAGCAGGGTATGTTCAAGATCATTTCGAGCGAGAACGGAAGCCTCCTGAAACTGACAAGCATCAGCTACGAGACCCGCTTCATCCCCCTCACACCCTCAACATCGTCCCTCCTGGACATACAGATGAAGGAAGAGACCGAGATGCTCGACGAAGTGGTGGTGAAGAGCCAGCTGCCAAAAACGCTGGTCAAAGGTGATGCCATGCGCACCACCGTGGCAGGAACCATCCTCGAGAAGGCAGGAACCGTGAGCGATGCCCTCTCGAAGATACCTTCGCTCGAAGCCGAACGCGACGGCGCCGTGAAGGTGCTGGGCCGCGGCGATGCCGAAGTGTATATCAACGGCCGACGTGTGCAGGACATGAAGGAACTCACGCGACTGCGCTCCGACCAGATACAGCACGTGGAAGTGGTGCAGAATCCCGGTGCACGCTACTCAGCCTCGACGAAGGCCGTGGTCCGCATCACGCTCAAGAAGGCGCAGGGCGAAGGCATCAGTTTCCAAGACAACCTCACTGGAATATATCAGTATGGCCACACGCTGACCAACAACCTCGACGTGAACTATCGCACGGGAGGTCTCGACATCACTGCCTCGTTCTGGGCTGGCCGTTATGGTCATACCGGGGGACTCCAGGAAAACGACATGTACTACCTTTGCGGCGATGAGGTTTACAAGGGCATCACCAAGCAGGAGAGGATAAAAAACGTGTGGAAAGGATGGTCTCCACAGTTGCAAATCAACTATATGGTGAACGAGAACCACAGTTTTGGTGCCTTCTACAAATACGATCGTCACCCCAGCGACAACGTGATCGTCGATTACAATACCGACAACTACAAGAACGGCTGCTACATCGAACGTTCGGAGAGTCGCATCAATGAGAATGATAATTTCCGCAAGCACATCTTCAACGCCTATTATAATGGAAAGGTGGGGCAACTGGGTATTGACTTCAACCTTGACGGACTTTTCGATGACACCAACGAAGATGGCAGCACCGACGAGACGATGACGCCTGTGGGCGACTATCTGGATGGTTCGATGTATGACAGTTCCACCAGGCGCTCCATCGAGAGCAACACCGCCAGTGCCAACAACTTCTGGGCAACGAAGCTCATTCTCAGCTATCCCATACTGAAAGGCAACTTCTCGCTGGGTGGTGAATATTCGTACAATCATCGCACCGACGCCTACTCGTATATGGCATCTGACTACGTACCTGTAAAAGCCACCGACACGGAGATCAACGAGAAATCGTCGGCCCTGTTCATGGAGTACGGTCGCTCTTTTAATCTCTCAACTCTAAACTCTAAACTCTCAACTCTTTTTGTACAGATTGGTCTGCGCTACGAGCACCTGAAGAACGACTACTACGACTTTGGCAAACGTCAGGACGAAGTGTGCCGCGACTATGGCGACTGGTTTCCGACTGCCGTCATCGCCGCCCCCATCGGCAAGGTGCAGGTCTCGCTATCGTATCGTCGCGACATCGAGCGTCCGAACTACAGCAATCTGTCGAGTTCGACCATCTATCTCAACCGTTACAGTTTCCAGAGCGGCAACCCCTACCTGAAACCCACCTACACCCACAGCCTCGTGCTGAATACAAGCTACAAGTGGGCAAACATGACGCTGAACTACGGTCGCATCAAGGATGTCCTCACCATGTCCACCGAACCATTCCCCGGCTCGGAAGATCCCCTCATCAGCCTCGTACACCCCATCAACAGCGAGGAGGATTTCGACCAGCTGAGCATCGGCCTCTCTGCCAGTCCCACCATTGGTCGCTGGCATCCGATGTGGTACGCCTTCTGCGTATTCCAAAACTACAAGACGCCGACCGCTGATGGCACGATGCTGACACTCGACCGACCGTACCTCACATTGGTTTGGCAGAACGCCATCGAGTTGCCCCACGGCTACCGGCTGAACGCCTCGATGCAAGGAGCCAACAAAGGTGACTACAACAACTTCCGCATCATCGCCATTCGGTTCAATACCGATCTGGGCATCCAGCGTGACATCAATCTGCACCGGCTGGGTTCGCTCACCATCGATGTGCGCTGCACCGACATCTTCAACACGAACAAGACCGAAGCCATACTCTATGGACCGCGCGAAATCACCGTCCGCAATCCCACCCGCCGCACCTTCGTGCTCGACCTGACCTGGAAGTTCAACGAGGCCCGTTCGAAGTACCGTGGCTCCGGCGCCGGCGAAAAGCAGAAGGCGAGGATGTGAGGGAAAAGGGATATTAAGGGATATTAGGGATATTTGGGGATATTAAGGGACGTTACCTTTGCCTTGAAGAGCATGGGGATCCCAAGAACATTTGTCCCTTAAATTCCCTTAAAATCCCTTAGATTCCCTTAGATTCCCTTCAAATTATTTGGATAGTTCACAATTATGTAATATCTTTGCACCGCCAAATACATTACCTTTTATTTAAACTATCTACAAAAAAAATGAATAAAGCATTTCTTGCAGTCTTGTCATTCTCGCTTCTGATGATTCCTTTTTTGGCTTCGGCACAAGTCACACAGATCATCCGGGGCCAGGTGAGCGATGTGGCTTCGGGCGAGCCGATGAGCGGTGTGACCATCCAGGTGGAAGACCTGAACGGACATGGGGCAATCTCCGATGCCGAGGGATACTTCGTGATCACAGATGTTCCCGTGGGACGTCACTCCATCCGAGCGAGTTACGTCGGCTACGAGCCATTGGTGATGAAGGAGCAGCTGCTATCGTCGGGCAAGGAACTGATGCTGAACCTGAGGATGCGCGAGAGCATCTCGGAACTTGGCGAGGTCGTAGTAAAACCCCGAGTCAACAAGCAGATGCCGCTCAACGAGATGGCACAGGTCGGAGCCCGCATGTTCAGCGTGGAGGAAGCCACGCGCTATGCAGGAGGTATGGCCGACCCCGCCCGCACAGCCTCGATGTTTGCAGGTGTGGCATCGGGAGGTTCGACCAACGGCATCAGCATCCACGGCAATTCGCCGCAAATGCTGCAATGGCGTGTCGAAGGCGTCGAGGTCTATAATCCCAATCATTTTGCCGACATCACAGGCTTGGGCGGTGGCATCTTTACCTCGCTCAACGGTACGGTGCTCGCCAACAGCGACTTCCTGTCCGGAGCCATGCCTGCCGAGTTCGGCAATGCCCTCTCCGGAGCCTTCGACATGAAGATGCGTTCGGGCAATAACCGGAAGCATGAACACGCCGTGCAAGTGGGTACCCTTGGTGTCGATTTTGCCTCAGAAGGGCCTTTGGGCAAAAATACGAAGGCATCGTATCTGGTGAACTACCGATACAGTTTTCTCGAGATTGCAAAGAAGATGCACGCCATCAACATGGAGGACGAGACGCTCGACTACCAGGACCTGAGCTTCAAACTCAACTTCCCCACTGCCAGCGCCGGCACATTCTCCCTGTGGTTCACCGGACTGATTGACAACTACCGGCACGACGTACCCGACCCTACCGAATGGAAGATCATGTGGGACACCAGCGGCTCGTGGTCGCATCAGCGGAGCTGCGCCGGAGGACTCACCCATACCTATCGGTTCAAGACCGGTGGCTCGCTCAACACAAATATAGCCTATACGGGTTCCTACTCGCGTCTGGCACAAGATGACTACACCGAACAGATGCAGAAGATGCCCATCATCGACGGTCGATATGCCCAGTGGAACATCATCATCAGCCTGCAGCACCAGCACAAGTTCTCGTCGCGCTACACAATGCAGAACGGTTTCGAGCACCAGCATCTCGATTTCCACACGTGGGTTGATTTCGTACACGAAATTGGCGAACCGCTCTACCGTGTCTCCGACTCGGAAGGCAATACGGGGCTCACCCGATTCTATACCAACCACAAACTGGCTCTGAGCCGACGTCTCACAGCAGTGGCAGGTGTCAATGTGATGTGGTTCAACCTGAACAACCAGTGGCTCGCCGAACCGCGCCTCAGCCTGCAATACAAGACTTCGGCTTCGAGCACCCTTTCGGTGGCCTATGCCCTCAACAGCCGAAAGGAGAACACCGATACCTACTTCGTGTACGATCCGAATGACCCCTCGAAGGTTGCCAACAAGGACCTCGGTCTCACTCGCTCGCATCACATCAGTGCCTCCTTCGCACAGCGCCTCGGCGAAAATGTCCTGCTGAAGATTGAGCCCTACTGGCAATGGCTCTTCGACGTCCCTGTCGAATCGGGAACTGCCTACTCCATCCTCAACCAGATCATGTTCTCGCAGGACCGTGCACTGGTCAACGAGGGAGCGGGACGCAACTACGGCATCGATTTCACACTCGAACGCTACCTCAACAACGGCCTCTACGGAATGATGACCGCAACATTGTTCAAATCGGAATACCGCGATGCCCAGGGAATGTGGCACCACTCGCGCCACGACCGCCTTTACGTGGCCAACATCCTCGGTGGCAAGGAATGGATGGTAGGACGTGCCGACAAGAACGTCTTTGGCTTCAACGGACGCCTCACCCTGATGGGTGGCGACCGCTATACTCCCATCCCTGCCGATATGACCTTCGACGACGTCAAAAAACGACCCGACCAACAGGTACCGGTCGATGATGGTCCCGATCCCTACAACGCACAGAAGGGCATGAATGTGGGCTATGCATTCTCGGTGAAATACATCCTCAACAAGCAGCATACTGCCCACCACATCATCCTCGAATACCTCCAACTTCGCACATTCAACGGCCAGACCTTCGACCTCCGCACCCACGAACTTGTCGATCAGTTCACCTCAATGACTTTTCCCAATATAGCCTACAGGGTGGAGTTCTGATGATAGTTCAATTAACAATTAACAGTTAACAATTAACAATTGATTGCTCGACCCAAACTCGTCAATCGAAGGTAACGTCCGCTAACTCCCGCTAACTCCGATTAACTCCCGATAACTCCCGCTAACTCCCAAATAAAACATGAACATAAGACAAGAAACTCCCAAAGATTATCGTGAGGTTGAGAACCTTACACGCGAGGCATTCTGGAACGTCTATCGCCCTGGATGCACGGAGCATTACGTGCTCAACCAGTTCAGAACGAATCCCGACTTCATCCCTGAACTTGACCTTGTGATGGAGGAAGATGGAAAGATCATCGGCCACGTGATGTTTTCGAAGGCTGAGATCATTCTTAATGATGGGACCAGCTTTCCTTCATGGACATTCGGTCCCATCAGCATCCACCCCGACTACAAGCGCAAAGGCTATGGCCTGAAACTACTGAATTATGCCTTAGAAAAGGCCAAGGAAATGGGCATCGGCCTCCTGCAGATGGAGGGAAACATCGAGTTCTATAAACACGCAGGCTTCGGCTTGGCCAGCAAGATGAAGATTCACTATCATGCAGAACCGAGAGAGTCTGAAGTGCCTTATTTCCTTGCCCAGGAGCTGATTCCTGGCTATTGGGGCAATCGTGAGGGAACCTATTGTCCTCCCAAGGGCTATTTCGTGGCTGACGAGCATCCCGAGGCCTTCGAAGCTTATGAGGCAACCTTCCCGCAGAAGGAAAAACTCCGCCTGCCAGGACAATTAGGATATGAGGAATAAAAGCTGGAGAAAATGAAGCATGTGTTTTTAATCTTGGCGTTTCTGATTACTGGTACCATTCCCCAGCAGGCGCAAACTCCAATAAGCGACAGCAATAGGCTATCGAAAGATCAGGTGTTGGCACATGTGGACGAACTTAAGAAACTTATAGATGATAAAATCTGGCCGGCGTACAATGATCCTGCCTATAGCATGGAAATGAACTATTACGAGGACGGTCCCTTCCGTATGCATTTGGATCAGGCGGAAGACGATACTCTGGCTCGGATGGAATGCAGTTCGCCTGAGATAACCATACAAGCTGTTCCAAGTGTTAAGACATACGAGGAATGGTATGCCATGCTGATGCATGAGTGCTTCCATGGATTCCAGTACAAGCATACGGTTTTCTGGAACAAGATGTTGGCTTCCACTCCAGAGAACTTTATTACAAGCGACTCTCTAAAGGCCCTCAGAAGGAATTATGAGTGGTATCGTGACATGCTTTCGAAAGAGAACGCTCTCCTTAAGAAGGCATATGAGGCTTCCGACATCCATGAAGCCTGCCATATTCTCTCAGGATTCTATTCCATTCGAGACAAGCGACTCAAAACCGTCAAAGATCGATTAGGGCTTGATATCATAGAATTTTACCCTATCATTGAGACAGTGGAAGGTTCCGCACGATACATTGAATACCGTTTGGCGCGTGAGCAAGGTATAACAGACACAGACTGGATGACTAATCTCGACAGTAATTCCTGTTACTATGCCTCAGGACTTTACCTGATGCTAATCATGGATAAGTTTGGTATTCCATATAAGGATGAACTGTTTCAGAAATACAACACGTTGACTGAACTGATTCAAAATAGAACTCGACAGGAGGTCAAGATACTGATAGAGATTCGTCCGGAGGTGAACTATGTAACGCATCTCTACACGCTTGCAGAACTGGGATTCTCTGACTCGGAATACGCTGCGAAATATGGCAATACGCTTCCAAAGGCAGCTATTGACACCTTACAGAAGTATAAGGAGTATCTGACCTTCGGGCAAGGTGAGGGAGGCCCCCTATCCTGGTTTTTCTTCAAAGTTGCCCAAGAGACGTTTGCTGACTCTGATGCACTGAAAGCCATCATGGACGGCTATCGCGAAGAGGCCCTGGAAATGGGCGTACCTGCCGACGAAATGGCTATTCCTACTGCCATTGCCAATGTGTACGTGGAAAACTACGACCATTACCTGCAGGAAGTCTATCCTCAAGCGAAGGCTGATATGGAGGAGCGTCGGCAGCTGTTGAGTCAGAAAATGCAGGAGCAGTCGTTTGTCAAGGACTGGGAGCGTGTGACGGGATATACCTGGCATCGAGGCGATTATCACTGGCTGCTGTATCGTGCTGGTCAGAAAGGCCCCTCGTACAACAATCTGAACGACAGCACCAACACCGTCTGGTACAATCAGTACATCGACTACCAGTTGGCGATGTTCAGCCATGAGTTCGGCATCTTCCTGATGCAGGACAGCATCGACCCCATCGTGGAGGAAATGAAGGAGTACACACGGAAACTTGATTCAGAGCGAGACCTGACCTACGTTCCTTGGGCAGCCTTCGAAAGCCTTGCCTGTTGGTACAACTGCAAGATTGCTGGCCGTGAGACTGCCGATTACCATGGTTTCGGCAATGCCGACGTGCAGACTTTCTGCCAGATATTCGACCGCCTTTCGAAAGACGGCATCAGCGATCCAGCAGAATTCTATCGCAAGGGCATTATTGAATATTTGAAATAGTTACTATGGCAATAACGAGCGAGAGACTGAGACAGACGTTTTCTGAAGGCGGTGCTCAGGAGATATATCACGAAGTGAGGGCTGAAGGCGATTTCCTCGGCTTCGCACAACAGTATGTCTTTGACCCAGACTATCGGGTGGCAAGGAGTGCCTTGTGGGGACTGACCAAAGCAACCGACGAGGAACTATCTACACTGCAGGTGATACTCGATGAACTGATAGAGCAAGCCATACGGACGGAGAACTCATCTACGAGACGGCTGACCCTGAACATCATCGAGCGATTGAAGATGAACGAGGAAGACCTTCGAACAGATTTCCTTGACTTCTGTCTCGAGCATATGGTCAGCATCGAGGAGTTCCCTGGCGTCCAGACACTTTGCATGAAGCTCGCCTATCGCATGTGCAGTTTTTATCCCGAACTGATGGACGAGCTGAAGCGCACCCTCGAAACGATGGAGATAGAGTATTACAAGCCTGCCGTGAAAGGTCTGCGCCAAAGAATTCTCAGCGGACGTTATCGATAAACTATTTTTCTTTCAACACGAATTTTCGCGAATTATCATTAATTTTTCAGCATCGTAAATTTTGGTTACATACTTTATGGAAACAAATAGAATCATATTGCGCCCTTGGCGAGACAGTGATGCGGAGACGCTGTTCAAATGGGCATCCGATCCAGATGTCGGACCTCGGGCAGGATGGGCGCCCCATAAGAGTGTGGAGGAGAGTCTGGAGATAATCCGTACTGTATTCCATGATGCCACCACTACTTGGGCTATCGAACTCAAGGAGACAGGCGAGGCCATTGGTGCTATGGGCTATGGTCCCTCGTGTGAATGTGATCTGCCAGCACGTGAGGGAGAACCACTCATTGGCTATTGGGTGGCTAAACCCTATTGGAACAAAGGCATCTGTACAGAGGCTCTTCGACTGATGTTAGACCATATCCGACAAACGACTGATATCAAGTCGCTTATCAGCGGTCATTTCGTCGATAACCCAGCCTCGGGCAGAGTGATGGAGAAATGCGGCTTTGTTCCCACAGGCGAAACCTGCATCGATGAAAAGCAGTATCAGGGCAAAGATCGTCCTATCAGAGTATTGAGATTGGAATTTCAATGACACAACTACCGAACGTCATAACTATACTCAGGGTAGCAGGCTCCTTTATTCTGCTATTCTTTGATGTGACGGATGTGGTATTTTGGTGCCTCTATTGCCTCTGTGGCTTCAGTGACATCATCGACGGCTTTTTAGCACGCAAGTTCAAGTGTGCCACTAAGACGGGAGCATTACTCGACAGCTTGGCAGACATCTGCTTCGTGGGGTGTTGCGCCTGGAAACTATTGCCATTGCTGACTTTGCCACGATGGCTTTGGTTATGGGCAGGAATAATTGCCATGATAAAGTTCGTAAATCAACTATCAGCACTCGTCTTGAATGGCCGCTGCTGTTTCCCTCACACCTTCGCCAACAAGATTACAGGATTCCTGCTCTTCATCGCAGTCCCAATGACCTTCTGGTCAATCATTCCCATCTCAATCGTAGCCTTTGTTGCGACATTTGCTGCAATTGAAGAAGGACATCTCATCAGACTAAAAAAGATAAAACAATGAAAGAAAACACTTCTCGTCCTCGTTTCACCTTCAATACCGTAGGACTCTTCACCCACAACAACAAAGCTACTGTCGATTTCTACACACGTACCTTTGGCTTCACCACCGATTGGGATGGCATCCAACCCAACGTGGAGATGACGCTGGGCGACATGCGCATCATCCTCTTCCCGCGAGATGCCTTCGAACAGATGGTCTCTCGTAAGTTCGATTATCCAAACGGATTGAACGGCACAATGGAACTGGCCTTTGATGTGCCCACCTTCGCTGATGTAGATAAGGAATACCAGCATGCGCTCGACAATGGCGCAAAGTCGGTCCTTCCTCCCACCACGGAACCTTGGGGCCAGCGCACTTGCTATGTGGCCGACCCTGACGGCAATCTGATTGAGATTGGTTCGTTTACGGAATAGTTCATATAAAAACAAAGAGAATAAAAAGGAAACATATATGATGAGAACAATAGTAACATTAGGCCTGTTTCTTGCGACCCTCGCATGTGCACCGGGACTCGAGACTGCGAACGGTAATATCTCCAAACAAGACAGTCTGCTTCAGGATTACGACTATTTCTTCAGTCAATTGGAGCAGATACATCCCGATCCCTATAGCGCTTTTGGCGGAAAGGATGAGTTTGACACGGCCGTGAAACAGCTGAGAGATGAGCTGGCTAGCCGCGACTCCATGACACTTAACGAGATGCAGGTGGAAGTGACCAGACTGATATCCGAACTCCACGACGGACATACTTATATAGGGCATAATAACACGCCAAAGAAAGTAGAAGATCAATGGGTTCCGCTGAAATTTAAGGTTATTCCCGAAGGCATCATCGTAAATGGATACACTCCAGAACTGGAATCCTTGAAGGGAGCGATGCTGCGCGAAGTTGAAGGTGAAGCATTAGAATCGGTACTTGACCGCCTTGACAAACTTGTTGTTTCTGAGAATCGCTATGGACTGATGGGTAATGCTTGCAGAAACATTGGCAATACCAACACCCTGCAGCAGTTATTCCCTACATTCAATAAGGAACAGGTCTCGATGAGGTTCCGTATGGCTAATGGCAAGGATACGCTCGTCAGTCTGCCCTTTTACCCCAACGGTCCTTTTTGGGAAAACATTGTATGGACATCAACTGATGAGCGTTTCCCCCATAAGAACTTCGAATACCGCTTCATCGATGACAGCAAACAAACAATGGTGATGTGCATCAATTCTATAGTGAGTGCCGACATACCAAATCTCGAAAGCTACGGCCTGGAATCGGATGTGATTGTGGCTGATGTCTTTGCCAAGATGCTGCGTGAGATGAAGGCTGCCAACAGTCCTCGTCTCATTATCAACCTGCGTGGCAATGGCGGAGGTTGGACGATGATCATGTATGCTGCGCTGTACGAGCTCTACGGAAAGCGTATCATGGATACCGACTTAGGCATGCTCTCTGCCACCAAAGTATCTGACGGCTGGCTCAAGAAGAATAATCTGACCTTAGAACAGCTCAATCAGGATAGAGGAACATCGCTGAAGATAGGTGATTTCATTGAACGACCATCAAGCATCAGCAGTTTCGACTGGTTTATGTGTGCCGACATGAGCATTCTCGAAGCACAAAACGGCGAACCCATCTACACACCAAAAGAAATCTATGTGGTTACCGACGTGCAGACTTTCAGCGCAGCTTTCCATACCGCTTACATGCTGTGGAAGATGGGTGCCAAGGTGATAGGCGTACCTTCTGGACAGGCCCCCAACACGTTTATGGAGATTACACGATTCAAGTTGCCGAATACCGGTCTTGAATGCTCTGTCTCCAACTCACTTCAGAGATGTTTTCCCGCAGATCATCCTATGGCGAAGACTTTCACCCCAGACATTCAACTATCGTATGATGACTATCGTCAGTTCGACTTCAGTATGGATGCAGAATTATTGTTTATCGAAACGCTAAAATGAACTCCATTCATCACAAATCAATGCTGTTTATCCCAAATGTTTGCATCCCGCATTCCTGTTGGAACAACACAGACGGCGTGACAAAAATGATTGGTATCACAGTAATATGACGAGAAAATGGAAATAGAAAATTGG
>JAEEGG010025597.1_pt1 | contig 11342 bp, 13 predicted proteins | sample 9134161 | NCBI WGS metagenome assembly JAEEGG01 (sample SAMN16246543, study PRJNA631951) | gut metagenome | biome: gut microbiome; feature: rumen; material: CR-attached | host: Bos | place: Iran: Karaj | collected 2018-10
ACTTGTAGGTCTTTGGTTCGCACTCGATGATGATGCCGAACATATCAAGGATGGCATCGCGATGACGATTGAACGACGAGCGCTGCAGCGGATTGCCATCGGCCACACCGTCGTCCTGCCACTTCTGGTTCAGTTGCTCGAACGTCAGTCTCTTATAGGTCCTGAGCTTATTGATGATCCAGATGTACTGGTGAAATATCTGAGCTGGTTTCATGACTGCAAAGATAATACAATTCGGCCAAACCACCAAATATTTTGTGCTTAATTATCATGACTCCCATATTGACTTTCTTCAGTTTCTTCAGTTGACAGTTTTTTAGGGGCTGGTAATTTAGTAGGGGAATAGACAAAAATAACATTTACTATATATATAATATATATATTATATATATAGTAATATATAATTCTGAGAAAAAGATGGTGGGCAAAATAAAACTGTCAACTGAAGAAACTGTCAACAGTTGACTCCACAAAATCCATGCGTGCTTTTTTGCGTGTCTTTTTTGAAGATTTACTTGCAGGACTCATGAAATATTTGTACCTTTGCATTGTCAATGAAAAAAGACGAAATTTGCAGCCTAACCTAGCAACAAAAATTACCTAGCGCGCAGGCAATTGTTTCCTAGTAAAACCGCAAAAAAGAGTCCAATCATCGATAAGTAAAATTAATTAACAATCTATTAACATTTAACCATTAAAAGAAAGGAATTAAATTATGGCATTGAAAGTAAAGGCAGTTGAAAGACTGGTAAAGTTTAACAAGGAAGACGCAGGCACTTACCGCTACGTGATGAGCCCCGAGTTGTACATCGCCCTGAGTCAGGCAAAGGTGATCCGCGAGGCTGCTCTCCGCTCAGGTGTGAGCCAGGGTGTGATGAAGGCCTGCTGGGACGCAGCCGGAGAGGTGATCAAGGCTTGGGCAACGGAAGGTCACTCGGTGGCGCTGCCCGGACTCGGCACCATGCGTTTCGGTCTGCGCGCCAAGAGCGTTGAGAAGGTGGAGGACGTGAAGGCTGGCCTCATCTCGAGCCGCCGCATCATCTTCACGCCGACTCAGGATCTGAAGGACGAGCTCGCCGATACCTCCATCCAGATTACCTGTTACGACCGCAACGGCGACATTGTGAAGCGCGTGACTTCTGCCGACGCAGGCACCATCGAGGATCCCGAGGGCAACGAGAACGGCTCTGAGAACGGCGGCACCGAGCAGACCGGCGGCAACGGTGGTAACGGTGGTAACAGCGGTTCGCAGGCTGAGAGCGTGGACGCTCCTACCATCAGCGGTGAGACCCCGTTCGACAATACGACTCAGGTAACACTGAGCGGTCCTGAGGGTGCAGAGATCCGCTACACGGTAGACGGTAGCACACCTACTGCTGAGAGCAGTCTCTACAGTGAGGCTCTGACTCTGACTGACACCGTCATCGTGAAGGCAATCGCCATCAAGAATGGTGCATCCAGCGAGGTAGCCTCTAAGACGTTCACCAAGAACGGCAGTGGCAACAACGGCGGTGGATTCGACACTGGCAGCTAATCAGAAAGGAGGTAGCGTATGACGAAGAAGGAAACGCTTAAGTGGACGCTGCAGATCCTCGCATCGATCATCTCAGCGGTACTGACTGCTCTTGGAGCAACGAGTTGCATGGGGTTCTAAGACCCTGAATCTAAAAGGTAGCCCCCGGTAGTTAAGTCTATCGGGGGCTTTTATGGTACGGGGATTTTTCGTGAAACGGTTTGGCTAACACAACAGCAGATTGTCGTTTTCAAAGCGTGTCTTTTTTCGTGTCTTTTTTGGATTTTAATTTGCAAAACACATGATTTTTTCGTACCTTTGCATTGTCGAAAGGAAAAAGCGCAGAGCTGGCCGTTAAGGATAAAAAATGTGAGCATTAAATATAAAAATTGCGCGCATTAATGGTAGCAAGATTTTCTCTTGCTTGCCTTATCGATTTTCTGCGATTATTCTTGTATATATCAGAAAAAAGCAGTATATTTGCAACGGTTTCATAAATGAAGTAATATTAGTATTAACAACTTAAAACAACACAAAAGATGAAGTTATCTTCTGTTATCAACACCAATAGAATGATGCGGTTATGGACCGCTGTTGCCTTTGTGGTGTGCAGTATGACGGCACAGGCACAAGACCCCACTCCAAGCGAACTGTATTTCAACAAGACTGAGCTGCCCAATGGCTTGGTATTTCTGCCACCAGCACCCGATTCGACGTCGACACAGTACTTGTACGACATCTCACAGTACGTCTGGGGCAAGAGCAAGCGACAGGACTCTCTGCGAGCCCAGCAGGCCATACGTGAGGTAGTCATTGACATCGGGGAGATGGCTCGCGAGTTCAGCCCGGCATTCGGTATGGAAATCTCGAAAGAGAAGACACCCGCCATCTTCAAGGTACTCAATCTGGGAGTGATCACTATGCGCCTGAGCGCCTCGAAACTTAAGACAACCTATAAACGGAGGCGCCCCTATGTGGTATTCTCAGAGCCCACGCTCATCCCTGCCGAAGAGGAAGAGTTGCGCAATACCGGATCGTACCCCTCGGGCCATACTTTGCGTGGATGGGGTATGGCACTGCTGCTCAGTGAGATCAATCCTGATGCACAGGACGAAATACTCAAGAAGGGTTACGAGTGGGGCGTAAGCCGCGTGATAGCGGGATACCACTGGCAGAGCGACACCGACGCTTCACGCTTGCTGGCATCGGCCTGTTATGCCCGCCTGCATACGAGTGAGGATTTCCTTGAAGATATGGTTGCCGCCCGCAAGGAATTTGCTGAAAAGCGCAAAGACCATTAACATTGAAGTTGAAGACAAAAGAATCCTCGCTCAGTGTTGGGCGTGGATGTCCCAATAGTCAACCTTGATACAGTTGTCGAGGATCTCAGCGCAATCACGATCGTTTCCTGATTATCGACGATGTGGTATACATCTTTATTTGGTTTTTCGTTCGATTTAGATAACTTTCTCACGCTCAAGAATGCAAATTAATTTGTATTCTCTTCGCTAAATCGAAATTTTGCACTACCTTTGTGGGCGATTTGGATCATAAGAAGAGGCTGAAGATGAAAATACTGACCAGAAAATATCCCTTTCCGCAGAGCGGCCACTGGCTGAGAGACTGCGCGATGTATTGCGCCATCGTGTTTCTGATTCTCTACCTGCTGCAGCCGTTTGGGTTCAGCATGTATCAGGGAAACAAGCTGCTGGTGTCGCTGCTGTTTGGTGGCGTGACCTTTGGCTGTTGCCTACTTTTCGGACTGGCGGAGCGGCCCTTCCACCAGCGCGTGGCGTCGTGGCGCATCTGGCATCAGGCGTTGACGGTGTTGCTGATGATACTGTTTGTGGGTATCTGTAATTTCCTGGTATGCTCGGTGCTGTTTGGGTTCCCCATCACGTTCAGCATGTTCCTGCAGTTTCTCTATTGGACGCTGATCATCGGTGTGATCGTGACGGTGTGCTCCATCACGCTGAGCTACTACCGCTACCTGAGGAACCAACTCGAGACGCTGCTCGACAAGACCACAGAGCAGCAGATGGACATCAGCGTGACCATACACGACACAAACGTGAGGGGCAACGACCTGCAGCTGCCCATCAACGACCTGCTGTATATCGAGGCGCAGAAGAACAATGTGGCGGTGAGCTACGTGAAGGAGGGTAAGATTGCCACGACGGAACTGCACACCACGCTGGCGGCTGTACTCGACGACCTGAAGGATTATGAAAACATCTTTCAGTGTCACCGCTCGTTTGTGGTGAACCTGAATAATATCTCTTCGGCTCAGGGCAATTCGAACGGCTACCAGCTGAAGTTAGGGAAGTGCCCTGCGACAGTGCCTGTTTCGCGTACTTACGTGCCTAAACTGCGGTCGTTTATCGCTTAGTCATTCGTCCTTTTTTCTAGTCATTCGTCTGGCGGAGTAGTTATCTGTCAGAGGTTTTAGTCGTCTGTCCCCCAAATTTGGAGGGTATGGTTTTCATGCCTATCTTTGCAGCATGAAACAACAGATCGCACATATCATCATCATGCTGCTCACAGGCCTCAACGCCTGGAGTCAGACCACCGTCACGGGCACAGTCACCGACGGGCGCGAACCGCTCGCAGGAGCGAACGTATTTATCATGGGAACCATCGACGGCTGTATGACCGACTCGCTGGGACACTTCTCGTTTAAGACCAGCCAGACGGGGGAGTTGACGCTGCGCGCCACGTTTATGGGATTCGACGACTACACGCTGACGACCACACAGCCCACAGCCCTGATCATCCGCATGAAGGAGCGGGCCACAGCCATCGACGAGGTGGTGGTGACGGCCAGCACCTACAGCTTTGGCAAGAGCGACCACTTCAAGACGATGGATGCGCACGACGTTGTGATGAGCGGCAACTCATGTGGCGACATCGTGGCGGCCCTGCAGTCGCTGCCTGGCACACAGAAGGTGGGCGAGGACGGAAAGCTGTACGTTCGTGGCGGTGAGAGCGACGAGTGCCAGACTTTCGTGAATGGCATGCACGTGCTCGTACCTTATTCCACCAACGTGGAGAATACGGCCTCGAGGGGTCGGTTCTCGCCTTTCCTCTTCAAGGGCATCAATTTCTCACTGGGCGGCTATAGCGGCGAGTACGGACAGGCACTCTCATCGGTATTGCCCATGGAGACCACCGATGTGGCTACGGGCGACAAGCTGGGTGTGAGCGGATCGCTCGTGGACTGGAACATAGGCGGCACGAAGGCTTTCAACAAGAGCAGCCTGTCGTTTAATGCCGACTATACAAGCATGGGACTTTACAACGCCCTTTTCCCTGACCGCTATGACTGGATGCGACCCTACCGCAAGCTCTCGACTGAGGCGCAGTATAAGGCGGATTTCTCATCGGCCACGGTACTGAAGACGTATGTGGGCTACGACCTCACATCGGTAGGACAGTATATCGATGAGCGCAGGCTGTCGATGACGGAGCACAACGTCTATGCCAACGCCACGCTGAAGACGAACATAGGCCGCGGCTACACACTCTTTGCAGGCATGGCCAACTCGACGGTGATCAACCATGTGGACGATGCGCTCATGCAGGGCGACCACTATAGGAACACACGCAACGAGGTGCATCTGAAGGGAGAGCTGAGGAAGGTATTCTCGCCCGTGCTGAAAATGCAGGCTGGTGTGGAGGACTATATCCGCCACAGCTCAAAGCACTATGAGGGCGAGGGCTACGGACTGGACTACCAGCTGCTGGCTGTACATACGGATGCCCAGCTGCGTCTGGTGCCAAAGCTGTTTCTGAACCTCTCAGCCCGTCTGGAGGATGCCACCTACGACGGCCGTTGGCTGCTGATGCCACGCGCCACGCTGAGCTATGTGCCCAACAAGCGTTTCCAACTGTCGGCCATGGTGGGACGCTATAGTCAGACCGCCAACGACGACTATATAGCCATGAGCGCCAAGACACTGCGACAGAGCACGGCCGACCATGCCATCCTGAGTATGCAGTACAACACCAACGGTACGCTGCTGCGCATAGAGCCTTACTACAAGAAATACCGCCATCTGCCCCTGCTGCGTGAGGGCATCTATACGGCTGAAGGCTACGGCACAAGCCGAGGACTGGACATCTTCGTGGAGAACCACTCGCTGCTGAAGCATCTGACCACTACCCTCTCCTATTCGTTTAACGACTCAGAACGGCTCTATCTGGACTATGCCACGCCACAGACACCCCATTACGCCTCGCGCCACAACCTGCGCCTGTCACTGAAATACGGCATCGGTAAGACCATCATCGGCCTCTCTGAGTCGTTTGCCAGCAAGCGCCACTACCCCAACGGCGATACTCCTTATTATAATAGCATAGACGCGAACATCACATGGCTGGTGAGTCCGAAGGTGATTGTATACACCTCGCTGAGCAATATTCTGGGGCGCACCAACATCTTCGGCTACGAAGCCGACGGCAAGGCCATCACAGCCACCAGAGACCGTTTCCTGTATATCGGCATTTTTGTTTCACTTAAAAATAATAAAGCGTATGACATTTCAAATTTTTAATCATCGTGTGTTAGCCATCGCCCTTTTCATGATGGCATCAGTGTGTGTGAATGCCCAGCAGTCTGCCTCGATGCAGCAGCTGATAGGCCAGTCGTTAATGAAGATCGAGCAGCAGAAACCTGAGACGTTTCTGAACTGCGTGGCAGAGATGAAGCGTATCGACGCGATGTATCCAGACAGCGTGGCGCCCAAGTACCAGATGGCGCTGCAGAGCCTCTACTACGCAGTGCTGAATCCGCAGGCCGAGCCTACGGAGGGGGTGCTGGCAGAGACGCAGCAGACCATCGCCAAGATGGAGACCATGGCGAATGCAGACCAGAGCGACCTCTGCACGCTGAAGGGATTTCTCTACATGGTGCGCATCGTACAAAACCCTGCCCAGAACGGACAGCGGTACTACATGCAGGTGATGGAGAACTATGAGAAGGCGCTGAAGCTGAACCCTGACAACCAGTTGGCGAAACAACTGCAGGAGAAGTTCTACGAGGGTATGAGACAACAGCAATAAAAAAAAATCGGGGCCTGTGCCCCGATTTCCTTTATTTCTTGGCTGCCGGGTTCTCGAGCACCACGTATTCCCTGACTGAAGCGCTGTCGGCCAGCACGCCACGAACGGTGAGCGTGGAGAAAATCCAGCGCTCGATACTGTCATCGTTCAGCACCTTTTTTGAATAAAAATGCATAATTTCTAAAGAAATTAAGCAGAAACTGACGATTTCTTGTAAATATAGCTTGAGTTAGATATTTTTTTTGTACCTTTGTGCCTTGAAATTTCAAAATATCTATATATGACAACAGCAATTTTGCTTCTGCACTGCCCTGATCAGCAGGGTATCATCTCGGAAGTGACTAAGTTTATCACTGATAATAAAGGTAATATTGTCTACCTCGACCAGTATGTGGATAAGGTAGACGGTATGTTTTTCATGCGTATAGAATGGGAACTCGAAGGTTTCCTCATTCCTCGCGACAAACTTTACGACTATATCACGACGCTTTATGCGCAGCGCTATAAGATGAAATTCTCGCTCTACTACAGCGACAAGCGCCCGAGAATGGCAATATTCGTGTCGAAGATGAGCCACTGTCTGTATGATCTGCTGGCTCGCTGGAAGGCGGGCGAGTTCAACTGCGACATCCCCTGTATCGTCTCCAACCACGAGGATCTGCGTTATGTGGCCGATCAGTTTGGCATTCCTTATTATGTATGGAGCATCAAGAAGGACCACTCGAACAAGGCTGAGGTGGAGAAGGCTGAGATGGACCTGCTGAAGAAGGAGGATATCTCGTTTATCGTCCTGGCGCGCTATATGCAGATTATCAGCGACGAGATGATTGCCGAGTATCCGCATCACATCATCAATATCCACCACTCGTTCCTGCCGGCCTTTATCGGTGCCAAGCCTTATCATCAGGCCTACGAGCGTGGCGTGAAGATTATCGGTGCCACCAGTCATTACGTAACGGCTGACCTGGATGCCGGTCCTATCATCGAACAGGATGTGACGCGCATCACACATAAGGATACGCCTGAGAGTCTGGTACTGAAAGGAAAGGACCTGGAGAAAATCGTGCTCTCGCATGCGGTCAGCAAGCATATCCAGCGCAAGATCCTCACCTATAAGAACAAAACTATCATATTCTCATGAATGTTGCAATTGTAAAATATAACGCTGGGAATATCTATTCGGTGGTGAACGCACTGCGACGGATGGGGATTGAGCCTCTTCTGACGGACGATGCGGAGCTGCTGAGAAAGGCGGATCGCGTGCTCTTCCCAGGACAGGGGCATGCGGCTGAGGCAATGGACTACCTGAAGGCCCGCAGGCTCGACGAGGTAATCCGTGACCTGAAGCAGCCCGTCTTCGGCATCTGCGTGGGTCAGCAACTGCTCTGCCGTCACTCTGAAGAGGGCGATGTGGATTGCATCGGTATCTTCGACACAGAGGTGAAGCGTTTCCAGCCTGAGCGACATGAGGACAAGGTGCCGTGTATGGGGTGGAACTGTTTAGAAATGAAAAGTGAAGAAGTGAATAGTGAAAAGGTAAATCCGTTGATGGAGGGATTGGGCGAAAAACCATACGTCTATTTCGTGCATTCGTATTACGTGCCTGTATGCGCTGAGACGATAGCAGTGGCTGACTATATCCTGCCCTACTCTGCTTCGATGCATAAGGATAACTTCTACGCCTGCCAGTTCCATCCTGAGAAGAGCGGCAAGGTTGGGGAGAAGATTTTGGAGAACTTTCTCCAATTGACAATTGATAATGGATAATTGACAATGAAGATAGAACTGATTCCTGCCATAGATATTATCAACGGTCAGTGCGTGAGGCTGACGAAGGGCGATTATGACCAGAAGACGGTTTACGGAAAACCGCTGGACATGGCGCTGGAGTTTGAGCGCATTGGGTTTGAGCGATTACACGTGGTGGATCTCGACGGGGCCAAGTCGAAGCATATCGTCAACGACGGGGTGCTGAAAGAGATTACCTCTCAGACGAGGCTGACGGTGGACTTCGGTGGCGGCATCAAGACGGACGAGGATCTGGAGAAGGCCTTTGCCTCGGGTGCAGCGATGGTGACAGTGGGTTCTATCGCTGTCACAGAGCCTGAGCGCTTTATGGGATGGCTGGAGAAATACGGCGCAGAGAAGATGATCCTGGGCGCAGACGTCAGACATGGGAAGATCAGTATCAACGGATGGAAAGAGGATTCGGCAGAAGACCTGTTACCATTCCTGAAGAAATATATCGATGCCGGCGTGAAGAATGTGCTCTGCACGGAAATCTCGAAGGACGGAACACTTGCAGGTCCGGCCATCGACCTCTATCAACGCATGATGGAAGCCTATCCTGAGCTGCACCTGATAGCCAGTGGTGGTGTATCCTCCATCGCTGACATCGAAGCCCTCGACGCTGCAGGCATCCCTGCTGTCGTCTTCGGCAAAGCCATCTACGAAGGAAAAATCGACCTGAAAGAACTGAAGGTGAGAAGTGAAAGGTGAAAAGTTAAAGGTGAAAAGTAATGAGTTTAGCAAAGAGAATAATACCTTGTCTGGATGTGAAGGACGGTGAGACCGTTAAGGGCACGAACTTCGTGAACCTGCGAAGTGCGGGCGACCCTGTGGCACTGGGCAAAGCCTATAGTGAGCAGGGGGCTGACGAATTGTGCTTCCTGGACATCACAGCCTCGTTTGAGGGGCGTAAGACCTTTACAGAGATGGTGACGAGAGTTGCCCAGGAGATCAACATCCCCTTCACGGTAGGCGGTGGTGTGAATGAGCTCGCTGATGTGGAGCGTCTGCTCTATGCAGGTGCTGACAAGGTAAGTGTGAACAGTGCTGCTATCCGTCGCCCTGAACTGATCGATGAGATTACGAGTCGGTTTGGTTCTCAGGTCTGTGTCTGTGCCATCGATGCCCGACTTGACGAAGACGGCTGGCACTGTTATCTGAAAGGTGGTCGCGAGCGCACGGAGCGAGGACTTTTCGAATGGGCCCATGAGGCTCAGGAGCGTGGTGCCGGTGAGATTCTCTTTACGAGCATGAACCACGATGGTGTGAAGGAGGGCTATGCCAACGAGGCTTTGCGCGAACTGGCTGACAACCTCTCGATTCCCATCATCGCCAGTGGTGGTGCTGGGAAGAAGGAACATTTCCGTGATACCTTCATCGAGGGGCATTCCGACGCAGCCCTTGCCGCCAGCGTGTTCCACTTCGGAGAAATCCCCATCCCAAAACTGAAACAGTATCTGAAGTCCGAAGGGATTAATGTCAGGATTTAGCAACGGACAACAGGACGAACAGGACTGATTGATTAGAGAGAACAATAAAAGAAAAAAGATGAAGATAGATTTTGAAAAGAGCGGTGGGCTGGTGCCTGCTATTATACAGGATGCTAAGACCAAGAATGTGCTGATGCTGGGGTATATGAACCAGGAGGCCTACGACAAGACGATAGCCACGAAGAAGGTGACGTTCTGGAGTCGTTCGCGCAACTGTCTGTGGACAAAGGGCGAGACCTCAGGCAACTTCCTCCATCTGGTGGATATCAAGGTCGACTGTGACAACGATACGCTTCTGGTGAAAGCCAATCCTGACGGGCCTACCTGCCATACTGGTACTGACACCTGTTGGGGGGAAGAGAATCGTTCAGAGAATAATCCTCTGAAGTTCCTGACGGAGTTGCAGGATTTTATCGATAAGCGTCATGATGAGATGCCAGAGGGGAGCTATACGACAAAGCTCTTTAAGGATGGTATCAACAAGATAGCCCAGAAGGTGGGCGAAGAGGCACTGGAGACCGTGATTGAGGCGACGAATGGTACCGCAGACAATCTCGTCTACGAGGCGAGCGATCTGTTGTATCACCTCATCGTACTGCTTACCAGCAAGCAGCTGCGCATCGAGGACATCGCTGACGAGCTGCACAAGCGTCATGATCCGGAATGGGACAAGAAGCGTCGCGAGGCCAAGGCCAAGGGGGAAATGAAATGAAAAGTAAATAGAAAAGATGATATGTTAATCAGTTATAAGAATGCGAATATATACCAGCGGCATGGGATCTGCGTGCTGAGGAACGTGAACTTCCAAGTTGACGAAGGCCAGTTCATCTATCTGATAGGACGTGTAGGCTCTGGTAAGACCACCTTGATGAGAACGCTCTACTGCGAACTCGATGTCGAAGAAGCAGACGAGGCGACGGTATTGGGACGTGACCTGATGACCATCCGAAGGAAGGATATTCCTGCCCTGAGAAGGGAGATGGGTGTTGTCTTCCAGGATTTCCAGTTGCTTGCAGACCGTACCGTTTATAAGAATCTGGAGTTCGTACTCAAGGCTACAGGCTGGAAGAAGCATAACGAGATCGACGAGCGCATCCACCAGGTACTGAGGGCTGTAGGAATGGACGACAAACCCAGTAGCATGCCCTTCGAGCTTTCTGGTGGCGAACAGCAGCGTATCGCCATCGCGAGGGCCATCCTCAATCATCCGAAACTGATTCTGGCTGATGAACCTACGGGCAGTCTCGACCCTGAGACCTCCAAGGATATCATCAAGTTGCTCTTCAAGATATCTTCTGAAGGAACGGCTGTGGTCATGTCATCACACAACCTGGCCCTGATCCGCGAACATCCGAGCATCACCTATCGTTGTCAGAACGAGAAGATGGAGGATGTGACCAATGACTTCCATCACCTGATTCTGGTGGATGACAGACCAGACACAGACGAGATACGCGTCAGGTATTCAGAGAGGGAGGAGATTTAGTTTA
>JAEEGG010025599.1_pt1 | contig 11342 bp, 8 predicted proteins | sample 9134161 | NCBI WGS metagenome assembly JAEEGG01 (sample SAMN16246543, study PRJNA631951) | gut metagenome | biome: gut microbiome; feature: rumen; material: CR-attached | host: Bos | place: Iran: Karaj | collected 2018-10
CTACGTCACCTGCGGCGCCTCCGCCGCCGTCACCTGCTCCATCAAGGGCCTGCTGCAGCCTAGGGAGGAGGCGGTGGCCTTCGCCCCCCATTACCCGGAGTATCCCGTGTTCACCCGCACGGCGGGGGGGAAGTTCGTGTTCTGTTCCCTGCGGAGGGAGGACCTGCAGATGGATATCCCCGCCCTGGAGGCGGTGCTGACGGAGAAGACAGCCGTGGTGCTGGTGAACTCCCCCAACAACCCCTCCGGCGCGGTGCTGAACGAGGCCAGCCTGAAGGCCCTGGCGGACTGCCTGTACAAGGCCCAAAAGCGCTTCGGCCATCCCATCTATATCATCAGCGACGAGCCCTACCGGGAGCTGGTGTACGATCTGGACTCCGTCCCCAGCCCCATCCAGTTCTACGACAATACCGTGGTGTGCTACTCCTACAGCAAGTCCCTGTCCCTCCCCGGTGAGCGCATCGGCTATTACGCCGTGAGCGACCGGGCGGAGCGGCGGGAGGAGGTCTTTGCCTCCCTGGCGGGGGCTGCCCGGTCCTACGGGTACGTGAATCCCCCCAGCCTGATGCAGCGGGTCATTGAGGCCTGTGTGGACCTGAAGCCGGACATCAGCACCTATAAGGAGAACCGGGACATCCTCTGCGGCATCCTGGACGAGGTGAAGATGCCCTATATCCATCCCGACGGGGCCTTCTACCTGTTCATCCGCTCCCCGGAGCCGGAGGCCAAGGTGTTCTGCGAGCATGCCCGGAAGTACGGCCTGCTCCTGGTGCCCTCCAACGACTTCGGCATCACCGGCTACGCCCGTGCGGCCTACTGCGTGAAGGGGGAGATGATCCGCCGGTCAAAGGACGCCTTCAAAGCCCTGGCCCAGGAATACGGCATGTGCTGAAATGAATAGGAAAACCCCCGCTTCGGTTCGCCGAAGCGGGGGTCGCTGTATTCTTGGCTCAGTCGATCCGGAATACCCGCTTGTCCAGGGCGGGGACCCGGAGGGTGAAGCGGCCCGGCTGGGTTTGGGGGAGGGCCTCGGCGTAGATCTCCATGCGGCTGTCGATCCGGTCGATGAGGGAGAGCAGCTCCGCCTCCGCGAATTTGGGGACCACCGCCGCGCCGTATTCCGGGTCTCCGTGGTGGGAGAGGATCATGTGGGCGATGAGGGTGCGCTTTTCCTCCGGGATGCCCAGCTCCCGGCCCACCTCCTCCACCTCCCGTGCCCCCATGTAGATGTGGCCCAGCAGGTCCCCGGGGGTGCTGTACTCCGTCACCAGGCCCAGGGGGGAGAGGTTGTACTCCCACAGCTTCCCCAGGTCGTGGAGCAGGGTCCCCGCCAGGAGCAGGTCCCGGTGGATGACCTCCCCGTACAGGGAGGCCAGTCCCTCCGCCGCCCGGAGCATGTTCAGAGTGTGCATCAGAAGGCCGTAGAGGAAGGCGTGGTGCATGCTCTTGGCTGCCGGGAGCCGGGTGAACGCCTCCCGGTGCCGGTCCAGGATGGTGATGCACAGACGGCGGTAATCCCCGTCCTCCATGGACTTTGCATACTTCTCCAGCTCCGCCATGGCCGCCTCCGGATCGATGGGGGCGGCGGGCACCAGGGCGGCGGGATCATAGTCGTCCTGAGGCCCGGCGAAGCGGAGCCGCTGGATGATGAATTGCAGGTTCCCGTTGTAGGAGGTGACCTCCCCCCGGATGAGGGCGGCCTTGCCGCTGTCCCCCGGACCGGCGGGGCCGGAGTAGTTCCACAGCTTCGCGTCCATGGAGCCTGTGGCGTCGGAGACGGTGCAGCTCAGAAAGGGCTTTCCCGCGCTGCTGGTCTTCAGCAGGATGTTTCCCAGGACGTAATATCCCTCCACCTGGTCGCCCACGGCCAGGTCCGATACCGCCTTGTTGTATTCCATGTCAAACTCCTCACTTTATCAGCTTCCCCAGGGCCTTTTCCTGCCCCGGAAAATACGCTTTCAGGTGGTCGAGGATGGCTGACCGGGATTCCCCCGGATCCTCGCCGTATGCCGAGGTCACCAGGTCCTCTCCCCACCGGGCCTCCGGGGTGCAGAGCACTGCGATGTGCCACCCGTAGGGGACCCCCGCCTTGTTCAGACGGGAGCGGAAGTCCCGGATCACCAGATAGGTCATCATCTCCAGGGCGGTGACGGTCCCCTCAAACCCATGCTCCCCCTGGCTGCCGAAGCCCGCAAGACGCCGGACCTCGTTGGAGAAGCGTTCCTCCGGTCCGGGAAACAGGTCCATGATCCGCTTCATCCTGCCCTTGGCCTTGCCCTCCTCCCAGAGGGCGTCGAAATCGTACCCGTCCCGCCGGAGGTTGGCGAAGCGGGGGAACCAGTCCAGGGAGACGAAGCCCGCCCGGCCGTCGAAGAACTTGCCGTAGGCCACGTTGCCCCGGCGGGCCAGCTCCTCCCGCCAGCTCCAGGGGTCCCGGTCCTCCCGGTCCGTCCACCAGTCCGCGGGGTCCGTATGCTCCTCCACGGAGAAGCCCTTCACCTCGTTCTCAAACAGGGGCAGGAAGCCCAGCTCCCGCACCCGGTCCTCCAGCTCCTCCGGGGTCCGGAGCTGTCCCGGACCGGTGCGGCCATGAAGGATCCACTCGCCCTTTTCCTTGCCCATCAGCCCACCGGAGCGTAGGGGGTGGTGCCCATGAACCGGGTGAAGCCGAACCACATGTCCCCGTCCTCGGCGTCCGGGAGGATGAGGTCCAGGTCCCCGGTGTCCCCGATCTGTCCCAGGGTCAGGAACTGCTGACCGGGAGTCTGCACCAGGAAGATCTGATAATCCCCGACCCATACCGGTTCATCGGAGGGGGAACCGCCGCTCCACTCGCTCCAACCCTCGGGGTCCATATAGAGGTGCACCGCGTCCGGAGCCTCGTACTCCTCCGCGTTCAGCCGGAAGAACTCCGCCCTCATGCTGTACCAGGTGTCGGTGAAGATGATGTCCACCTCCCCGTCGGCATACCATTGGAGGCAGGCCCGGATAGCCTCTCCCGCCTCGTCCAGATACAGCCAGGTATTGCCTGTGAGTAAGTTCACCAGGTCCCGCTCACTCACAGGGCTGCATCCCCGGCCTTCGCCGTCCAGATCGTGGCCCGCGATATACCGGGTGGTCTCATAGGGGTCCAGGTGCAGGTAGTTGTCGTCCCCGAACCAGTATTCCGCCCAGTAGTAATCCTGCCGCAGCTCCAGCCGCAGCCGGGGATACCAGGCCAGGTTCACCTCCAGGGCGATGCAGTCCCCCTTGTTCAGCTCCCCGGAGCTGAGAAGAGGCCCCCGCACCTTCGCGCCCATGAGGGCTTCAAAGGCGTCGGCGTATTCATATTCCATATTCGCCCGCCAGAAGTAGTACTCCACCCCGTCCGTCTGGGCGGTGATCACCGCCCAGACCCAGTTGGGCTCGTCGGAATCCAGATGCTCCGTGGAGATGAAGGTTGCAGCGCCGGTCTCCCGTTTGGCGTCCGCCTTATCCTGGAAGTAACGTACGTTGGCCAGGACCTCCGGCTCCACATAGCCCGCCGGGGAGCAGGAGCGGAACTGCCATCCCGCCGGGGCCAGCTCCAGGTTGATCGCATAGTACTGATGGTCCAGCCCCTGGGCCTCCGCCCGGGGATCGTGGGGCAGCTCGAAATACAGCCGGACCTTGTCCCCCAGCCGGTAGCCGTCAAAGACGTTGGGGGCCTCAGCGCAGACGGGATCATAGGTCCCCACCCAGGGGGTATCGTCCCCGGTCCAGTACCACCAGAGGATGCGGTTTTCCCCCTCGTTGTAATCCGTGCCGGTCTTTTCCCGGCACAGCTCCTCCAGGTCCTGCTGCAGCAGGCCCACGGGGACGGCGTCCTCCGTCTCGGCGTATTGATAATACCGCCAGTCCTCCTCCTGTTCGGCGGAGACCTCCACGGCTATGCCCAGGCCGCCTCTGCCGATCTTGTCCCAATGGATCTCCTGGGGATAGGCGTAGGTATCGTGGAAGAAGCCCCAGTCCCGGGACTCCAGCCCGCTGACGAAATCCTTAAGCTCATTCTCGCTCATCCGGCGGCCGTCCATGAAATCGTTGGCCCGGTTAAACCAACGGGTGCTGCCGCCGGGGGTCCCGTCGGGACCCACCCATTCCACGCTCAGCTCCAGTTCCCACTCGCTCACGGCGGTGAGGGTGAAGGTCATGGGGAGACCGTTCACCTCCCCAGAGAAGCACAGGTCGCCGTTTGCGTCCTGCAGAACGTCCAGAGCCCGAAGCTCGGTCCAGTCCTCGTCCCACATGCGCTCAAACCAGTTCACCAGGGGGCCGTCGGGATAGAATTCCAGCCATTCCTCCGCACCGGACTCCGTGATGTCCACATAAGACCCCTCCACCTCGGAGGCGTACATCCACCAGGCGGACCCCGCCAGCTCCTCCGGCAGAGCGGCGATACGCTCCGGCTCAGGTGTGGGCTCGGGTGTGGGCTCCGGCGTGGGCTCCGGTGTCGGCTCCGGCGTGGGTTCAGCCGTGGGGGCGGGTGTGGGCTCCGCCGTGGGCTTGGCCGTCGCTGCCGGGGTGGACGCGGGCTCCGCTGTTAAGCCCGGCGGGGCCGAGACCACAGCGGACGGGAACTTTTCCCCGCAGCCCGCCAGCAGACCGAGGAGCAGCGCCAGGGCCAGGAGAACGGTAAGGACTGTATTTCGTCTCATGTCCGGGACCTCCAACATCGTTGATGCTTCATTATAATGCCAAAGCCCCCAGGATTCAATGCTTTTGCGTCCGGCGTTTATGATTTGAAATCCCGCGTAAGCCGTGCTATAATATAAAATTAACAGATGCATTATATCGCAAGAGGTGAACGCAATGGGAAAACCCACTCTGGAAAAACAGATCAAGGACTATGTCCTCACCGAGTGTCATCAGGAAAAGGTGGGCATCGCCAGCATCGAGCGCTTCAATTCCGCGCCCAAGGGGATGCATCCCACGGATTTCCTGCCCGGATGCCAGTCGGTCATCATGTTCTGCACCCGTCTGCCGGACGGGGCCATCAACGCGGCCCTCAGGACCTATGAGGACCGGAAATTCAACGTGCACGGACAGTACGGCATGTTCGGCTACGTGGGCTCCCCCAACTATAATCTGCTGTGGGCGGCGTACAAGCTTGCCCGGTACGTGGAGCAGAACACCGGGGAGATCTGCATGCCCATGACCGCGGGCCCCACCCACGGCTCCGGCATGCTGAGCATGCGCCACTGCGCCGTGGCGGCGGGACTGGGCCAGTTCGGCTGGCACAGCATCGTGCTGACGCCGGAGTTCGGCCCCCGGAACCGCTTCGGCGGGGTGCTCACCACCCTGAAGCTCACCCCCGATCCCATGATGGGGGGCAAGCGCCTGTGCGACTATGAGAAGTGCCATATCTGCGAGAAGGTCTGTCCCACCGGGGCCATCCCCCCCTATAAGCAGGGCCAGGAGCGGATCGTGGACTTCGGCGAGGGCCAGGTGGAGCGGTACTCCGGCATCAACTGGACGAAGTGCAAGATCGCCTGCGAGGGCTGCTATTCGGACTTCAACTTCAACGGGGACTACAACCTGATGGACCCCATCATGGAAAACCCCATCGACGAGGAGTTCTCCGTGGCCCAGCGCTTCCGGGTGAAGAAGGAGAACATCTACCATAACTTCATCCAGCATCAGACCTCCTGGAAATGCGGCAACTGCCTCCAGTACTGCCCCGTGGGCAACTGGAAGGAGCGTTTCCACGATACGGGCATCTCCCACCTGAACATCAACCAGTACATCGACGATTGTCCGGACGTGGATCTGGACACCTATGACTGGGAGGAGGCGCGCAAGTGACAAGAACGGAAGCGGTCAAGAACCGCGTTTATGCCGGGTCCGATATGGACTATGTGGGCATCTGCCCCTCCTCCGTGCTGGAGAACGAGCCCAAGGGACGCCGGCCCTCGGATCTTCTCCCCAACGCCAGGAGCATCATCGTCTACGGCAGACGGCTCATCTCCGGCTCCATCCAGACGAAGTTCCGTCAGTTCGAGAGCGGCGTCATGAACGTCTCCGGTTCCTACTCCGCCCATTCCTTTGTGCTGAGCGTGAACCACCTCTGCATGAAGGAGACCTACGATATTGCCCAGTGGCTGGAGAATACCTACGGCTGCTATGCCATGCCCCTGACCAACAACGTGCTGCAGGCGGTCCAGCCGGAGGGAAATTACGCCCCCTATTTCGCGGACCCCTACAAGGCGGGCCTGCCCATTGACCTGTACAAGGCGGCCGTGGCGGCGGGCATCGGTGAAATGGGCTGGAACCACCGGATCATCACCCCGGACAACGGCCCCCGGGTCTACCTCTGCGCCATCGTCACCAGCCTGGAATTCGAGAGCTATGACGAGCCCTATGCGGGGGAAAAGCTCTGCGACCCGGAAAAGTGCGGCAAGGTCTGCGTCCGCGTCTGCCCGGTGCACGCCCTGGAGGGGGAGACCGGCGTGGAGTGGAGCGCCGGGGAAGTGAAGTGCAGGGTCGGCAAGCTGGACGTGAACGGCTGCTCCGCCGCCTGCTTCGGCTTCAAGCGGGAGCTGAACCGCTTTGCCTCCAACGTGATCGAGAGCGAGCATCCCACGGATGAGGAGCTGGCCAAGGCTCTGGATAAGCAGTTCGACAGCCCCGGCTTCCAGACCCTGGACCATCTGCCCATGTACCACTGCGACCGGTGCCTGGTGTATTGTCCCGTGGGCAACTGGGCGGAGAAGTTCCGCAAGACCGGATTATCCAGTAAGTGAGGGCAGGGAAATGAAAAAACAGATCGTGCTATTGTCAACCGCCCTGCCGGAGGGGAAGCTCCCCTATACCGGCCAGTATGTGTATAAGGTCAAGGCCTTCCGGGAAGGGGCCCACGGCCTGGGTCCCGGTTTCCCCCAGCCCGAATTCCTGGAGCTGGAGCTGGAGGGCGTGGGGGGCATCGACGGCAAGCTGGAGCGGGTGATCCCCGTGAGCACCGCAAACCCCCTGAACTGCAAGATCCACAAGTATTACCTGCTGGAGCACAACGTCTGGATCAAGAACCTGGGGGGCGGCAGATATGTCTCCGCCTGGACCAACGCCGAGTCCTGGGCCCTGGCGGAGGAACGGACCTATGACGACGACGGGAACGTGACGGACGCCCGGGAGCTGGGCTTCAGCATCATCCACAGCGACCGCCGGGCCGGCATCGTGCTTTGAGGAGGGCAGACCATGGATAAGCAAGTCATCACCAGAAAAGTCAAGAACTTCCTCATCGCGGAGCGGGGCATGGACCTGGTGGGCATATGCCCCCCCTCGGCCCTGGCCGCCGAGCCGGAGGGCTACCGCCCCACGGATATCCTGAGCTGCTGCAAGAGCGTCATCGTATTCGGCAGACGGCTCCTGAACGGCGCCGTGCAGGCCCAGTTCCGGCGTTTGGAGGACGGCATGGCCTTTGCCGAATCCATCTATTCCACCTACGGCCTGGAGCTGGTGCCCAACTGGACCATGGCCCTGTCCACCTTCTATCTGGCGGACTATCTGGAAAACACCTTCGGTGCCGCCACCCAGCCCATGGGCTGCGGTCCCGTGCAGGGCACCCTGCCCAAGAACACGGCCCTGCCCATGTTCGCCGGTCCCAACAAGGACGGGCTCATCATGAATATCGGCCATGCCGCCATCGCGGCGGGGATCGCCCAGCCAGGCTGGTCGAATTTCCCCATCACGAAGCAGTACGGCCCCCGGGTGCAGTTCGGCTGCCTGCTGACGGATCTGGAGCTGGAGTATGATTCCCCGGACGACGGGCCCCGGCTCTGCGACCCGGAAAAGTGCCGCATCTGCTCCGACGTGTGCCCCATGCACGCCCTGCCGGACAAGGCAAGCGGGGAGAGCAGCACCTGGACCATCGGCGGGAAGGACTACACCGTGGCAAAGCACAGGGTCAACGCCTGCACCGTGGCCGCCCTGGGCATGCGCAACGAGTTCGCCGGCATCCGGAAGCGGGGGGATCTGGTGGAGAGCGACGATCCCACGGACGAGGAGATCGCGGACGCCATGAAGCGCTATGAGATCTCCAACTGCAATCTGGACCACTATCCCAAGTGCTACTGCAACCGCTGCCAGATCTACTGCCCCGTGGGGAACTGGCAGCAGACCTTCGGCGACGCCGGCCTTTCCAGGGGCGTGAGCTGAATCATCGGATCTGCGGCGCCGGACAGGGCGAAAGCCCCGTCCGGCGCCGCCGGATCTTTGGACGGTCCGGGGAACAAACAGCGGAGAAACAACGTCGAAGCTCACGGAGAAATGCCAATATGCGGGAATGCCTGCCCGCGCCGAAGGGAGAGATCAGCGATGAAAAAGACCACAGCCCTTCTCCTTGCAGCCGCGCTGCTGCTGAGCCTTGCCGCCTGCGGCCCCGGGACGGAGAGCCTGCCCGCCGGGACGCTCCCCCCGGAGGCAGACCTGACATCGGAGCCCGGGGAGGCCGGAGATCCCGGCCTTGCCCTTTTGGAGGAGCTGTCGGGGTATTCCGCCGAGGACTGGGACAAGGCAAAGAACAGCGGGGAATTTTCGGCGTTTTACAACCGCGTCCTGGACGCTTCCCTCGGCGCGGACCAGGCGCAGAGGGACGGGTATGTGATGACCGCCGCTCTCCGTTCGGAGGGAGAGTATACGACGCTCCTGTTCAATATCCTTCTGGCGCAGCGGAATACCGACGCGGAGGCCTGGGACAAAGCCCTTTCCGCCTTCCCCCGGGAGGAGGCGGGCTGGATCCGGTTCATGACGGATTTCGCGGAGGAAGCAGGCGCCGGCGCGGTCGTCTGCGCCCCCTTTTACTTTGCAGACGTCGGCATGGAGGAGATATCCTCACTGTCTATCCGGGGCATGACGGCGGACGACCTGGTGGAGGGGGATTCCCTGACCGACAGGGAAAAGGAGACGGTCCTGGCGTTCATCCGGCATCTCAGCCCGGTCAAGGTGCCGGTCTCCCGGGAGGAATGGAACGACGTGTTCTTCTGCGGGTATATGTGCATGGAATTCACCCTGGGGGGACGGACCTACACCGTCCGCTCCGATGACCGCTCGGCGCTGTACGTGTTCTGGGATGCCCCGGAGGAGGAGAACGTCTATATCGGAAAATTCGAGCTGGAGGAGGAATACTACCGGGGCGCGGCGGAGCTGCTGTATCCTCCGGAAACGCCCCGGGAGCCCTTCGTCTTCACCCGGGAAAACTTCCCCCGGCTCAACGGCTCCACCTCCACGGTGCCTCTGGCGGAGGCGGTGTGCAGCGTCCTTCTGGGGGAGAGCCGGGAGGAGGTCTCGGACCTCATCCAGTTCAGCAAGACCACGCAGGCTTACTATGAGCTGCTGAACCGGCGGGCCGATCTGCTCATCATCGGAGAGGCCAACGGCGACGTGCTGAAGGAAAAGGAGAAGCTGGGCTTTGAATGGCTCAAGACCCCCTTTGCCACGGACGCCTTCGTCTTTGTGGTGAACGAAAATAATCCGGTGGACTCCATCACCGTGGAGGAGGCCCGGAAGATCTATACCGGGGAGATCGTCAACTGGGCGGAGCTGGGGGGCAGGGACGAGCCCATCATCCCCTTCCAGCGGAACCCGGAGGCCGGGAGCCAGACCCTCATGGAGAAGCACGTCATGCAGGGGACCCCCATGATGGACGCCCCGACGGACTATATCATCGCCTCCATGGGCGGTCTGATGGAGGCGGTGAAGAGCTATGACAACTCTGCGGGAGCCATCGGCTACAGCGTATATTACTATGCCGAGGAGATGAAGGCTGCCCAGGGCCTGAAGCTCCTGAAGCTGGAGGGCGTGGAGCCGAACCCGGACACCATCCGCTCCGGGGAGTATCCCATCCTGAACCCGAAATACGTGGTGATCTCCGCGAAGGCGGCGGAGGATTCCCCCGCCCGAAGGCTCTACGACTGGCTGCTGTCCGAGGAGGGACAGCGGCTGATCGCCGATGAGGGCTATGTTTCCATTCTGGAGCTTAGCCCCGGGGTGCGGGAGCCGGACCTGAAGGGACAGCCCTGGAGCGGGGAATGGGACGGCCTGACGACCCTGGCGGAGCCGGAGACCGTGACGGCTTATGCGGGGACCCGTCTCCGGGATACCTGGCCCAGCACCACCGGCTGCCTCTACGGACTCATGACCCTGGACGGACGGGCGGTGACCCCTCCGGTGTACAGCGGCATCCGGCGGCCGTTTTGGCTGGATGAAGTCTCCGGCGCGTATGGATCCCCGGATGTTCTGGTCCTGCGGCAGGGGAGAGCGGCGGAGGGCCTGCAGTACGATCCGGAGAACGTGTATACCCTTGCCGCCCGGGATCTGAGCTGGATATGGCCCGGCGCCTGGCGGCAGGTGATCCCCGGTCCGGATTACGTGCTCCTGCTGGGGGAGGACCATATGGAGCAGGTGTCCGAGGCCGGAGAGCTCCTGGGGAGCTGGGGATACGCCGAATACGGCCTGGAGCCCTATACGGGGATGCTCATGCTGGATTTTTTCGATCTCTTCATGGTAGGCCGCGTGACCGCAGACGGGAAGCTCGTGGTGTGGTCGAGCTATCCGGAGCTGCGCCTGTTCCGCCTGACGGACGGCGCCATGGAGGACGTGATCTGGGAGGAGCTTTCCGCATCCTGGACGGATGAGCTCCGCTGGTCCGCAGAGGAAACGCCGGAGGGCTGCCGCCTGACCCGGGGCGATGATAGTCTTGAGCTGCCCGTGCCCGCGCTGGAGGGAGACGCGTTTCTCTGGGGCGATCTGGTGATCTATGAGACGGACGCCAGGATCTTCCGCCGGGACGGCAGCGAGGTCCTGGGCCCGGATGCCTTCAGCGGCAGACGGAGCATCGGTTCAACGGATAATTATGTCTGGTGGGTGGGGGAGCACGAGCTGCTCTGCCTGAATCTCTATGGGGAGGAGACCATTCTGACGTACTTCATCCGCCCGGACGGCGGCGTGATGGACGTGCATGCGGAAACGTCCCTGCGGCATGAGGATCCCCTCTCCGTCGCTGCGGACGGGAACATCCTGGGGATCGTGGAGCGGTCCCAGGCCGCCTATTACCGCATCGACACGGGGGAATGCATTTTCCGCATCCCCCTGCCCTACGAGGCGGACTGACGGGTAAATGCCCCGCCGCGCATGAAGTGCCGAATGCCGCGGGTCCGGGAAACGAAATGATCGGGAAAATACAGAACAAACGGAAAAGCCCTGCCGGCGTTGACCGACAGGGCTTTTCCTTGGAGCTGGATGCGAGACTCGAACTCGCGACCTCATGATTACGAAGCGCGCTCCGCGGGTCCGATCGGCTCTTTCGGGACCTGTTTGAGCCTGTTGCCTCG
>JAEEGG010025606.1_pt1 | contig 11339 bp, 6 predicted proteins | sample 9134161 | NCBI WGS metagenome assembly JAEEGG01 (sample SAMN16246543, study PRJNA631951) | gut metagenome | biome: gut microbiome; feature: rumen; material: CR-attached | host: Bos | place: Iran: Karaj | collected 2018-10
TCAGATACTTTTCTGCATAGTAGGAAAACAGGGCATTGGTGTCGGCCAGTTCACCTTGGTAGGTTCCGCCCAAAGATTCTGAAATCCATTCACGAAGATTGCGGACCAAGGCTGCATTTCCATTTACAGGAAAATCTGCCGTAACAGAGTAGTTGAAGGGTGGAGTTGCCTTCTTGTAAGTAATGCTGTCGGTTTTCAGTTCTGTGGTGGAGGTATTTTCCTTATTGGACCAATATCCGCAGGAAGTCAGCAAAAGGATCAGTCCTAACGTAAAATAAAATTTTTTCATGATGCTGTGTTGGCGTTTTATTTGTTATTGCTTCTGCGTCGGCCACCTCTGCGAGTAGAGCGGCTTTTCTTCTTTGACTCATTTTCAGTGGATGTCTCATTGTTTATGTCAGGAGCCTCTTTGGAATCCACAGTTGATAGTCCTTCTTTCGTTTGGACATCTTTCTCTTCAGCCTGTTCCAGGATGTTCTGCACCTTTTTTGAATCTGAATGAGATTTTTTCTTCTTCTTGTCTTCTGTCTGGTTCTTAGTGCCCTCAGAAGTAATATTCAGAATTTCTTTTTCCGTATTATGCCGTACTTTGCGGCGAGATTCTTTATTGTCTTGATTGGTTATATTTTGTTGTTGCTCACGTTCCTGTTCTGCTTTCAGTTGAGCTTCGCGTGCTTCTTTCTCCTTTTGCTTCTGCTCCTTTTGCTGTTGTTCTTTGCGTTGTTGTTCTATACGGTCACTTCGACGTTCATGACGGTCTCCTGCACGGAAACCTTCCATCCACAGGGTGAGTGGTTTTTCCAAACTGATAGTCTCGCGCATGCTCACATCCTGCATCCATTGGCGTCCGGCAGGCATCAGCAGGAAGTAGTATTGACGCGTGTATTGATCCAAAAGTTTCAAATCGTCCATCGTCAGCACCATAGGGCGATGAGGTTCGTATACCTCTCTCCATGTTTTGTCGTCTATTTTATTTGTACGCTGCATGTCGTCACACATTCCCAGTGATCGAATACCCACAGATGCATCGTTGGTCAGCAAAAGAACTTTTTTTCCTTCAGCAAAGAATTCGACTGTGCGGCGGATAATGGCAGGATCAGCGAAGGCGGAGTGATGGCTCTCGCTGCCGATTCCTTCGATGCGCAACCGGTTTTCCTTTTGTTGGGCAAGCATTAGTTTTTTGGCCAAACGGGCAGATACGTTGCGGCAGATTGTCTCGTCGCTCCAATCCACATCTTTGTAACTCACAGGATCCAGTACCGTAGCGAATCGGTCAATCTCCTCGTAGGTCTCGCTCATGATCATGAACTTACCGCCAATCCGCTTCATCAGTTTAGAGATGAACTCCAGTTGACGCTCAAATTGCAATCGTGCATTCACGCGAGGATCGCTATGGCAACTGGTATGTCCCACCAGCAATTCCAGCCAGATATTGGTGTCAGAGAGTACGATGTCGTAATCAAGCACTTGGCGCAGGATTTTCTCAAGCAGGACGTTACGTTCAAAAGCATCCTCGTAAGTCAATTGCTGGATTTGCTGATCGCTGAGCAGAGGAATGCGTGCACCCTGACTGGCAAGATCACAAAAGTCGTGAATGCTGCTCACGTCGATAGCAGTTTTCTTCCTTTTGAATGCTGGACTTGCAGGAGGTGCAATGTAAGCTAGACTTTCTTCTTGCGCCTGTTTTTTTTCAACTACTGCAGTTTGTGGAATAGATGGGGTGTCAGATTCTTTTGGCTCTTCTGTTCCAAGAATGTCACTCTGCGTATTTTGTCTTGTTGTCTCTACTTGGGGCTCGTCTTGGGAAGTTTCAGTCACTTTCTCCTTGTTAATCTCGACAGTTGCGGGAGCCTCCTCATTTACCGCTGCTGGAGTCGTTTTTTTGCGAGTGGTACGTCGTACCGGTTTCTTTTTGGTTGCCATCTCTGCAGTTTCTGATGCAGTCTCAATGGTAGCTTTTTTTCTCATTAAAATAATGTATAAGATCAATCAAGGCGCAAAATTATGTATTATAAGTTCCATTACCAACATGAAGAAGTTAAAAAAACATAAATTTCCCCATCAGTTCTTTTTCGTGTAATCTTTCTCGATAGTCCTGCAAAAGCCTGAAGTTTTCGTCTTCCTACGTAGTTTTATATTTCTTCATGGCAAGAGATAAAAAGGCCCGAACTGATGTTTCAGTCGGGTCTCTTTCAAAGAGAATCCTTCCTTTTTGTAAAGTTGGACTCTTAGGTTCGCAGTTTAAATTGAAGTCAGGGATCAAACTTCGCTTGTTTGACGATGCAAAGATATGGTCTAAGAGTGGGTATCTTTCCTTTATTTTCCCTAAAAATGAAGAGGGAAATCCATATTTGCAAAAGATGTTTTCCCTGTCTGCTATTTCTTAATTCGTCAGAAAGTTCTTATTTTTGCAAAAAATACGGATGGTGAAGAAGCTTCTTTTATTTCTTGGTATTGTTCTTTCATGCCAACTGAATGCACAGAACTACTTTGTGGATGGCTACCATGGAGGTCTCTATGGACATTATCCTCTTGATACATATACTCAATACATTCTGGAACAAATACATGAGCATCCAGATTGGTACGTTTGCCTCGAGATAGAACCTGAAACATGGGATAGTGTCCGAGTTCGTACTCCACAAGCTTATAGCGAATTCCAGCAAGTAGCAGTCGGGCCTCAGGTAGAGTTTACCAATCCCACCTATGCACAACCCTATATGTATTGTATCAGTGGCGAAAGCATCCTGCGTCAGTTCCAATATGGCATCCGTAAATTGCGTCAGCATTTTCCTGATGCTCGCATTGAGACTTATGCTTGCGAGGAGCCTTGCTATACCAGTTGTTTGCCCACCATATTGCCCTTTTTCGGATTCCGCTATATTACTCTCAAGTGTCCTGATACTTGCTGGGGTGGCTATGCTAATAATTTTGGTGGACAGTTTGTTCGTCTGGTAGGTCCCGATGGAAGCTCAATGCCTTGTGTGCCGCGATACGAATGCGAGGATTTGCAGCCCAATTCTGTTTGGCAAACCATTGCATGGAACAATCAGGAAAGCTATTGGAAAGCCTGTCAGGAAGCAGGCATTAAGCAGCCTATAGGTATGTGTTATCAGGATGCAGGTTGGCGTAAAGGTCCGTGGATAGGTTATGGTGACACCATCAAGCATGGTACGGAATACATTCTTTGGAGTGACTATTTTGAGAGGTTTTTGCAAGAGAGAGTTTTATTAGAGCATCGTTTCTCCCAGGAAGATATTTGTCCAGGTCTCATGTGGGGTTCTCAAGTTCTCCAGCAGATAGCTCAACGTTGTCGAAGTGCTGAGAACGCATTGATTCAATCTGAGAAGATTCTTGCAATAGCCCGTTTATCCAATGGATATCATTGGGATCAGACTGTTTTGGACGAAGCATGGCGTAAGCTCATGCTGTCTCAGCACCACGATTGTTGGATAGTGCCTTACAATGATGGTATGGCTGTCCTCAAAGAAACGTGGGCTCAGAATGTCAATCGATGGACTCAGTCCTGCATACAGACTGCCCAATTCCTTTCTGAAGATGCTCTTTCTAGCATATCACCTTCTGGGCAGCAATCACTTCTCATCATTAATACTACCTCCAATCGTCTTCATACCATTGTTCCTGTGGGGCAGGGTAGGGGACACATCGAGGTTGATCTTCCAGCTTTCGGTTATCGGATTATTCCTTTAACTAAAATATCTCCTGTCAAGAAGTCGCACGATATCCGAATTAAAGGTGATGAACTCCTCGTGGAAACCGATTGTCTCAGTCTTCGTTTTGACTTGCAGCATGGTGGTGTCATCCGTAGTCTTGTCAATCGTCAATCAGGTGTCGAGCACGTCGATTCTACTTCCACTTTCGCATTTGGCGAGATTCGTGGTTGGTGGGCTGATAAAGAGAGATTCTATTCCACTGCAGACGCTTCTGCCACGATAGAGATTCATACCGACAATCGTCTTGTTAAGGAATTTACGATTACAACGTCTGTCGCAGGAATTCCTGTCCGTACCTCCTATACACTCCGTAAAGGTTCACCTGTGATTGATTGCCATACAGACATTCTTTGGACTCGAAATCAACATATAGGCAAACTTTACGATACTCGTTTTGCACTTTCGCTTATGCTTCCTACTCAGCAGGGCACGCTTTCAAAAAATGCTCCCTTTGATGTTTGTGAATCTCGTTTCAGCGACACTTTTTTTGATGATTGGCATCAACTGAAGCATAATCTCATTCTTGACTGGATTGACGTCCACTCTTCTTCTGCCTCTCTTGCTCTTTTTTCCGACCATACCACTTCTTACAGTTATGGTCAAGATTTCCCTCTTGCACTTACTCTTCAGTATTCCGGAAAAGGACTTTGGGGCAGAGATTATCGTATTGTAGAACCGACTCGTGTTCATTATGCCATCGTTCCCCATCAAGGTCATTGGGATCAAGCCAACATTCCTGCAATTTACGAGCAATGGAAGGAACCACCTATTATACGTCGTGTCTCTACCTCTGCGCCTCAGCAGTGTTCTTTCCTTGACCTTACAGGTACGGGTCGTCAACTTACTTCTGTCACTCTGAATGATACAGCGTTACAGGCTCGAATTTTCAACGCTACCACATCCCTCTCGCGTTTTCAAATTTCCACTCAAACATTGTTCAAATAAGCTCTTGGTCTGCATGAATCATCATGATTTGTCTTACTGCAACTTGAATGAAGTGGTCAAACAGCTCTGATTCAGATTCCTTTATAAATATGACAAATAGAGATAGTTGGTCTGGGCAGGATATTCTGCGGCAAGTGTGTCAATCTGATTGACTACAGGCATGATGCCTAATTCCTGACGCCATTTGCGAACAGCCAGTCCAGCTCGTTCCATATTCATGTCTGCTTCGAGGCCAAGAGCACGAGCTATCTGGAAATCAGAGAATCCGTACGTTTTTGCTCCGAGCAACAGCGTGGAAAACTCTGGGGCTTCGAGGGCTTCCAAGAATTCAGAATACTCAGCACTGCCATAGTATTCTGCTAACCAAGAAAACTCCTTGAGCCTATCGTTGATTGTCATGATGTGTTTGAGCTTTTCTAGGAACCAACGGTCAATCTTTGTCAGTTGATAAATCTGCTCTACGGAATATCCCATCATCATGGCCTTAGCAACTGCGAAAACACGTAAGTCCGTAGCATGTTGGAGAGCTTCTGGGACGTTGGGAATCTTAATCTCGTGATTATCCACAAAGCCATGCATACCTTGTCCTATCATGCGCAAGCCTTTTTGGATAGCTTCCTCGAAAGTTCGACCGATGGCCATCACTTCACCTACGCTCTTCATGCTGGAGCCTAATTCGTGGTTCACGCCATGGAACTTGGAGAGGTCCCAACGCGGTATCTTGCATACCACATAGTCGAGGGCAGGTTCGAAGAAGGCACTTGTGGTCTTGGTGACGGAGTTCTTCAACTCGAAGAGTCCGTAACCGAGACCGAGCTTGGCAGCGACGAAGGCCAGGGGATAGCCTGTAGCTTTTGATGCCAAAGCAGATGAGCGGCTGAGACGGGCGTTGACTTCGATGACCCGATAGTCCTCGGAAGCGGGGTCGAGAGCATACTGCACATTGCATTCGCCAACGATGCCGATGTGGCGAATTATCTTGATGGCAAGGGCACGAAGTTTGTGATACTCGCTATTGGTGAGCGTCTGCGAGGGAGCTACCACTATGCTCTCGCCCGTATGGATGCCGAGCGGGTCGAAGTTCTCCATGTTGCAGACAGTGATGCAGTTGTCGTATTGGTCGCGCACCACTTCGTATTCTATCTCTTTCCAACCTTTCAACGATTTCTCCACTAACACTTGAGGCGAGAAGGCAAATGCTTCCTCTGCTTGTGCCAATAGTTCGTCATCGTTGTCGCAGAAGCCCGAACCAAGGCCACCGAGGGCGTAGGCAGCACGAAGTATGACGGGGAAGCCCAGCTCGTGAGCAGCCTTATGTACTTCCTCAATAGTTCTGCAAGCCTCGCTCTTGATGGTCTTCACCCCAATCTCGTCAAGTCGCTTGACAAAGAGGTCGCGGTCTTCTGTGTCGATGATTGCCTGAACAGGCGTGCCAAGGACTTTGACACCATATTTCTCAAAAACACCTTTTTTATATAGCTCCACACCACAGTTCAATGCTGTTTGTCCGCCGAAGCTCAACAGGATGCCATCCGGTCGCTCTTTTTCTATGACATGTTCCACGAACTCAGGCGTAACGGGCTGGAAATAGATGGTATCTGCAACATTTTCAGAGGTTTGAACTGTTGCGATATTGGGATTGATGAGCACCGACTTGACACCTTCTTCTTTCAGAGCCTTTAGTGCCTGGGCTCCGCTATAATCAAACTCTCCAGCTTGACCAATCTTGAGAGCACCGCTGCCAAGAAGGAGGACCTTCTTCAATCGTTTCGTCATCTGGTTGTTTGGTTGTTTGGGTAAGTTTTCTTCCTTTTCTAAACGGCCAAACGACCAATCTTCCAAACAACCAACAAACTCATCAAACATCCATTCTGAATCAGTTGGCCCGGAGCAGGCTTCGGGGTGGAACTGTGCAGAGAACCAGGGCATTGTCTTGTGGCGGATGCCCTCATTGGAGCCGTCGTTCATGTTCACGAACAAAGGTTCCCATTCGGCAGGCAATGTTGATGCATCAACGGCATAACCATGGTTCTGACTTGTGATAAAGCATTTGGTTGTAGCTACAAGCTGCACCGGCTGGTTATGACTGCGATGACCATACTTCAGCTTGTACGTCTTTGCTCCTGCTGCCCTTGCCAAGAGTTGATTGCCAAGGCAGATACCCATAAGAGGCCGCACGTTCGGATTGTTTAAGAATGTGCGAATATGCTCTACGGTCTTGCTGCATTGCTCTGGGTCGCCAGGTCCATTCGCCAGGAACAAGCCATCGAAGTCAAGCCGATTGAAATCGTAGTCCCATGGAACCCTGATGACCTCAACGCCTCGATTCACTAAACAACGAATGATGTTTGCCTTGACACCGCAGTCAACAAGCACTACACGTTTGCCTGCTCCCTCATTATAGTGAATGACCTCCTTGCAACTCACTTGTTTCACCCAATTGATGCTTCCGTAATCTGTGTTTTCAAGATATTCAGAGTCCACCGAAACAACAATTCTCCCTCTCATTACGCCACACTCTCTGAGTCGCTTTGTGAGCCTTCTAGTGTCGATGCCTGTGATGGCAGGGATTTTTTCTCGCTTTAGCCATTCGGCGAGAGACCCCTTGGCATTCCAATGGCTGTACTTTTCGCTATAATCTGCCACGACGAGGCCTTTAACATGAATCCTCTCGCTTTCCATGAACTTTGGCAAAGGTTCTCCTCCTGTATCAGGAACACCATAGTTTCCTATCAACGGATAAGTTGCCACTAGTATTTGTCCTGCATAGCTTGGGTCGGTCAGGCTTTCCGGATAGCCTGTCATTGCAGTATTGAACACCACTTCGCCTACAGCATTTGCATCGTAGCCAAATGACCAACCGCAGAACTCTGTGCCGTCATCAAGTATGAGTCTCGCTTCCTTCATTACTTTTCACTTTTTCACCTTTTCATCTTTTCAATATGCCTGTTCGTGTACACCTTTAACAGCTCTTCCGCTGGGGTCGTTCATATTTTTGAATGCGGCATCCCATTCAAGAGCAATAGCTGTGGAGCATGCCACACTTGCCTCTTGGTTTACGCTTCGGGCAGCAGAGTCGCTGGGGAAATGCTCTGCGAAGATGCTGCGATAGTAATACTCCTCTTTGTTGAGCGGTGGATTGATGGGGAAACGTTCAGCAACATGTGCCATCTGTTCGTCGCTGACGGCTTCGGAAGTAATCTTCTTCAATGTGTCAATCCATGAATAGCCAACGCCATCGCTGAATTGTTCCTTCTGTCGCCAAGCAATCTCTGTGGGCAACATGTCAGCAAAAGCCTCCCGAACTATCTTCTTTTCAATGGTTGAGCCTGAACACATCTTTGCTTCAGGATTGGTACGCATCGCCACATCAAGGAATTCCTTATCGAGGAAGGGGACACGTCCTTCTACACCCCAAGCCGAGAGGCTCTTGTTGGCACGGAGGCAATCGTAGTAGTGAAGTTTGCTGAGTTTGCGGACCGTCTCCTCATGGAAGGCCTTCGCGTTGGGTGCCTTGTGGAAATAAAGGTAGCCACCGAACACCTCGTCTGCACCCTCGCCGCTGAGCACCATCTTGATGCCCATCGACTTGATGACACGGGCAAGCAGGTACATCGGGGTTGAAGCGCGGACGGTTGTCACGTCGTATGTCTCGATGAAATATATGACATCGCGAATGGCATCAAGTCCTTCCTGTATGGTGTAGTTGATTTCGTGATGCACGGTGCCGATGTGGTCAGCCACCAACTTCGCCTTTGTCAAGTCGGGAGCACCCTTCAAGCCTACTGCGAAGGAATGCAGACGAGGCCAATAAGCTCGTGTCTGCGAATTGTCCTCAATGCGATGCTCGCTGAACTTCTCTGCAATGGCAGAGATAACAGAAGAGTCAAGCCCGCCGCTGAGCAGTACGCCATAGGGAACGTCGGACATCAACTGACGCTTCACGGAGTCTTTCAGAGCATCGCGGATAGCATCGACGCTTGCTTCGTTGTTCTTCACCGCATCATAATCAAACCAATCACGATGATAATACCTTTTTATACTTGGCTCTTCACTCCAGTAATAATGTCCGGGCAGGAAGGGTTCATATCGTTCGCATTGACTTTCGAGTGCCTTCAGCTCGGAAGCGACATATACTATACCGTCGCTGTCATAACCTATATATAAAGGTATCACACCAATGGGGTCACGAGCTATCAGGAAAGCGTCCTTTTCTTCGTCATAAAGGGCGAAGGCAAAGATGCCGCTGATGTCTTCGAGGAAGTCAATGCCTTTGTCTTTGTATAAAGCAAGGATGACTTCGCAGTCGCTGCCTGTCTGGAAGTCATACTGCCCTGCATAGCGGCGACGAATCTCCTGATGATTGTAAATCTCGCCATTGACTGCCAACACTTGTTTCTTGTCGGGCGAGAACAAGGGCTGTCCGCCGCTTTCAGGGTCAACGATGGAGAGGCGTTCGTGAGCAAGGATGGCTGAGCCGCCACAATATATTCCACTCCAGTCCGGGCCGCGATGACGAATCTTCTGACTCATACGCAGCGCTTTATCACGCAATTCGTGCGTCTGCTGTTTAACGTTAAAGATAGATACAATTCCACACATATTATATTCTAGTTATGTTGTTTCTCTTTAATATATTTTACAAATGCTTGGTTCACGAGGCGGTTACCGCCTGAAGTGGGATAATGCCCAGTGAAGTACCAGTCGCCTTGGTGGTCGGGACAGGCGGCATGCAGGCCTTCGATGGTCTGGAAGACGAACTCAACCGGTGCTTGCATTCCTGTGGGACGAAGCATCTCGGCCATCTTTCTGTTGACGTCTTCTATGCTGAAAGGCTTGTAGATGGCGCTGACACAATTGGTCTGCTCTGCTGCCGGCTTACGAAGTTCGGCAAGACAAGCCTCATAGACATCGCCCGTTAACTGCCACATGCCTCGCTCTTCGATGAGGGCAATGGTGGCACGAAAGGCACAGAACTCTTCCAAGCGAGCCATGTCAATGCCATAGTAGTCGGGGTAGCGAATCTGCGGCGAACTGCTGACCATTACAATCTTCTTGGGATGCAGGCGGTCGAGTATCTTGAAGATGCTCTCCTTCAATGTTGTGCCTCGCACAATGGAATCGTCGATGACGACAAGGTTGTCTTCATAAGGCCGCAGGGAACCGTAGGTGATGTCATAGACGTGCGAGGCGAGGTCATTGCGGGAACCTGCTTCCGTGATGAAGGTACGCAGCTTTATGTCCTTCCAGGCAACCTTCTCGCTGCGAACGTTCAACCCTTGACTTCGCAGGCCTTCCATCATGCCGTAGAATGCAACTTCAGCCGTGTTGGGGATAAAGGAGAAGACTGTGTGTTCAGTATCTCCGTCGATTGCTTTGAGGATGGGTGCCGTGAGCTGCTGGCCAAGTTGCTTGCGCTCGTGGTAAATGTCGCGGTCGGAACCTCGGCTGAAATAGATGCGCTCGAAGGAACAACGGCTTTGTTGCTTTGCCTCCAAGATGGTTTCCACAGCAGAGCTGCCGTCTTTGTGTACGATGAGTGCCTTGCCTGCCGGTAATTCCTGAACGTCTTCACATGCGAGGTCAAAGGTTGTTTGCAAAACAGCACGCTCGCTTGCTACGGCAATCACTTCGTCATCCTTGTGGTAGAAGGCAGGCCGTATGCCCCAAGGGTCGCGCATGGCAAACATCTCGCCGCTGCCCGTCATGCCGCACATCACATAACCGCCGTCATAATCAGCCATTGTGGAAAGGAGGACATTGCTCATCTGCACGTTATCCTCTATATAACAGGTAATGTCTATGCCTTCCAATCCTTCTCGTTTAGCTTCGACAAACAGGCGTTCCACTTCTCTGTCCAGCCGATGCCCCATCAGTTCAAGCGTGATATACGAGTCGCTATAGATGCGAGGAGACTGTCCCTGCTTTACAATCTTCTCGAAGATCTCCTCGATGTTCGTCATGTTGAAGTTGCCGCAAAGACAGAGGTTCTTGGCTCGCCAGTTGTTACGACGCAGGAAGGGATGCACGTATTGAAGACCACTCTTGCCGGTCGTGGAGTAACGTAGGTGGCCCATGAAGAGTTGGGCATTTGTCCATTCTGGCGTTACAAGGTCGAATATCTCCGCAATAGCGTCTTTGCCTAAAGCCTTTTCACGAAACATGTACTCCGTGCCAACAGGTGCATTCATGTCAACACAAGCAATACCTGCACCCTCCTGACCGCGGTTATGCTGCTTCTCCATCATCAGATAGAGTTTGTTAAGGGCATAGGATTGTGTGCCATACTTCTGCTCGTAGTAGCTTTTCGGCTTCAAGAGTCTCACTAAAGCCACACCACATTCATGCTTCAACTGTTCCACCATCTTAATTTTCAATTTAATGATTTACGATTTACAATTTATTTCCGATGGTGTCATTTACCAATTTATGCAGGCTTTTATGAATGACATGAACAAGGGATGCGGATGTAGCACCGTAGATGAGTATTCGGGATGGAATTGTGTACCGATGTACCACTTTAGAGATGGCACCTCAACAATTTCGACAAGGTTTGTGTCAGGATTGATGCCAACACACTTCATGCCTGCAGCTTCATACTCTTTCTGATAGCTACTGTTGAACTCATAACGGTGTCTGTGTCTTTCTTGGATATGCGTT
>JAEEGG010025609.1_pt1 | contig 11337 bp, 14 predicted proteins | sample 9134161 | NCBI WGS metagenome assembly JAEEGG01 (sample SAMN16246543, study PRJNA631951) | gut metagenome | biome: gut microbiome; feature: rumen; material: CR-attached | host: Bos | place: Iran: Karaj | collected 2018-10
GGTCACGTTGAGTACCGCGCCGCCGTACAGGTCGGAGTAGGGAGAAACGTCGGTTCCTCCGCCGGCGATACCCAGCCGGAAAGGCGCTTTGCTGCGATATAAGAGAGGCAGGTCCATGCAGGGATAATAATCAATCCTACAAATATACACAAAAATGATGAACAAAGGATGGGACTGTCCCGAAAGACAGCCCCATCCCCAGGGTTCCGGCCGTGGCCGGGAAACTCACTCCTGCCGGTACTCCAGCAGGTCGCCGGGCTGACAGTCGAGGGCCTTGCAGATGGCTTCCAGGGTCGTGAAGCGCACCGCTTTGGCCTTGCCTGTCTTGAGAATGGAAAGGTTAGCTGCAGAAATGCCTATCTTTTGAGCCAATTCTCCCGAAGACATCTTTCTCCGAGCCAACATGACGTCAACGTTGATGATGATAGGCATGACTTACGCTTCCTCTTCTTTTACTTCAACGGTTTCGACGGATTTTCCTTTCAGATAGGACGGCAGTTCCATGCCGGCCAGCTTGAAGAGGTCCTCGAGCGGGGGGACCGATTTCATCAGACCCGAGATGAAGTTGGACGTGGCGGTCTTGCCTTCGGCACCGTTGCCGGTGTCCCAGACAGTGACCTTGTCGATGTTGATGCCCTTGACGGCTTCGACCTGCGTAGCCACCAGTTCGGGCAGTTTGTCGGTGATCAGCATGGTGATGGCCTGCTGGGCGTCGCCGCCGGCGGCCGCTACCAACTGACCGAAACCAGCCGCCTGCTTGGAGAGGATCTCCAGGGTACCGCGGGCCTGGGCGTCCATCTTGGCGAAGATGGCGTCGGCCTCACCTTTGGCTTTGCGGCGGATCTGCTCGGCTTCTGCCTCGGCGTCGATGATGGCTTTCTCCTTCTCGATCTGGGCGGCCACCACGATATTGGCCTGCTGCGTGGCTTTTTCACGTTCGGCACGGGCGAGCTCGGCGTCGCGCTCGCTCTTGTACGCCTCTTCGAGCGCCTTGGCGGCCTGCACCTTCTCGGCTGCCACGGCCAGGCGCTCGGCCTCGGCCTGCTTTTCACGGCGTGCCGCATCGGACTGGGCAATGGCGATCTTCGAGTTGTTCTCACCTTCGACGGCCTTCGCATTGGCGTCGGCGGTACGGATACGGGTGTCCCGGGTGGTCTCGGCGATCCGGATATCCTTGTCCCTGTCGGCTTCGGCCTTACCGATCTCACCGAAACGGTTCTGCTCGGCCACGCTTTTCTTGGCGTCGTTGATGGCCTTGGCGGCGGCTTCCTTACCGAGCGCCTCGATGTAGCCCGATTCGTCGCGGATATCGGTTACGTTGACGTTGATCAGCTTCAGGCCGATCTTGCGGAGTTCGGCCTCCACGTTGGTGGAGACGTTGGCCAGGAACTTGTCGCGGTCGGCGTTGATCTCCTCGATGTCCATGGTCGCGATGACCAGACGGAGCTGACCGAAGAGGATATCGGTCGCGATGTTCTGGATCTGTTCGGTGGTCAGGCCCAGCAGACGCTCGGCCGCGTTGTTCATGTTCTCGGGCTCGGTGGAGATACCCACGGTGAAGCGGCAGGGCACGTCGACGCGGATGTTCTGCTTGGAAAGGGCGTTGGTCAGGTTGCATTCGATCGAGATCGGGGTCAGGTCGAGGAAGGCATAGCTTTGGAAAACAGGCCAGATGAAGGAAGCGCCGCCGTGGATGCAACGGGCCGAGGAGATGCCGCCTTCCTTGTTTTTACCGGTCTTACCGTAGATGACCAGGATCTTGTCGGAGGGGCAGCGTTTGTAGCGCCGCAGGATGGCGGTAAAGGTCACGAAGATCACCGCCACGAGAATCAGGATCAGATAGAGTTCCATGGTTATTCTTTATAGAGGATTAGACAATCAGTGATTCGAGGGGTTCGACCAGCAGCGTGTCGGGGCTGAGCACCTCGACCACGCGGATCTGGGTGCCGGTCTTGAGCGGATCGCCGTCGGTCAGGGCGTTGTATTCGCGGACGGCGCTGTTGATGGAGATCTGTACCTTGCCTTCGCCCTTGCGCTCGCCGGGAATGGTCAGGTAGACCGAGCCGATGCAGCCCACGGCCGATTTATAGACGTTGATGTTGCCGGACTGCTGCATGCTGCTGAGCCATTTGAAGAGGTACATCACGACGGCGACCAGCGCCACGCCGATGACGGCCGATACGATCAGCAGCAGGGGGACGGACTGAATTTTGTCCTGCAGGAGGATGGCCGACCAGCCGAAGCCCAGGATGAAGTTTACGAAGTTGCGGAAAGTGTAGAGATTGGTTCCGCCTTCCACCGTCGCGTCGGCGGCGTCGGATTCGAAGCCCGTGTCGATGTCGGCGTCGATGCCGCCTTCACCCGCATCGGCTCCGATGAAGGTCATAATGCTTTGGATGAGGAAGATCAGGGAAGCGGTCAGGGTAACGCCCCAAAGGATCTTCATTATCACGGAAAGGGATGCCCACCAGGTTGAGATCATGACTGTAGCGTTTAAGTTTTTGCAAATATAGAAAATAATTATTGAATAACAATAAAAAATTTTGAATTTTTTCAAAAATGTATCGAAAAAAGCCGGCCCTATGAAAAAGGGGCCGGCTTTATGTGCCAAGGGCGGGGGTCCGCTAGATTTCCACGACTTCTGCCACGGGAGCGTTTTTCATCACCGAAGCGATGCCGTTGTTGCGGTTGCGCTCTGAAGCATACATCTGGCTCTGGCCGATGATCTGACCGTTGGTGGCTTTCAGGTTGAAATACGGCTTGCCGTTCTTTGCGACGAGTTTCTCGAAGCGCTCTTCGGAAGCGGAGTTCTTCTTCACGGATTCGACACCGTTGAGGCAGGCGGCCTTCGTCGTGTAGCCTTCGCTGGTGAGGATGACCTCGCCGTTCGAGGCCTTGAGATTGAACTGGAATTCGCCGTTCTTTCTCACGGAGATTTCAAATTTTGCCATAGCATGAATTGTTTAAATGTATATACCCTACAAATATACAAATAATTGACAAATAATCCGAAAAGACGATTTTTAATTTTTACCAATACTCGGAGATGTTATCTTTTGATGCCTCAGGAAAGGATGGAGGCCCGGAACAGATCTGTCGGCCATAAAAGCCCTATTATTTTATGGCCAGATGGCTATTTTAACTGGGTCGGCCATAACAAAGGCCGGTATTCATGGCCAGTAGCCCGTTTCGATAATTTCCCTTTCTTCCCTTTGCCCTCCAAATACCGTATCAAAAAAGCAATTCTTTTCAAAATACCTAACCGGAAGTGGTGATAAAGAATGCAACTATGCACGCAACCCCTATGACGATAAGGGGGACAGTAAAGGATTTAATTAATTTATAAGTCGCTCCTTCTTTCAGGTTCGCATCCTTCATCTTGAAAAGTTGAAAGAGCAGGATCAAGCCGGACAAGGACACAAGAATACCAAGAATAAGGAGGATTAGCGATGCTGCAGCATCGCTTTTTCTGTACCCAGCGACGTTCTCTTTTCGAACTCGATGCTGGAAGACATGGAAAAGATTTGGGCCCTGCGTGACATCATTCCAGCCCCGAATTGTTACGGCCAAAAAACAGAGGGGATAGAGTAGAGCGCCTTACGGCCTCGGTTAGGGTTCTATGATTGGGGAAAAAAGCAGGCACCCGAATAGAGGAAAAGGTGCCTGCCCTTTTTCTTAATTGTAATTACTTACAATGACAAGTGAAAAGATAGAGAAATGAATGAGACTTGCAACCGCAAAAAAGCAATTCTTTCCAAAAGGAGGAGGGAAAAGAATTACTCGCTTGTGTAGAGAGCCGTGGCCTGGTCAATCAAGTTTGGTAAAAAGGACTGGTCAATCTCAAAACAAATCTGGACATAACCATCGTAACTTGGTATGCCATCTTGTATCTCAACGGAAATATGCCCATTCTTATCAATAGTCAAACGAAGCATATCATCACCAAGAGTAGTTAACCTAAATCCAAACTGTAGTCACCCTCCCCGAATCCCAGCAAGTTCCTCTCCTTCATCGACTTGCGAAAACGGCTGCGCGGATGGCCCCGACTACACCCCAAATGCCCGGATTTCGGATAACATAAATCCAAACTGTAGTCAAATCAACCCCCGCGCACGCATACGCCATAACCTAAAAGTAAAGTGTAGCCGCGGCGACGGAGTTTTCCGCGGTTTTTAGTACCTTTGACATGCCTGCCGATAACCGTCTTTTCACCTTTTCGTACCCACCAAGGACCATATTCCCGCCAGATTGTGAACTTGAACTGTCTTTCGGCAAGCTGGGCAACCTCAAACTTAACCTTCCCGGGGCCCAGCCATTGATCAAGTCATATCTGTCCAAGGAGTTCTATGCCGGATGGAGCAAGTGAGTTCGTCTTATACAACTCATCAAACAATACGATTCTTATCCCGCTCATACCTCCTCCTCCTTGTTATGTTTCCCGGTTCTGGACGTGATAATAAGCTCCACACCATAGTCTTCCTTTAGGTGTTTCTTCAGTTGGTAATAGGAATCGGCTTTCTTTCTCTTCCTGTCCAGTATACCCAATAGTTCCCGCAGTTCAATCTCGATGGTCATGCCGCTTGCAATTCCACCTATATGAGCTGCCAAGACTTCGATTTCCTCTTCCACAGATAGTTGCGGAATGGGGGTCTCGGAATTGCTGTCCTTCACGGAATCAGCCTCTGTAATAATCGGCTCTGTTTTGATGTCTGTCTTTCCTGAGCCGAAGAGGGAAGACATCAGTTCTTTTATCATATCTAAAATGGTTTAAAAGTTATTTCTCAGACGGACCGAAATCTATACTGTCCGTCCTTTTAGATAAGAATTTCATGTCCAATTATCAGCGGATCGGGCCATTTCAGCAGTAGTCTATCTATATTGCCTTTATTGGGGAAAAATAAAACGATTGGTCTATTGTGCTTTAAGTTGACAATCACTATCTTTGTTCAAAGCAAGGAATTAGTAGTGAGCGCTTTTACCTTATACACTATTTTCCATGATTTGTCGTTCCCCGCAACTAACCAACGCTTTATAATAATGGATACTAAACAAAACGAACTTTACGAAGCCCCTGCGTTCACTATCGTAGAGGTAAAACAAGAGGGCGTCATCTGTGCCAGCGGCGACGTGCCCGGAATGCCCGGTTATCCCGGCGGCGGTGATCCGTTTAATCCTTAACCCCTAAAATGACATGACGATGAAAACAATGGATCATATCATTGGGATGGCGGCCCTCGCACTGACGGCTGTCACCTTTTTGGCCTGCTCGGACAAAGACGGGCTTACGCCTGCACCGCAGGCCCATACCTATACGCTGACCACGACGCTCTCGCCGAAGGGCGGGGTCGGGACCCGCAGCACGATGACCGACAACGAAGACGGCTCCATCAGCGCAGCGTGGGAGGTGGGCGACCAGATCTGGGTGCGGTACACCAACATCGGCGATGCCCCGGAAGAGACTACGGCAACGGTAACCGCCGTCGATCCCTCGACGAAGGCCGCCAAGATCTCGCTGACGCTGACCAACCCAAAGAATGGCGGTACCATCTCCTTCGGCTACCCCGCCGGCTACTTCAACGACCCGAAGGATCCCTGCATCGACCAGACAGGCACACTGGACGACATCAACGCCAACTTCGCCGCCATCTCCGGCACGGAGACGATGTTCGTCTTCGATTCGGAAGTCACCCTGCCTGACGTGACGATGATGCCTGCCATGTGCATCTGGAAGTTCTCGTTCACCGACGGCACGGACGACATCACCAGCGCCGTCACGAAACTCGTCGTCGACTTCCCCGCCAACAGCACGACGTACGCTGTCACCCCCACGTCGCTGGACAACATCTATGTGGCCATGTACGGCGACATCATCAATGGCCAGCCCGTCAGCGTCATTGCCCAGACCGACCTGGGTGTCTATCGCAAGACGGCGGCGAGCGTCACGCTGGCTTCCGGCACTACGTACACCTCCACCGGTCTCGAACTGACGTCGGCAGCCATCACAAACGCCGTGGCAGACGATATCGGCCAGTTGGTTGGTGCCGACGGGAACATCTATCCGAATGCCGACATAGCAACGGCCTTCGGCACCTCCGGCGTGGCCATGATTGGCTATGTCGGGGATGAATCGGACTGCACGCATGGCGTTGCCGTCGCTCTGGATGACGAGAATGGCAAGGCGAAAATGGAATTGAGTGCGGCTACAGCGGCTTGTGCCGCAAAGGACGCCGTCCCGGACGGCACCTGGAGATTGCCGTCGCGCAAGGACTGGCAGTATCTTTTCATCGGATGCGGCAGCAGCTGGACATACACCGACTCTCCCAGCGGTTCCATCGATTGCAGTGGTCTTCAGTCGGCGTTGGACGCCGCCGGAGGCATCCTGATGTCTGATCGCTATATATGTGAGGAAGGCGCCCGCGTGGATTTCACCGACGCCTCGGCGTCTTTCGGATTCACGAGCAATCCCTGGTACGTCCGCGCCGTCCTCGCATTCTAAGTAGTTCTGGCAAACCATAAACAAAAGCGGTCTTCGGGCCGCTTTTGTTGTGTTTATAAGATTGCTTTTCACCGGGAATAACTTAACTTTGCAGACCAATAAACGAACAGATGGCAATGGAAAACAAAGACAAATACACCGCACCGGAAACTGGAAAAAATGCGCGCGTGTGACCCCCTGACCCGAAGTTGGCTTAACCCCCGATAATTTTTTCTTTTTGACCCCCAAGAAGTCCTGGCCGGCGGGGTCATTTTTATTTCATGTTACTTGACTCCCTTGCGGGCGTTCATTTTTCGGATGCTCTCACCACACTTATGGAAAGCTACGCGGGCTTAACCTAAAAGTCGACTGTGGCCCTCTCTCCGGTCGAAACGACGGCATACCCTCTACCCTAGACAGGGGGGTGTAGTCAAAATCGAACTTTTACGCTACACCTTAAACTTTTAGGTTAAGGGAAGATAAAACCGCTTGTCCTTTGAGATAGCGATGCATGGACTGCATAGCGTATAGGAAAGAGTGAATATCTCCTGGATTAAGTTCCCAAATGCGCTCTGAGAAGATAGACCTTTCGTAATGAGTGTATTTGATTTTTGCCAGATAATCCATCCCGTTTAAGTTTAATTCAGGTGCTTGAATTAGTTCGAAAAGGATAGATGCGTCGCTGTTGCAAATGGAGAAACGTTTCATACCTTGATATGGCTAAAATGCTACGTAAAGGTAATAAAATATCGAACCAAGAATTACAACAAAAAGCTTGACATCATCTTCCAAGAAACCAAACACTTGGAGGGGCGAAAAAAAAGGAAGTCTTCCCACAATAGGGAAGACTTCGGTTCAGTACCCGGAGCCGCAGCGGAATTATCGTTGATAACGAATGGCATCCGGCCAGTATTGTGTGATAACAAAAGAGTTCATTATCAAAAGATTGATATATTGATGGAGGTGTTTATGATAATCCTCGAATAATGCGGTCGATCGTGTCCGCTTTTCCTGGGATGTGTCCAAACGTGGTCAGAAATGATTACCTTTGAGAGTTAGATAAATCGGAATTTACTGTACAATGGCTCTTAAATCTCCTCGTACTGCTATGATAGTTACTATCGTTATTATCGCTGTCACTTTTCTTGTTGTGGTGGGTGTAATGCTGGCCTATTGGCCCAAAGGCATCTCGGTCAACGAGAACAACCAAATCCTGTTGAGCACGTACATAGGCAAGCCGCGACTTATTCCTGCTGATGAAATATCTATCACTGAAATGCCAGAGGGCCTGTTGAACCATCTGATCAGGACCAACGGCATGAGCCTTGGCAAAATCAACTACGGCCACTTCAAGAACACAAAAACCGGGCAGAAGATGTTCCTCTATCTCACTGGTAAGGAAAGCAAAATCTGTTTTATTTACAATGGGGAGTTATATGTCGTGGATGATTGGCGACAGTAGTTAAATTCGGATTTGTCGGTTTCTTACTGCAAAACTGGTCTGAAATCAGACTGATTTTGCAGTGAGACAATGTTTTTCGTCAGACAGGCGCAAGAGAGTTGGGCTTTTGACCTATTCTAGCAGCGGCGTCCTTGCTCCGACCCCCGAATTCGGCCCTTGCCGCACAACAATTGGCCTCATATGCTCTGTGAGGCCGATAATATTGCGCCAGATTGGCGGAAAGAAGGGGACGACAATGTGTGATGTCAGAGATTGTCGTCGTGGCAAAGCCGCGCCGCTTCTGCGGCGCTTTGGTTCCCTGAGGGAGCCGTAGCGGATCAATCGGTGATAACTGGTGGCTACCGTGTATTCTTTGGTGATAACGAATTAGTTCATTGTCAAAAGATTGACATATTGATAGGTGTATTCACAAATTAAACCCGGAAAAGGTGACCGATAGGTGACCGAATCCGGGTAAAGTAACCAAAAGTGACCGAAACAATAGTAATTTACCTATCATCGTAATGACCGTAGGCAGACAACACATCCACCTTTACGACGGTCTCTTCTATCTCGTAGATTAATCTATGCTTTAGAGAGATCCGTCTGGACCATTGCCCGACCCTATCCCCGGAGAGAGGTTCTGGTTTTCCGCTTCCGGTTTTGGGGTGTTCCTGCAGCTCTACCAGAAGTTTTCCTGCTTTTTTGAATGCGGCAGGTTCTGATTTTTTCAGTTTCGACAGATCCTCAAGTGCTTGAGGGGCAAATACCAGTGAATACATTTATAGACTTTCCAACAAAGAATCCAACTCCTCCTTACCCGATACCGAAGTCCCTTTACCTTCGGCAATACTCTTTCGCGCTTCGTCAATACGGGCGAAGAACTCTTTCTTGCTGACAAGACTGTCATCCTCCGTAATGGGTACAATCTTGAAACTACCCCTACGGGACGTCAGGATTACACTCTCCCCACCGGCAGCCAAACCAAGATACTTGCTTTGATTTGCTCTGAAATCGCGTATGCTAACAACGGTCATAATTAATAACTTTTTCCGCAAATATAATGAATACCATTTTGGTATCCAAATCTTATGCAAAAAAGACTATGGATTTTTTCGAAAACCGTTGACGACTAGGGCAAGAGCTCTTCAGGTTGAATTTCAAAATCACAAACAAGAAGATACCACTTTGAAACGGAACTCCACCATCTGAAGGTCTCTGTTTCCCTCGTTAGCCCCGCCGAGCGTTTACTGACATAGGGGCTGTCGGTAGTGTAATACAAGCGGAAACGATATTTGCCCGGGGGCGTGATTCTTCCAAAACTCGCTACCCAGGCATTTTTCTCTTGACCCGGGAACAAAGGAGGTTCCTCAACCCAATCCGTGTCGATACTTCCAACGGAATAACCGACATAATCTCCATCTTTCCATCTTGAAAGCACTCCCCAGAAATAACCGGGAAGCCATTCTCCGTAGAGTGTATCTTGACTATCATTTATAATAGAAAAGATTGGTCCAAGAATATCGTCACCTCTCCTGCTATTTGTGTATAAGTACTTGATTTTGACTAATGGGGATGGGTGTAAACACTTGGTAATTGTGAAGAAACCAGAGGGAATAGAATCTTTACTACTCCAATCTGACAAATCCTTATGTTCCAGACGGAAATGAACAAGCGCTTCTACTAGAAACTCTTCACCCGTGAGATTGAAAACCTGTTCCAGAGATTCATTACATTTTATTCCATTGGTAAATGTCGCTGTCATCCGATATTCTCCCAGTTGTTCCAAGCGACAAGTAAATTCGGTTTGTCGGCACGTATCACGGAACAAGATAAAATCAGTTCCGTCAGGCATCAGCAATCTCAGGGTTCCCAATGAAGAGGGCGGTAAATCCTTGACCGAATAGTCAATATGCAGGTCACATTGTCCGCGCAAAGAGGTACTTTGGGCTAACAATAACAACAATACGGCAAGCAGTCTCGTTCTCTTCATAACGGGATTTCTTTAGCTCACTAAACGTCTTCTAAAAGCGAGCCAAAGTGGTCCGGGCACGAAAAACGACGTATTTGTGCCCGAGTAGACAAAGTTGGCGTAATGTATCGAATCAGCCAGCGTGTCAATTTAAGGTATAAAAAGAGGTGACACGCCCTTGCTGGATGTGTCACCTTATGACTTTGTATTAAACTTTATCAGATGGCCCTGTTGAGTCGTGTTCTGTGAAGCTAGAAACGCTTTTAAAGGAATTGCAAATAACGCCAAGGACAGAAAGAACAATGCAAATGAAAGGTAGGACTCTCATAAACCCCGACATCTCATCATACTCCAAAGTCGCTGATAACGCCCACCCAGGAAAAACCAATACCAGTGAGATGACTAAAAGGAAGACATTAGTCAGCAATCTAATGAGTCTTCTCTTACTCCATTGCAAGATAGCGGATGCTACCAGCGTTAAACCGAAGAGAACCATACAAATTTCAAGGAGCGCCACAAAAGTGTTTCCCATACTGGTAAAGAAGTCACGAGCATACACTACGACAATATATAACCCTAAAAAGGCCCAGAAAACAGACAAAACTATTACCAGAAGCAAGTATAATATCAATAGTGGTCTATTCATTCCAAAGCATAGTTTTGTATTGAAAGAAGCCAAGATTCTCCCATCTATCTGAAATCTATTTGTGCGGGAATGGTCATAAGAACTTTACAAGGTTTTCCATTGTGGTATCCAGGAGTCCATTTGGGAGCAGTTTTCATCGTCCGAATGAATGCCGCGGAAAGATATGTGTTTGGAGTCCTCCCGATGTCATCAATATCAAGGATTTCTCCTTCTTCCGACAACAATACTCTTACCGTAACACGCCCCGATATCCTATACGGCTCTTCCACTTCCATATGTTGGATTACCCAAAAGGCGAAATCTGTGTCACTCCTGCCTGTTGCCGTATCAGTCCCGCCATTGAATGTCGGTTTGGTCTGGCAAAGCATATATGGAATCGCATCTTGATAGAGGGCTTTCTTTGCCAATCCGACGGAATCCTCCTTGTATACAGACACACTATCTGATTTGACGCTTGTGGCCAACTGTGCATAAGACGCGGGAGAAACTCCGAATAATAGGAGAATGACAAGATGTTGGAAATGAAGTCGTTTCATAATGGATGATTTGTCAGATTGGCTGCAAATTCTATTCCGTGATTGACCTTGATGAGGTGATGATGACACCTCTGCGTATGACACATTTGTTGTTTCGATAAGGCTTATCCTCATCAATGTTGAGGTTCTTTAAGTAGGTGTAGGAAACGCCAAGGGTCTCTTTGGGCCAGTGGTCGGTCAACGCCTTTAAGTTGCCATAGTAGTAGTGCCGCCCATCTATTTCAAGGTGGACGATAGCACGTTCTTGTTTCTTTGAGCCAGCCATAA
>JAEEGG010025610.1_pt1 | contig 11336 bp, 9 predicted proteins | sample 9134161 | NCBI WGS metagenome assembly JAEEGG01 (sample SAMN16246543, study PRJNA631951) | gut metagenome | biome: gut microbiome; feature: rumen; material: CR-attached | host: Bos | place: Iran: Karaj | collected 2018-10
GCAAGTCGCTCTACGACAATGTTCTTGCATATTCAAAGTTCCGTCATAAGCAGTATCTTGACGAGAAAATGGGCAAGCCAGTGGACCGCGACGAGTGGTACATGACACCTCAGACGGTGAACGCTTACTACAACCCAACGACCAACGAGATCTGTTTCCCTGCCGGAATACTCCAGTACCCATTCTTCGACCCAGAGGCTGACGATGCCTTCAACTATGGTGCCATCGGTGTGGTTATCGGTCATGAGATGACTCACGGCTTCGACGATCAGGGCTCGCACTTCGACAAGGACGGCAATATGTCGGACTGGTGGACGAAGGAGGATGTGGAGAACTTCAAGAAGCTCGGTGACTTCTACGCAGACTTCTTCTCAACAATCGAGGTGCTCCCAGGACTGAAGGCAAACGGTAAGATGACCTTGGGCGAGAACCTTGCTGACCACGGCGGTCTTGAGGTGGCTTATCAGGCATTCAAGAATGCGGAGAAGCAGAACGCGAAGGCTGACGAGAAGGTGGCAAAGGAGAACTCAGGCGAGAAGCTCGGTCTGACTGCCGACCAGCGTTTCTTCTGTGCCTACGCTGGTGTATGGGGACAGAACATTACAGAAAAGGAGATTCGCAACCGCCTTCTCAACGATGTTCACTCACAAGGCGAATGGCGCGTGAAGGGTGCTCTCCCTCATATCAAAGCATGGTACGATGCTTTCAACATCAAGCCAGGCGACAAGCTCTATCTCGAACCGGAGAAGAGACTTAAACTCTGGTAAAAGAGCGGCCTCTCCCCCCGCCCTCCCCCGTAGGGAGGGAGCCGGAGAGCCCACGCGCAATTAGTAATGAGTAATTAACGATGAATAATTAATAGTAAATGGTTTTCGCCTTCCGGCTCCCTCCCTACGGGGGAGGGCGGGGGGGAGAGGCCGCCAGTTCTATATGCCATTAAGATTACCCGATAAACTTCCTGCAATAGACATTCTCAAAGGTGAGAATATCTTCGTTATTGATGAGACCAGAGGACATTCACAGGATATCCGTCCGCTGCGCATCGTCATTCTCAATCTCATGCCTATCAAGGTGACGACAGAGACTGACTTGATACGCCTGCTGTCAAACACCCCTCTTCAGATTGACATCACATTCATGAAACTGAAGAGCCACACCTCAAAGAACACCCCGATAGAGCACATGATGATGTTCTACCGCGATTTCGACGAACTGAAGGACGAGAAATTCGACGGTATGATCATCACGGGTGCACCTGTTGAGAACATGGAGTTCGAGGAAGTGAACTACTGGGATGAAATCACGAAGATATTCGACTGGAGTCGCACGCACGTTACATCAACGATGTACATCTGCTGGGCGGCTCAGGCTGGTCTGTATCATCACTATGGAATACAAAAACACCTGCTCCCGAAGAAGATGTTCGGCATCTTCCGTCAGCATTGTGTGCGTAAGGAGAGATACCCTATCTTCCGTGGCTTTGACGACACCTTCGCTATGCCTCACTCACGTCATACCGAGGTGTATCGTGAGGACATCATCGCATCGCCTGATGTGACTCTCATTGCCGAGTCGCCAGAGTCAGGTGTCAGCATGGCTATGGCTCGCCGTGGTCGTGAGTTCTTCATCACAGGTCACATGGAGTATAATCCTGATACGCTCCATAATGAATATATGCGCGACAAGGACAAGCGTGACGATGTGGAGATGCCAAAGAACTACTATAAGGACAATAACCCTAAGAAGGGTCCTGTGGTTACGTGGCGTGCTCATGCCAATCTCCTCTTCCAGAACTGGATAAACTATTACGTCTATCAGAAGACGCCGTTTGATATTAGGAAGATTAAGTAATGGTCCCTCGAACCTTAGAACTCTTAGCCCCTGCAAAGAATCTTGAATGCGGCATAGCAGCCATTGACCATGGTGCGGATGCCGTTTACATCGGAGCACAACGCTTTGGTGCTCGTGCTGCTGCGGGTAATTCCATAGAGGACATAGCCAAACTGTGCAAGCACGCGCATCTGTTTGGTGCCAAGGTGTTCGTGACGGTAAACACCATTATCTATGACGAGGAACTTAACGACACGCTTCAGCTCGTTGACGAACTGGACAGCATCGGCGTAGATGCAATCCTTGTGCAGGATATGGGATTGTTCTCCATTCTAAAGCAAAGGAAAGAGCCTCTGCATTGCGAACTCCATGCCTCTACGCAGACCGATAACCGAAGCGCGGAAAAAGTAAAGTGGCTCTTTGACCAAGGTTTTGACAGGGTGGTTCTTGCAAGAGAGCTGAGTATTAAGGAGATCTCCAATATACATAATGCCTTGATCGGACAGGCTCCCTCCCTACGGGGGAGGGCGGGGGGAGAGGCTTTTCCTCTCGAAGTCTTCGTCCACGGTGCTTTGTGCGTTTCATATTCAGGTCAATGCTATGCCTCGCAATATTGTTTCCAACGCTCAGCCAACAGAGGCGAGTGTGCCCAGTTCTGCCGCCTTGCCTTTACACTAAAGGATGCCAACGGCAAGATTCTCGAAAGCGAACGACATCTGCTCTCCTTGCGCGACATGGCACAGATTGACAACCTAGAGAAACTGGCTGACGCAGGTGCTTCTTCGTTCAAGATTGAGGGCAGACTGAAGGATGTGGATTATGTGAAGAACATCACAGCGGCTTATAGCGAGGCTCTTAATGAGGTAGTGCGGCGTAATCCTGAGAAATATACTCGTGCTTCTTTCGGAAGATGCACATACACCTTTGTGCCCAATATTCAGAAATCATTCAACCGAGGCTTTACCTCCTATTTTGCAGAAGGCAGGAAGCAAGGACTCGTCTCTTTCGATACACCAAAGGCGATGGGCGAGCCTGTGGGTAAGGTGAAGGAAATAAGAGGTCACTCGTTTAATATCTCCACCACCACGTCCTTTGCAAATGGGGACGGACTCTGTTACCTCACCCCTTCAGGACTTGTGGGTTTCAGAGTGAACAAGGTGGAGGGCAACCGCATCTTCCCTTTGCGCATGCCAGAGTCGCTGAAGCCAGGCACCATGCTCTTCCGTAATCTTGATCAGGCATTCACCACACTTCTTGCCAAGCCTTCAAGTGAGCGTAAGATTGACATCAGTTTCCACCTTTACGAAGAGGACGGCAAGCTGACTCTTTCAGCAAAGGATGAGGTCGGTCGCTCTTGCACCATACAATCAGATTGCGAGCTTCAGCCAGCAGCAAAGCCACAGGAAGAGAATATTCGCCGTCAGCTCTCCAAGCTCGGTGGCACAATCTACCAATGCAAGGATATCAAGATTGATACAAAGGCATTCATACCAAGTAGCGTGCTAGCTACGATGAGAAGGGAGGTCATTGATGCCATGTACAATGTACCATTTACAATGTACAAGCCTCACACAACAGTTTCCCCCTCGGGGGCTAGGGGGGCTACCCAACACCCAACCTACCCTATACCTTATTTATATAATGCCTCAAACCGTCAGGCACAGGCATTCTATAAAGAGCAAGGCATAGAGGCCAAATCTTTCGAGATAGGCACAAGCGAATCGGCTCCCTCTCTACGGGAGAGGGCGGGGGAAGAGGCCGTTTCTCTTCTCCTCATGCAATGTCGCTACTGCCTCCGCAACGAAATGGGCTACTGTACAAAGTCTGGCAAACGTGCCCCTTGGAAAGAGCCGCTCACAACCTCCATCTCCGATGGCCGTGAGTTTCAGTTGCAATTCGACTGCAAGAATTGCCAGATGAATGTTGTTTCAATTAACAATTAATAATTAACAATTAACATGCCCTCACTACGAAATATACTATCTAAAATATTCCCCCTTGGGGGGATAGGGGGCTTTTTATTCCTCTTCCTCCTCACTTCCTGCTACCGTGATTCATCCACGATCAATGAGCAGGAAGAGGCTCATGATGCACTTGCGATAGGCGATACTCTGACACAGGAGCAAGAGGATTCAATATCCTTCTACTCCACACACCACTATACCGAGGGCTATAACTTCGAGGTGTATAAAGACTCAATCTCTTTGCTCGTACAGCAGCCTGAAGAGATGGTATCGCAGATGGAAATTGATACATTTGCCGTCTATAAGAACCATCATGTCGTAGTGGGTGATATTAGAATCTTGTCGCAAGACTCTATCGACTCTGTATGGGTACAGCTTGCAACCGACGAAGGACGATGGGGATGGATTCATGAGACAGAACTTCTACCACGAGTAGTGCCTGTTGACCCTATCTCTCAGGCTATCATGTTCTTCTCCGACTCGCACATAATCATCTCGCTAATCATCGTTGTGCTGATTGGTATTGCATACGTCATGCGACACATATATCGTAGGAATGCCCCGATAGTGCATTTCCGCGACATATCATCATTCTACCCCACCCTGCTTTGCCTCATAGTGGCAATAGCAGCAACATTCTACGCATCAGTACAGATGTTTGCCCCAGAAACATGGCGGCATTTCTACTACCACCCTACCCTGAACCCATTCCAGGTACCATTCATATTGTCTATATTCATGTCTTCTGTATGGGCAATGGCAATCCTCTTCATAGCGGCTGTAGATGATGTGAAACGAAATCTCCCACTCGTAGATGCCATACTCTACCTATCAGGAATGATAGGCGTATGTGCTATCAATTACATCATATTCAGTATCACCACACTTAACTATGTGGGCTACCCTCTATTGGTAGCATACTGTTATTTCGCAATCAAACGCTATTATACCGTATCACGCAAACAATATATCTGTGGCAACTGCGGACATCGCCTTTCACATAAAGGCAAATGCCCTATATGCGGTTCTATAAACGATTAAGAAATAAAACTTTCGCATAGCTCCAGTTTAATGTTTAAAGGTTTATAGGTTTTCAGGTCGGAATGCTCTTGAAATTAAGATATTAAGATATTAAAAAATTAATTTTCAATTCTCAATTCTCAATTTTCAATTGTCTTAAGACCATATAACCCAAAAACCTTATACCCCATGAAGTTGAGCTTGCGAAACTTCTGTCAATAAATATGAGATATACAAGAACACTACTGCAAATATTAATAATCGGCTGTCTTGCCACAGGATTCCTCTCTTCCTGTGGAGGTGACGATCCAGACACCCCTGAGACAAAAGCAAAGAGGACTGTGCTCATCTATATGTGCGCAGAAAACTCTCTCAACTCATTCTATGACAGCGATTCTACGGAAATCGTACGAGGAGCAGCCAATCTTCCTGATGACGTAAATCTCATGGTATATGCTGACCGTAGTAGTAAGACTGTCAAACCATTCATCGCTAAGGTTGAAAAGGATGGAATGCACATCGTGAAACAATACAAGGAAGACTGGTATTCCACAGACAAGGAAAAAATGTCCGATATCATCAGTTGGACATTTTCCAAATATCCTGCCGACTCATACGCCATGACTTTCTGGGGGCATGGCAATGGTTGGATTATGGTGCCTGACGCCAACACTACCAATCCCTCAACCAAGGTAAATGCAAGACGCAAGGCATACGGATGGGATTCTGGCAAAGATAATCCAGACGGAGGTGACGGAAATGAGAAGTTCATCAACATACCTACACTTGCCGAGGTTCTTTCAAAGACAGAACATCTTGATTATATCTTCTTCGATTGCTGTCAAATGATGTGTGCCGAGCTTGCATACGAACTTCGTAACGTATGCGACTATATCGTAGGCTCACCTGCCGAAATCCCAGGTTATGGTGCGCCATACGATCATGTTGTGCCAGACTTCTTCCTTGCTAAGGATAACGTGGGAAAAGCTATCGTTGACGACTACATCAACTATTCCGACCTATCTGCTTATGGCGGTCTGCCTCTCTCAGTTGTAAAGACCAGCAACATGGAGAATCTTCTTCATGCAACGCAAAGCGCGATAGACACGGTTATGGTACACTATCAATATCCAAACAACCTTCCTGTCTATGATGTAATTTACTATGGTAAAAACCCATATTCTCATTCACGTCCTGTATTCTATGATCTGCGGAATGTGATGCGCAAGTACCTATCTGAGAGTGATTTCGCCAAATGGGATGAGACATTCCACCAAACAGTCATTTACTCTGTTCATCCTGCTGACATTATTGATACTTCACGCCCGGATTGGATGAGTAATGAACTTCTAAGCTACAATTTCAAAGAATTCAAGATGAACGATGAGAACTATGGTGGATTGTCAATGTTCATCCCACAGACATACTATTCAAATGTGAATTCAAAATACCTTAATCCAAACGTGAGCATTAAGGCTTTTCAATGGAATAAGGGTATAGACTGGACTAAATTTGGGTGGGAGTAAATATAAAAGTATAAAGTAGATAGTGTAAAGATTAATGTAAATAGTAAAACTCCATCATGAGCCACTATACAATCTACATTTCACTTTCTACTTTACCCTTTACACTTTTCTATGAAGATTTTTCTCTCTGGCATTCGCGACGGAATACCAATAGCATTAGGCTATTATGCCGTAGCCTTCTCGCTCGGCATAATAGCAGGAAATGTAGGTCTTGACGCCTTCATGGGCTTCTTCGCATCATTCTTCACCCGCGCTTCTGCTGGTGAATATGCAGGCTATACCCTTGCAGGAGCACAGGCAGCATATATAGAGGTTATCGGAATGAGTCTGATAGCCAACCTCCGTTATCTGCTTATGAGTACGGCACTCACCCAAAAGTTCCGTCCTGAAACATCACTATTCAAGCGTATCCTCACCTCTGCCTGTATCACAGATGAGATATTCGGAATATCAATAGCATACAAAGGTTATCTCGCTCCAAGATACACATTAGGTGCTTTTGCCATCTCCACACCTGCATGGGCATTAGGCACTATGTCAGGCATTATCGCAGGAAACATACTTCCTGTAAATATCGTTTCTGCTCTCAGCGTGGCTCTCTATGGAATGTTTATTGCCATAATCATCCCACCTTCAAAGAAAGACCACAACGTGGGTATTGCCGTATGCTGTAGCTTTGCCCTTAGCGGCATTTGTGCCATAATGCCTATCATAAGCCAATGGAGCTCAGGCACACGCACAATATTACTCACGATTATCATTTCTGCTGTAGCAGCGATAATTAAACCAATAAAGATTAAGGAGGAAAGGGGCGATGAATAAACTCTGGATTTACATATTCATAATGATTGTGGTGACTAATCTCATCCGCATCATCCCACCACTACTTATCCGTGGGCAGATTCGTAATAGATTCCTCCGCAGTTTCCTTTATTACGTGCCATACGTCACCCTCGCCGTTATGACTTTCCCAGCCATAACAGAGGCTACATCATCCCCACTCGCAGGTACTTTGGCACTTGTCCTCGGCATCATCGCAGCATGGTTCGGTCTTGGTCTCTTCCCAGTATCCGTCATCTGCTGTGTAGTTGTACTTGTGATTGAATACGCTATAAATTAACGCTAACCGATTTTTTCGACCACAGATAACACAAATTAAAGGGATATTTTTTCGCAAGGCTCAACAAGCTACGCAAGTCTCGCCTACGCTCGTTGGACGGAACAAAAATTTTCCACGATGACCAGAAAATTCAGATAAAAAAATTAATGCGATATTAATGTTGTATTTATGGGCATTATATGTTTCTCCGTGAATATACATTAATCTCGCATTAATCTTATAAGTAAAAGTAGTACCGTTGCAAATCCCTTGCAACTCCCATTTACCTCCCATTTTGCTCTCCTTCTAAGGAACGGACCTGAAACGGATTTGAAACGGACCTGGAACGGACCTGAGACGGAAGAGAAGAAAATGAAAAGTGAGAAATAAATTTCAGATAAATCATATAAATTCGTTTTCCCTTTAAAAATCACAGGACAAACGAAAATATTTTGTATCTTTCGTGTTTTCCGTGTTCACGGATGTTTTTTTCGAGAGAGTTTACAGATAGTGGTGCACTTTTACCCATTTTAGGGGTATAACAAACTGGAAATCAAGGAATCACGAAGCGTGCACCTCCCTCTCCAATGAAGTGCACCTATAGGATAGCGTTTAGGGGGGAATACACGCAACGTAAATCGTTGGTAATCAGTAGGCAGAAGGGGTAAAATAGGCAAAAGTGCACCCCCCTCTTCAAACTCTTTGGCGTTTTTTAATTAAAATGGATTTCCTAAGCTTCATCGCAAGTCCCATGTAAGTCCTATGTAAGTCCCATTATCCTATAATTCTATATAGGCCCAAAAGCAGAGGCACAACGGAGGCATAGCGAAGGCATAACGGAAGCAATACTTGTAAAGAATGAGGGAAACGAACAACCAAACAAGCAGGATTTACAGGTTCCTAATCTTCCATTCCTGCGGATAGAGGTTATTGGCGCGATTGCCGATATTCTTCACGAAACCTAATGGATGGCCCTGATAGGTGACAACGACAAAGCCTTTGGGAACATCTGCATCAAGTACTATTGCCTCATGATGAAGATACTTCAAAGCATCTTCCTTTGATAACTCCGCAAACGGATATTTATCTTTCGGGAGATTTATAAGCAAAGCCTCCGCATGTGCAGGGATGATGTTCTTTCCCTTCTGTGTGCCGACAGGATGGCCGTCGGAGAGGATTCGAAGAAGACCCCCCATCCCCCCAAGGGGGAGTTTTTTAGATACCTTTTTTTGCTGTAAAGATGCCTTTGATGGATTATTACTATCCACAAACACCCCCTTGGGGGGCTGGGGGGTCTTTTTTAGCACCGCCATAAACAGGCCTTCGCCTTTTGTTGTGCCAGGGATGAAACGATATACAGGCTTATCCCAGCCCTTGAGTAAAGAGCCTGTGATATTCCATTCGTCTTTTGTCTCTATCGGAATAAGCTCTGCACCAAGAGTTTCGCAAATCCATTTCACGTTCTCTTCATCCTCATGAAGATTGAATGTGCAAGTGCTGTAAACCATAACACCACCTTCATTAAGACAAGGCCAGATATCCTCAATAATGCTTCGCTGGAGAGCAGCACACTTCATCACATTCTGCAAACTCCACTCATCAATAGCGCCATAATCCTTACGGAACATTCCCTCTCCCGAACATGGCACATCACAAACTATCAGGTCACATGTCATCCCCGTTCTCTGATAGTCTATGGCATAGTTATTGGTTACAATAACATTTGGATGCCCTTGCTTCTGGATATTCTCCATCAGGATATTCGCCCTGCGACGATCCGGCTCGTTGCTATAAAGAACGCAATCATCAGGCAAGGCAGCACGAAGAAGAGTGGATTTGCCTCCTGGGGCGGCGCAGAGGTCGAGACAAGACCCACCCCCTTGCCTCTCCCATAAAGGGAGGGAAGTAGTTACACCATCTAATAACGAGCCTTCCTTTAATTGTCGCAAAACTTCATCAAGAAACATACTACCTGCTTCCTGAACATAATACACTCCGGCATGGAGTAATGGATCAAGCGTGAAGTTCGGTCTTTCCGCAAGATAAAAAGCATTATGACACCAAGGGACAGGAGTCTTTTCAGTTTCAGGAAAGAGCTCTTCCTTTGGCATCTTGAAAGGATTTAGCCTCACGCTTACAGGCACGCTTCCGTCAAAGGAAGCGAGATAATTCTTCCATCTCTCCTCACCAAACAGCGAGGATGTATATTCAACAAATTCTTGGGGAAGTTCCATATATTATATTTTATCAAGAATTAGAGATTTCTCTTTTTTGAATTAATGAGAATTTGAGAAAAAGCTTACGCTTTTGAGAATTCCGCAAACAAAGCTAATCAATATTATTATCAAGAATTAGAGAATTAGAGAAGTTTTTCTTCTTTTGAATTTTGAAGAATTCGAGAAAAGCTTACGCTTTTAACAATCACGAAAATTCTGAATATGAAACTTGCTTCTATTACTCATCATTCAGAGACTGAGAATTATTGATTTCTGTGCATTCTCTATAATCCCATTTATTAGGAATCCATTTGTATTGCAAACTCTTTGAACCAAAATTAAAGACAACTCCTAATTTGTGGTTACTGACATGAAGATAGTTTATTACCTGCGATTCAAACTCACCTAAAATTTCAGGCATAGCCTTTAACTCAACACCTATTTTATCCCAACATAGAAAATCATAGTAGAAATCATGTTGTAAGGTTATTCCATGAAAATTCAAGGTGATATGCTTTTCACGAACATACGGAACCTTAGCCTCTTTAAGGAGCATTTCAAAAGCATCTTGATATACTTTCTCCTTGAAACCACATCCAAGTTCTCGATGAAGCTGTATCGCAATACGTTGCAAAATATTACTTTCTTTAGGATAAATTAGTTCCATATACTATATTCATGTAAATTAATCATATTTATTTTATAATCAAGAATTAGAGAATTTGAGATTTTTTCTTTTGAATTTATAAGAATTTGAGAAATGTCGCTTACGCTCCTACCAATCACTCCCTATTCCCAATGCTACGTAAGTAGCTATCTTCTCTTTTTCGCATTAATTCAAAAATCTCTAATTCTCTAATTCTTGATAAAAAGAGATCAGAATTCGAAGAAATCAAATCCTTCTTCCTCTGTTTCTTCTGCCTTTGGCTTCGGCTTTGGAGGGTTCTTCATATTACCTTCCTCATCAAACATATCGTAGGTGGTGCGGAGTACCTTGAACTCTGTTCGGCGGTTAAGGGCGTTAGCGGTTTCCTGCTGGTCAGGTTTGAGTTTCGTGATAAACTCCTCGGTCAACACATCACCTTCCTTGAGCCAAGGATAGTGCTCTGCCACCTTCTTACGTATCGTCTTTGGATGCTCCTCGCCATAGCCCACAGGTGTAAGTCGCTCGGCTGCTATGCCTTTCTTTATGAGATAATCAACTACGGTCTCGGCACGCTTCTGCGATAAAGCCTTGTTATACTCGTCAGAACCGCGATAGTCGGTATGTGCAGACAACTCTATGGTGATATTCGGGTTCTCCGTAAGCATCAAGACAAGAGAGTCAAGTGCAACAGTACTTTCAGGCAAGAGGTCTGCCTTATTGAACACATAGAAGATGTTATCCACAAGCACAGGGGCAGAGATAGATGCCAAAGGGAATTGAAGGTCATAGACCTCAGATGTCTTTGCACTATCCACATGCAACTCCTCCTTATGGTTAAGGAAGCCTGGACAACTTCCCAATACTATATAGTCAACACCCGGAGTTACTACATATTCAAACGAGCCGTCACTCTTCACGCCCATCGTCTGGTTAGTGCCATCGCTACCCACAAGTCTCACAACGCCTCTTGTAAGCTCATATCCGTCCTGCTCATATATCCAGCCACGGATAGTCTGTACCACTTCGGGATTCTCA
>JAEEGG010025611.1_pt1 | contig 11336 bp, 9 predicted proteins | sample 9134161 | NCBI WGS metagenome assembly JAEEGG01 (sample SAMN16246543, study PRJNA631951) | gut metagenome | biome: gut microbiome; feature: rumen; material: CR-attached | host: Bos | place: Iran: Karaj | collected 2018-10
TGCTCATCGTCTTTTTTCTTCTTTTTACCCCTGCCGCAGCCTGCATAGCAGCCTAATAGCAGAACTATGGCTGAAACAGCCGCCAATGCTTCTTCCATAATATAACCCCCTATTATTACATATGAAAATCCGGTTCAAAAAAATAGTCTCTACTGTATAAGTCTCCTGAGGAGCCCGTTTTGTTGCATTTTTTTGAAAACTTTGTATGAATAAACAAAACAGCCCTCGGTTATTAGTGCATAACGTCTATGAAATCAGATATACGCCTGCTTTTTCAGTATCGCCGAGATGACTCTGCCGATTATGGCAAAGTAGTTCATGTCAGCTACCGACCACTTCTTGAAGCGCCCGATGTAGCAGAACGAAATCATTCCCTTTATCATGCCGTCCTCGGTGATGAGGTACTGCACCGCACCGCCGATATTCTGCGCTACAAGCTGTGCAAAGGCGTTGTCGTCGCGCCCCTCCAGCTCGTTTACGTTGTCGATAACAAAGAGCCCGTCCCCTGTGAATCGGTCTGTATAGCCGTTTTCAAGGAGATAAGCCGCGTTTTTCAAAGCCGCATTTCCGCAGCTCAGCATAAGTCCCATATCACTGCCCGAAAATACGCAGATATCGTCAAGGTCAAACTGAACTCTCACCTGCTCCAGCAGTACGGAAATATCGGGTATCCTGCCAAGAACAAGGCTCTCCGCCAGTCCGCCCACGAAGCTGAGCTTCTCCGAGGACTCGCCCTTTCCGCTGAGAAAGGCTATCCTGTTGCCCATGTCCTTTTCAACAGGACCGTGCTTCACTACATCATAGATGACGTAGCGGTTCTGTCCCTTTTCCTGTGCGATATACAGGGCTTTGTCAGCCTGCATGAACAGCTCGTCGTAGCTTCTGCTGTCTATTGGGTAGGTAGAAACTCCCATAGAGCAGGTCAGGCGGAATTTCTCGAACCTGTCCGTAAATGAAAACTCTATATTAGTGCGGATAGCGCGGAGAATGCTTCGCAGGTCCTCCTCGTCCCGTATCTCCTCCAAAACGATGAGGAAACCGCCGCCGCTTATCCTGCCTGCAATGCCGCGTGAGCCAATTTCGGTCTTGATTATACTTGCCACGGTGTAGATGACCTCGTCACCGAAAAGATGTCCGTAGCCGTTGTTTATATCGGTAAAGTCGTCGATATCAAGAATAACAAGGTGTACGCTGTGGTGCGGCTCTTCCGCCAGTATCTCCTGCGCAAAGGCAGTTATGGCACGTTTATTGAGAAGTCCCGACAGTGAATCCTTGTTGGCTTCAAGGGCGAGATTGACCTCCTTGCCCCTGCCCCGTGAACTCACCACGGAGATTATCCCCGTCACCTTGCGGTTTTCGGGATCGTCGTAACGTGTAAGACCTCGGAAAAGGCAGACCTCCTTGGTCTTGCCCTCGGTAAGCACAGAGGTCTCCAGCTCATGGTCGAAGCGGTAGACTCCGCTGCTGATATCCCTGCACAGAGCATTAAAGGTCTCGATGTACCTTGTAAGGACATAGCCCTGTTCTATGGCATTTTTATGCCACTGCTCCAGCTCCTCGTCCACACGGACTATCTCGCGGAAACAGTCAAACATACAAATGCGTATCTTCTTGGTCTCGAAGCTGTACTCGAATGCAAGGTCGGATATGAGACTCAGCACATAGCGGTACTCCGAGAGCTTTCGCTGACGGCTGTAGGCAAGGGACTCCAGCGAGAAAACATCGCTGAAATTCATGCTGTACAGCGGCTCTCTGCCCTCGGACAGGATAAGCCGAACAGTTACCAGTATCCAGCGGTAATCGCCGCTGACGCCCTTCATTCGGATAACGGTCCTGCGGATATTTCCCACGGAGGCGTTCTCCATACATTCAAGTATCCGAGGATAGTCCTCGTCACTGATAGTTCGCCTTATTGAATAGGTAACATCGTTGCCGAAAAATGCGAAAAAGGCTTCGTTGCCGCTCTGGGTATGGAAGCTCCTGTCCACCACGGCTCTGCCTACGCTGTAGAGCTTTTCGCTGAGAAAATCGCCGTTCATATTGCCGTCACCCTCTCTCTGACAGTATTATATGGCTGTTTACAGGATAATATCCTCGAATTTGCCGCGTATAGCCTTTACAAGCTCCTGCGGCGAAAGATGTATCTGTGTGCCTATGCGTCCGCCGCTGATAAAGAACATCGGGAGCTCCGCCGCACTTTCGTGCACCACGGTCATGAACTGCTTCTTCATGCCGATTGGAGTACAGCCGCCGCGGACATAGCCTGTTATCTTGGTGATGTCCTTGACATGGATAAGCTCCACGGACTTCTCCCCTACGCTTTTGGCAGCCTTTTTCATGTCAAGCTCCAGCGCAACGGGTATAAGAAAGCAGTAATAGCTGCCGCTCTTGCCCTGCGCAACGAGAGTCTTGAAGGTCTCGTCAAGGGGCTGTCCAAGCTTTTCGGCGGTGTGTATGCCGTCGATGAACTCGTCGCATTCGTAGGTCTGCACCGTGTATTCTATTTTGCTCTTATCAAGAAAACGCATTGCGTTGGTTTTTAGTTCTTTGCCCATTTTTATTTATCTCCTACTGCTGTTTTACAGAATTCTCGTTCACTATCCTGTGAGCGTTCTCTCTGTCCTCAAAAGAGGCTACAAACGGGAATTTAGCTTTTTTCTCGTATATGTAGAGTTTGTCTGACAAAGAATCGGGAGTATCGGAGCTGTCCCATGAAAAACGACAGTCCGCAAACTTAAATCTGCCCAGAAAATAAATAAGTCCGCTCGGGGTGAGATACACGTTCTTCTCTGTGAACAAAGCAATGATATGTATCACCGTACTCAAACCGAGAGACAATACGGTTGTCCAAATAAGTACAGCAGAAATAATATCCATTTTATATTTAAAAATGTTCCAACCGATAAAACCTGTAAAAAGCGCTTCAGTAACAACGGCAACTATATAATTTATCATCTTGTAAACTGCATTTACGCCCTTAATAACAGGCTCACCGCTTTTTCTTGCCCTGCTCAGCAGCAGCCTGCCCTTTATGACCTGAAAGACAAGCTTAACTGTGTGGCCAAAAACCAGAAGCACCAAAAAGACAGCCAGAGCGATCATGGGACCATTTTTCATATCTGCCACCTCATCTTTTATTAAAATACAGAACACCATAGTCAGCCAATACTTTTTCAGCCCTTAGCCTTTAGCCGTTAGCAAAAGAGCTTGTTTATAACATACAGCATTATGTAGGGGAGGGCGCCCTCGCCCTCCCGTAATCTGCGCTAAAAATATATTCAAGGCTTTGTAGGGGCGGCGTTTCGCCGCCCGTGTATATATTTGCTATTTGACGGGCGACGAGACGTCGCCCCTACACAGATTTACGGTCATTTGTGCCTGTTTTAAAATTTGCGGACGCCCAAAGGACGCCCCTACATGACTAATATTTTCGGGACGTCGAGGACGCCGTCCCCTACACGGCTAACGGCTGACGGCTTTCTTGCTAAAAACGCAGCCGCAGTAGTTCTGACGGTACAGGTCATACTGCCTTGACAGCTCAATAGAGTGCTTATAGCCCTCATGCTTCTTGAAATCAGAGAAAAGGTAGGCAACTCCCACCTCGTCCTGCAATCTGCCGCCGAACTCGTTTATAAATGCGCAGTCCTTATGGGGACTGATAGTCAGCGTAGTCGTAAAGAAGTCGCAGCCCAGCTCCTTAGCCTTTTCCCCTGCTTTCCGCAGACGGTAGCCTATGCACTTTTTGCAGCGCTCTCCGCGCTCGGGCAGGTCTTCAAGCCCCTTTGCCAGCTCATAAAAGGGCGCAGAGTCGTAGTCCTCCTCGATAATGGGGATATCAAGCCCCATTTCACGAACAAGCCTTTTCAGCTCATTGAGACGGAAGACGTACTCCTCCTCGGGAGCTATATTGGGGTTGCAGAAATACAGCGTGATACGGAAATACTTATACAGCACCGTCAGGGTATGGCTGCTGCACGGCGCACAGCAGGCATGGAGCAGCAGCGACGGTCTTTCGCCGCTCTTTTCCAGCTCTGCTATCTTCTTATCCAGAAGCAGTCCGTAATTTATCTTCTGCTCGGGCATTATTTATCCTCAAGGTTTTTCAGTGCCTTCAGCTCTTCCTTGTTTACTCTTATCTCGGCGTCCTTGAGAAGCTTTACCTCGCTTCTGTCGAGAGTTACAGGCACCTCGGACTTGTCGGTCTTTACGCGGAGCTTGCCTGTGATGAGGTTAACGTCCTCAACACGTCCCTTGTCGCCGTCGGGAGTAACGACTGTAGCGCCTATCTTAGGTGTTATCTTCAGCAGAGCCTCGTATGCGTTCTGCTCGTTTTTGAGACAGCACATAAGTCTGCCGCAGGTTCCCGATATCTTGGTAGGATTCAGGGAAAGTCCCTGCTCCTTTGCCATTTTTATTGAAACGGGCTGGAAATCGCCCATGTAGCTCTTACAGCAGAACTCTCTGCCGCAGATACCAAGTCCGCCCAGTATCTTAGCCTCGTCGCGGACGCCTATCTGACGCAGCTCTATCCTTGTTCTGAACACAGCCGCAAGGTCCTTTACCAGCTCGCGGAAGTCCACGCGGTTCTCGGCTGTGAAGTAAAACAACAGCTTGTTGTTGTCAAATGTGCACTCGACGTCCACCAGCTTCATATTCAGCTTGCGGAATGCTATCTTCTCCTCGCATATCCTGAAAGCGTCCTTTTCGCGCTGCTTGTTCTTCTCCACGGTTTTGAGGTCATTCTCGTCAGCCAGTCTGATTATAGGCTTGAGAGGTGAATTTATCTCCTCATCGTCTATCTGGCGGTTGGCAATGACCACCTCTCCGCACTCAACACCGCGCACTGTCTCAACGATAGCACGGTCGCCCACCTTAGCCTTTATATCTCCCGGTGAAAAGTAGTATATTTTTCCTACGCTCTTAAAGCGTACTCCGACTATTTCCTTCATAGAAACTCCTATCTAAAGCCGTTTATCCGACTATTTCCATTATCTCCGCACCAAGCGCCGTAAGCGCCAGCGGTATGCCAACATTGCTCTCAACTGCGCTCCATGCCTTTTCGATACGGGAGTGCATACGTGCAGACTGATAAGCCGTCAGCGAGCGTGAAAGCGCTCTTGCTCCCTCACGGAAGCAACCTATGGTCCGTGCAGTTTCGTCCTTGCCGAGAACTGCCGCGTCGCGTATGAGCTTGTCAAGCATTGAAAGCACCTCTCTAACGTCGTCCCTCTCTCGTCCCAGAGAGAACAGACCTACGCTGAGAGCGTACTCGTCTTTCCTTATTATACTATCGGCAAGGGATTTTGTCAAATCCACCTGCCTGCGGAGAGCTTCGTCGTTGATGTAGCTCTCGCACATACCGATGTTACCGTGGAAACAGCTCACTGCCGCCTGTATGTCCTGCGGAGCATAGCCGCTGTCCGCAAGTGAAGCCTCCGCCTCTTCCTCGGTGCAGGGAGCTGTGGAGAAGCACACACATCGGGATATGATAGTTGGCAGGAACTCCGACTTTGAGCCGCAGGTGAATATGAAATAGGCGTACTCGGGGGGCTCCTCGATAAGCTTCAGCAGGGCGTTCTGAGTCTGCTCCTGTACATGGCTGCAATCTGCGAAGATGTACACCTTGCAGCCGCTGCTGTTGTTAGGCTTTACATAGGCGTCCGCGATGATGTCACGGGCAGTCTTTACGCTGTAGTTGCCCAGCTTTCCCGACCTTTCGGGATAGACAACATCGGGGTGGATATCCTTTTCCACGTTCATGCAGGCGTTGCAGCGTCCGCAGGGCTTGCCGTTTTCGGGAGCCTCGCACATAAGTGCCTGTGTGTAGTATTTTGCGATAAGCTTCTTTCCGCTGCCCTTTTCGCCCCATATCATCAGCGAATGAGCAGTCCTGCCGCTGGCTCTCATGCCTGCAAGGGCGTCAAGAAGCTGTTTGTTTCCGTATATTTTCTTCATGCCGCTCACTTCTCAAAGGGCAGGCGGCTCTTGCCGCGCACCATGAACGGAACTGCCTTTTTGTGGCAGCAGATATGGTTGACAACTTCCTCGCCGCCGTACTCGCCGTCTCTTGTCCATGAGAATGGCTTGTCGGAGAGGTTGGTGATAGTCACGTTATTTGTGCGGAAGAAAACGATGTTTTTATCGGTCATATCGTTTTTCAGCAGGGCTACAGCGGTCTTGCCAAGCTCTGCGGCGTTTTTGGGCTTCCTGATGAGAGTTACCTCGAAGATACCGTCGTCAAGGAGAAAGTTCTTCATGTTTATCATGCCTGCCACAGAAGCGGTATTCGTTATCATGCCGTATACGAAGTCGCCCTCGATAGTCCTGCCGTCGTACTCTATGCGCATGGGCTTTGCCTTGATACTGCCCAGATGAGCAGCTCCCCCTGCGATATAAGCGGCGTGACCGAAAACGTTCTTGACCTTCTGGGAGGTCTCGTAGGTGATGTTGGTAAAAGCTCCGAAAGCCGCAACATAGGAGAAATAGCCGTCATTGAAGCCGCCTACGTCGCAGAGCACGGGCTTGCCGTGGGTGATGACCTTTGCAGCCTTTATCTGGTCGGCAGGTATGCCGAGACTCTTGGAAAAATCATTGGTAGAGCCCGCAGGCACATAGCCTATGGGTATGCGCTTTTCGCAGCCCATTACTCCCTGTAGGCACTGACTGAGAGTACCGTCGCCCCCTGCTACAACAAGGAGGTCATAGCCCTTTTCACAGGCGTATACAGCCTGCTCCACAGCGTCGCCGCCGCTCTGAGTAGTGTGGGCAGTCACCTCATAGTCTGCCTTAACGAACTCGTCTACTATTTTGCCCAGCTTTTTATTGATAACAGCCTTGCCTGCGACGAGGTTGACTATAAAATACATCTTTTTCATTGTTTTTCTCCCTATACAATCAGCGGACAGTGGTTAGCTGTCCGCTGTGATTTATGCTGTCTTTAAAAATTCCTCAAAGCTCTTGACGTCCTTTGATGTAATTGCGGTGTATGCGTAGTATGAAAGGATATACGAAGCGTCAACAGCGTTTATCTTCTTGTCCTTGTTTACGTCTGCCGCCTTTTTCTGAGCGTCGCTGAATTTTGATGTCTGATTTGTTGAAGTCCTTGCGTAGTCCTCAAGAACATATGAAGCGTCAACTGCGTTTATGTTCTTGTTGTCGTCTACATCGCCCAGAGCGATAGTCTTTACGGGCTGTGTAGTTGTTGTAACAGGCGCAGTTGTGGCCGTAGTAGTAGTTGTTGTTGTTGTTGTTTTCTTTGTGGTGGTAGTCGTTGTTGAAATTGTGGTCGTAGTTGTTGGCTTCTTTGTTGTTGTAGTGGTAGTAGTTGTGGTGGTAGTAGTTGGCTTTGCTGTAGTAGTTGTGGTCGTTGTAGTAGTCAGAGTCGGATCAGCGCCTGCAACCTTGTTATAGGCAGCAAGTGCGATAGCAGGATACTTGTCCTTGTCGCTGAAGCTGTTGAAGGTCTTGCGGAGAAGTCCGTTATCGTCGTGGAGCTTGTTTATCTGCGCAAGTATAGCTGTTGCAATCGCAACGTGTCCCTTCTGATTGGGGTGAACGTCTGCTGACGAAAGACCGCCTGTCTGGATATCAACGAAATAATTTGCGTGTCCGGGATTGCTTGCGGTAAGTGTTTCATTTGTAGATGTGAAGAGAGCCTTTACATCTACAACCTCGATACCGTCTATGGTACGGAGCTGCTGGTCATAGCCTGCCATAACGTCTTCAAGTCTCGGTCTTACAGAAGAATTGATGATAGTATTCTGTGATGAGCCCTTGCCGTATGTCTTATCAATATATGCCTGCTCCAGCTCAACAGGCTGGTAGATATTCTGCACCAGTATCCTTGCGTCAGGAGATATGGTCTTGAGCTTTGCCACAGCAGTCTTTACATTCGGGATAGTTACCTTTTCAAAATATCCGTCGTGTCCGTTCTCGCTGCTGCACAGGTCTGTAGCAACGCTGCTTATCCTGCTGTTTACTTCAAGAGCCTGAGAAAATCCCTTTGAAGCATATTCTGCAAGGCTTCCCTCGCCCTTGAACTTGACTACCTTTATCAGGTCAGATACAGAGGGCTCGGCAGGGAGATTGTCCTTTGTGTAGCCGTCGTTGAGGAAGTTCTTATCTGCGGCATAATCTATGAGCTTTCTTGAAGCAAACTGCATTATATCGTTTCCGCCGATAGAGATAACGATGTACTCGGCGTTTGCAACGTTCTTTTTCTGCTCGTCAGAGAGCTTGTCTATGACTTTGAGAAGGTCAGATGTGTTATCTCCAGAAACTGCGTAGTTGCTCACCTTGCAGCCCAGATAATCGCCGCATATCTCGCCGTAGTTATGCTCGACATTGCCCTTTCTTGTAACGCCGGCAGCTATGCTGTCACCGAAAACGACCATGCCGCCCTTTTCGGCAGCTGCCGCCTTTTCGCTGAAAGCTCCGTCTGAGACAGAGGTAAGAGCTGTAAGTCCTATAGCTGCGGAAAGCAGCATTGAAAGCAATTTCTTCATGTAATTATCCTCCTTTTTATTGCTGTGACAGCCGAGAGCATTTTTCCTGCCATCGGCTATGTGTAGTATATAATATAAAATTTTTTATGTCAAGCGGAAAAATGTACCTTACTTGGCACCCTCCATGATAGCCTTGAGTATCGCGCCGTCCCATGCAACAGAGTTCCTGTTGAATATACCGAAGCTCGATTCGCCACTGAACTTGCTGTTGTCCCATACGAAGCACTTTATACCCTGCTTCTTTGCGGCGCTTATATAGTAGCTGTAATATCTGCTTCTTGTAGCCTCATCAGCTCCGTGAACACAGCCGAATTCGCAGATAAGAACAGGTATGCCCTTGTCGATGAACTTCTGCTTCAGCTCTGTAAACTTGCCCTCAAGCTCGCTCTCGCCGCTTGGAGTAAAGGCGGTTTCTGTTCCCTCGGAGAATCTCCACGGTGCATAGTAATGTACCGAAAGAACTATGTTCTTGCCGCTGGGAACTACCATATCATTAAGCGCCACGCTGTCGGCAGAAGCCGCATATGTGGTAACTATAAGGGTTCTGTTCGCGTTGTTGCCGCCGCTTGCACGGACTGTATCGACAAAGGGCTTGGCGTACTTGTTTACGGTACTGCGCTCCTCCTTTGTGCCGCCCATCCATTCCATAGCAGAACCCACAGTTCTCGGCTCGTTCATGCCCTCGAATATGAGTCTGTCGTCGTAGTCGGCAAAGCGCTCGCTCACCTGTTTCCAGATGCTTTCAAGGCGCATACTGTCGACGCTGAAGGAGCTTGGCTGAGGATCGAACCAGATATAGTCGTCGTGGTGCATATTGATGATAACGAACATTCCCTCGTTATATGCGTAGTCAACGACCTCCTGAACTCTGTCCAGCCATTCCTTCTGTATCTTTGTGTCGTTCATGTGTTCGGACCACGTTACAGGTATTCTGACAGCATTGAAGCCTGCCGCCTTTACGGACTTTATCATATCCTTGGTGGTCTTTGGGTTCTCCCAGCCTGTCTCGGTGTCAAGTCCCGACTTGCCTGTATTGTAGCTTTCAAGGGTGTTGCCCAAGTTCCAGCCCACCTTTATCTTTGATACTATCTCGGAAGCGGTGCGGAAGCTCTTTTCGCCGTCAGCCGACTCGGTAGTAGGCTCGATAGTAGCCACCTCTACCTTTGTAGGAGCAGGATAATCTCCGCCGCCCACACTGTACTTGACCTCGACCTTGTCAACAGTGAGGGTAGGCTGGTCGCTCCACCAGTAGCCCAGCAGTAGCTCGTTATCCTTTTCCATGCAGCCCTTTGCCTTATCGGGCACGAACCATGTGAGCTGCAGATTATCGCTGTCAGTGAATATTGACACATCGCCCGACTGGAATTCGCCTGCTGTAGAGCTTATTCCGTAGGCGCCCGTGAATTTTCCGAAGCTGCCCGATGTGCTCACGTTGAACGTTACCACCTCGGGTATCATGCCCTCGGGTATGAAATCAAGAGGGATATGGACTCTGTTGTCCTCGTCGGAGTAGCTTACCGACTTGCCTACCTCGGCAGAGGCAGTTCCGTCAACAGGAACATCTCTCGTCCTGTCGAATCTGCATACAACGTTGTCTATTTTAAGGCTTTCGCAGTTTCCCCACCAATATCCGAAGAGCACCTCTCCGCCCTCGTGGATATAGTCCTTCAGCTCCTCGGGAACGTTCCATGTTATCTCGCCATAGCTTCCCTCTGTAGGAGCCGAAAAATCACCTGACTGGTACCAGCCCTTGTTTGTTGCAGCAGGGCATTTGTCGTCTACGGATATTCCGCAGCCGCCTTTGAATTCACCGATATTTCCGCCGTCCCCCGAATATACAGTGAATGTGAACGATTCGATCCTGTCTCCCTCCTCGATAAGGTCGGCAAGCGGGAACTTGATCGTGTTGCTGCCCTCGGCACGTCCGATCACTCTGTTTACGGATATCTGTGAGCCAAGAGAAGCCGAAACGGTCTCAACTGGGCTTTTATGCTCGGTTGCCATCTCTTTAGTTTCCTCCTCAATAATAGCGGTAGTCTTCGGCGCGTCTGTACTGTTTTCTTTCTCAGACACCTTTGAAGAACCGCCTTTCTTCGCGCATGACACACCCGTAAGCAGCATTGCAGCGGCTGTCAGCAGCGCCATTGCAGATCTCTTCATTGCCAAATGTCCTTTCCCCATTGTTTATTGGATATCAATCAACAAAACGTCATTCCTTATTATTTTTTTATCACGGAACGACTTTATAAACACTTATCTTAATTATATCATGACAATGTGCGATTTGCAATACATGATTTTTACTAATATGTGCCATTATACCGACTTTTTTTCATTATTCTGCCAATAAAGCACCTTGCATTTTAAACTTCAAGATGACAGAACTGTGAAATAGTCGTGGTAAAAATGTGACTCTTTGTCAAAGAATTGATTACAATTCTGTCTTTGTCTTGACAAATTATTGCCGCTTGTGTATAATTAAAGTAAGCTGAGCGGAGTGCACTGCTCCGCAAAAACGAATAAAAAAACATTTCCCTTTTAATGAAAGGACGCAAAACTATGACTAATTTCAGAAAAAAAGCTATCGCGCTGGCAGCTGTTGCCTGCGTTGCTGTTACATCTGCTGCTTCATGCTCAAAAAAGCAGGCAAGCTCAACAAATAACGGTACATCCGCAGGAAGCAATTCTTCCAGTCAGGCAGCTTCAAACAATATGCCTACACTTGAAAATATCGAGAATGCAAGCGGTGCTGTAGTCGTTACTCCTTTCCAGACAGGCTCTCCTGCCGATATTGCAAACTTAGGTCTTACAGCTCCTAACGGCATTGACCTC
>JAEEGG010025619.1_pt1 | contig 11332 bp, 10 predicted proteins | sample 9134161 | NCBI WGS metagenome assembly JAEEGG01 (sample SAMN16246543, study PRJNA631951) | gut metagenome | biome: gut microbiome; feature: rumen; material: CR-attached | host: Bos | place: Iran: Karaj | collected 2018-10
ACACGAGGCACCAACGTCATGTTGGGCTATTACAAGAACGAAGAAGCCACCCGTCAGGCTCTCGATGAGGAGGGCTATTACCATACCGGTGACCTGGGGACCCTCTCCGCCAGCCAACATCTTTTTATCCGCGGACGTATCAAGAACATGCTGCTTGGTGCCAACGGACAGAATGTCTATCCTGAGGAGATCGAGGACAAGCTCAACTCTATGCCGATGGTATCAGAGAGTATCATCGTACAAAGAGAAGACAAGCTCGTGGCCCTCGTCTATCCTGATAAGGACGAGGTGGTCAGCTTCAACGAAAAGGAGTTGGCAGACATCATGGAACAGAACCGTCATGATCTGAATGAGACACTGCCCGTCTACAGCCGCATCTCTGCGATTGAGCTTCATGACGAGGAATTTGCCAAGACACCAAAGAAGAGTATTAAACGCTACTTATACCACTAAGATATGAAACAAGACACTAATAAAGCCTATATCCCAAGCAAGGATATTCCTAGCTTCAATGCACTTATCCAGAAGAGCATTATAGACAATTGGGACCGCGATGCCCTGACCGATTTCAAGGGCCAGACGTTGCAATATCATGATGTAGCCAGAAAAATCGAGAAACTGCATATTCTGTTTGAGGAAAGCGGCATTCAGAAAGGCGACAAGATAGCCCTCTGCGGCCGCAACTCCAGCCAGTGGGCCGTAGCCTTCTTCGCTACACTGACCTACGGCGCCATTGCCGTTCCTATCCTGCATGAGTTCAATGCCGAGCAGATCCACAATATCGTGAACCACTCGGAGTCGCGACTGCTGTTTGTTGGCGACCATGTGGCAACGCTCATCGATCCTCAACAGATGCCGAGACTCGAGGGTATCATCAACAATCCCGACTACTCGCTGATGGTGAGTCGCACAGACAAGCTCACTTATGCCCGCGAACATCTGAATGAGCTCTATGGCAAGAAGTTCCCCAAATATTTCCGCAAGGAACATGTGAGCTATTACATCGAAGAGAGTCCCGACGAGTTGGCGCTGATCAATTACACCAGCGGTACAACAGGATTCTCAAAGGGTGTGATGCTCCCTTACCGGGCCTTATGGTCAAACTACGACTTCGCAGAACATGTGCTTGGTAAGACCATCAAGAGCGGCGACAAGGTCATCTCGATGCTGCCGATGGCCCACATGTATGGTATGGCCTTCGAGTGCATCTTTGAGTTCCTGCATGGTTGTCATGTGTACTACCTGAGCCGTGTGCCCTCACCCGCCATCATCGCCCAGGCACTTCAGGAAGTCAAGCCCGTCATTGTCATCGCCGTACCGCTGATCATTGAGAAGATTATCCGCAAGAAAGTCTTCCCGAAGATCCAGAACAACCGCATGCGTCTGCTTCTGCAGATGCCGGTCATCTCGAAGAAGGTTCGCGAGATGATCTGTCAGGAAGTGCTGAAGGCCTTTGGCGGCAACATGTACGAGGTTATCATCGGTGGTGCAGCCCTCAATCAGGAGGTAGAACACTTCCTCAAGAAGATCGACTTCCCCTATACCGTCGGTTATGGTGCCACGGAGTGTGCGCCGATTATTGGCTATGAGGACTGGCACAACTTCGCTACCGGTTCCTGTGGAAAGGCCGCCTGGCACATGGAGGTAGAGATCGACTCTCCTGATCCTCGTCGCATCCCCGGAGAGATCCTCACGCGAGGTCTGAATGTGATGCTGGGCTACTTCAAAAATCCGGAGGCAACGGCAGAGGCCATCGACCGTGAGGGCTGGTATCACACCGGTGATCTCGGCACAATGGATGTAGACGGTAATATCTATATCAACGGCCGCTCGAAGAACATGCTGCTTGGTCCTAACGGACAGAACATCTACCCGGAGGAAATCGAAGACAAGCTGAACTCGATGACGATGGTTGTGGAAAGCATTGTCGTCCAGAGAGACAACAAACTTGTGGCCATCGTCTATCCCGATTACGAAGAGGCCAAGAACATGAATTTCTCTGCCGAAGATATCCGTAACATCATGGAGCAGAACCGCAACGGTCTCAACGAGATGATTCCCGCTTATGAGAAGATCACGGAAATAGAGATCCGTGAAGAAGAGTTTGAGAAGACGCCCAAACGCTCCATCAAACGATACCTGTATCAATAAAAGAAGCCTCCCCGTCGGGAGGCTTTCTTCTTATTCATATTCGTAATAGTACCAATAGGTTCCGCGGTATTGTTCCTCGACCTTTCCCTTCCTTTCTGAAGGATCGGCATATTGCGCCTCCAACTCCTGAAGATTCTTCCAGTCCTCATCCATCACGGCATTGTGATAGACGGCGATAGGTTTGGAACGTAAGTGCATATAGAGGGTCATCGCCTCACGATAGTGTTTCGGCAGAAGGTCGGTCTTCAGCGTATCCTGCGTCGAATAATAGCCGACGAGCATCTTGACAAAAGCATCCAGTTTCTTGTCAATAAGCAGACCACACAACTGATAATCAGCCACGCTCTTGTTCACCACGCTGTCACGCCGCTGCATGAGTTCCAGATAGCGACTCGTCGTCATCCCGCCACTGGGCTTTGCACCCAGGAACTTATAAAGGCTGTCGACAGGATACATCAAGAAGCGCGATTCTCCACTAACGGGCAGCATCGCCTCGCTCTTGGCTACCACGGGATACGTGAACAGACGCTCACCCAGTTCACCCCTCCGCGACAAGGCATACATCCTCAACATCTGCAGATTGGCGTCGCTTTCCAGCGATTTCCTACCCTCTTCCAAGGCACCTGCGAAGTCGTTTTTCAGCAGACAGGATTCCATACGCATCCGGTAATGAAACACGGCATTGGTGTTACTGACGAAAGCCACTCCGATGATCATCAAGGCCATCGTCAGCATATTCATCCACATCGCACGTGACAATAATCCCGTAGGCTCCACATCAGGTTCCACATCCTGCAGAGCCCGACACAGAAGGGCGACAGGCAGCCATATCACAATCATCAACGGGAATGCCCACCACCAGGCCCCCATCGAGTTGTGAAGGCCGACGTCGCTACTGACATCCGTCAGCATGCCCAATATCAGCATCGACGGCAGATAGGTCAAGGCATGACTCCGTTTCCGAAGTCGCAGGAAGGCGTAGACCAGCAACTGAAGCAGTTGCAGCAGCAGCGTGATCAACACCGCCCCTACCAAACGGTTGTAATGCGTCTGGCCTCCGCTATACACATGCTGGGCCACAGCCAGGATATCCGCCTGGAAGAAATAGAGGTAGCAGAACGAGAAAACAAGAAAAACAATAGCACACATCAGACGGATGTTGATGGTGCTACCGTTTCTTTCCGGATGATTATAATTCATATCAGATCTTCTTCAAGACCACTGCCGAACGGGCAGGGATATAGAGTTTCAACCACTCCTTATGATCCTGTACGTAGAGCGGATCAAAGTTTGTATAGTGGGTCATGCTGTCATCGGCAAAACCGTTACCACCGAAGTCCTTCGAGTCAGTGTTCAGCACCACCTCGTACGACCCTGTCGGCACGAGGAACCCGTAGTCGGTATAGCTGCGCGTCGGTGAGAAATTGAACACGAAGACGAGGTCGCCTCTCATGAAGCAGAGCACCTGGTCGCCATCATCGTGCCAGATTTCCGTCACGGGTGTATCCTGGAAGTTCTTCTGTGACTTGATAACCTTCAACATCTCACGGTCGAAGTCGCCCAGCCAGTGATAGCAGAGATCCTTGTTGTCTACGAGGTTCCACTGACGGCGGGCATACTTATATGACCAGCCGTTACCCTCACGCGGGAAGTCGATCCACTCAGGATGACCGAACTCATTACCCATGAAGTTCAGGTAGCCGCCGTTGATGGCCGCAGCCGTCACCAGTCGGATCATCTTATGCAGGGCGATACCGCGCTGAGCCATGTCGTTGACATCCTTCTTGGCGAAATGCCAGTACATATCGGCATCGATCAGACGGAAGATGATAGTCTTATCACCCACGAGTGCCTGGTCATGACTCTCGCAGTAGGAGATGGTCTTCTCGTCGGGACGACGGTTCTTGACCTCCCAGAAGATCGAGCAGACATTGATGTCCTCGTCGCGCACTTCCTTGATGGTCTTGATCCAGTAGTCGGGGATGTTCATGGCCATGCGGTAGTCGAAGCCGTAGCCGCCGTCCTCGAACTTCGCAGCCAGTCCGGGCATACCCGACACCTCTTCGGCGATGGTGATGGCGCTGGGGTTCACCTCGTGGATCAGCTTGTTAGCCAGCGTCAGATAGCAGATGGCATTGTCGTCCTCGTGACCGTTGAAGTAGTCGCCGTATCCGCCGAAGGCCTCACCCAGTCCGTGCGAGTAGTAAAGCATCGAGGTCACACCGTCGAAACGGAAACCGTCGAACTTGAACTCTTCCAGCCAGTATTTGCAGTTCGAGAGCAGGAAGTGCAGCACATCGTCCTTACCGTAGTCGAAGCAGAGCGAGTCCCAGGCGGGATGCTCGTGCCGGTCGCCGGGATAGAAGAACTGGTTCGGATCGCCGCAGAGGTTGCCTAGACCTTCGACCTCATTCTTGACAGCATGGGAGTGAACGATGTCCATGATGACGGCGATACCCATCTTGTGTGCCGTATCAATCATCTCCTTCAGGTCCTCTGGGGTGCCGAAGCGTGAACTGGGAGCGAAGAACGAAGACACATGGTATCCGAAAGAGCCGTAGTAAGGATGCTCCTGAATGGCCATGACCTGTATGGCATTATAGCCATCCTTCTTGACACGCGGCAGCACATTCTCCGTAAACTCCTTGTAAGTACCCACCTTCTCGGCGTCCTGCCCCATGCCGACGTGGCACTCGTAGATGAGCAGAGGTGACTTGGAGGGCTTGAAGTTCTTTTTCTTGAACTCATATTTCTTCTCCGGATTCCACACCTGTGCCGAGAAGATCTTCGTATTGTCATCCTGGACGACGCGACGGCACCAGGCTGGGATACGCTCCCCTTCTCCACCGTTCCACTTCACCTTCATCTTGTAAAGCTGTCCGTGCTTCAGGGCCTTCTCTGAGAGTTTCAGTTCCCAGTTGCCCGTACCTTCTATACGCTTGCAACGGTACTTCTCATTTTCCTGCCAGTTATTGAAGTCGCCAATCAGATAGATATCTGTCGCATTAGGTGCCCACTCACGGAACACCCAGCCCTTGGCGAGTTTATGAAGTCCGAAATAGAGGTGTCCGGAAGCGAAGTCGCTCAGGGTCTTCTTGCCGTTCTGAGTCAGCTGGTTAATCTTCCAAACCGCGTGGTCATGGCGTCCGCGGATGGCACCCTCGAAGGGTTCCAGCCATCCGTCATTACGTACGAGACCGATATGTTCCGGCTCTTTCTGGTCAACGACCTTTACCGTCTTCTTTGTGGCCTTCTTCGGAGCCGCAGCCTTCTTAGGAGCCGCTGCCTTCTTCGGGGTGGGCTTCTTTGTGGTTTCTTTCTTTGTTGCCATATCTTATGCTTTTACTTTAAATATTGCCTTCTTGATTTCTGCCTCTTCAGTGATGCAGGGCATATGTCCGTCCTGCGGGAAGAAGATGGCCATCTGTCTGGGTACGACCGTCACATACGTCTGCGGCTTCGTATCGCCATATTTCGTAATGTCCTTCTCAGCATTGTATTCGAAGTCGGGCAGATCCTCGAGCGGTGTATAGCCGAAGGTCTCCGCACCGGAGATAGGAATCTGGATGTCGATCATCTCGACATGGGTCTCCAGAAAGGCTGTCTCTTTTGTACGTCCTTTGGCGACCTGAAGGTTCAGGAACAGATCCTTGTCCTTGATGGGATACTTACCGGCCTCCATCGTGTTGAGGTCGTGTACTTTCAAGAATTCTACTACATCTGCAAACAACGGGTTCAGTGCCTCGTACTTGCTTAGGTTTTCTAATGTGTCAATAATCATACTGTTTCAGATTTTTATGTCAATTTGTGAACTTGTCTATTTGTCCAGTTGCCGGTGGCCTCGGGTATAGGTACCGCTGGCAATCACCTTGCCGTTTCGGTCCTTCTCCACGAACTTGCCATTGCGCACATCGTCCTGATAGGTGCCCTCGAAGCGCTTGCCGTCCTTGTCTTCCTCGATGGCCGCACCGTTACGCTTGCCGTTCTTGAACGAGCCTTTGAACTTCGAGCCGTCGGCATAGCGTGCGATACCCTCGCCGTCGATCTTACCGTTCTTGAACTGTCCCTCAAACACGTCGCCGCTCTTCTTCGTCAGCTTGCCCTTACCGTTGGGCATGTCGGCACTCCACATACCTACATACTGATCGCCGTTCTTCCAGACGAAGGTTCCCTGACCGTATTTGTCGCCTTCACGGAACTGTCCGGTATACTTGTCGCCGTTGGCATACTTGAAGATGCCCGACCCCGTACGCTCGCCGTCCACGTAGTCGCCTTCATAGACGTCGCCGTTCTGGAACTTATAGATGCCTCTTCCGTGCTGGACGTCGTTGGCCCACTGTCCGATATACTGGTCGCCGTCGGCATAGCGGAACGTACCTTTGCCGCTGCGCACATTGTTCTGCCACTGACCGTCGTACGACGAGCCGTCGCCCCAGTCATAGAAGCCGTTACCGTTCTTCTGGTCGTCGCGCCAGTCGCCTTTGTAGTAGGCACCGTTGGCAAAGGTATAGGTGCCCTTGCCGCTGCGCTTGTCCATCTTCCACTCGCCGTCATACTTGTCACCGTTGAAGTAGTACATCACCCCGTGACCGTGCTGATAGTCGCGGAACCAGAGGCCGTCGTAGCGGTTGTTGTTCGAGAAATAATAGACACCCTTGCCATGCTGCTGGTCCTGATACCACTCCCCCTCGTACTTCTCGCCGTCGAAGAAGGTGTAGGTACCGAATCCCTGGCGCTTGCCTTTCACGTAATCGCCCTCATACCAGTTGCCGTTCTTGTAGGTGGTCTTACCCTTGCCGTGAGGCTTACCCTGAATCATCTCACCCTGGAACGTTCCGCCGTCTTTCGTGGTGGTCGAACCAAGGGTGATCTTCTGTGCGCCGGCTGTCAACGGAAGCGCGGCTATCATAAATGAGATAAAATATGTTCGTAATGTCATGTCGTATTCTATACTAAAATCTTTGCAAAAGTACGCAAAAAAAACGACTCCGGCAAATAATCCCCGCACATATTTAAAATAATTATGAATTATGAATTACGAATTATGAATTATTTTGTATCTTTGCACCCGTTATGAAGTTTATGGCAATTATCCCCGCCCGCTATGCGTCGACACGCTTCCCGGGCAAGCCGCTGGCCATCCTTGGCGGCAAGACAGTGATTCAGAGAGTGTACGAGCAGGTCTCTTCTGTGCTCGATGAGGTCTATGTGGCTACCGACGACGAGCGTATCTTCCAGGCTGTCGAGGGTTTCGGCGGTCGGGCCGTGATGACGCGCGCCGACCATAAGAGCGGTACCGACCGTATCGAGGAAGCTGCAGAGAAGATCGGCAGCACTGCCGATGTGATCATCAACGTGCAGGGCGACGAGCCCTTCATCCAGCCCTCGCAGATCGAGACGCTGATGCATCTCTTCGATGCCCCCGAGACGCAGATCGGCACCCTCGGCAAACCCTTCGAGTCGCTGGAGGCCGTCGACAATCCCAACAGTCCGAAGATTGTCACCGACACGCGCGGCTTCGCCCTCTACTTCAGCCGTAGCGTCATACCTTTCATCCGTGGTGTCGACCGCCAGGACTGGTTCGGCCGTTATCCCTTCCTGAAGCACCTGGGCATCTACGCCTATCGTCGTGAGGTGCTCCGTCAGGTCACCGCCCTTCCGCAGAGCAGTCTCGAACAGGCCGAGAGTCTCGAGCAGTTGCGCTGGCTGCAGAACGGCTACCGCATCCGTGTGGGACTCACTGATGTCGAGACGGTAGGCATCGACACGCCCGAAGACCTGTCGCGCGCCGAGGCGTTTCTGAAAACTTTCTGATTATAGTCCGTCGATCTGGTCGGCGTAGATCTGCGTAGCTTCCGGGCTGCGCTCATCGTCGGTCATGTCCACATGCGGATGGATGTCGATCGGCTCCAGGTTGATGCCGAACCGGTTCATGTTCTGGTTGGTGTAGGTCAACTGTGCGCCAAACAGACAGATGGTCCACGAGATCTGTACCCACAGCATAAACAGCGGTAGTGCGGCAAACGAGCCGTAGATGGCGTTGTAGCCCGTCACCCAGATCTGCGAATGGATATAGAACATCTGCAGCAGATGCATGGCGACGCCTGCCAGTATGCCCGGCACGACGGCACACGACACCTTCACCTTCGTATTGGGCATGTAGACATACAGTCCGATGAAGAGCAGCGACAGCAGCAGATAGGGCGAATAGTCGAGCAGTGTGTGTACGGCCGGTCCAAGCACTTCCGATCCCTTCAGCGAATTGGCGATGGTAGCCATAAACACCGACAGACCGGTGGTGATGATCACAAAAATGGGAAAGAGCAGGAACATCGCCAGGTAGTTCGTAAACGACCGGATGATCGGACGGGAGTTGCTCACCTGCCAGATCTGGTTGAACGTCTCCTCCACGTTGTTCATCAGCATCAGCACAGTATAAAGCATGAATATCAGTCCGATGCCGAGGAAGAGTCCGCTCTGGGTGTGTATCAGATAGCCGTTGACGAAGCCCACGATGGCCTCTGCCGCCTGCGGCTGCGACGACAGGGTGTCGAGAAACCACAGTTCGATATATTTATTGTATCCGAATCCGCGTGCAATGGCAAACACCACCGCCAGAATAGGCACGATAGCCAGCAGTGTCGAATAGGTCAGCGCCGACGCCTGTGTCATCACCCGCTTCGCCGTAAAGAAACGGATGGTCAGAAACACGATCCTATATATCTTCTTGAGATGCTCTTTCACCGCGGTAGCAAATTATTCACTCTTGACTTCGTCTAAATCGCTCACGCTCGGCATAGCTCGAATTCATTCGGCTCTGCTCTCGCTTAATCGCGATTTTCACTTTAAAAGAAAGCACTGCCTCCGTAAGCCGGGTTCTGTTTTAGCCTGTCATCTATCTAGTCCATGAGTCACCCCATGGCTCAAGCGTTCTACCCTCCATCGTGCCAGGCTCGGGCGGGCAACCCTATGACGATGGTTTACGCGAACTTGCAGCCCCCAATCGGCACAGCCCGACGATCACCCGCCGGCTGGTGGTCTCTTACACCACCTTCTCACCCTTACCCCGCGCGTCACTTCAGGACTTGCGAGGCGGTCGTTCTCTTCTGCCGTCACCTGCTGTCACCAACAGCTTCCACTTTCAGAAGTGGGGTGCCCTGTGCTGCCCGGACTTTCCTCTTCCTCGCCATCATAGCGGGTCAGCGACAAGCCGAGGCAGTGTTTTCGCCTGCAAAGGTACAAAAATCAGCCGAAAGTACCAAAACTTTCAGCTGATTCTTTCTGGTGAATCATGGGGACAGGGTGAATCATGGGGACTGGCACCTCTGTGAGCAGGGAGCTCCGCGACCGAATTACAGGGTGCCTGTCCCCTGTGATTCGCCTCGCTCCTTAGAGCGAAATCGCCCGTTAGAATACAATCGGGCCGTGACCCATACATGAGGTCGTTGTGATCGCCGTCACGAACGCCGTGAGCGCAGCTACTATCATCTTCACCGCAATCTCAACAATCCGATTCTTCTTCATAAGCAAATCACTTTAGCAGAGTAATCATAATTATTAATTATTAATTATTAATTACTCCAGAATCAGTTCTGATCGCCTTCCTCGCCATCGCTACCTGAGTTGATCACCAGCGTTGAGGCCTGTGCCGGCATCTGGAAGGTTCCTACGTACTCGCCATCGTTCTCAGTCAGCGAGACGTTCGAACCGTTCAGCGTAGCGGTCGGGATCTGTCCCTCTGCAGGCGTCACTGCGATATACACATTCGCGCCGCTCTCGAGACTGTCACCGCTGTTGATGGTCTCCTCGCTGTCGTTCTTCACGGTCGAGGTACCGCTACCGCTCTTCGTGATGCTCAGTGCGAAACTAGTCGCCTGGTTCTGACTGTTGCTCTGTGAGCCGCTGTTGCCGCCCTGCTCCGAACCACCGTTACCACTCTGGCTTCCACCGTTTCCGCTGTCTGAGCCGCCACCACCGCCGTTGTCGTCAGTGACGTCGCTGCCGGTGAGGCGCTTCACCTCGGCCTTGGTCTTCGAGGTAAACGACAGCTTGGCTGCATCGTTCATCTTCTCGATGGTCGTGTTGCCGGTGGCCTGCATGATGAACTTCACGTCGCCGACGGCGAACTGCTGTGCGGCGGGGTTGCCGGCCAGTTCCTCCTCAGTGCGCTGTGCACCGCGACCAGCGGAGATCTTCGAGCCCTTCTCCAGCGTCAGACCGTTGGCGTCGACGGAGGCCTTGAACAGTCCCAGATTGTCGATCTTCACGACGTAGCCCTGCAGGATGAGCTCACGGATGCACTTGGCCGCGTCGGTCAGGATACCCTCGACCAGACCCTGCGAGTAGATCGCGTTGTGCTCATGCATGTGCTCGGCCAGCTCGGCCTTACTGATGGTTCCCTTGTACTCTACGCGAGCGTAGTACTTGCCCAACGTGCCCTGAAGGACGTCGTTGGTGTTCTTTGTCAAATTCAATTCTAATGCCATAACTTTTTTGTTTTTTAAATTGTTAATACCTTTGTTACTTTTGGAATAATCGGAATTACTTTTGGAGTATCTAGAATTTCCTTCGGCCTCCCGATTTCCGCTGCAAAGATACGGCAAATTATTTTGGCACTCTCGTTACTTTCCGTTGCTCTCCGTTACCTTCCACTAACTTCCGTTACTTTCCGTTAACTTCCGCTTTTTTATTCTAAGTCGCTCATTTTCAGTAAGGTTCGCCCAACTCGTCAACGATGATCTTCACTTGCCGGGGCGTGAAGCGATGGATGTTCCTGGCGACCAGATGCCTGAGCCTCGGGTTAAGCTTCAGCTCGATCCTGAACTTATACAGGGCATTCTCCTTGCTGTCGCCGGGGAAATACATCATCGCCAGCTCCGACTTGCCATAGAACTTGATTTCAAACGGTTCTTCCTTCATTTTATCGAAAAAATCTTATTTTAACGACAACTTGGACAACTATGACAACATTTTGCCTACGACGGCAAACCGCCGTCTGCGGAGTCCACCCATCGGTCCTCAATCGGTCCTCAATCGGTCCTCAATCGGTCCCCCATCGGTCGCAAGACCGAAAAGTTGTTCTAAGTTGTCCATGTTGTCTAAGTTGTCGTTTTATTCTTCCGTCGGATGTACTCTTCATACGATACCGCACCGGCCTTGTTTTCTGCAATCTCCCGTTCCA
>JAEEGG010025622.1_pt1 | contig 11332 bp, 7 predicted proteins | sample 9134161 | NCBI WGS metagenome assembly JAEEGG01 (sample SAMN16246543, study PRJNA631951) | gut metagenome | biome: gut microbiome; feature: rumen; material: CR-attached | host: Bos | place: Iran: Karaj | collected 2018-10
GTCGCCTATTCGAAGGATCTGAAAAACTGGACCATCAGCGACAAGAATCCCGTGATGACGTTCGACGAAAACGACAAGCTCATCCATCCCGCCGCGCAATTCAACCAGGCGGAGCTCGACTACATCCGCAACGCCGTGGACATCAACGCTTCGGATCTTGATTTCTGCGACTACAACGGCAAGCTGATCTGCTCCTACAGCTGGGGCAACCAGCGCGGAGACGAATTCCTCGCGCTGGCCGAAGCAGACACCACCGAAGCGGAATTCTGCAAAAGCTTCCTATGAAAACTTTAGTGGTTAGTGGCTAGTGGTTAGTGGCTAGTGGTTAGTGGCTAGTGGTTAGTGGCTAGTGGTTAGCGGCTAGTGGTTAGTGGTTAGTCTGGATAGGTCAGCGCTGGCTGCGGTAGTCATCCACTGCGCGAAGCTAATAGTAAAAAGGCCAAAAGCAAATCGTCCATTTTACAAGACTGTCTGCTTTTGGCCTTGCCCTATCGCCTTACTAATTCAGCATTCAGCATTCAGCATTCAGCATTCAGCATTATTTCTTCAGCCACGCGTTGATGCCCGCCGCGGCGCGGCGGCCTTCGCCCATGGCGAGAATCACTGTCGCGGCGCCGAGCACGATGTCGCCACCGGCGAAAACGCCGGGAATCGACGTCATGTTCGTCTCAGGATCGACGACGATATGGCCGCGCTTGTCGACTTCCAGGCCTTTCGTCGTGGCCGGAATCAGCGGATTCGATTCATTGCCGATCGCCACGACGACGGTATCGACGTCGAGCGTGAATTCGCTTCCGGGAATCTCCACGGGGGAGCGACGGCCGGACGCGTCCGGTTCGCCAAGCTCGTATTTGAGGCATTCGATGCCGCAGACCTTTCCGTCGGCGTCGCCGATGATCCGCTTCGCGTTCTGCAGGAGGAGGAATTCGACGCCTTCTTCCTGCGCGTTGTTGATTTCCTCCCGACGGGCGGGAATCTCCGCTTCGCTGCGGCGGTAGATCAGATACGACTTCTCCGCGCCCAGACGCAGCGCCATGCGGCTGGCGTCCATGGCCACGTTGCCGCCGCCCAGGACGGCGACCCGCTTGCCATGCCAGAACGGCGTATCCGCCTCGTTCTCCATGTAGGCCCGCATCAGATTCGCGCGCGTCAGATATTCGTTGGCGCTGAAAACGCCGTTGAGATTTTCGCCTTCGATGTTCATGAATTTGGGCAGGCCCGCGCCTGTTCCGACGAAAATCGCATCAAAACCGTCCTCTTTCAGCAGAGCCGCCAGCTTGCGCGTGCGGCCGATGCAGAAGTTGTTCTCGATCTTGACGCCGAGAGCCTTCAGCCCGTCGATTTCATGCTGGACGATCGCCTTCGGCAGACGGAATTCCGGAATGCCGTAGACCAGCACGCCGCCGCACTTGTGGAAGGCTTCGTACATCGTGACGTCATGGCCGGCCTTCGCGCAGTCCGCCGCACAGGTGATGGAGGCCGGGCCGGAACCGATGATCGCGACGCGCTTGCCCGTCGCGGGCTTCCGTTCGACCTTCTCCTCCAAACCATTTTCACGCGCGTAATCCGCGCAGAAACGTTCGACACGGCCGATGGCGACCGCCTTGTTGGCGTCTTTCAGCAGCTTGCCCATCGTGCAGAATTTCTGGCACTGCTTCTCCTGCGGGCAGACACGGCCGCAGACGGCCGGCAGCAACGACGTCTCCTTGATGACGGACAACGCCCCCACGAAGTCGCCTGCGGCGGCCTTCGCGAGGAAGCCCGGTATGTCAATGGCCACGGGGCAGCCCTGCATGCAGGGCTTGTTCGCGCAGTTCATGCAGCGCGACGCCTCGAGCATCGCGGCCTCCTTCGGGAAGCCCAACGCGACTTCGTTCATATTGTGCGAACGCACCTTCGGATCCTGCTCGGGCATGATCTGCGGAGGAATCGCCATTTTCTCTTTCGCTGTCATATCTCAAATCCCCTTGTACAGATTGCAGACGTGTTCGCGGGCCTTCGCCTCGATCGGCTTGAAGGCGCCCATGCGGTGCATCATCAAATCCCAGTCAACCTGATGGCCGTCGAATTCAGGACCATCGACACAGACGAATTTCGTCTTGCCGCCAACGGAGATGCGGCAGCCGCCGCACATGCCCGTGCCGTCGATCATGATCGGATTCAGCGAAACGGTCGTCTTCACATGGAAGGGCAAGGTGGTCAGCGAGCAGAATTTCATCATGATGGGCGGCCCGATGGCGATGACTTCATCGACCGTCCCGCTTGCGCAAAGCTCCTTCAGCGGATCGGTCACAAGACCTTTCAGGCCGGAGCTGCCGTCATCCGTGATGAGAATCAGATTCTCGCCGGCGATGGCGCGCATTTCGTCCTCCAGGACGAACAGCGACTTGTTGCGGGCGCCCATGATGATGGTCACCTTGTTGCCGGCCGCCTTGAGCGCCTTCGCGATGGGATGCATGGGTGCGACGCCGACGCCGCCGCCGACGCACACGACATGGCCCGCGGGGTCGCCGTTCTCGCCGCGGATGGAGGTGGGGCTGCCAAGCGGCCCGAGAACCGCCGCGATATAGTCGCCTTCGTTCAGCTTGGACAGCTTCATGGTGGTCGCCCCCACGGTCTGGAAGATCAGCGTGATCGTTCCCGCCACGGGATCCGCGTCGCCGATTGTCAGCGGGATCCGCTCGCCAAGCTTGTCATCGACCATCAGGATGATGAACTGCCCCGCCTTGCGCTCGCGCGCGATGATCGGAGCTTCAACGTCCAGCCGGAATACATTGTCGGACAGTTGCCGTTTATGGATGATTTTGTTCATGATTTTCCGTTTTGAAACAAATAAAACAATGAACGTCAGGGATTGACTCGTGATGCAAGGCCCTGACGTTCGACAAGATGCTTGAAAAACGTCTATTACTTAATGTATAGGAAAAAGGCAGATTGTCAAATGGCGGGGATTCCCGACGGCGCGACTGCCTTCGCAGACCGCCGCCGCATATGCTGAAAAATCCACGCACGGGCGAACCGTGCGTGGACGATGCAGGAGCGGATGGAAATCCACCCGCTCTCTTGGATTCCCGTCAGACCGGACGAATCAGCAGACGCCCTGGGCCAGCATGGCGTCGGCGACTTTCGTGAAGCCGGCGATGTTCGCGCCCATCACGTAGTTGCCCTTATGGCCGTACTTCTCGGCCGCCGCGGCGGCGTTGTCGTGGATGGCCTTCATGATGCCGCGCAGCTTGCTGTCGACGTCTTCCGCCGTCCAGGACAGATGCTCGGAGTTCTGCGACATTTCAAGACCGGACGTCGCGACGCCGCCGGCGTTGGACGCCTTGCCAGGAGCGTACAGGATCTTCGCCTTCACGAACGCGGCGACCGCTTCCGGAGTCGAAGGCATGTTCGCGCCTTCCGTCACGACCGAGCAGCCATGCTTCAGCAGGTAGGCCGCATCCTTGCCGTCCAGTTCGTTCTGGCATGCGCACGGGAACGCGCAGTCGAGCTTGTCGGCCAGCTGCCACGGACGCGCCTTCGCGAAGAACTTCGCGCCTTTGATCTTCGCCGCGATGTCGGACAGTTCGCCGCGGGTGACGGTCTTCAGTTCCATGACGGCTTCCAGATCCTTCATCGTCATACCTTTCTCGACGTAGATCGAACCGGAACGGTCGGACAGCGTGACGACTTTCGCGCCCAGCGTGATCAGCTTCTTCGCCGCGAAGGACGCGACGTTGCCGGAACCGGACACTGCGCAGATCTTGCCTTTGAAATTCTCTTTCTTCGTCGCGAGCATGTTCTCCGCGAAATAGACCGCGCCGTAGCCCGTGGCTTCCGGACGGACGAGCGAACCGCCGTAGGACAGGGCCTTGCCCGTCAACACGCCGCTCCATTCGTTGCGCAGACGCTTGTACTGGCCGAACAGATAACCGATTTCACGGCCGCCGACGTTCATGTCGCCCGCGGGGACGTCCGTGTTCGGGCCGATATGGCGGAACAGTTCCGTCATGAAGCTCTGGCAGAAGCGCATGACTTCGCGGTCGCTGCAGCGCTGGCCGGGCGTGTGGGGGCTCTGTTTCGGGTTGAAGTCCGAACCGCCTTTGCCGCCGCCCATCGGCAGCGTCGTCAGCGAGTTCTTGAAAATCTGCTCGAAGCCGAGGAATTTCAGCACGGAGAGATTGACCGTCGGATCGAAGCGGAGACCGCCTTTGTACGGGCCGATCGCCGAATTGAACTGGACGCGGTAGCCGCGGTTGACGCGGACGACGCCTTTGTCGTCAACCCACGGAACGCGGAAGATGATCGTGCGCTCAGGCTCGACGATCCGTTCCAGAATGGCTTCCGTCTCGTATTCGGGATGGGCGTCCACCACGGGGGCGAGCGTCGTGAAGACTTCTTCCACGGCCTGCAGGAATTCGGGCTCGTTCGCGTTCTTCTGCTGGACGTCTTTCAATACACGGTCAATGTATTTGCTCATTGTCGTTTTTCCTTTTGTTGGTTGTTGGATGTTATGGACCGTTTGAACAATTTTTGTAAAGTTTTAAGCAAAAAACATGCCAAATTTGCCGTTCATGCTTGAACATGACAAAATTTGGCGGTATTTTTTACATTTTTTGTAAAATCCATCCCCGCGGCATGACCAAAAATTGTAAAAGACCGCGAAAACGGCACCGTTTTACATTTTTTATCCATGCCAGCGCCCTTTCTTCCCCCCAATTCGGGAAAAATAATAAATTTACAATGATAACAGGGCTTTGTCAAAGAAACGGCATGGAGAAAGGCGGCTTTCCAAAAACAAAACGCCCGCCGCGGCATCATGACGATGCAGCGGCGGGCTTGACAGCTCAATCGGTCCCGCTGGAGCGGGACCCTCCCTGCAATCACAAGCAGAAATGCATGAAGCGCATCGCTTCGTAGTAGTCCGCCGTCTTGTAGAGGATCGTGCGGGAGTCGACCTGCTCCGCGCCCGGATAGAAGCTGTAGCGACGGGCGGCGTGATGCTCGCGGTACGTGATGGCGATTTCGAACTTCTTCGGCATCTTCGGCAGGCATTTCTTGATGTCGCCCTTCATGGCCTTCGCGACGGCCTCCTTGATGGCCTCGCAGGCGTCCAGCGGATGCATGGACTCCACGCCGTTGCCGTTGCCGCGGTTGACGGCGACCGTCTGGATGTTCGGATTGAACTCATGGACGAGCTCGCACAGGGCGGCGTCGCCTGTCACGCAGATCACGGGGATGCCCAGACGGGCTGCGATCAGGGCGTTGATGTGGAATTCGGCGGCGGGCTTGCCGTTGATCGTGACAAGGAAGACGCTGGTCGTCATCGTGTGGGACAGCGGGTTGCCGTTGTTGCCGGCGGGCGAGTGGTAGCCTGTGAAGATGCACGCGTCGAAGCTCTTGTCGAGGCCTTGCATCATGCAGTCCGGGTCGCTCATCCAGCCGCGGACGAGGCGTATCTTGCGGGGCAGCTCGTCGGGAATCAGATTGCGTGCGCTGTCATGGGCGTCTTTGATGACGATGTCCGTCGCGCCGTTGAGGAATGCGGAATTGGCGGCGGCGGAGACTTCGCGTGTCATCTGCTTGCGGAAATAATCGTTTGGCGGCTCGGTTTCCGGCCATACGTTGATGCCCGTCGTGCCTTCAATGTCTGCGCTGATGAAAATCTTTGACATGTGGTCTGCCTTTTTTAGTTTTTTGTTTTTAGGGTATGGAAAACATCTATTTTAGTATAAGTGCTTTTTAAGCAAAATCAATATTGGCTTCTAGAATTCTAGGCTCCTAGGCTTCTAGAATCCTAGTAACCTAACCTTCTACAATCAGCATGGCGTCATGCGGCTCGACGGTCACGTCGCCTTGCAGTTTTCCCGCGCCTTGCAGGATCTCCACGCCGCCTTCGGCCATGCCCGCGTCCTTCGGAAGGCTGAACGTCTGCGCCACATCCGTGTCGTTGACGAACGCGACGGCATGCTTGCCGTCGATCGTGCCTTCCCATACCTGCGCCCAGTGATACGGATACCAGATGCGCGGCGTTGCATCTTTAAGACGCGTCTTCGCAGCAAGTTCCAGTAATTTCAGGCGATCGGGGGCGATGGTTCCGAGATTGTCGCTTGTGATCGTGACGCCCGTCATGATGCCAGACAGGACGGAGATACGCGCCTCGCCAAGCGAATGGCGCGCCCTGTCCTGACGCGCGACGAGCACGTCCGGATCCGCGCGGAACCAGCGGTCGTACATCCACCAGTTGGCGATCGTGTCGTGCCATGCGTCCTTGATGCAGCAGGCTCCCGGATTGTGGTCGCAGTTGTCGCGGTCCGGGCCATGATAAGGCTTTGACAATTCGTCGTTTCCGGGATGCGGTCCCGTCCACGTGGCCGCCGTGTCGCAACTGACGCGCGCGCTGTCCACATAGCCCATGCAGGCCATGAACGGCGGGCAGCAGCCCAGAATGTGCGCTTCGGGGACGGCTTCGCGGATGGTTTTCAACGCGAGACGGAACGCGCTGACGGCCGTCGCGTTCGGATCATGGCGCTTCCCTTCGGGCAGGCCGTAGCCGAGGCCGTCCATCTTGAAATAACGGAAGCCCCAGTCCCAGAACGTCTTGAAGACATGCGTCAAATGAGCCTGAACGGCTGGAAGCGTCGCATCCAGACAGGCCCAATAATTGTCGGGAGCGGGCGACCAGCCAGCGAACGCGAACGGCTCGCCCTGTTCGTTTTTCACGAACCAGTCCGGATGTTCGCGGAAGACGCGGCTCGCGGTGGAGGCGAGCATGGGCATGAGCCAGATGCCGGGGATCAGCCCTTTGTCCGTCGCCTGTTTCGCGATGGTCTTCAGCGGCGTCGGCCATGATTCATGCTGGTCGAGCCAGTCGCCCTGGAACGTCTGGTAGCCGTCGTCGATCTGCGCAACTGCGTGGCCGTAGGGAAGTTCGGGATGCGCCGCCAAGGCGTTCACATTCTCCAGGAAGTTCCCTTCGCTGACGTCCGCGTAATAGTAGTACCATGTGCAGTAGCCGACCAGATTCTCCTTCGGCTGGATCGGCTTCACGCCCATGGCCGCCGCGGAGGCGACGGCGTATTGCTTCAGCAGCTCCCGCCAGTCGCTTCCCGTCGCCACCATGATCTCCTCCGGCTTCTCGCCGGGCTTGATTTCAGGCTGCTCCACAAGAATCGACTCCATACGGCCGCTGCGGCGGCGCACCGTGAAAAAGCTCAGCGACCGATTCGCCGTCAACGCGCCCACCAGCACATACTGACGGCTGCCGCCGTCGCCGACCACGACCACGTCATGGCTTGAATAATCGCAGTCGAATCCGCTCGTCGAAAAGAACGGCGAGCCAGGGAACTGCGGACACATGTTGTTGCTGCTGCGATAGATGAGACCAGCCTCGGCTGGCAGGTTCAACGGCAGGCAGGCGCGATAGCATTCTTTCAGCGATTTCCATTCCATGATGTGTTTTCCTTTTTGTTTTCTGGAGGTTCTGGATTATCTGTTTTCCCTATTTGATGATTCTAAATTCCATCGGTTGCAGCGTCATCTTTGTACGGAGGCCGTTCCGCTCCAAATCAAACGTATGGCTTCTCACGCAATCCGTGTTCAAGAGGTAGATCGCCTCCGGCCAGACGGCGTATGAAATGTACTGCGGCGTCTTGTCCTGCACGTTCGCACCGACGATGCGAACGGATCCGACATGCTTGCCTGCCAGCCAGCCGAGCACCGTCTTGTAGGTCGCCGCAAGACTTTCCTTTCCAGGATATTCCCAACTCAGCATGACGGTGATTTCACCCTTTCCGATCTTCTGCCGGACCAGCAGCGGGCGGTCGCCGACGGTCGTGATGACTTCCACATCCGAGCCTAAAGCGACATCCGCCAGCGGTTCGTCTTTCACGCCGCCGCGCAAATCAAAATCGATTTTCTCACGGTCATCAAGCTCCCGTTCCGTGATAAACTGGCCGGACACGACGCGGCGGCCTTTGACACGGATGTCGCACAGCGCCGTCAGATCGCCGCCGTTGATCAAATCGTCTTTCGTGAAATTGCGGAACTCGCGGTCCTTCCGCGTGGAGAAATGCGGCAGGCTGATGAACAGCGATCCGCCGTTCTCCACGTAGCTGCGCAACGTCCGCATGATGGTTTCCGTCATCGTGTTCCATCCACCGTAGAACAGGAATTTGTAACGTCTTAGGTCATCCAGATCCGTTTCGTCGTCGATGTTGACGACATCGCACTGACCGTATGGCGAACCGCCAATCCAATAATTGGTATATGGCGCGAGAGCGTCCTGCGGCACAGGGAAGATCGTCTGCTGGACGGCCACATCCGTCCGTTCCGGATCGCCGTACAGCCAGTTCGGATTCGTTTTCGCCTGCGCATGCTGGCTGAACGCGGCGAACCAGTCGATGTACAGCCCGCAATAGGAGCCGCAATTGCCCAGCACGGAGGCCATCGTCGTCTCAGGCGTCCCTTTCGAACGCGGATTCGCCTTTACAAATTTATGGAAATCAACCATTTCCTTCTTGTAATTCTGGACAGGCGCCTCCTCGCAGTTGTAGTCGCGATGCGGGAATTCGGCATCCTTGTTCAGCGGAACCGTGTATTCGCCCGCCTGCGTCGATTGGGAGCCGGATTCCAGAATGATGATATGGCTGCCCATCAGATACTGCTGGTACAGGCCGACGCGCAGCATCCCGTACTTCTGCGGAACAAGATACGGCACGCTTGTGCTCTGCCATTCAGCCGCCAGCCAGCCGCCCCAGAATTCGGGCAGCCATTTCCGCGAAGCGCCGCGCATCTCGGCGGAGGCCCACGCCAGATTCATCGCCCCCAAGGCGTACAGTTCGCACAGCATGAATTCCACGCCGCCGGCCATTTCGTAATTGGAAACGGTCGAGCCAGACGTAGAGAATATGTATGGATAACCGCGATGATAGCGCTCCACGCCGCTACGGATGTAGTTGTTGATGAAATGCTCGCGGCAAAACTCCAGATCGCCATGCTGGTTCACGCCTTTCGGCAGGCATTGTTCGTTCTGGTACAGGTAACTGGCGTATTCGCCGATGTTGTTGTTCAGCCAATAGCGATCCTTTCCCGCCGCCCGGTAGGCGTCGCATTTCTCCGCATCCAGATACTGGTAGATGGTCATCGTGTAGATGCCTTTCTCCGCGGCCGCCGCCACGCTTTCGACGGGCGGATTGTACCACGGCACGATCAGATTGACGCCGCCCTCTTCGATCAAGCCGCTGATTTCCTCCTCCTGCGAGCGCGGATACCGCCGCCAACCTTCCGGATTCTCCTTGACGCGCTTCTCCTTATGACTGCTCGCCCTATAGACGCACAGCCCCACCAGCAGTTCGTCCTCTTTCAGCGGCGGTTGCATGATCGTTTCATGCGGGACGACATCGAACGTCCGCTGCAATATCGTTCCATCCGTCAGAAACGCCTTGCAGACGACTTGGAACGGCTCCTTCCGCCCTTTCAGACGGCATCGCGCCGTGGAGGATTTCCCTTTCACCGTCCTGCCCGGAAACGTGAATTCGTAGGAATCCGCCTCTTCGCCCAGATCCGCCAACGCCACGATGCAGTTGCGGTTCATCTTGTCCACCACCGCATGGCCCTCCAGCTTCGGACCTGTCCAGATGGCCACGGCTTCCGGCCGCGTCTTGCTCCACTGCTTGACGCCGTCCGGAATGATGAACGTCAACGGCTCAGGCTGTGTCGGCAGCGGGAATTCCAGCTGGAAGACCGTGTTCGCGCGAAGCTCGCCATAGTCGTGCCACGGCGCTTTTGTCGTCGTAAGATATTCGCCTGAAGCGCCTTTCAGACGGATGGCGTTTTCATCGCGCCCTTCCATCGTCCACGGCGCGTCGACGGTCATGGACACGACCAGCTTCCCATTCTTGTAGTCCTTTTCACGGACCGCCCCTTGGGGAAGCGGCACTTCGATCCGTTTCCGCAGCTCCACATGATCCGTCGAAAACAACATGACTTCGCCGTGCGCAACCGCCAGGCAGAGGCATGACAAACAAACCGTTTTCACAATGCTACCCATTACCGTTCCTTTTCAAACACCAAAACGCATCAGCAATAATCTATCCCATGTCCGCAAACGGCAAAATAAATACTGCAAAAACATTGCGCTTTTTTTTAATTATATTAGGTTATCTTCTGATTTTCTTTTGCATAGCCCCGTCAACAACGAAATCAACATGGAACCTACTTGCTTCATACTCCTGCGCCACGGGGAGACCGTGGCCAACAAGGCCGGAATCCTCCAAGGCTGGTACGAAAGCCCGCTGGACGACAACGGCGTAAAACAAGTCGAATGCGCCGCCGAATATCTGAAAGACAGACATATCGACGCCATCTACTGCAGTGATTTGCAACGCGCGATCCAGACGGCGGAAATCGCCGGAAAATATCATCCGGACGCGCCAATCCACCACGTCCACGACCTCCGCGAATGGAACTGCGGCATTTTCGAAGGCCACCACCAGACGGAGATCAAGAAGACGAATCCTGAAGTCATCAACACATTCGCGGACGAATATGTCGTGCCCAACATGCCGGGCGGCGAGACACGCGAAGTCTTCCAAAAGCGCATCGAAGACTTCTTCACCGCCACCGCCCGCGAAAATCCGGGCAAGACGTTCCTCGTCATCACCCACGGCGGCACGATGGGGCGGATTTTCCGCATGGCGGCGGGACTTGTCTCGCCCAACAACCGCATCCCCATGCCGACCAACGCATCCGTTAGCAGCATCCTTTATCTTCCGGACAAAAACGGCTGGTGGCTGACGGAATGGAACATCAACCATTATCTGTCGCATCTCAATATCGTCAAGACACTTGTCCTATAGGAACAACCATGAAGACATCCATGCTCATCTGCCTTGCCACCGCGATTTCCGTCCAAGCCCAGACCTTCACGGACTTCCCCTGCCCCGCCGATTCCAGACGCGTGGCGATCATCGGCGGCGGAGCGGCGGCCGTCGCCGCCGCGGAAACGGCGCAAGCCAATGGATGGCAGGCGATCATCGTCGATCCGCGCAACCACGTGGCGGGCATGATGGCCGCCTCCAACCATTCATGGCTCCTCAACGGCTCCACCGGCGAATCCGTCCCGCGGCCGGAAGGCACCGTCAAGAAGGAGCTTTTCGCCCGCGTCATGGATTCCGGCGCCTATCCGCTACTGCTCTCCCATTGCGCAGGCCTTCTGGTCATGGACAACCGCATCACAGGCGTCGCCATCGCCAGCAAATTCGGCACGTTCATCCTGAAGGCGGACGCCGTCATCGACTCGTCTGAAGAGCAGATCGCCGCCAAGCATCTGCTCGGCCTGCCGCAGAAA
>JAEEGG010025623.1_pt1 | contig 11332 bp, 10 predicted proteins | sample 9134161 | NCBI WGS metagenome assembly JAEEGG01 (sample SAMN16246543, study PRJNA631951) | gut metagenome | biome: gut microbiome; feature: rumen; material: CR-attached | host: Bos | place: Iran: Karaj | collected 2018-10
AAGCGGCAAGACGCTGATCCCGGTTTTGACTCACGGGAGCGGCGGCATGCAGACCTGCGAGCGTGACGCGCGTGAGCTGGCTCCAAAGGCCAATGTGCTGAAAGCCGAAGCCTTTCTGGGAAGTGGTGTGAAAAGCGCTTCAAGGCAGATAGAGGACTTTGTGCGCGATCGGGTCGTCATCGGCAAGTAGAAACAAAAGGGCAAGCAGGGACTTGGCGCCCCCCTCTGGGGGGAGCTGCCGAGCGTAAGCGAGGCTGAAGGGGGGTGCCTTCTCCTTGGGAGGCTTTTCCAATGGTATGGGGCAAAGCCCGATGCCCTAAGGAAAATGCAGTGGCGCAAAGCGCCGGGAGAGGTCGGAATGTTGCCTCTTACCTCTTCTGGCCCTACGGGCCACCTTCCCCACGGGGGAAGGCTTTAAAGACCTCTCACTGGAGGTTAGAGGCGGTAATACTCCCTATACCACTCGGCAAAGCGGCGCAGTCCGTCCCTCAGCGTGGTGTGGGGTTTGAAGGCAAAGTCCCGTTCCAGCTCGGAAATGTCGGCGCAGGTGACCGGCACGTCGGCGGGCTGCATGGCGACCAGTTCCAGATGCGCTTTCCAGTCAAAATCTTTGGGCAAAACTCCGGCCTGCACCAGCTCCTGCTGGAGGATATCCACAAAGTTCAGCAGATTTTCCGGTCGGTTGTTGCCGATGTTGTAGAGGCTGTACGGGGGAATGGGCAGGCCGTCTTCGCCGGTCGCGCTTGCGGGCGGAGCCTGCAGCACCCGGGCAATCCCTTCCGTGATGTCGTCGATGTAGGTGAAGTCGCGCAGGCAGTTGCCATAGTTGAAGATCCGGATGTTTTGGCCTTTCCGCAGACGGTCGGTAAAGCTGAAGTAGGCCATGTCCGGCCGGCCGGCCGGACCGTACACGGTGAAAAAGCGCAGTCCCGTGCAGGGAATGTCATAGAGCTTGGCATAGGCGTGCGCCAGCAATTCGTCGGATTTTTTGGTGGCGGCGTAGAGGCTTACCGGACGGTCCACCGGATCGTTGACCGAGTAGGGAATCTTGTGATCGACACCGTAGACGGAGGAGCTGGAGGCGTAGACCAGATGCCGCACGCCGGGACGGCCTTCGTCGCGGGAATGCCGGCAGGCCTCCAGAATCTGGTAGAAGCCCACGATATTTGACTCGATGTAGGTATCCGGATGGTCTATGGAGTAGCGAACTCCCGCCTGGGCCGCCAGATTGACCACAATGTCCGGCTGGCAGCGCTCGAAGATGTCACGTATAAAAGCGGCATTGGCGATGCTGCCCCTGTGAAAGGTCCAGCTTGCGCCCGTGGACGATTGCTCCCGCGCCCGCGCGGCAATGCGCTCCAGGCGGTACTCCTTCAGGGCGACATCGTAGTAGCTGTTCAGGTTATCGATGCCGATCAGATGGATGGGCGTTCCCATATCAAGCAGTTTCAGCGCCAGATAGGCGCCAATGAAACCGGCGGCTCCGGTGACAAGAACTGTGGACGCAGACAGGTCGAGATGTTCTTTCAATGCGTGCTCTTTTCTTTCAAGAGGAAACAGGAAATTTGGAAAACGATTGATATGCCCTTTGGCAAAACCGGGTTCCGAAGTATGATATTGCGCAATCTGGAAAGAAATTCAAGAATTTGAAACATCTTTTTCCCGGATTTGCCGAAAGGTTCTTATGAAATGCGTATGCTGATATTCAACCTGCTGCTGGCGGTGTATGTTGTTGTCCGCTTTGTGTGGCCGCTTTCATGCCGGGGGTGCTGGAAGGTGCTGATGGCTGCGCTTGCCTTGCTTGCGGCCTTCAAGTTCCGCCTGCTTTCATCTTTCGGCGGGGGGATGTTTTTCGCGCCGGATCTGCCCAAGGAGTTGCTTTGGGGCGGTGCCTGGCTGTATGCGGTGCTCTTCATCTTCTTCTTTTTGCTGCTGTTTGCGGATCTGCTGCGTCTGCTGCCGGGACTTTTGGCGCGAAACAGCGGTTTGAACAGGTGGTTGCGTGCTCGAGCGTCCCGTATCAACCTGCTGCTCCTGGCCTTTGCCGCAGGCCTGGCGACGCTGGGGATGTTTAACGGAGCGGAGCCGCCCCAGGTGCGGGAAGAGCGGATAAGCATCGCGCAGCTTCCTCCGGAAGCCGAAGGGTTGACCATTGCGGTACTGGCCGATCTGCATGCCCACTGCCTGACAGAGGGCCGCCAAATCGCCGAAATGGTGCGCCGAACCAACATCCTGAAACCGGATATTGTGGTGATCGTCGGCGATTTTGTCGATGGCACCGTGGCGCAGCGGGGCAACAACCTTCTGGCGCTTTCGGCTCTGAGCGCGCCCTATGGGGTTTTCGGGGTGCCCGGCAATCACGAGTACTACTCAGGCTATGCCGAATGGATGCGGCTTCTGCCCCAGTTGGGGGTACGCATGCTGGAAAACGGCCACGTACCGCTTTTTTCGGGGAAAATCGTTCTGGGAGGAGTCACCGATACGGTGGCCGCGCGTTTTGGACTCGAGACGCCGGATATTGAAAAGACCTTTGCCGGAACGTCTCCGGAGACAGTCAAAATCCTGCTTTCCCATCGTCCCGCACTCGCGCCGGAAGCCGCAAAGCACGGGGTGAACCTGCAGCTGTCCGGGCATACCCACGGCGGGATGATCCGCGGAATGGATCTGCTGGTGGCGCGTTTCAACGGCGGTTTTGTCGCTGGGCGCTACCAGGTGGGTACGCTGCAGCTCTACGTGAGCCGCGGCAGCGGCATCTGGAACGGTTTTCCGGTGCGTATCGGCGTACCGGCGGAGATCACGCTGCTGCATCTGTGCCGGAAAGCTTCCTGAAGGCACGAGACCTGTTCAACAACTTTTTCCGGGAGGTATTCCTATGTGTCGCATCGGTTTGTCCACGCTGTCGATCCTCATGCTTTTCGCCTTTACGGCCCAGGCTCATTTCGGGATGCTTATTCCCGACAGGGCTCTTGTCACCAGCCAGAAGGAAACCACGGTCAACCTGCAGCTGTCGTTTTCCCATCCAATGGAGCGGAATGGCATGACGATGGAAAAACCCGCCGCCTTCTACGTTGTGACGGATGGCGAAAAGCGGGATCTTCTTCCGGAGCTTAAACCCGTCAAAGTGTTTGGAAAAGAGGCCTGGAGCGTGGTTTTCAGCGCTTTCAAGCCCGCCCTTCATCAGTTTGTGATGGAGCCCAAACCCTATTGGGAGCCTGCCGAGGACTGTTACATCATTCACTATACCAAGACTTTTGTCAGCGCCCTGGGCGGGGACGAAGGCTGGGATGAACCTGTGGGCCTGAAGACGGAAATCGTCCCTTTGAGCCGCCCCTTTGGCAACTACGTGGGCAATCTGTTCCAGGGGCGGGTGCTTCTGGATGGCAAACCCGTACCTGGCGCGGAAGTGGAGGTGGAGTTCTACAACCGGGATGGGCGCTATGAGGCTCCGGCGGATGTGTTCATTACCCAGGTAGTGAAGGCGGACGACAACGGCGTCTTCTCCTATGCCGTGCCTTTTGAGGGCTGGTGGGGCTTTGCCGCGCTGAACACCGCGTCCGAGAAGATGCCCCACAATGGCGCTCCCAAAGATGTGGAGCTGGGCGCGGTACTCTGGGCGCAGTTCGTAAACCCGGTTCGGAAGTAGAATCATGCATATAGCCGAAGGAGTTCTTTCCGCTCCGGTTCTGGTTGCCGGCGGCGCACTGGCTTTGGGTGGTTGCGCCGTGGGTTTGCGCAAACTGGATGAAAACCGGCTCATGCCCACGGCGCTTCTGGCCGCCGTCTTTTTTACCGGATCGCTTGTGCATGTACCGGTCGGCCCGGCCACCAGCGCGCACTTGCTGCTCAACGGTCTGGCAGGACTCTTTCTGGGCTGGGCCGTCTTTCCGGCTCTGGCCGTGGCCCTGCTGCTGCAGGCCATTCTCTTTCAGTTCGGCGGCCTGACCACGCTGGGCGTCAACACCTGGAACATGGCGATGCCTGCGGTCGTGGCGGGGCTTCTGGCCCGGCCCTGGCTGAGCCGCGTTGGCTGTTCCCGCGCGCTTGCCGCCTTTTGCTGCGGAGCGGGCAGTGTGTTGGGCGCGGCTGTGTGCACCGCAGCAAGCCTCGCCTTTACGGATGAGGGTTTTGCCGCGGCAGCCAAACTGCTGCTGCTGGCCCATATTCCGATCGCGGTGGTGGAAGGGCTGGTGACGGTCTCGGCGGTGGCCTTTGTGGCCAGGGTGCGGCCGGAAATGCTGGATTTTTCTCCGGAGCCAAGTCTGCGGGATCGTTGAGGATATTGGCCCCCTCTCTGGCTTTTCCAAGGGCATGGGATGAAGTCCGATGCCCGCAGGAAAATGCAGGGCTCCCGCGGAGCGGGTGGGGGAGTTGGATGACGGTATTGGGGTGAGAGGAAGGAGGTCGGATCGTGAGGCGTTTTTTCGTTGGGCTGCTTTTCTGCCTGATGGTCCTGATGACGGCTTCGCCCGTTTCGGCTCACCGGGTGCATCTCCATGCCTTCGTGGAGGGGGGAGAAATTGTGGCGGACTGCCGTTTCAGCAAGAAGAGCCCGGCGCAAAACGCCAGGGTTGAGGTGCTGGATGCGGCAAGCGGAAAACTGCTGGTGAGCGGTCAAAGCGATGCCCGGGGCGCGGCGCGGCTTGCCATCCCGCCGGAACTTGCGGCCCATCCGGACGACGTGCTGGTGGTACTCAATGCGGGGGAAGGGCACCGGGCCGAGTGGCGCATCGACGCGACCGATCTGCGTCGGGGCCTTGCCGGAGCACCATCCGCCGTTTCGTCGTCCGTCCGGCCCGGACAGACCGAAGCAGCCGGACAGAGTGCCGGAATGGCCGTTCAATCCTCCGGAACGTCGCGGTGCATCAGTCCCGAGGAACTGGAGGCCCGCCTGCGGGAAGAGCGGGCCCGGTTTGAGGCCGAGCGGAATGCCGAAGGCCCCGGCCTGACCGAAATCGTTGGCGGCATCGGCTGGATTGTCGGCATCTTTTCAGCCCTGTTCGCCCTGAACAATCGCCGCCGCAGGCGGAGCTGAAAGCCGTGTTTGCCGAATCGTTTGCCGAACCTTTCGCCCAGGGCCATACCTGGGTGCACCGTTTGGACGCCCGCCTGCGGGTGGCTGCGGCCTTTGGCTTTTCCGTCCTCATTGCGGTTTGCGGGCATCCGCTCCAGGCCGGGATTTCCCTGGCGCTTGCGTTTCTTCTTCTGTGCTGTTCCCGGCCGCCTTTGGGGCCGCTGTTTCGCCGTCTGGCGCTTGTCAACATCTTCATCCTTTTTCTGTGGCTCGTCGTGCCCTTCAGCATGTCCGGCCCGGCTCTTTTTCAACTGGGTCCGTTAGGCTACAGCCGCTCCGGCGCGGCGCTGATGCTGCTGGTCAGCCTCAAGGCCAACGCCATCGGCCTGTTGAGCCTTGCCTGCGTCGCCACCATGCGGGCGGACGTTTTCGGACACGCCCTGGCCGCCCTGCGCGTGCCCGGCAAGTTCGTGTTTCTTCTGCTCTTCACCTATCGCGCCATTTTCCTTTTGGCCGGTGAATGGCAAAGACTGGGGCGGGCGCTCAAGCTGCACGGTTTTACCCCCGCGCTGAATCTGCACACCTACCGCACCTTCGGCAACCTGATAGGGCTGACGCTGGTGCGCGGTCTCGAACGGGCGGAACGCATCCGTCAGGCCATGCTGCTGCGCGGGTTCAGCGGCCATTTTTATTCCCTGGCCGAGTTCCGTTTCGGCGGCCGTGACGCCCTGTTTCTGGCCCTCTGCCTTGTTCTCGTTCTCCTGTACGGGTTGTGCCGCCCATGATGCCGCCGCTCTTTGCCCTGGACGCTCTTTCCTTTGCCTACCCGGACGGGCCCGAAATCCTGCGAGAGGCCTCGTTTGCCTTTGAGCCGGGGCAAAGGATTGGCCTGCACGGCCCCAACGGCAGCGGCAAGAGCACCTTTTTCCTTTTGGTGGCCGGACTGCTGAAACCTGGTGCTGGACATATCCGCTTTCACGGCGAAATCCTCAAAAAGGAGAAGGATTTTCGGGCCTTGCGCCGGGAAGTGGGGCTGGTGCTGCAAAATGCGGAAGATCAGCTCTTTCACGCCACCGTTCTGGAAGATGTGGCTTTCGGCCCGCTCAACCTGGGACTTTCCTCCAAAGAGGCACGGGAACGGGCGGAGGAAACGCTGGAACATCTGGGCCTGGGACATCTGGCCGAGCGTCTGATCCACCGGCTCTCCGGCGGGGAAAAACGCCTGATAGCCCTGGCCTCCATTTTGTCCATGCGGCCCCGGGTTCTTTTGCTCGACGAGCCCACGAACGATCTGGATCCGCTCTCCCAGAAAAAACTCATGGGCATTCTGCACGGGCTGGAAAGCGGCTGGATCATCATCTCCCATGACGTGGATTTTCTGCGCGCCACCTGCACACATTTCATCGGCATCGAGAATTGCCGCATCGTCTCCCGCGATCGGCCATATCCCCACCAACACCTGCATGCCCATCCCCTGGGCGACAGCCCTCATGTGCATCATGTACCGGGGGAGGATTGAGGCGGCTCTTCTGCCGGACAACTTTTTTCGCTCCAATAGTTTTGAAGGCCTGCGCTGGAAACGCCGCAAGCCTTTTTTTGTTTGGCTGGCCTCCGGCGGGAAGACGCAGCTGAACGGAGGTAGCCAGCCATGCCACGGCTGCGCCATTCGGAGGGGCTGCAAAGATCAAAGAGTGCAAAACATGAAATTGCATGCACTCAACTTTCATGCAATACTCCTGCTGTGGGGCACGGCATGTCTTCTGCCCCATATTTTTCCAGCAACCACACGTTTTGAGTATCATTCATCATTGCGCAGGATTTTTTGATGCCACGCACGGAGGAGATGTTGATCCTGGAAAGGCTGGCTGAAAAGGCAGCGGAGATGCAGAACTCTTGCGGGATGGATCCATCTCTTTTCTGTGAGGTATAAGGCCCTTGGGTCCTGACACACATATTTGCAAGGAGTTTTTATGTCCGCTTTATTTGAGATCGACCGCTGCATCGCGCACCTGAACGAGGTGACCGGCCTTTGTCTTGCCCTGGACGCCGATCATGCTGTCTCTTTTGACTACCTCAACCGTTCCGTACTGCTGCGTTTCCTGCCCGATGACCAGGTATGCATCGCCCATATCCAGCTTGCCGAGCTTGCGGATGCCGCCCTGCCGGAAGCCCCTGCCCTCCTGCTGGAGGACAACTTCATGTTGTCCAATACCGGTGGCGGCGCCCTGAGCTGGTCGCGGGAAACGCGCATGGTGGCCCTCAATTTCTTCCTGCCCCTGGCCGGTGCGGACGGCAATCTGTTCATTGACCGCCTGAACAACATCCTCGCAGCTTCCGATGAATGGGTGGAGCGCATCCATGAGATCAACGCCCAGGCGCTGGCCGATACTGCAGAGCGGCTGTCCAGCCTGCGCGAGGGGACGGCACATCACGACCTTGGACATTCCTTTTCCCATATGCACATATTCCGTGCCTGAAAGGATCACCCATGCCACAAATCAACCAAAACGGATCCGTCTTCACCCTGCGCCAATTCGAAGAGCTCGCCTCATAACCAGAACCTGCGCATACGGGAGAACGGCAGGGAACTGAGCAACACTTCCCTGGGACCCATCGCGTATATTCGAAGGAATACCGAGTCCAACTTCCTGGCCAATACCGCCTTCATCAAGGCCGTCGTCGCCGACAAGCGCTATGCCGATGTCGCAGCCAATATCCATCAGATGCTCAGCGCGCGCATGCGCCTCAACGTGCCCCTGACTCCGGCGCGGGTCAGAGCCGCCCTGAAGTTAGCCGACAATATGGTCGCGCTCCACAGGGAGGGGAACATGGCCGCGTGCTCCCTGGCGGATTTTAAATTGCTGCCGGGCAGCATGATCCGCGAGTTCACCTCCTTTTACATGGATTACAGGGCAAAGCATCCCGATGTGAAGCTCGACCTGAGAGACCTGGGGGACCCGGAATCCCTTCCGGAGGGCAAGCGGGAACTCACCGGCTTTGCGCGGAAAAAGGCCCTGCAGGAGGCGGACGCCAAACGCCTCGCCCCCCTGGGCGCCATGCTCACGGAGTTCTTCTCGAAGGGGGACCGCCTCGAGCGCTCCGGCTTCTTTGCCTTCCAGCCGCAGGATTGCGGCAACGACGCTTCCAAGGCGAGGGCCCTGGGCAGCCTCGTCACCAAAAACGCCTCCAACTTCGCCGGCCTGAAGACGGAGCAGGACAAGGCGAAGCTGCTGGAAAACGTCTTTGAGATCGACAGCAAGAAGCTCCTGGAGAAAGGCTCCGTCTTTTCCGCGTGGGAGGACTGCTTCCATCGGGCGTTCATGGACAAGGCAAGGCAGGTCAAGCCCAACGAGAATTTCTTCCAGTACTGCAGCGTGGACGACCTCAACTACCTTGAGCAGCATGCCCCGGCAGGGGCAAGTCCCAGTGAGCGGACGGAATGGCTTTTACAGATATACAAGGGGCTGGACCGCTTCTGCAGGGTGCATCCCGGATGCATGCAGCCGGGCGGGGAGGAAGAGGTCTCCGCTGCCGTCCGCTATATTTGCGATGCCGCGGCACGGGCGGCCACAGCCCCTGGCGGTTTTGACGGCATGCAGGCCGCCCATGAATGGTCGCTCCTGCGGCAGGTGGAAAAGGGCGCCTGCGACGGCATCTTCAGCGGGCTGGGCATATCTCGGGACATCGGCCGCGCCGCGCTGAACAGCCCGGAATTCCTCCGGCAGGGCAGGAAAGCGCTGGCTGCCCCGGGCAGCAACCTGAACGAGGCCGGCGTGGCGGAGATCGTGCGGGAGGAAGCGCGGAAATTCGCGGCCGCCAACGCGGACGCGCTGCAAAAATTCAGCGATGCCGCCGCCGGCATGGACGCTGACGGGGCGCGCCGCCTCGTGCACCTCGGCCTTCCCATGGCGAACCTCATCCAAACGATGCAAAGGGGCGGCGGGGACGTCACCCTGCTGCGGCAGGCGAACATCGCCGCCGACCGGTATGACGAGGCCGGAGCCGCCGTGACGAACGCAGACGGCGGCAGCAAGGATGCTTCCGTTGACCTGACGCTGATCGGGCTTGACGATTCCGTTGACCTGGCGCAGAGCGTGCGTCACGACGGGCGCGAAGCAACGCTGAGCGCCGTCCTGGATGCGCTGCTCGGCGGCAGCAGCAGCGAGGAGGTGGCCGGGCTGTGCCGGAAGAACAAGGGATCGCTTGACGATCTGCTCGGCCAGCTGGCCGCCGTCGCCGGCGATGAAAAGACAGCGCCGGGGATCAGGCGGAACTGCGCGGCCACGGCTTCGCTGCTGAATTTCCTGCATTTGCAGATCCTCGACCGCCTGCCGGCGGACAGGCAGGCAGGGCTGCAGCTGTCGCCGAAGAAGGCGGAGGCGCGCGATCCCCGCCTGGCCATGCAGATGGATCGCCCGGATCAGGGCGCAAAGGACACGGTCCGCCCCGTCCGGCGCGATGCAGATCCCGCGGAGATGTTCGCCGCGGTCCGCAGCCTGGAGGAGAGCGAAAGCTCTTCCGCCAGGCGCGTCATCCCGCTCGTCGAGAAATGCCGCTGCACGGATACCGCGCTGCTCAACAGCCTGTATGGCTTGTCCGGGGGATGCGTCGAAGTCATGATGGAATCCCTGTACAAGAGCTGTGACTATGCCGACAGCCTGACGCATTACTATAAAGACATCCTCTCCCTGGGGCAGAACGTCCAATCCTACAAGGACCGCTTCCCGCAGTATTCTTCCGATGACATAGCAAAGCTCCACGCGGACATGTTCGTCGCCTCGCATTCGGATGAGGAACTGGCCCGCCTCCTGGACAACCTGCGTTCTCCGGAATCGCTGCTCGCCCTCAGTGTCCTCTGGAACCATGCACAGAAGGAATCGGAGGCCCTCAACGGAAAGCCCTCGAAGAAGCTTGATGAGGTCTACCAGGCTTTCGATTCCCTGTCGAAGATATCCGACGCCATCGCCGCCAGGCTGGGGAGGCCTCAGCCGGACGCCCTCACGGCTTCGTTCACCCCTGACAAGACCATCCACGACCTTCCCAGGCACAACCGCCTCAACGACGTGCTGCCCGGTTGCTTCAGCGCGCATCTCAACGACTTTGACACCAGGATGTTCATGGTCAGGGACAGGCTGGGAGTGGGCGAGTATGACAGGCTCAAGTCCTTCGCGGGCGGATTGAAGCTGCCGGACGGCAAGTCAGTGCGTGAGATGTCTGGGCTGGATACCATCACCGTCGGATATGACGTGAACGGAGAGCAGGAAGAAGCGGAAATGGAGATCAGCAGCCTGAACATCCTCCTCTCTTTCCACGCGAAGGAACTTTCCGGCCTGCTGGAGCGCAGCGGCGGCAGCCCCTCCGCGGGCGAGGTATGGCAGGTGCTGCATGGCGGCCGGCCGCCCCTTGGCCTGACGATGGACAACCTTGCCGAAAAGCTCCTGCAGCGCACGGCGCAGGAGATAGCGACCCTGGGAAGGATGGTCAACAGCAGCCTGGATCCGAACGCCTATATCCAGCTGTGCGAAACGAGCTTTGGCATCTCGCCTTCCAGGCTGCTGGAATGCTTCAGCAAGGCGGATGCCGAAGATGTGACCCTCACGTTCCGCGACCAGCAGCGCCTGAACGGATTCTTTTCCCTCGGATCGGGCAAGGCCTATGAGAATGGCAAGGATGCCTATGGCTTTGGCGGTGACTATTACCGTGCCGGCATGCCTCCGGGGGCGAAGAACCTGAGCAATGAAGGCTGCAAGATCACGGTGGTGGGCAATGACCAGGAGCGGGATTTCACCTCGCAGGCCTGCGCGCAGGTGACAAGGAATCTGGAGGCGCAGGGGCATCCGGTCTCGGGAGGAAGCATCAACCATCCGTACACCCGGAGCCTGGTGGAAGCCGTGCGCTCCCTGTGCAAAGGCAACGCGCAGCTCGCGGGCGTAGGCTATTGCACGACGCAGGCGCTGCAGATGGGGCTGCGCTACGCGGGCACCATCTATAAGGACGTGAGCGGGGGAGCCCTTGAGCATACGGCGCTGGACCACCGCATCGAAGCCCTGGGCGACGGCAACATCAAGGTGACCGTGCGGGAAAAGCCCGGCAGCCTGTTCAGGTTCAACATGGAGATCATCGTGGACGAGAACGGCAACCTGCGCATGGAAAACGGATCGATCACCTATCCTTCCCTGCAGAAATGGGAGGCGCACAGGCAGGCCCATCCCGAAGACCAGCTGCGCTGATCCCCCATCGGCCGGATGTGGGACGGGGCGCAGGGACGGTCCCTGCGCCTCAAAGATGCCGTGATGGGGCGGAAAAACTGCCCATGCGCCC
>JAEEGG010025625.1_pt1 | contig 11331 bp, 9 predicted proteins | sample 9134161 | NCBI WGS metagenome assembly JAEEGG01 (sample SAMN16246543, study PRJNA631951) | gut metagenome | biome: gut microbiome; feature: rumen; material: CR-attached | host: Bos | place: Iran: Karaj | collected 2018-10
TAGCGTTGCGTCCAGGAACTTGGGCGATTCAATAAACGTGTTGCGGTGCATGCAGCCGAGGCGGGCAAAACGGGCGTTCCGGAGGGCGGGAACCATCGTGAAGATTTCCTTTTGCGTGCCCCACTTGAGGCGCGTCTGGAAACCCACCATGTTAAAGAGCGTCTTCTGCTTGTTTTCGGCGCGGAGCTGGATTACCGCGTACCACAGGTGACCGTTATTGCCCAAGCCAAGCCCGATGGGGCGCATGGGGCCGTGACGGAGCGTCTCGTAACCGCGGCGGGCCATTTCTTCGACGGGCAGGCAGCCCTCGAACAGTTCGTTCTTCTCGAAGGGGCGTGGCTCGACGGCTTCGGCTTCGCACAGCTTGCGTACAAACTCGGCGTAGGTTTCCTTGTCCAGCGGGCAGTTGATAAAGTCGGCCGTTTCGCCCTTTTCCCAGCGGTTCATGTAGAAGGCGTGGTCAAAGTCGATACTGTCGGTCTCTACCACAGGGGCGATGGCGTCGAAGAAATGGAGGCGCTCGCTCCCCAGGCGCTTGAAGATATCGTCGGCGAGCGCGTCGCTGGCCAGCGGCCCCGCCGCAACGAGGGTAGGGCAGTCGCCTTCAAGGCTCGTGACTTCTTCGCGGTGAAGCGTGATATTCGGGCTCTCCGCAATCTTTTTTTCCACAGATTCGCTGAAGATATCGCGGTTCACGGTCAAGGAATCGCCTGCGGGTACGGCCGCCTCACGGGCGCTATCCAGCAGAAAGCTCCCGAGCATCGTGAGTTCCTGTTTTAAAAGCCCGTGTGCGCTCGTGACGCCCAGCGCCTTGAAGCTGTTGGAACAAACTAACTGCGCCAGGTGGCCGTCCTTGTGGGCGGGAGTGTTCTTGACCGGGCGCATCTCGTACAGGTCTACCTTGAAACCACGGCTCGCCAACTGCAAAGCCGCCTCGCAACCTGCAAGACCACCACCTATGACACGAACTTTATAGGTCATTCTTCCTACTAAATCCTTTCGTCTTTCGTCTGTAGGACCGTAGGTCCGTTCTTTCGTCTAATTCGCCACCACTTTCCGGTAGCTTTTCGCGTTGCCAATCCAGAGCTTCACGAGCAGTTCCTCGAGCGAGGCGGTAGACACGCATTCCGGGTCGGCATCCTGGATTTCGTCCGAAATCAGGTTCGCCTGCGTCAGGTTGAGCATCCCGTAGTACATCGCTTCCATCAGTTGCGACGCGAACTTCGGGGAAATGTTCGCCACGTAGTCCATGTCGTTGAGCGGCGGCAACTGCTTGTTGTCGGGGCTGAACTGGTCGAGGTTGTCCATCGTCCACATGTCGGCGGCCTTGCCCATGTCGGGCGTGGGCGCAATCTTCAGGAGCTTTTCCTTGTAGGCCTTCCACTCGACATCGGTCGTGCGGCCTGCCTTGCGGACAGACTTCAGGAAGGAGAGGACCGCGTAGTAGAGGTCCTTTTCCTTCTGGTTCGTTTCTTTCTGCGACACGGGAGGCATACGCAAACCCTTAGTGGCGGAAGTGCCTCATGCCGGTGAACACCATGGCCACGCCAAGCTTGTCGCAGGCTTCGATGGAGAGGTTGTCCTTCTTGGAACCACCCGGCTGCACGATGTACTGGACGCCAGCCTTGGCTGCGGCTTCCACGTTGTCCGGGAACGGGAAGAAGGCGTCGGAGCCCATGACGACTTCGCTGAACACCTTCTTTTCCAGAGCCTTGAGACCGGCCTTGTCGATGCACTTGCCCTTTTCGTTGAAGAACTTCTTGGCAGCCTTCATGCGGGCGACGTTGTCGCGGACGCGGGGCTGGCAGAGGCGGAGGTTAGAGTCAATGCGGTTCGGCTGGCCGGGGCCAAGACCGATGACCTGGAAGTAGCCACGGGCGTACTCGTAACCCATCACGATGGCGTTGCTCTTGGTGTGCTTGGTCACGATCCAAGTGAAGCGGGCGAGGGCTTCCTTGTTCTTTGCGAATTTCTTCTTGGTGACGCATTCGAACTTTTCGTAAACGTCGACGTCGCGGTCCTGAACCAGCATGCCGCCGATGACGTGCTTGTATACCTTGCAGTGCGTTGCCTTCTTGATCTTGCCCACTTCAAGGAGACGAATGTCCTTGGACTTGTTCTTCAAAAATTCCAGAGCGTCCTTGTCGAATGCCGGAGCGAGAAGGATTTCGACGAACTTGCCCTTCAGGAATTCGGCGGTTTTCAGGTCCACTTTCTTGGTAACGGCGATCACGGAACCGAAGGCCGACACCGGGTCGCCTTCCCATGCGGCTTCCATGGCGTTGCGCAGGGTCTTGCCGGTAGCGAGTCCGCACGGGTTCATGTGCTTCACGATAACGACCGCGTTATCGTCGCTGAATTCGCGGGCCATTTCGAGGGCTGCGTCAGCGTCGACGATGTTGTTGTAAGAAAGTTCCTTACCCCAGAGTTGCTTTGCGGTAGCGAGGCTTGCTTCGGTGCAGGTCGGGTCGCGGTAGAACACCGCAGACTGGTGGGAGTTTTCACCGTAGCGCATCGGCACGGGGTCAACGAATTTCAAAACGAGTTCTTCGGACATATATTTTCCTTTTTTATGTTTTTCCAAAGAAAAATATAGAAAAAAGGACTCTTTTTATAACACCTAAGGTATGAACTATATGCGGGAGGGGCCCCAGCTCGGAGTTGCGAAGGCCGCACGGGCCCCTCCCTGCACCCTCCCCATCCTTGGCCGACGCCTTCCATTTATAAGACAGTTTATTTCTATTAAAGAGATGAATTTGCTGTTTTTTCTCAAATACAAAAAAGTTTATTGCATGCAAAAAGCCCCTGGCAGAGAGCGCCAGGGACTTTTTGATGGTTACCAGATTCTAGGAATCTGGCTCGGAATTACTTGAGCGTAATACGGGCGGACTTGACTGCGCTGCCAGCCTGCACGCGGACAATGTAGCTGCCAGCGGTCAGGTTCTCGAGAGAAACCGTGTGGGCACCAGCCTGCATGTTCTCGGAGACGCTCTTGACGCTGTGGCCGGTCAGGTCGAACACCTGGACCTTCACGAGGCCGGACTTCGCAACAGAGATGTTGAGCGAAGAACCCTGAGCAGCGAGGTTGAGGCTCTGGTTGCTACGATGAGCGGTGAACGGAATGGCGATGGTAGCGTCAATGCACTTCAGATCGTCAACGTAGAGGTAGTCAATCTCCGGCTGCTCATCAAAGTTCTTGAAGCCAATGACTTCCCAAGCCATCTTCTTGATGGCGGCCTTGTTCAATTCGACCGGTTCACCCCAAGACGGCTGCTTGATCTTGTCCCAGGTCAGCACGACAGTCTTCCATTCAGCAGCATCGATCTGCTTGCTCTGGTGATAGGCGTAATCCTGCACCTGGCCATCCTGAATCTTGAATGCATGCTGGCTGCCCTTGTAGCGGTAAGAAACACCAGCACATGCGCTCATGTCAAACCCGGCAGACGTATCCGCCATCATGTTGAGGCCGAGAGCCACAAACGGAGCTTCCGTATAAGTATTCTGGTTCCACACGATGCCCTGCAGGCCAACAAAGCCCTGAGTACCGTTAGTCGGGTCGGTTGTACCCGGGAACACGACCACGTAGCCCGGAAGAGCGGGGTCATAAACGTTCGTAATGGAAGAAAGTCCACCCGGGTCCTTATCGGTGTAGGCGTACCATGTACCAGTCGTGTTGAGGACTTCATCACCATCTTCCACATCGTCAATAACGACGAGGTCAGATACGACCAGAGAAGAAGAAACCGGAACAATCGCCGAAGAGGACGAAGATGCCGGATTAACACTACTAGAGCTCAATGTCGGATGTGCAGAGGACGAAGTGGTAGGATTATCGTTAGTCTTTCCGCTAATAGCAGTGAAAGAGAGGCCGTCGCACTTCACGTCATCCACATAAAGGTACGGATACTTGGGCTGGTTCTTTTCATCAGGAGTATTTTCAAGGCCCTTGATTTCCCAAGAAAGACGAGTGGCGTTTTGCATCTTGATTGGCTTGGAGCGAGATTCGTCACCCCAAGTTTCCTGCTTCAGCATGTCTGCCGTAATTTCAACTTCCTTCCAATCTGCAGAAGCGTCCTTATTCACGCGGTGGTAGTTGTAGTCGGTAACGTCGGTGGTTTCGATAGCGAAGTTATGGCTTGCACCCTTGTACTTGTACTTGATGGTAGAGCAGTTGGCAAAGTCCGCATAAGTCTTCGGGGAATCCTTGGCCGGTTCCTTCAGGAGGGTGAGGAACATCTTGATATACGGACCGTAATCAAGCGAACCCTTACCGATTTTCACATCCTTGAGGGCAGCAACATACTTGGAAGTATTTTTGTTATCACCGCTAACAGGATAGACGACCTTATAAGTCAAGTTGCCAAAGTCGTCTTCAATCTTTTCGTTAGAAATGGAGCTTGCGCCACCGTTTTCCTGGTCTTCGACAGCAGCCCAAGCACCGCCGAGGTAGCCATAGCGGTCGCCATCTTCCATATCGTCGAGAATATTGGTCGTAGCACCATTGGCAACGCCCGTAGAGAAGCCGGATTCTTCTTCGGCACTGCCATTCGGGAGGCCGCAATCCTTATAGGTAACGCCCTTGTTCAGGTAACCCTTGACCGCACTACCAGACTGAGAATAAGAGAAGCCATTTTCAAAGACAGCAGTCGTAAATGCAGCGGAAGGTTCATCCATAGCGGATGCATTCCAGTTGGTCCAGGACACACCATTCTGCTTCATCCAGTTGACCCAGCTCTGTGCAGAATTGAAGTCCATACTTCCCTTACCGCTGGCTTCGGTAACACCCCATTCTGTGGCAAAGACGGGAACCTTGCCCATAGCCCTTTCGGCAGCCTTGTTATAGCCGCCATCGCCCATATAATGGGATGCAGAATAGAAATGAAGCGTACAACCGTAGTTATTGTCATTGATGCCAGCATTAGCACAGGCATCAGGCTGGCTGGACCATCCCGGGCTTCCCACAAGTACGAGGTTATCAGAGTACTTACGGATTGCCGGTATAACCTGGTTCGCATGCTGAGCCACGGCATCCATGCTACCGGTCGGTTCGTTCCAGATTTCAAAAATCACGTTGTTGTACTGACCATATTCCTTGGCAGCGTATTCGAAGAACTTCACAGCGTCATTTGTGAAGCCGTCAGAGCTTTCGATATGCCAGTCAATAATCACATAGATATCCTTATCGACAGCGGCGTTCACGACGCTCTTCAAAAGAGCCTTCTGGAAGCTTTCGCCACCCGTCGTGTAGGAACGACCCGAGCTATTGAACTTTTCGTCGGCGGCACCCATAGCAAAACGAACTACCTGGATACCCATATCATCGACAAGGCGGTTGATACCCTTTTCGGAGTAGAAATCCGTGGAATAGGTGTTACCTGAGCTCCAGAAAAGGCTCATACCAGTCACCTGCACAGCGGAATTCTGGTATTGCGGGCAAGTGCCGGAGAGTTTTCCTCCGTTAGCCTTGAGTTCTCCGTAGGTACTAACAGGACCTACCTGGCTTTTGGTAACTGCCAAGGCAGATACTGCTGCCATGCCAAGAATAGCAAGAGTTTTTTTCATTTGACATCCTCTAATTTTTTGGTTTACACCATCCCGGCTTAAAAATAACTATATACAAGAAAAAGTGGTGTAATATTTGGAATACACGCAAAAAAAGCGGTTTTTGACCGCTTTTGATAATATAATTTTACAGGGATTTCGTTAAAAAAGACTTGCGGGTGGATTGTTGTCGTCGAGGCCGGGGAGGTTCGGGTTCGGCGCGATGTTGTCGAGCGGGTCCTCGGGTTCCACAATCAGGTTGTAGTACACGTTGTTCTTGAGTTCGTCCTCGATGTAGAACAGCGTGCCACCCATTGCAGAACCGCAGCCTGCACACGCCCCCTGGTAACGGATCTTGAGGCGGTTATCATCCGTGAGGTCGAGAATTTCCACGTCTCCGCCGTCGCCCTGCAGCATGCCGCGCACGGACTGGTGGAGCCAGGCCTCGATTTTCTCGATTTTCTCGTGCTTGGCGAGCGCATTCCATTCGGCATCGGCTTCGGCGCGGCCTTCGGCGGTCTGCGTGCGGTACTTGATACGCTCCATCTTCTCGCGCACCAAGATGGCGGTCGCCTTCTTTTCGGGGTAGGCTTCCAGGACCTTCTTGATGAGCGCGTTCATCTGCGCAAACTCGGGGGCATTCGCCGGAATGGCGGGGGAGTCGGGATTGTCGCGGAGTTCTTGTTCCAGGCTCTCTGCGGTAATGGCGCACGCCTCCTCGATAGTCACCATCTGGATTTTCTTGCAGAAGGTATCGGCAAGGGCGGTGAATATGGGGCCGCCGTAGGTAAAGAACCGCGTTTCCAGAATCTTGTCGCATTCCGGGTCCACCATCAGGTACACCTTCAGGCTCGATTCCTTCGCGTCGACAAGGGCAAGCCCCTTCTCGTCGGCTTCAATCTGGAAAATTGCCCCGCGGTACTTGGGGGCCTTTGCAATCTCTTGCACCTTGCTAGAAAGGTTTGCGCACAATTCTTCACTCATAGCGAGCACAAATTTAGAAAAGTTTCAACTTAAAACTCTTACTGCACATCGACGGAAACCTTGTACATCGCCTTCCCGCGATGGCTCGAAAGCTGGTTCGCCGGGGCCGTAATGACCTTGATGTTCTTCTTGGTCACGCCGCTCTGCTGCGAGAGGACCTTCAGCAAGTCCTGGTTCCTGCCCTCGGCGAGGGTGGAAAGTTCCTTGCGGAGAGCCTTCACATCGAGCTTGTCGCCGTTTTCCTTCACGTAGGCAACAAAGCCCTCGTCGCTGTCGCTCATTTCGGCAATAGCCCGCTCGTCGAGTTCGGTCAGTTTTTCCTTGCCGTGCGTCTTCTTGTAGTATTCCGTCTTGAGCTTTACGGTACGGTAGGCTTCCGTAGTCTTGCGCACGTTGTAGAGCTGCGTAAACACGAGCTTCAGGTTCTTGTCCTTCGAGAGCGCTTCCGTCATCTTGGAGGCCTTCGCGTACTGCTCGCTCGTGAATGTCTTGGCGGTCGCATCGATGACAATCTCATCGTTCTTACCGAGGTCAAGCCCGATGGCACCCGCGCCAGTAGAGGCGAGGTTACCCACAATCTTGAGCGGGGAGAGCGCCACCTTGATAAGCAGGTTCATCACCGTCTTCCAGATGATCTTGCCCACGGAGAACTGCGGGTCCTTCAGGTTGCCGTGCACGGGAATATCAAACTGAATCTTGTCGTCCTTGTCCTTCAAGATGTACAGGCCTACCTTCATGGGCACCATGAATTCCGGGTTCGAATTCGGGTCCTTGTCCGCAACATCGATGTTGTAGATGTCGATGGTGTTCTTGCTGTCGAGTTCGAAATTATTGATCTTGTTCTCGCTCGCGAAGGCAAGCGTGCCGGCGCTGAGCGGGTAACCCGTGTAATGGTGGCTGTAGTTGCTGAAGTGCTTGAGGGCGAGGTTCTTCACGCTGATGTAGGCATCCATCGTGCCGATATTGCTGAGCGCGCCCTTGTACTTCACGTTCATGCTTCCGCCGTCGGGGAACGACGCCTTCACGTTAATGGAGCAGGGCGTATCGAAGTTGATGTTTGATCCGAGCACGGTAATCCCGCTCACCGTGTAGTTAAACGGCTTGGTGATGGAATGGTCGGTCGCGCTCACCTTCGTGTTCTGCAACAGGAGTTTATTGATCTTTGCCTTGAGCGGCTTGGACTTTTCGGCAGGCGCAGGTTCTTCCTTCACCTCGGTGGCGGTAGAATCGGGCGCATCGCCAAGCACCAGCTGCTGGTCGGCTGCAAGCTGCGCGCTATCCGGCTCGTCGGCGGAACCCTTCTTCAACAGCACGTCAAAGTTCGTCTTGCCGTTCTTGTACAGGTCGACATGCGCAAAGGCACCGTCCACCACAACGGAATCCACCACGTAGTTGTTCTCGTTGATGTTCGCCTTGCCAATGCCCACGCCCACGTGGTTCACACCGAGCGTACGCCCACTCGTTTCGGTAAGCACCACGTTGTCGAGCGACACGGTGCCCTTGATATTCGAGGAGAGGATATCGTTCAGGTTGCCAGCCATGTTCACGTTAACCGAGAGCGTACCGCCAAAATCCTTGTAGTTGATAAAGTCGTTCAGGTACGGTTTTCCGCAGGCGAGTGCGAAGTCCTTGAGGTTCACGTCGAGCGTGAAGTCGTTTGTCGCCGCGTTCGCTTCTACCTTCACATTCAGGTCTCCGCCGTCAGCAAACTTGAGGCTCAAGCCCACGTCGGTCTGCTTGTTGCTCAGGTATACCGCGGGGATATTCAGCGAGAAGTCCTGCAGGTGAATCTTGGAGCCGACCTTCGTATCCTGGTAGATGATGTTGCCCTTCTCGAACACGATGTTCTTTACGGAAATGTTGAAGGGGAGGCCTTCCGCAATCTCGGCCGCGTTCACCATGCCCGCAGAATCCACGCTTGCAGTATCGGCCTTCGCGGCAGCGGAATCAGCCGCAGCCACGCCAGCAGCGGAATCGAGCGCCGTAGAATCGCCCTTCGCAAGGAACTCAATGATGTCGGTAAAGTTGAAGCGGTCCTCGTGCTGGAGCACTCGCGCATACAGGCCCTTCAGGTAGATTTCGCTCACCGAGGCCGTACCCGTAAACATGTCGAACGGGTCCACGTTCACGCGGAACTTCTCGAATGCTACAAACGGCGTTTCGCCATCCTTCTCGAACACCGCAAGGCTGTCGATGCTCAGCGTAAACGAGAAAGGATCGAGCGAGATGCTCTCGATAGCGACCTTGCGCCCGATGAGATCCTCGGAGTTGTTGACGATATAGCCCCTTACAATTCCAGGAGCGAACTTGAGCGCGGCAATCACGAGAATGAGTAGTGCCGCAATTACGATGCCTGTTATCTTGAGTGCTTTTTTCATAATAACCAATTTAACAAAGTTATTTTAAGTTGTTCGGGATAGAATCGCTTGCAGGTGCAGAAGGCACAGGTGCAGGCGGAGCTACCGTATCTGCGGGAGCGACAGGCTTTTCGGCTTCCTGCTGGAAACTTACAAGGTCGATAACCGGTTCATCCTTCTCCTCGTCGGCGATAGAACGGATCTTCGAGAAATACGTAGAATCAGCCTCGGTGAAGGGGTGCGTACCCATCAGGTCAAAGAAGGAATGCGCATAGGCAAACCATTCGCGAAGCCAACTCTTGCGCGACTCGCGGTTAAAAATCCACGCATCAGCCATATACTGCTGTTTATAGCCGATGTCAGCGGTAAGGTACACGGGGCTTTCACCCGAAAGCGTCTCGAAAATGCGCTTTGCACGGCGTGTAGCGGGTGCCGCCGTAACCAGGAGGACCGTATCTGCCTTGTGCTTCTTGAGCCAGGGAATCACGGTGCACGCCTCACTCAAAGTAGATGGGTCATCATGACGGACAAGGAAAACCGTTGCGGGATTAAACTTGCCGAGGCGCATAAAATCTTCGGCATAAAAATCAACGTTGCTCCTGTCGCGGTAGACCCTGCGGCCGAGGATAAGCACGGAATCAACTTTCCCCTGAGCCTTGAGGTCTGCAACAAAGTCGTTCCTCTCCATGTCGGCGGATTGACCATCGAGGATCACCGCCCAAGTAACATGCTTGAACTCGTCGTTGGCCACAAGCCACTTGCCACTCTTTTCAACAACGATGTAGATGGCGGCCAACAAGCAGAATACCACGACTATAATCGCACCCAGAACCTTGCGGCTCCTCTTGCGCGTATTCTTGTCCTGCATCAGAATCTTAGTCACGAATTCATCCTTTATTTTGTTTTCTGATAAAGTATAGCGTTTTCACCGTCGGCATAGTACTTCTTGCGCTCCGCATAAGGCTCGAAGCCGTGCTTCTCGTAGAACCTACGGGCCTTTGCGTTGCCTTCGCGCACTTCCAAGAACATGCGGTCACCGCCCGCAAAGTCAAGGCGGTTGAGACCTGCATCCAGGAGGTCCGTTCCGATTCCGGAGCGCTGATGTGCGTTGCTTGTCGCAATACTCAGGAGTTCACTGTCCGGGCCCATCAAGTGGAAAATGGCATAACCCAATATATCCTTGCTGTCATTCTGGAGGGGCGAAGCCCCGATAGAATCACGAGGACCTTCGTTGGAGTTAAACTGCGCCGCGTCCTCGTAGACAACGCACAGCGCATAGCCTGCAGCGATTTCAGCGCAGAATTGCCGTTCGTTCCAGTCCTGGAAGGCAAGCGCCTTCTGGATTTCAAGAACCTGCGGCAAGTCATCCACTTTCATTTCGCGAACGGGCATCTCTGACCTTCCGTGAGCCCCGCGGGCTACGACTTGAGCTTTTCGAAATAGGACGGCTGAATGTAGTTCGCTTCTTGAATGAGCGAAGGCTTTACGGTTTGGAACAGCGGTGCCCACATGTCAAGCGGCTTGCCCGTATCGGGCGTGACACTTGCGCCAATCTCGGCAAACACGGCCTTGAGTGCTTCGTCTTCCTGTGCGGGGGAGTCGGCAACAACGTTCTTGACCTGCGCGTTCTTGAGCCGCTCGATAACCTCGGGCGTCTCGATGAAGAATTCCTCGCAGTTCAGCCTCAAGTACCAGAACCCGGTGCGGGCGCGGATAACGACCGCAGTCTCGGCGCATTCCTTACCCGCGACAAAAGATGCATCCTGCGCGAAGCATGCGAGTGCCTGCAACGTGGTAACGCCGTAGAGTTCGCGCTTCCCGCTAAAGCAAAGGCCCTGGCAGAACGCCACTCCGGTACGTAGCCCGCTAAAAGAGCCGGGCCCGAGCGTCACCATCACGCGCTTCACGTCATCAAGAGTCGCGCCCACGCGCGTGAGCAGCGTGTCGAGCGATTCCCCGAGAATCTCCCCGCGGGCCTCCGTGTTCACAATTTCCTCGTAAACGCGCGCGCTACCTTCGGGCTGGCCGCCGGTAGCAACCGCCATCGAAATGCCCTTCCGGGAAGTATCTACGTATAAGTCGATATTCATTTGAATCGTCATCCTGAGCCGAAGGCGAAGGATCCAGGCCTACCGTTTAATCGCGATGCTCTTGTCGATGATCAGGTCTATCAATTGGCTGTACGTGATGCCGACGCAGGCCGCCTGTTGCGGCAGGAGCGATGTCGGGGTCATGCCCGGGAGCGTGTTCGTCTCGATGGCGAAGAGTTCGCCGTCCTTCGTGATGCGGACGTCCGTTCGGCTGTAGCCTGCGCCACCGAGGGCGTAGTGGGCGTTCTTCACGAGTTCCTGGATGCGTGCAGTCAGTTCCGGCGCGAATTCTGCGGGAGTCACTTCCTGGCATTCGCCGTTGTACTTCGCCTCGAAGTCGAAGTATTCGCGGGTAGTCA
>JAEEGG010025632.1_pt1 | contig 11330 bp, 12 predicted proteins | sample 9134161 | NCBI WGS metagenome assembly JAEEGG01 (sample SAMN16246543, study PRJNA631951) | gut metagenome | biome: gut microbiome; feature: rumen; material: CR-attached | host: Bos | place: Iran: Karaj | collected 2018-10
CCGGCGCTTGGCGCCCCGTCGGGCCGGGGCTGGGGCAGGGGCGCGGCGGACGGCCAGGAGGCGCGGGATGCCGAGCTTGTCTTCGACGTGCCGTTGCAGGCGGCTGAAGTTCCAGTGGTCGCGGAGGAGCCGCGCGAGGCGGCGGCGGGCCGTTTGGTACTGGGGCTGGAGGTCCGGCGGGACGGGGTGGGTGGGGACGGCGCCCGGCAGGAGCCATTCGAGGGGAAGCCGGTCGTCGAGGGCGAGGAGCTGGCGGAGGCGCTGGGCGAGTTTTTTGTAGCGGACTAGGGTGGAATAGTTGACGGTGACGCGGCGGTCGGCAAGCCAGCCCTTCAGGCCGGGTCCGCGGGACCGGATGCGCTTTTGGCCGTTCGGCAGGGTCTTTTGGGCGATGCCGGCGTCGAGCGTGGGTTCGAGGTCGGCCAGCCGCGAGCCCATGCGGAGGCGGATGGCCAGGGTGCGGGGGGAGAGCGCAGCATCGGTTTCGAGTTCATCGGGCGTGGGGGCGCCGCGGAGGGAGGGGGAGTCGGGGCGCTTTTCGCGGAGGCGCCGGCGGCGCCGGAGTTCGCCGAGGATGGCGCGGCCCGTCTCGGTCGCCAGGTAGGCGGTGAAGGAGGCCGTCCCGATGGCGAGGACAAAGGGGGCCGTGACGGGGTAGGCGTAGTCGGGGGCCCAGCGCGGGCCGCCGGTGAAGGCGTCGACGACGGCGGTGGATTTTTTGAGGGCGGTTCCGAGGATGGAGGTCATGGGGGGGAGGATGGGGAAAATGCGGGGGAATGTCAAGGAGTTTCCCGTGATTGCAAAAGTGGGTGGGGATGGGGGGGATGGAGGGGAAGGGGGAGAGGGCGCTCAGGCGCGGATTTGGAAGCCGAGGGCGGCGAGGAGGTCGAGGAGGTCGGGGGGGCAGTCGGAGAGGAGAAGGCGGTGGGCGGCGAATTCGCGGCGGGCGGTGTAGGTGCGGCGGAAGGTGTCGAAGCGGGCGCGGAGGGCGGTTTCGTCGGGGGCCGTCCGGGCCTGGGCGCGCCAGGAGGCGGAATCGGCCGGGATGGGGCAGGCGGCGGACAGGACGGCCGCAAGGATTTCGGTCGGGGATTTGCCTTTCCCGGAAAGGGTGATGGGCGGAGGGGGAGGGGGAAGGGCGCCGGGGGGCGGGGTCCAGTCGGGAAGGTCGAGTTCGAGGTAGCGGGCGAGTTCGCGGCGGCACTGGAGGGTGCCGTTCAAAAGGCCTTCGTAGGAGTAGCCGGCGATGTGCGGGGTCAGGAAGAGGGCGGCGCGGTCGAGGGCGTCGGGGATGCCGGCGGGTTCGTTTTCCCAGACGTCGAGGACGCATCCGGAAAGGCAATGGGAGGCGAGGGCCACTTGCAGGGCGTCGGTGTCGGCGACGGCGCCGCGGGAGGTGTTCAAAAGCCAGGCGCCGGGCTTGAGGCGCCCGAGGAGGCGGCAGTTGGCGAGGTGGCGGGTGGCGTGGGGAGGGGCGTCGGTGAGGGGGACGTGGAAGGTGAGGATGTCGGCCTGCGGGAGGATGGCGTCGAGGGTGTGGTATTGGGCGGTGTCGCCCGGGGGGCGGCGCAGGGCGCGGGGCGGGTCGTTGCGGAGGACGCGCAGTCCGGCGAGCCCGGCCTTGTCGGCGACGCGGGAGCCGACGTTGCCGCAGCCGACGACGCCGAGGGTCTTGCCGGGCAGGGGGGAGGCGGCGTGGGCGGCGAGGAGGGCCATGGCGGTGAGGGCGTACTCGGCGACGGAGTTGGCGTTGCAGCCGGGGGCGCCGGTCCAGGCGATGCCGGCGCGGTCGAGCCAGGCGGTGTCGAGGTGGTCGGTGCCGGCGGTGGCGGTGGCGACGAAGGTGACGGGGGTGCCTTCGAGAAGGGCGGCGTTGACGCGGGTCTTGGAGCGGACGACGAGGGCGGTGGCGTCGAGGAGGTCTTCGCGGCGGATGGCGCGGTCGGGGAGGATGGCGACTTCGCCGAAGGGGGCGAAGGCGGAACGGGCGTGGAGGACGCTGGCGGCGCAGACGGTTTTCACGGCGTCGGGGCGTCAGGGTTGGGCGTCGGGGGAGGCGGGGGAGGCGGGGGCGGTGTCGGCGAGTTTTTTGGCGGCGTCGGCGGCGGGGACTTCGATGGCGCTCACGCGGCCGTGGCGGAATTCGACGATGGCGGACAGGTTTTCGTGGTCCTGGCGGAGGGTGATCCAGGCGGAGCCGCCGGTGATGCGGCCGCCGCCGGGGCCGGCGTAGGAGAGGCCGTCGATGTCGGCGTGCTGGCGGTCGTAGGATTGGGTGGTGTCGGTGTAGGTCCAGATTTCGGAGTCGCCGGAGGCGGTGCGGCGGATGGTCTTGCGCCGGGGTTCGCCGAGGGCCATGCGGACGCTCTCGGGCGTGAAGCCGAGGTCGATCTTGCCGATGCGGATCTGGGCCTGGTCGGCGGCGGGCAGGGCGTCGAAGTAGTCGCGGTTCTGCTCGATGCGGGATTCGATGGTGGAGCAGCCGGCGGCGAGGGCCAGGACGGCGGCGGCGAGGGCGGCGGGGAGGAGGGGGAAGCGGGTCATGGGGGGCTCCTTTCGGGGTTCAGGGGGCGGGGGGCGGCTCGGCGAGTTCGATGTACTGGGTGTCGTCGGGTTCGAGTTTGCGGATGTGGAGGGTGAAGTGGTTGACGGGGCCTTCGCGGGTGTACGCCATCTTGGCGCAGACGCGGGAGAGGAGGGCGAGGCCGAGGCCGCCTTCGGTGACGTTGTCGAGGACGTCCTCGACGGGGGCGTGGATGCGCGCGGTGGGGTCGAAGGGGATGCCGTCGTCGGTGAAGTCGAGGCGGAGGTAGTCGCGCTCGATGGCGATGCGGACGGTGACGGCGTGGTCGCCGCCCTGCGGGAAGCCGTACTTGATGGCGTTGCCGGCGACTTCCTCGACGGCGAGGCGGCCGACGTACTTGGCGCGCGAGGAGAGGTTGTGGGTTTCCAGCCAGTCGTGGACGTCGCGGGAGACGGCGGGAAGGAGCTCCAGCCGGTTGGGGACGGTCCAGGTTTTTTCGACGGGCGCGTTCATGCGGAAGTTGTCATTGACGATTGGTAGCAGATTGGCCTACGCTTTCCCATCCAAAAAACACGAGGAGCAGAAGAAGATGAAAGCTTGCGACCTGGCCAAGGGCACGGTGGTTGAACTCAACGGCGATCCGCACATCGTCGAACAGCTGCGCACGCAGACGCCGTCGGCGCGCGGCGCGGCCACGCTCTACAAGGTGCGGTTCCGCAACCTGCGCACGCGCGCGAAGCTGGACCAGACGTACAAGGGCGACGACGCGCTCAAGGAGTGCGACTTCGACACGCGCAAGGTGGAGTTCAGCTACAGCGAGGGCGACCGGTTCACGTTCATGGACCAGGAGGACTACTCGCAGTACGAGCTGATGCGCGACGAGCTGGGCGACGCGACCGACTACCTCATCGACGGCACCGAGGGCATCAAGGCCCTCTTCAAGGACGGCAAGCTGCTCGGCATCCAGATGCCCGACTCGGTAGACCTGGAAATCACCGAATGCGCCCCCTCGATGCGCGGCGCGAGCGTGACGGCCCGCACGAAGGCGGCGACGCTGGAGACGGGGCTGGTCCTGCAGGTGCCGGAATACATGGAGCAGGGCGAGCGGGTGCGCGTGGACACGCGGACCGGCGAGTTCATCCAGCGGGCGAACTGAGCGGGAGGGCGGGGCGGGGAGCGCCGGGGGGGGCGGGGTTTCGCTTGCAATCGACTGCACTCGATTGCCGTCGATTGCAATCGAACGCGGGCGGCTCCAAGGGGCGGTCAGGGGCCGAGGAGGCGGAGGTTGTTCTGCAGGACGGGGGAGTCCGGGGCGAGGGCGAGGGCGCGCTGCCAGTAGTCGCGGGCGCGGTCGCGGTCGCCGGCCTGGTAGGCGAGGGAGCCGAGGTTCGTCAAGACGTCGGGTTGGCCGGGCTGGATGTCGAGGCTCGCGCGCCACTGCTCCAGCGCGGCCTGGACGTGGCCGCGGCGGGCGAGCAGCATCGCGGCGCGGTTGCGGGGGAGGACGGTCTTGGGATAGAGCTGGACGAGCTGGGCGTAGCAGGCGAGCGCGCCTTCTTCGTCGCCCGTCAGTTCGAGGGCGTGGGCGAGGTCTTCCAGGGCGGATTCGTCGCCGGGATGGATTTCCAGGGCGCGGCGGAAGTGGCGGATGGCGCGGGGCCAGTCTTCCTTTTCCGCGGCGCGGATGCCGGCCTGCAGGGCGGCGGTGAGCTGTCCGATGGGGTCGGCCTTGACGACGGGGGCGAGGAGGTTCTCGACCGGCGCCCAGTCGTCGGTGAGGACGCATTCGCCGTTGCGCGTGGCGAGGTCGGCGAACTGCGCGTCGGTGAAGGGGAGGCCCTCGAAGGCGGTCCCGGGGCGCATCCAGGAAAGGACGTTTTCGATGTCGAGGGGGGACTCGGCGCCGGCGAAGACGGTGGTGTTGCGGTTGTCGGGATCGGTGGTGACGGAGACGGCGCCGCGCCAGGGGAAGACGGACGCGAAGGTCTGGGCGACGGCGTTCATGAAGGCGCCGGGACGGAAGGCGTCGATGAGGTTCATGACGTACAGGCCGCCGCCTTCGCCGGGCGCGCCGGGCTTGAGGAGGGTCTTGACGTCGGAGATGAATTCGCGGGTGGTCAGCTGGAAGGGGACGGAGTAGTCGCTCACGGAGTCGCAGACGACGAGGTCGAAGGGCGGGACGCTGCCGGGGGCCTCCTTGTTGCGGCGGACGGCGTCGGCGACGTAGTTGCGCGCGTCCATGTGGTGGATCTCGACGGGGGCGTCGGCGGGGAAGCCGAAGGCGTCGATGGCGGCGCGCGTGACGCCGGGGTCGATCTCGACGACGACGATTTCGCTGCCGGGGCGGGTGCGGGCGAGGTAGTTTGGGAAGACGTATCCGCCGCCGCCGAGGAGCAGCAGCCGCACGGGCGCGGGGGCGGGGCCGGCGATGCGCGTGACGAGGGCGTCGTAGACGCGCATGTAGGGGTACTTGAGGTCGGTGATGTCGTGGAGGTCCACTTCGCTGTGGCGGAGCTTGTCCTGGTAGAAGGCGCGGTGGTCGGGGTTGCCGGGTTCGGCGGTGACGGTCAGGATCTGGTACTGGGTCTCGGCGTAGTAGATGGCGTCCGGCTCGGACGGGGCGTCGCGCAGGAGCAACCTGGAACCGAGGCGGGCGGAGGGGGTGCCGTCGGGGGCGCACGCGAGCCAGAGCGCCGCCAGGAAGAGCAGCGCCAGCGCGGCGGCCGCCGCCGGCCAGAGGTCGCGGCGGGCGGTCATCGGGCGCCGGCCTCCGCGCGGCGGGCGGCGACGGCCGGGAGGATGGCGTAGGCGAGGCCGAGGACCGCCATCAGCGCCGCCATGCACACGACGATGCGGACGCTGCCGAGGTGCGCCGTCAGGTAGAAGCCCGTCAGGAAGGTGCCGAAGATGCTGCCCACCGCGTTCCAGGCGTAGAGGTTGCCGATGGCGCGGCCGGTGTTGGCCGGGCAGCGGTCGATGGCCAGCTTGGCGACCATCGGGCTGATCGTGCCGAGGACGATGGTCGGCAGCAGGAACACCCACGACATGTGGATCAGGATGCGCAGCGGCCAGTTTAGGGACATCAGCCAGAGCGCGCGGCCCGCCCACGCGTTCAGGGCCAGGATCGCCAGGCACGCGGCGGCGCAGGCGAAGAACATCTTCGAGATGCGGCGGGGGAGCGGTCCGGGGCGGTCGGCGAGGCGGCCGCCGATGGCGTTGCCGATGCTCATGCCGGCGAGGATGACGCCCATGACGCCCGTCCACGTGTAGAGGGAGGAGCCGAGGAAGCGCGCGATGAGGCGGCTGGCCACCAGCTCGACGGTCATCATGCCGGCGCCCGTCAGGAAGACCGTGGCGTTGAGTTCGAAGGTGCGGGGGGATGCGGAGGAGTTCATGGAGGGGGAGTATAGGCGGTCGCGGGGCGCGGCGGAAGCGGAAAGTGGAGGGGGGCTCCCGCCGAAGGACGGGGGACTTCTTCGGGATGGTTTACATGGTGGGGAAGATGGTTGAAATACGCTGGATTCATCGGAGTTTTCCGTAATCTCACGAGTGCGGGAGGAGTGGGGAGGCGGGGAGCGGGGGAGGGGTCACCAGCCGGCGGCGTCGAGGGCGGAGAAGGTGGCGGAGTGGCCGAGGGCGGAGGCTTCGGGGGCGCGGAGGAAGTCGAGGGTGCCGATGGGGCCGACGGGGACTTCCACCAGCAGGTCGGGCGGGTCTTCGGCGCGGCGGTAGGCCGCAAGGCGGGATTCGGCGATGCGGATGGTGCGCGTCAGGACGTCGGTCATGGGAGGCGCCTTGGAGGGGGAGTCGGGGGCGGCGGGCATGCCTTGGGTGACGTCGATGGCGACGACGGGGAGGCCGGGTGACAGGGCGCGGGCGACGTTGACGGGGACGGGGTTGACGAGGCCGCCATCGATGAGCCAGCGGCCGCCGAGGTGGACGGGGGTGAAGAGGCCGGGGATCGAAATGGAGGCGCGGACGGCGGGCAGGAGGGGGCCGTCGGAGAGGACGGTTTCTTCGCCGGTTTCGAGGTCGGTGGCGACGGCGCGGTAGGGGAGGGCAAGGTCGGCGAAGGTTTGGGCGCGGAGGAGGGGGGCGGCTTCTTTCAGCAGGCGGTGGCCTTCGGTGAGGCCGGAACGGGAGGGGGTGAATTCGCCGAGGAAGCGGGCGAGCTGGCGCCAGTCGAGGGTGCTCGCGACGGCTTCGAGGGCGTCGAGGCGGCCCGCCGCCAGGAACGCGCCGACGAGCGCGCCCATGCTGGTGCCGGCGACGGCGGCGATTTCGATGCCCCGCTCGCGCAGGGCGCGAAGGGCGCCGAGATGGGCCCATCCGCGGGCGCCGCCGGAGCCGAGGGCGAGGGAGACGCGGCGGGGGGCGGGAGTGGGAGAGGAAGTGGGAGAGGGACGCATGGGACGGATGGGACTGGGGGGTCAGGATGGGGAGGCTTTCTCTTCTTGAACGGCGTCGAAGGGGTGGCCGCAGTAGGGGCAGGCGTGGAGGGTTTCCGGAAGGCCGTTGCGGGAGATCGGGCCGCGGGGGATGCCCGCGGTGCTGGTGCCACTCATGGAGCCCATCGCCTGCTTGTCTTCCAGGAGGTAGGCCAGGCAGTGGCCGCAACTTGGGCATTTCACGCGGCGGCAGCCGCGGAGGAACAGATACAGCAGCGCCACGAAGGCCACGAAACCGACGAGGCGCACCCACTCGAACCAGAAGCCGACCCCGATCGCCCCAAGCAACACGGCCAACTCTGCCCACTGGAGGCGCCAGAGGCGCGCGGCTTGTTCCCGAACCGCGTCCCGGAAGGTTTGGCCGGGGCGCGGCCGGGGAGTGGCGGGGGATTCCGGGTGGGGCGTCATCCCAGGAGCTTGCGGAGGAAGGGGGCGACGAAGATGGAGATCACGGCGCCCCAGACGAGGGAGTTGAGGACCATGACGGCCCACCAGAGGACGCTGCCGTTGGCGGCGCCGAGGGCACCGGCCAGTACGGTGCCGGGCCAGCCGAGGAAGCCGCCGAAGAGGACGAAGAGGATGAAGTGGACGACGCTGAGGGGGATGTTGGCGAAGAGGAAGGATTTCATGTTGGGGTTCTCCTCGGGTTGTTTTGTTTTGAAAGGGAGAGGGCGGCACGGGGGCCGCCCGGCGGGACGGGGACAGGGGGGCGCGGGCGCCTCAGGCCATGGCGAGGGAGGCGCAGCCGATGACGCCGGCGTCGTTGCCGAGGGCGGCGGGGCGGATTTCGAGGCGCTCGTAGAAGACGGGGGTCAGGCGCTCGGAGAGGTGTTTCCTCAGCGGTGCGAAGAGGATGTCGCCCGCCGCGGAGACGCCGCCGCCGACGATGAAGGCCTGCGGCTGGATGAGGTAGGCGACGGAGGACATCATCGCGGAAAGGCAGTCGGCGACGTGGTCGAAGACTTCCAGCGCGAGGGGGTCGCCCGCGGACGCGGCTTCGGCGATGGCCTTGGGGGTGACGTCGTCGGGGATGCCGCCGGCCGCGCGCAGGATGGCGGCGCCGTCGGCGCCCGCGTCGATGCGCGAGAGGGCGTAGGCGGCGATGCGCCGGTTGCCGGTGTACTGTTCGACGCCGCCGATGCCCATCGGGGAGCGGATGCCGTGCATGTCGATGGTCATGTGGCCGATCTCGCCGGCCATGGAGTGCGCGCCGCGGTAGAGTTTGCCGCCGAGGAGGAGCCCGCCGCCGACGCCGGTGCCGAGGGTGACGAACACGGCGTCGGTGAGGCCGCGTCCGGCCCCGTGGGCGCATTCGCCGGCGGCCATGGCGTTGACGTCGTTCTCGATGCGCGCGGGCTTGCCGAAACGCTGCTGGAGGAGGTCGGCCAGGGGGACTTCCTTCCAGCCGGGGACGTTGGCGAGCTCGTAGACGAAGCCGCGGTCGAAGTCGACGAACCCGGGGACGCCGACGCCGACGCCGGCCCAGTCGCGGCCTTCGCCGGCGGAGTCGACGAGGGAGCGGACGTGGCGCTCGGCTTCGTCGAGCCAGCCGCGGACGCCGTCGAGTCCGGCGGTGGCGAAGGAGGCGCGCTGCTCGATGGCGCCGTCGGCGGAGACGCGCGCGAGCTTGACGGAGGTGCCACCGAAGTCGATGCCGATGGCGTAGCGGTTGGAAGCGGTCATGGATGGGGTCCTTTCGGTTGGGTTGTGGATGGATGCGGCCGGGGCGCGCGCGTCCATGGGCGGGACTGTACTCTTTCGGCGGGGAATGCACAATGGGAATGCAGAATGGGAATGCGGAACGGGAATGCGGAACGGGAATGAAGAATGCAGAATGCACAATGCAGAATGGAGGACAAGGAAGGGCGCGGGCGCACAATAGCGTTGACGGGGGGGGCGGTTCCAAGTAGCCTTTGAAGACTTGATGAACCAAATTCCGCAAGCGATTGTTTTGCATCCCGTCCGTTCCCGGACGGGACGCCTTGGTTTGCCTTTCCAGGAGCCTCGCCCATGACAGCCGCCCTCGATTTGTCCACTTCCCATTACCTGCTGCCGCACATCCATCCGGAGGGATGGAAGATCGTCGTGCCGGTGCTCGTCGCCGGGCTCATTGGCACCGGCGCGCTGTGGTACTTCCTCCGCACGCCGGGCTGGACCGCCGCGGCCGGGGTGTTCGTGCTCGCGCTGTCGTACGCCGTCGCGCTCTTCTTCCGCGACCCCGAGCGCTATCCGCCGCCCGACCCGGCGGCGCTCGTCTCGCCAGCGGACGGCACGGTGTGCCTGCTCCAGGAGGTGCCGGTCCCCGCCGAGCTCTCCCCGGCGTCGGCGGAGCCGGTGTGGCGGGTGAGCGTGTTCATGTCGGTCCTCGACGTGCACGTCAACCGCATGCCGTTCGGCGGGAAGATCGTGCGGCGGGTGTACGTGCCCGGGAAGTTCTTCAACGCCTCGCTCGACAAGGCGAGCAAGGACAACGAGCGGATGCTGTGGCTGGCCCGGACGGACGGGGGGCGGGAGTACGCGTTCGTGCAGATCGCGGGGCTGGTGGCGCGCCGGATCGTGCCGCTGGCGGCGGAGGGGGAGGAGCTGGCGCGCGGGACGCGCTTCGGGCTCATCCGCTTCGGCTCCCGCCTCGACGTGTACCTGCCGCCCGGCGTGAAGCCCGAGGTCGCTCTCGGCCAGACGATGGTCGCCGGCGAAACCACCCTCGCCCGGCTGCCCTGACACTTGAACCCCACCGACCCCCGAATGCCATGAAACACCGCCGCCGCAACGACAACGACATCCACCGCCATTCGCAGCCCCTGCGCAACCTGGTGCCGAACCTGGCCACCGGGATGGCCGCGGCCTGCGGGATCACGTCGATCCGCTTCTCCTGCGCGGGGCAGTGGAACCTGGCGGTCATCTTCATTTTGGCCGCCTGCCTGTTCGACGGGATCGACGGCCGCCTCGCCCGGCTGCTGGGGGCGACGTCGCGGCTGGGGGCGGAGCTCGACTCGCTCAGCGACTTCGTCTGCTTCGGCGTCGCGCCGGCGCTGCTGCTCTATTTCTGGGCGGACGCCGACGCCCTGGCGCGGCCGCTCTCCAACCTGCTCTGGGCGCTGTCGTTATTCTACGCGCTGTGCGGGGCGTTCCGGCTGGCCCGGTTCAACATCATGCTCGACGAGCCGACGACGCCCGCCTGGAAACACTTCTTCATGGGGCTGCCCGCGCCGGGGGGGGCCGGGCTGTGCATGCTGCCGATCGTGTGGGAATTCGGGTTCGGGGCGCTGCCCGGGCGGCCGATCTTCGCGGCGGCGTCGCTCCTCGTGTGCGGGGTGCTGCTGGCGTGCCGCATCCCGACCCCCTCGATCAAGCGCATGCGGATTTCGCACAAATGGCGGGTGCCGTTCGTGCTCGTGCTGCTGCTGGCGATCGCGTTCCTGGTGTCGGACTTCTGGCGTACGCTGTGCGTGATCGCCGGGCTCTACTACCTGTCCATCCCCGTCTGCTCGTGGGTGTTCCTGCGGCTTTGCGCACGCCAGCCCGCGGACGCGGACGAGATTCCGCCGAGCCTCCCGCCGCCGCCCGCGGCCCCGCCCGCTTTCCCCGAAGCCTGAGTGCGCAAGGTCGCGAGGAAGCGCGACCGGGCTGCGCGGAAAGGCGGAAATGGAGTTTTCCAACCATTGGAAAACTTTTTTCCAATCATTGGAAAAACGACGAAAAATTTTTCCAATCATTGGAAAAAATGGGCGGATTTTTCCAACCATTGGAAAAATATTTTCCAATCATTGGAAAACCCGGGGTTTTGCGGCGGGCCAGCGGATTGTGCGGAATCCGGTGTGGTTTAGGGCTGGACGGGAGGGGACGGTTGGGGGAGTATGGGGGACGGCATGAGCGAGTTGATGGACAACATGGATGAGGCGGCCGGTGCGGCCGCGGCGTCGCTTCCGGCCGACGACCGGCCGCTGGCGGCGCGTATGCGGCCGCGCACGCTCGACGACATCGTCGGGCAGGACCACATCCTCGGGCCGGGGAAACTGTTGCGGCGGGCCATCGAGGCGGATCGGCTCTCCAGCCTCATCCTCTACGGGCCGCCGGGGTGCGGGAAGACGTCGCTCGCCGAAGTCATCGCGCACGCGACCAAGCGCGCCTTCGACCGCTCCAGCGGCGTGCTGTCGAACGTCGCGGGGTTGCGCGCCTCGCTGGAGGCGGCGAAGCAGCGGCTGGCGGTGTCGGGGCGCCGCACCATCCTCTTCATCGACGAAATCCACCGCTTCAGCAAGTCCCAGCAGGACGTCCTGTTGCCGTACGTCGAGGAGGGCGCCGTCACGCTCGTTGGCGCCACGACGCACAACCCGTTCTTCTTCATCAACAACCCG
>JAEEGG010025636.1_pt1 | contig 11329 bp, 1 predicted proteins | sample 9134161 | NCBI WGS metagenome assembly JAEEGG01 (sample SAMN16246543, study PRJNA631951) | gut metagenome | biome: gut microbiome; feature: rumen; material: CR-attached | host: Bos | place: Iran: Karaj | collected 2018-10
GGTATGTGTCTCAACTTCTAGTAAAAACTTCAGAAGTGTGGAAGGTCCCTTGTTCTCTGTGAAGTTGAAGGCAGACAAGAATCTGCAGGCAGGTTCTTATGACATCAAGTTGACAAATATTAAGTTCACGTCAAGCGATAATGTTGGCTATGACTTTGCCGATGCAACAGCCATCATGACTGTTTCCGATGCAGGAAGGATCGAAGCTTTGCAGGCACAATTGGCAGAACAGATAGCTACAGCTAATGCAATTTTGGATTCTGTAAAGATCTATGGTGAATTACGCACACAGATAAATGACGCTATTCAGGAATATGTGGACGCTGCAGATATAAATACTTTGGAAAAAGCAGTTTCATTGATGCAGCAACTCCTTGATAACGCAAATGACTATATTCAAATGTATTTCCAGTTGTCTGCTGCATTGGAGCGCCTTAATGGTATGTTGGAGGATAATGGTGTTCGTGATCCTGAGACATTGAAGAATGCTCAAAACTATTATAATACAATCATCGCAGGATTTAATGCTGAGACACTTAACTATGAATCTGCATTGAGAGCAATAGAACTAATCAATAGCTATATCAGCCAGCTGAACAAGGTAGCTCTGACAATCAATGTGGAGCAGGCTGGAACTCTTGCAAATCTGATTAGTCAGCAGGTAGATGATTATTCTGGCATTGTAAGCCTGACCGTAACAGGATTCCTTAATAGTAATGATTTGTCGGCAATAAGAATTTTGAAAGATAATCTTGTAACCCTTAATTTGGAAGAGACAAATCTGACAACGATAGGTTATGAGGCTTTGTGTTCGATGGTTGCACTAAAAACCATTATATTACCGAAGAATCTGAATACGATTGGTGAGTTCGCATTCAATTATTGCGCTTTGGAGAATATTACCTTCCCTGCATCGCTGAGGACAATAAGCAACTATGCGTTCTATTATTGCTTTGCTTTGAAAAATGTGGAACTGCCTGAGGGCGTGACCTCTTTAGGTTACTGTAGTTTCGGTCAATGTGAACAACTGAAGGAGGTCGTACTGCCGAGTTCAATAACAAAAGTAGACCGTTCATTCCTGTACAGCAATCAAATTACCAAGATTACTTGTAAGGCTGTTGTTCCACCATATACAGATGGTAATTTGATGGGTGGTAATGAGTATCTCTGTACACTTGAGGTTCCTGTTATCTCTGTTCAGTCTTACATAGACAACTACTATTGGAGTATGTTCAACATTGTGGGTGGCAGCTATTACGGTGACAACATGATGATTACAAGTGATATTACATTTAATTCGAATGATTCTATCTTGCAGACCCTGAAGCCAAGCATTAACGTGACAAGGGCTGACAATAACTGGAATTCAAGTTATGGCGCACTTAGTGTTGTTGGTACCAATACGCTATCGTTGACAGGTTATGAGATGTTCTTTGATGCTTACATGGCCCAAAGTGAAAAGTATAGGGGCAATTATAGCCGCTACTCTGCAACGCTGATTAATCAGGCTCCAATGCGTGCAGACAACGTAGCTGTGAAACTGCGTTTGAATGCCTACCAATGGTATTTCGTATGCTTGCCGTTTGATGTAAAGGTATCTACCATTATTCCAGACAGAGATACTCAATTCGTTATCTATAAGTATGATGGTAAGCGCCGTGGTGATGGTGATATGGCTAACACTTGGGTGAAGATGACTGCTGACAGCACGCTGCATGCAGGTATTGGTTATATCTGGCAGACTGCCAGCGCTTATGTAGAGAACATGGGTGAGTATTACGACATCACATTCTCTGTGAAGGCTCTGAATAATAGCAATAAGAATAATATCTTCCGCAATGGTGACGTACAGGTGAAGTTGAGTGAGTATGCAAGTGAATTGCCACACAACCGTTCTTGGAACCTTGTTGGTAACCCATATCCTGCTTACTTCAACAGTCGTGCCATGGATATCAATGCTCCGTTTACAGTATGGAGCGTGAACAACCAGAACTATGAAGCATTCTCTCCTGTAGATGACCACTATGTATTTGCACCAGGTGAGGCCTTCTTCATCCAGCGTCCTATGGATCAGGCTACAATTCCATTCTTGGCAGCTGGTCGTCAGAACAACGCATATCAGACGGATTCAGTATTCTTCAACAATGCACGTCAAAGTTTGATGCCTGCTAAGCGCAGCGTATTCAACCTGCTGTTGCAGTTGGATAATAAGACTGTGGATCGTACCCGTGTTGTTATCAACGAGGAGGCTATCCTTGGCTATGAGTCTGATAAGGATGCTGCAAAGTTTGAGGCTATGAGCAAGGTATCTCAGCTTTACACTCTTGAGGGTGGTCAGCGCTATGCAATCAATGAGCGTCCTGCTGACAGAGGACAGATGCAGCTTGGTGCTGAGTTTGCCATGAAGGCAACCTACACCTTGGTTCTGGAGACGACAGTTGATGAAAAGGTTTATCTCATTGACCGTCTGACAGGCACAGAGGTGTTGCTGAACGAGAATGGTTACACCTTCGATGCTGAGGCTGGTATTGCCAACGACCGTTTCCTGGTACGTATCGCTACTGACGAGACAACAGGCATCAAGACGATTGACAGCCTGAACTCAGAGGATACTTACTATGATTTGCGTGGTGTACGTGTGGAGAAGCCCCATAAGGGTCTCTATATTAATAATGGTAAGAAGACTGTGGTTAAATAACCACGGTCTCCGACCCATTTGAAGTTATAAAGAATACTTATGAACTAGTAAACTCTTGAGCTATGAATAGATTACTATGTATATGTGTCATGCTGATTAGCCAGTTGGTGCTTTATGCGCAGAACAGCTATACACTGACACTTCAGGCTTCGCCCAAGAATTCTGCCTATTTTGATTACGATTCGGCAGAAATGGAAGAGGGTAGCATGCTTTATATTTATGCTTATCCGAGGAGTGGATATGTGTTTGACCGTTGGGAAGAGAATGGTAAGACCGTCTCTACGGATCGATACTTCTACTTTACGATGCCCAGTCACAATACAACGCTGACGGCCGTAAGTCATTTTGATCCTTCTGTTCCTGATAACCCGATATCTCCAGCAATGAAACACTGGATGACGTTGGAAGCAAGTCCCAAACAGGCCGGGTGGTTCAACTGGAGTAACCATACGCAAGTGGTAGAAGGCAGTGAGATGGACGTTTATGCTTACAATAATAACGGTTATCGTTTTGTGGAGTGGCAGATGAACGGAGAGACCGTTTCGAAAGAAAGTTACTATAACTTTATTGTCCCCAATACCGATTTTAACCTGGTGGCTGTCTATGAATTTGCACCAGTAACGCCTCCAAACCCAGGACGTAACTACTTTGCAAATGGTGATGTCATCATTGATGATTTCAGTGATGGATTATATGATGCTATTTGGCAGATTGTTGGTGGTGAGATGGATAAGATTACCTCGTTGACAGTGATAGGTAAACTCTACGAGAATGACTGGTATGCAACACGTGAATTGCCCAATTGTGGTATTGTGGATCTTTCTCGCACGACAGGGCTTACCGTTGTTCCTTCGTGGTCATTTGAGTATGTACGGTCACTGAACAGCATCATCCTGCCAGCCTCTATCCGTCGTATTGGTAATGGCGCTTTCTATGAATGTGATTCTCTGATGACTCTGACGGTATTGGCAACAACACCACCTGAGGTGCAGAGTAGTGCATTCTATGGCTGCGATACGGAGAATCTAACAGTGTTCGTACCTGCTGCTTCCGTAGCACTTTACAGAGCTGCTGAGGTATGGAAGGACCTGAATATCCAGCCATTGACATCTGAGGTGAAGTCGCTGCAGGTGAATATGCCTGACAATATCGATATCAATATCTACAAGGGCATGTATCTGGAGCTTTACAATGTGCAAAGCGGACAGAGACAGCGTTATGTAATTACCGATCGCACCTCTTATACTTTTGCTAACTTGATGCACAACACAGAGTACAATGTTTATCTGAAAGATGGTAAGGATGTGGTGTTGGGCTCAATTATGGGCGTGAAGATTGAGAAAGAGGATAAGGTGGTTACAATTCCGTCGCTCTTAGTGCCTCGTAATGTAAATTTACAGGTTTTGAATCCTGCAGGTGAGGATGTGACCAGTCAAGTTACAATCACATGGATGGATGCAGAAGGTACGTATCTGTCGCGTGGCAGTCAGATTGTCTCTCAACTAGATGGTACGAAGCTGAAATATCGTATCACCCTGCCTCAGACGCTGGCTATGCAGTATCTGCTCCCAGAGGATGGTAGTTATACTGTTAGCTCAGAGACCGGCATCAGCTATCAGTTACAGGCAATTCCGTCGATAACCATTAGTGGTACTGTTACGGAGAACAAGGAGGGATGGCCTATCGCTCGTGCTGCTGTCTCTGTCAGTCAGGTATTTAATGGTCAGTACACGAAGTCTTACACCACACAAACTGATCGTAATGGCCAGTGGCAGATGACTGTGCTTCAGGTTCCTACGGAAATATCGGCATCAAGAGTTGGCTACGTTAGTCAGACACAGACATTTGAAACGTTGGAAGCAGAAATACCAACCTTCATATTGAAGGATATCACGGGTACGTCGATTTCTCTGAATCTGACTTATACAGATGTAACAGGTAAGACAATCAAGGGATATGTTGATTCTATCAACGTGGCTTATTCTGTTTATAATGTGACCGACGGAAAGGAAATCACCGACTTCAGTCTGCAGTACCCAAAGATTGTGCTGATGGATACGAATGAGGGTAAGACGCTCCGTATTACAGCTACGAGTAAGGTGCAGAAGTTTATGCCTGTTGAGGCTACAACTACAGTTGATGATAACGACTATGCTTCTGTGAAGCTGAATATCAAGCAACTTGGTGGTATTCGTGCTACGTATATTAAGACTGATAACACATCGATTGTGGGCATCCTCTATGATGCTAATGGTAAGTTAGTGGCTAAGTATGACTATGCCGACAACAAACTTGAGATTAACGAGTTGCAGGATGGAGAATATACACTTGTGACAATGGCTGGTAGCCAGTTCTTCAACAGCATCTTCTCGTTGAGTCAGTTCAGTAACTCTGGTTTGCGCGAGGGTATTGATCTTGTGAAGAACCGTGTGAAGGTGGAGAGTGGCAAGATTGCTACAATCTCTAATCAGATTATTCCTTATCTCGACGAGACAAAACTCTATTATACGAGCTCGAAGACATCGTTCACTGTGAACAAGTCGCAGGTTTCTGCCGGACAGTTCCTGACGCTGACTGCCTTTGTTGATTTCAAGAGTAGTTATGCTGATGGGGTGAGCGATGTGAAACTTATTGTTGACATGCCGGCATCTACCAAGTTCGTGGAGAGTTCTGTCATGATTGGCAATACGACGGCAAGCTACACCTATAATGAGGAAGATCATTCGGTTGTTATTCCTGTAGCGAATCTCTCAGAGCGTGTTCGCTTCTGTATCATTCCTACTGCTGGTGGCACTTATAGTCCTGCTGCTGCCGTACAGTTCAAGTTCGACGGTAAGACATTCACACAGCCTATCGGAAGTGTAACTTACAATGTGAAGGATTTGTCTATTACTGTGCCTTCAGTGGTGTCAGGAAAGAGTGTGCCTGTAAGCGGTTCTGCTGTAGGTAAGTCTAATGTGAAAGTGTATGCTGACGATGTGCTCTTGGCTCAGACCACTTCTCTGGCCAATGGCTCTTGGGCTACAAATATTGAATTGCTGCTGGAAGATGAGAATGTGAAGTCAACACATACCGTGTATGCTGTGATTACCTCACAGGATGGCTTGGTGATGCAGTCAGAGAGCCAGACGGTGACTTACGATCCGCAGGCAATTCAGGTTTCAAATGTCATCATGTACTACACCAACCCTGAAGAGAATTGGTGGCGTGGTAAGAACTATGAATTGATGCACAACTTCCTGTCGCCGTCATTGAGACCGCTTCGTTATATATATTATATCTATAACCGTTCGTTCACCTTTGCTATCAATTTCAGCAGTAATGACAAGGACAAGATTACTGATGTTATCTTGGAAGTGAAGACTGGTGATGGTCGTTGGAATACGCTGACTACAAAGTATGATGAGCGTAAGGGGTATTGGCTGGCCTATGGCGAATTTGGTAATATGTACGACGGTATCGTGCCTGTTAACGTCCGTGTGAAGTACACATTCGGTGGTACGGTATTTGTGGTGGCTTATCCTGGTCCTGATGCCGACGTGCCTATCGATCCTTCTGGTTATGTCTATGAGGCTGTACCCACGAATCGTATACAAGGCGTCACGGCAACCATCTATTACAAGGAGACTGTGACCGATATGTATGGTGACGAGCATGAGAATATCGTTCTTTGGGATGCCGAGGAATATGCTCAGCAGAACCCGTTGTTTACTGACGAGAACGGTATGTATCGTTGGGATGTGCCTCAGGGCCTCTGGCAGGTGAAGTTCGAGAAGGAAGGTTATCAGACTGTCTATTCAGAATGGCTGCCTGTGCCTCCTCCACAGCTTGATGTGAATATTGCCATGACGCAGCTGCAGCAGCCCGTGGTGAAGAATGCCAGTGCCTATGAAGAGGGTGTGGAGATTGAGTTCGACAAGTTCATGGATCCCGCTACGTTGACAACGGATAATATCACAGTGACAGTCGGTGGAAATATTGTTAATGGCGATATTGAGTTGCTCAATGAGGAAGTTGTAGGCGAAAATAATGCTCAGACCTATGCTTCCAAGGTACGTTTCAATATGTCAGAGGAACTTGCTGCCACCGAAAAGGTTTATCTCACCGTGAGCCGCAGTGTAAAGAGCTACGCAGGTGTTCCTATGGAGGCCGACTATACTCAGGAATTCAGCGTTACACCAAAGGTGCGCAGTATTTCTATCGACTCTGTCGTGAATGTGGAATATGGTCAGAAGCGCACGCTGAATGTCGCTGCTATACCTGGTGATGCCGCTAAGCAGAAGAAGATGAAGATTAACGTGCTCTCTGAGGCTATCGCCAAGTTGAATGTCCCAGAAGTGACGCTGGATGAGAATGGTGAGGCTGAGTTCACGCTGACTGGTAACATGCCTGGTTCTACCATTGTTACCTTCGAGATTGAGGGCATTGATCTTACACAGCACATGAAGGTGAACGTGAAGGAACAGGAGTTGCTGAAAACTGTTGCTCCGAGAGCATCACGTGTCACAGGTTCACAGGTTTATCGCAATACGAAGGTGTTGCTGACTAGTGATACTGAGAATGCGAAAATCCTCTATACCCTTGATGGTTCAGATCCTACTACATCAGAAACTGCAATCACTTATAGCGAAGACAAGCCCATTATCATCAATGATGACGCAGTTACCATTAAGGCTATGGCTCAGGGTCATGATATGGTTGCTAGTGATGTGGCACAGTTTGATTATACTCTGAAGAAATCTACTATTGCCTATCAGTTACATGCTGGATGGTCGTGGATTTCTCATAATCTTGAGAATCCTGTGGCTTTGAATGAACTTAATGCTGATATTGAGCGTCTGACCAGTCAGACACAAGAGGTCATCAAGGATCCAGTTGTCGGACTTATTGGTAACCTTAAGTCGTTGAATCCAGGCGAAGCCTACAAGGTGAAGGTTGCTGCTGATGCAGCAAGCCGTTTGCAGGGCTATGAGTGTAATGCCGCTGTGACAGCAGTTCCTGTTGCCGCTGGTTGGAACTGGTTGGGTTATCCTGTTAACCAGACGATGACTGTAGCCGAAGCGTTGGCTTTCTATGAAGCAAACGAAGGCGACTATATTGTTGGTCAGGGTGGTTATGCTGTATTTGCTGATGGCGAATGGAAGGGTGACCTTCAAGGACTGGAGCCTGGTAAGGGCTATATGTTCAAGGCTGTTAGCAGTAGTGATATCGTGTTTAACAACACTATCGTTTCTGTGGCAGGCAGTCGTATGGGTCAATACAACTATCTTATCAACAGTCCGTGGGCGCCAGCTAAGTATGGTTATCCCAATGTGATGCCTCTGACGGCAGAGCTTTATGTCGAAGGAACAAAGGCTAATGCTGATGAATATGTTGTTGCTGCCTTCTCTGACTCAGAGTGCCGTGGTGTTGGTATATGGAAGGAAGGCCGACTGGTAATGACTGTCTATGGCGATGGCGGCGAGAATATCAACTTCGTGGCAAAGAACCTGACTGACGGGGTCTATTATGACATTACAGAACAGGTTGAATTTGCAGCCGACAACGTAGGAACATGGCATATGCCTTATGCACTCTCTGTAGGTAATGAGTCAACAAAGGTTGAGGAACTCAGTAGTGCCCTTTCTGTAACACCGAATGTGGTTCGTGATCATATCACTGTGAGTGCCGCAGGTCGCAATATCAGTTATCTGTCGCTGACTAATATGGGTGGTCGTGTAGTAGTATCTCTCACCGACCTTGGTAAGGGTGCAACCATTACCACAAGTCAGTTGCCAGAGGGCGTATATATTGTAACGGTGAAGGCTGACGGCCAGACCTTCTACAAGAAGATCATCAAAAGCTAACCAATAGCATTTACGATTATGACTAGAAACTTTAAAGCATTGATAGTTTGCGTGTGCTTGTCACTGTGGGCTTCGGCCCTCAGTGCACAAGAACACTGGACTTTCGATTACCGTCAGTTCCAATATGACATGACGGTCTATTTCTCATTGCAGAATGGTGACGCGATGGTTGCTAATCCTGCCAACTATGAGGTGGCAGCCTTCGTTGGCGATGAATGTCGTGGCGTGGCAGTGTTTGAAGACCAGATAGGTCAGAATGGTGTGGCCTTGAAATATGGTTATCTCAAAGTCTACAGTAATGAGAAAAGTGGCGAAACCATTGTTCTGAAGTGCTTTGACAAAGATGTGGCCAAGGAACGTGACTTTGCTGATGTGGCATTGATATTTCAGAATGACTCACATGTAGGTTATCCCAGTACGCCCTTACCATTAGTTCTTCAGTATCAGATTGAGGCTCAGTCGGCCTATGCCGATATGGGAACTGTAGAGGGTAGTGGCATTAAGAAGTCAGGTCTTTCTGCTAAGGTGACGGCAATCCCTAATGAGGGATATAAATTTGTGAGATGGTCAAACGGTATGACTGGTAATCCATACACATTCGTTGTTGAGAAGGATGTTTCATTGACGGCAGAGTTTGCTCCCAAGGAGTATACGCTCACCTTTGTGCTGGATAATGGTCAGGACAACATCGTGCTGAAGCAGGACTATAAGAGTATGGTAACGGCACCCACAGGATTGGAAAAACTTGGTTTTACTTTCAAAGGATGGGATATTGATGTACCTGCTACGACACCTGCTCGTGATGTTACTTTTACGGCTCAGTGGAGTCGTAATAGCTATAACCTGAAATTCATGAGTGGTGATGAGGTGCTTTCTGAACAGCCCGTTCTTTATGAGGGGGATGTCGTTACGCCTGCTACGAACCCAACAAAGGAAGGATATACCTTTACAGGGTGGAGTCCAGTACTGGAGATGACGATGCCGGCTCATGACCAGACTTATACGGCACAATTCACTGTTAATCAGTATAAGGTGACCTTCATGGCTAATGGTAAGTTCGTGAAGAACGAGTATCAGGATTATGGTTCGACGATTGTCGCGCCTGAAGCACCCACAGAGGGAGGATACACCTTCTTAGGCTGGAAACCCAATGTGGATGCCACGGTGCCTGCCCATGATGTTATCTATACGGCAAGTTATGATCGTAATGATTATTTTGCTGCTTTTATCGTAGATGGTGAGGTGAAGCAGAATAATCAAGTGACATTTGGTGAATCGATAGTTGCTCCTACTGATCCTGAGAAGGAGGGCTATACCTTTAAGGGATGGCAACCTGCTATACCAGAGACAATGCCTGATTATGATATGGCTTTCACGGCGAAGTTTGAGGTGAACTCGTATGATGTTACATGGAAAGTAGATGACAAGACTTTTATAGATAGGGTGAGTTATCTTTCGGACATTGTCGTTCCTGCTGATCCTGTAAAGGAGGGTTATACCTTTACAGGTTGGACGCCAGAAGTTCCTACTAAGATGCCTGCAGAGGACCAAACGTTTACTGCACAATTTGTAGTGAACAAGTATTTGCTGAAGTTTATCATTGGCGAGGATGTCCAAGAGGATTCTCTTGCATATGGAGCAGCAATCACAGCTACAGTTCCTGTGAAGGATGGTTATACTTTCGCAGGTTGGAATCCAGTATTATCTGATGGTACTACTATGCCAGCTAGGGATATGACCTATACGGCTCAGTTTACTGTTAATTCGTATCATGTGACATTCCTTCTGGGAACAGACACCTTGAGTACTACTACTCAGGACTTTGGTTCAGAGATTGGTGTACCGAATGCTCCACAGAAGGTGGGCTTCACCTTTAAGGAGTGGCAACCAAAGGTGCCTGCTACACTTCCAAGTCACGATGTTGCCTTTACTGCCTTATATGAGCGTAATAACTACCTGTCGGTCTTTGTCGTTGATGGCGATACCTTGAAGGCTGATTCTTTGGCCTATGAAGCAAAGGTCCTTCCCCCTGCTAATCCTGAGAAGGTGGGCTATACGTTTACTGGATGGCAGCCTGAGGTCTTGGAATCAATGCCCGCTAATGACGTAACATACACGGCTCAGTTTACTCCCAATAAGTATCTGGCAACGTTCGTTGTTGATGGTGAAATATTGAAGAGCGACTCTGTCCTATTCAATACGGCCATTACTAAGCCTGTAGATCCTGTAAAGACAGGCTACACGTTTACAGGCTGGGATCCTATTGTTCCTGAGGTGATATCAGCAGCTGATATGACGTTTTCAGCTCAATTTACCGTTAATCAGTACAATGTGACGTTTATTGCCGATGGCGAAACGCTGAAGTCAGAGAAACAGGATTATGGTACTGCAATCGTTGTGCCGCAGGATCCGTCGAAGGTTGGTCATTCGTTTACAGGTTGGGATCCAGAGGTTCCTGAGCTTGTACCTGATTCAGACGTGGTGTTCACTGCTCTGTTCATTCCGAACAAGTATCTAGCAACGTTTGTTGTTGATGGTGAAATATTGAAGAGCGACTCTATTGTATTCAATACGGCCATTACTAAGCCTGTAGATCCTGTAAAGACAGGCTACACGTTTACAGGCTGGGATCCTATTGTTCCTGAGGTGATATCAGCATCAGATATGACGTTTTCAGCTCAATTTACCGTTAATCAGTACAATGTGACGTTTATTGCCGATGGCGAAACGCTGAAGTCAGAGAAACAGGATTATGGTACTGCAATCGTTGTGCCGCAGGATCCGT
>JAEEGG010025637.1_pt1 | contig 11329 bp, 9 predicted proteins | sample 9134161 | NCBI WGS metagenome assembly JAEEGG01 (sample SAMN16246543, study PRJNA631951) | gut metagenome | biome: gut microbiome; feature: rumen; material: CR-attached | host: Bos | place: Iran: Karaj | collected 2018-10
TCACGCAGGTTCCCGTCCCGGTCCGGCACCAACAGCGAAACGATGCGCCCGCCGTAGTTGGTGATGCTCACTTCCATTCCGGAAGCATTCTTGATGGTGTAGAGCTGAGGCGTCTGCTTGCAGCACGCAGCCATCATGAGAACCATGGCCGCAAAAAGGATCTTTTTCATAATTATTTGACTCTTAATTTTTTACCTATTTTCAACGGGGTGGATGCGCTGATGCCGTTAAGCTTGCATATAGCACCCACCGTAGTATGATATTTCGCCGCGAGGCCATAGAGCGTATCCCCGGACTTGACGGTATGATACTGAGCCGCCGCCATCTCCTTTGCGATGCGCTCGGCCTCGGCCCTGTCCTGCTCCTCCGCCTTGTATATCTCATCTTCCTCATCCTCGGATTCGGGATAATATCTGGAGGTGTTGGAAAGATACTTGCGTTTGAGCACGAAGTAGCCGTGGCGCAGGGTGCCCGTCTCGAAATCTATCAGCCACTGCGGATCGAAGGCGTAGCCCTCGTAACGCGTCTCGAAGTGGAGATGCGGGCCGGTGGAGCGCCCGGTGGAGCCCCCAAGGCCTATGACATCCCCAGCCGACACATAATCCCCGGCCTGCACGTTGCGCTCCTTCAGGTGGGCATAAGTCGTTTCCAGGCCGGATGCATGGCGTATCACAACCACATTGCCGTATCCCCTGTTGTACATGGACACACGCACGCGGCCGTCGAAGGCCGCATATACCGGCGTTCCGGTCGGAAGCGGCAGGTCCACGCCGGTATGGTTCCGGCGTCTGCGCCATCCGAAAGGAGAAAACACCTTCACCTTGTTCGGGCAGCAGAAACGGCTCGCTGAATCCGCCAGGCACAGGGTCACGCGGTAAGGAAGGTCCTCGAGCTTCGTGCGGTAGGGATTCAGTTCATTCGCATTCCATGCCTTGCGGAAGACGGCGCTGTCGGCAAAAGCCCGCACGTCCCGTTCATATCTCCACGTGCCGTCGTTGAAAAGGATAATCTTGACGGCAGGATCGGAAGTGTCCAGGGTGTCGTGCACGGGAGGTTTCTCCCCCGGGATCATGGATTTGACCGGCTTCCGTATCTCCCTGGGAACCAGCTTCTCCGCCTCTTTTACGGTCAGGCGGCGTTCCTGCGCCCCTGCCATAAGCGGCAGCAGCATAAAGGCGGTTATCGTTATCAGGAATCTCCCCCTCATCTGCATCTATGCCCTCCTTCCGCCGAACTGTCCTTCTATTATCGCAGCCGCTTCGGCTATCTTCTTCTCCAGCAGTTCATCCGTCGTGGCTTCGCAGATGAAGCGCAGGTAAGGCTCCGTGTTGGACGGGCGGATGTTGAACCACCACTGGGGGAACTCCAGACGGTAGCCGTCGAAGTCCATCACCGCTTCGGGCTTTTCGGCCTCTTCGAAGTGCTTCTTCACTGCCTCCATGGCGCCGGCCTTGTCTTCCACGCGGAAGTTGACCTCGCCGGAGTTCTTGTATTTGGTGAGCTCGTCTATCTGCTGGCTGAAGGTCTTGCCCTTACGCTTCAGGGCGGCCACGATGCGGAGCACGATGATGCTGGCGAGCATGCCGCTGTCGGAATAGAAGAAATCCTTGAAATAATAGTGCCCGGCAAGTTCTCCGCCCCAGAGACCGTCGATCTCGCGGAGTTTGGGAGCCGCGAACGCACGGCCCACACGCCATGTGTGGACTTCCGCGCCGTACTGCTGAAGATACTCTCCCACAGCCTTGGAAGAGCGGATTTCCTGAAGAACACGGGGATTCTTCTCTCCGCGCTCGTCGCAGAAATACTGGGCCATCATGGCGATGATGAGGTCGGGCGCCACAAAACGGGCCTTGTCGTCCACGAACATCACACGGTCGGCATCGCCATCATAGATGACGCCGAGATCCGCCCCGCACTTTGCCACAAGCTCACGCAGAGGCTGCACATTCTTGGGAATCAGCGGGTTGGGCTCATGGTTGGGGAAACGGCCGTCGATGGTGTCGAAGAGCCATTCGGCGTTTTCGTCCTTGTATATCTCCTTGGCAAAAAGATTGGCCATGCCGTTGGAGAGGTCGAATGCGATCTTGAGGTTGGAGTAGTCGCCCTTGTACTTCTTTAGGAAGGCGATATAGTCCGGCTTGATGTCGATTTCCCTCACCTTTCCGGGCTTTGGAGCCTTGGGCGTGGGGCGCCCCTCCTCTATCCATGCCTTGATCTGGCCGAGGCCGGTGTCCAGGCCCACGGGAAGGGCGTTCTCGCGGGAGACCTTCATGCCGTTGTACTCGGCAGGATTGTGCGATGCCGTGATCTGCACCGAGGCCTTGTAGCCGTAGTTCGCTGTGCCGAAATACACCAGCGGAGTGCTGCTGAGGCCGATGTCGTCTACATCTGCCCCGGCATCGGTGATGCCCTTGATGAGATAGTCGTGGATCTCCTGGCCGGAGACGCGGCAATCGCGGCCCACCAGCACTTTGTCTGCCTTCAGCAGCTCGGGCAGGAATGCCCCGATCTTGTATGCGGTTTCCTTATCGAAATCTACGTTATAGATTCCCCTGATGTCGTATGCGTGAAATGCTCCCATATTAAATTGTTTTTAGTGTCGTGTTAACCTACAAATATAATAAAAAATACTTTATTTTCACTCCGGTGGCGACTTGTCAAGGACTGACAAATCGGCGGATGAGCATGGCCAAACGCGCCGTCAGCATTCCGATGAGGTGAGAAGTAAATAACTCTTGCATTTTTCCGAAAAACCAGTATATTTGCAAAACAGCATTACTGCGTGAGAATCAGAAAGTTATATCATTGTTTATGGATGTGTCTATCAAATACGGCAGAGGGTATATCATTGCCTTTGGCATCCTGGCCGCAATGCTGATTGCAGCCGCGGTGGCCATTGCCGTGGTCGCAATTCAAAAAGGGGAATTCCTCGGCTACCTGTACGCCTGGCTCATTTTCCTCGCGCTGGCGGCAATAATGACCTTTCATTTCATCCGGGAATTCCGGAAACGGAACAAGACCATAACCATCTCCCCCGAAGGGATCACGGACGGCAACGGCTGCCTCATCCCCACTGGGGAGATAGACTACTGCTTCATCAACTACCGCTACTTCAGACTGAGGACCGCCAGATACGAATGGCTGGACAAGAGTTTTAAGCACCTGGTCGTGATGCGGAAGGATGGGAAGACAACGACCCTGGACCTTGCGGGTTATAAGATCGGAGAAAAACAGATAGTGCCGTTCCATGAAAAAGTGAATTCCCTTCCGGGCATGCCGGAATTCCGCCCGTCCGTCAAAGGAGTCCCCTGCAACATGAATCAATCTTACCTTTAAATCCATAGTATTATGAAATTCAATTTGCTCATCACGATTGCCATGCTGCTATGGCTCACCTCCGGAACAGCAGCCACGCGCGACCACGCGTCGAATGCCAACCCCGATGAATGCGGCATCACCGCCGTATGCCATTGCGACCACCACAACGATGCCGTCCAAAACCAGAGATGCCCCAAGTGCGGCGGCAGCGGAAAAGAGTCCTGCTCTCACTGCAAAGGCAGCGGCAGGGTTTCCTGCGCAGGATGCCAGGGCAAGGGCTATGTTACCTTTGTCGGCGGCAGAAGGACTTGCTCCAGCTGCAATGGGAAGGGGACCCAAAAATGCGGATGGTGCTATGGCTACGGCACGCAGAGTTGCAGCAGATGTCGTGGTAGAGGGACCATCTAGAACTATTCGACCGCTCCGCAGAAATGCGGGGCGGTTTTTTTATCATTGTCAAAACCTTTCAAAACGGGGCTCTACCTTTGCAGGCATGAACCCTTACGAAGACATTATAGACCTGCCGAGGCCCGAGCCCAAAGGCCATCGGCGGATGAGCATGGCCAAACGCGCCGCCCAGTTCATGCCCTTCGCCGCCCTGTCCGGCATGATGGAAATGTTTGAGGCAACCCGGATTGAGACCGAAAGAAAGCTTGAGTAATAAGCAACTTGACGCAATTCTTACAAATTCCTGGCTCGTCAGGGATGTTCCGGCAAAGCAAGATAGTAAAAATCAGCGAGCTTTTGAGCGTATGCTCATTATGGAATACATCTGTACAGGAGTTGGTCGAGTAAAAATGACTGTGGGAGTCAGACGAAAAGACAAAAAGAAAGTTCAATATTGTATAACAGCCATTGAAGCAAGAAAAACAAAGCAGGAGGCCAAATGACCTCCTGTTAGAATTGCCCCAAGACTACGTGGCGGAATTACTTCATGAGCGAGGGCCTCGCGGGCGGGGACTTTTGCGCGACTCGATTACCCATCCGTATCACGGTATTACTGCCTCGTCGCAAAGGTAGGGTTTTTATTTAAAAAAGCAAAATGTGAAGGAGAAATAAAGCCCCTACGCCAGCTTTACGGCGGTGCCGGAGGCAGTGACCATGAGCATGCCGTTATTCTCGCCTAGGACCTCGTAATCGACATCGATGCCGACCACCGCATCTGCGCCTATAGCCTGCGCCCGAAGCGACATCTCCTCCATAGCCTTGGAGCGCGCGTCGATGAGTTCCTGCTCATAGGAGCCGCTGCGGCCGCCTACGATGTTGCGGATGCTGGCCGCGAAATCTCTGAGGAAGTTCACCCCGGAGATAACCTCCCCAAAGACCACTCCCTTATATTCTGCTATTGTGCGTCCCTCTACGGACGGAGTCGTGGTAAGAATCATATTCAGTGTGTTTTGTGAGACAAAGATAGCAAATTCTGCTTTCTAGTTCCAGAAAAAGCATTACTCTTGCGATGTAACCACTCTGAATGAGTGAGTGGCGTGGAGATAAATGCCTGATTATTAGCATATTACCAAAAAGGATCTCCCTTCATGTGTGGAGATCCTTTTTTGCATTTAACTTAATATCAGCACTTTACCTCCACGGCCTGCCGAGGCCCGAACCCAAAGGCCATCGGCGGATGAGGTGAGGTCATCCTCTTTTTCGTTAATTAACGGGCAACTCTACCAGCACCTCCCACCATCCGTCACGTTTTCCGTTCTTACGGATAAGATACTCTTTTTCGGTGAGCCGGACAGTCATAGACTTTATTGTTCTTTCAGATCGGCCTAGATGCTTGGCAATCTGTCGTTGTGTTGCCTTTGGATCAGCCTTCAGGAATCGTAGTACTGCCAATTCTTCCAAAGTGCAACTCAAAGTGCAAATTTTACTCTTTGAATCAAGCTCTGTTTGAAAACCAATATGTAAAAAACGGTTCTTCAATTCATTCTTTTCGCCTAACACCAGATTCCGCAAGAACTTTTCAAGATAGGACAGGTCCGGAACAATCCCTTTCTCTCGATTGAAATAGTTGGCCCGAACAAGCGCATTACGGAAGTACCATGAATGTGCAGCGAATAAATCGTTAGAAATTGAAAAACCGAAAGCTCTCAAGTACTTTATCAAGAATACAGCCGTAGTGCGGGTGTTTCCCTCTCCAAATGGATGAATTTGCCATAGACCGGCGACAAAAGCAGCAATATGGGCTATCGATTCATCAGTAGAGCAGGCAGAATAGTTGAACTTCCGTTCCTCTGTAAAATCGTAATCCAGCGTCTCGGATATATTCTCGAATGGATTGTACAATACGGAGGCTCCGTCAAGCACCCATTCCTTTTTGGAGATATTATAGGTCCTAAACTTACCCGCAAACTTAAAAATACCCTGGAACAAGCGGCGATGAATCCTTTGGTACTCTGATGGTGTAAACGAAAAAGTATCTTCTTGCAGGAGTTCAGTTATTCTTGCCGATACTTTATCGGCCTCCTCCATCCTATCTTCCTCAACGGACAATCGTCCTTCCCTAGATTTGTAGTATGTATCGATGAGTCCTTTAACCTCATCGATGGTGATATCTCCTTCGATATGGCGCTTTGCGGTATCCAGCAAATAAGGAGACGGCTTCAAGCCGTCCACATCCTGCAGGCCGATAGCGGTCTGCCATGCTTCCGCCTTTTGCTTGGGCCCAAGCTCCCCTTGCCGGATATACTCGTCAAACTCACTCATATTACAAATATAGCAAAAATACCTGAGAATGTGGAGAATAAACCGTCGGCAATCACAAATAGCTTGTGTTTATCCATAGATGAAGATTGCAACCCGGATCGAGATCGAAAGGAAGTTGGAGAAATGAAAAAAGCATTACCTTTGCATTGGAATCGTCGCAGGGAATTCGGGTAGAAGGGATGACAACCCTCTCAAGGCAACTTGATTCGAGCCCTAAAGTCAGCGTCCCAGGCTGGCTTTATTGTTTAAAGGAGTAGTCACTTTTTTTATGAGCAACGAGATACTATATAAGTATTTAGACTATAATGGCGGATTGATGATGCTTAAGTATAAAACACTTCAATTCACTAATGCGACAAAGTTTAACGACCCTTTTGACTGTGACCCGGCTTTGTTTGATTACTCCCATGCTCCCACAAACGAATTAAATTGGCCCCCAGCCGAATTCTTAAAAAGAAAAGCGGAAAACGATATGGAGAATCTGAGAAATCGCACATGGATTTGCTGTTTGTCAAAGGTGTATGATTCTTTGCTGATGTGGGCGTATTATACCAATCACAAAGGTATTTGTATTGGTTTAAACAAAGAATTTGTGTTAGAATCCTGTCAACGAGGTTATATGGGGTTAATGTTTCCCTTTGCTGCTGATGTTCAGTACAAGGATATACATGATAAGCCAAATTATTTCAAAGATAACCCTTCATTTATGAGCCTATTAACAACCAAAGCAAAAAATTGGGAGCATGAGCAAGAAGTTCGTCTTATAACTAATGCCCCCCTTTGGATTAATGGGTACAGAGATATACCAAAAGAACTACGTGATAAAGAAATGATTGATGGAAAGGAAGTGCGGCATTATCCGCAATTATCCTGTAAGTGTTTTGAATCTCTTTATTTAGGCATCAAACTAGGCCAAAACGAAAAAGAAAAAATAATTGAAGAGGCGCAGAAGTGTAATTCAAACATCAAAATATATCAAATGGCTGTTGATCCTGAGACTATTCAGCTTAAAAGTGTTATTATTTGAATAGTATTTGGCGTAAAAAAATTATATTTGTGTTATTAGAATTCCGATAATACAGCATTATAAGAACTATGACGCCAGAGGAAAAAGCGCGCGTACTCATAGACCAGATGTTTGTGGACGCTGGTTGGAAAGTCGTTACTAGGGATGAGTATTCCCCGAATTTGTCGGCCGCAGCTATTGAGGAGGGCATTTTGGAAGGCGGGAAAGAAGCTGATTATCTCCTGTTTATAAATGGAAAGGCTGTCGGTGTACTGGAGGCCAAAAAAGCAACTGTCGATGTTTCGTCTGAGAAAGTTATTTCGCAGGCCGAAGGTTACACGAAAAAGTTGACAAAGTACTATCAGTTCTATTCCAACCCTCTGCCGATAGTTTACACTTCAAACGGCCAAGTAACACTCTTTAGGGCCGATGACGGAAGCTACATCCCTGTCGGAAGTATCCATACTCCAAAGGAGATTTGCAAGATGCTCGGAATTGAGGATGAATTTGCCGGCCTCCCAACGCTGAAAAAGAAAGGTTTGCGTGATTGCCAGTATGAGGCCATTACCGAGTTGGAAAAGAGTTTTCGCGCAGGACAGAACAGAGCTTATATGGTTCTGGCAACCGGAGCAGGAAAAACATATACTGCCTGCATGGCATCATATCGTTTCCTTTCATACACGCCTATGCGCAGGGTTTTGTTCCTGGTGGACAGAAATAATCTTGGCAAACAGGCAGAGGACGAGTTTGGAAAGTTCAAATTGACGGAAACTGGGGATGCATTCAATACGATATTCACGGTAAACCGACTTAAGAGTCAGGCAATTCCCAAAGACTCTAATGTCGTCATCTCTACCATCCAGCGGCTCTTTTCTCTCTTAAAAGGGGAAGACTTTGAGGAAACGGATGATGATGAGAACTACGATGGAGACGAGACTCCGACACCTGCCGTTACCCTTCCGGAGAATCCGGCATTACCCAAGGATTTCTTCGACCTTATCATTGTCGATGAATGCCATCGCTCTATTTATGGTTCCTGGCGTTCCGTGCTTGAGTATTTCTCTTCTGCTCGCATTATCGGTCTGACGGCAACTCCCGCCCCTGAAACAGAGGCATTCTTCAACAATAACCGTGTAATCAACTATACCCTTGAGCGCTCCATTGCCGACGGCGTTAATGTAGATTACCGCGTTTACAGAATAAAGACCAAGGCTACTGAAGACGGCGGCGCAATTCGCGACGGCGAAAACCTTAAACAAATTACGCGCTATACCGGCAAGGTGGAGAACGTGAAGAACAGTGGTGAAAAGACATATACCGGCAACGAACTAAATCGAAGCATCGTTAATCCTTCCCAGATAAAGCTAGTACTGGAGACCTACCGTGATGCCGTCTACACTGAAATGTTCAATGATCCGGCTCGTGAGCCGAACATGGATTATCTGCCAAAAACGCTCATTTTCGCACTTAACGATGCCCACGCCAGCAATATCGTCCAAATAGCCAAGGAAGTCTTCGGCAAAGAAAATGATCCGCAGTTCGTCCAGAAGATTACGTATTCTGCCGGAAACAGCAATGAGCTTATTCGCCATTTCCGTAACGATAAGGAGTTCCGAATTGCCGTAACCGTTACTTTGGTTGCTACCGGCACAGACGTCAAGCCCATTGAGGTGGTGATGTTCATGCGTGATATTGAGTCCGAATCACTTTATACCCAGATGAAAGGACGTGGCGTTAGAACCATCGGTGACGAGCAGCTCCGGATTGTTACGCCCAATGCTTTTAGCAAAGACTTGTTCTATCTTGTGGATGCCGTTGGCGTTACTGAGCATGAGATGAAGGTTACCCGCCCGAGCACCGACCCCCGTCCTGCCACTATGCCTCTCAAAGAGCTCCTCGAGCGGATCACTCACGGATATGTGGATGACGAATATCTCAAGATATTGGCTAGCAGACTTTCGCGAATCTACAATAAGGCCGATGAAGAGCAGCGGATCAAATTCGCCAATCTGGCCGGAAAGGATATGAAAGACATCGCCGCCAGCATCTATGAGGTATTAGGGAATGGCTCACTTCCTCCATTCGTTGATATCAACGAGCCGAACAATGAGAGGAAAGGTTTGGTTTCAAACCTTGCCAATCATCCGGATGCACGCAATTACCTACTCGTCTTGAATGCCGGTTTTGTCAAAGTCCTGATTCCTGGCGAGGACGAATTGGTCTCCAAAGGATTCTCAGTGGAGGAGGCAACGCAAACCACGGCCGCCTTTGAGAAGTATGTGGCCGATTATAAAGATGAAATCGAAGCGCTTCGAATCATCTATAACAACCAGGGAGAGCCTATTACATACTCAATGCTGAAGGAGCTTGACACGCAACTTCGGTACGTCAATGCCAAGTTTAATCCGGCGCTTCTTTGGAACACTTATGCTATTGTACGTCCGGCGGATGTTGTCAAGTTCACCACGAAGGATGAAAAGGAAGCTCTGACCAACATCATTCAGCTGGTTCGCTTTGCCTTCAAGCATATTCCGAAGTTGGAGAGTCTCAAGGGTGAAGCGGCCAAGTATTTCAACCTGTGGTGCGGTCAGGGCTGGCGTGGTATATCCGAGAAGCAAAACGAGCTTCTCGGGCAGGTCGTCAATTACATCATTTCCAACGGAGCTTGCACCATTGAGGATATTAAGGAAGAGGACAAGACGCAAGCTGGACAGCTTGTGATGGCATTTGGCGGGATTGATGCCGCCAATGTTGCCCTTGCTTCGTTGTCGCAATTCATGATTTACAGAAAAACAGCATAAAATATCATGGCTAAACAGTCTACAGAACAAACATTAATCAACAAAGTATGGAAGGTGGCCGATGTCCTTGCCGGACAAGGTGTGGGCTTCACGGATTATATTACCCAACTTACTTACCTTCTCTTCCTGAAGATGGATGATGAGAATGTGAAGATGTTTGGTGAAAAATCCGCTATTCCAAAAGGATATCGCTGGGAGGATTTGATTAATCTGGATGGCCTGGACCTGATTAACCAATACGAAAAGACTTTGAAAGTGCTCAGCGAACAGGAGAATCTGATCGGCACCATTTATACCAAAGCGCAGAACAAGATTGACAAGCCGGTGTATCTTCAGAAGGTTATCACCCTCATCAACGAGGAAACCTGGCTGGTGATGGACGGTGACGTGAAGGGAGCCATTTACGAGAACATTCTGGAGAAAAATGGCAAGGATAAGAAGAGTGGCGCCGGACAGTATTTCACCCCGCGTTCTCTCATCAAAGCCATGGTCGATGTAACGCGCCCGCAAATCGGCGAAACCGTTGCGGATCCTGCCTGCGGAACGGGTGGATTCCTTCTAACTGCCTACGACTTCATGAAGGACCAGTCTGCTGATAAGGAAAAACGTCGTTTCCTCCGCGAGGAGGCGCTCCACGGCATAGATAACACACCTCTCGTGGTCACGCTGGCTTCTATGAATCTTTATCTCCACGGCATCGGCACTGATCGCAGCCCGATTGAGTGCCGGGATTCCCTGGAGAGCGAACCTTCTACGCTAGTAGATGTCATCCTTGCAAATCCACCATTTGGCACCCGCCCTGCCGGCTCCGTGGACATCAATCGTCCGGACTTCTATGTGGACACGAAGAACAACCAGCTGAACTTCCTTCAGCACATGATGATAATGCTGAAGAATGGCGGTCGTGCTGCAGTTGTTCTCCCTGATAACGTTCTCTTTGAGGGCGGCGCTGGTGAAGTAATCCGAAAGAAACTCCTGTCAGACTTCAATTTACATACGATTCTGCGTCTGCCTACGGGAATTTTCTATGCCCAGGGCGTTAAAGCAAATGTCCTTTTCTTCAAAAAAGGCGAGAGAACCAAAGACATCTGGTTCTATGATTACCGCACGGAAATCAAGCATACACTGGCCAACAACACGATGGAGCGCCATCATCTTGATGACTTTGTGGCATGCTACAACGCCGATAACATCAGTGCCCGTAAGGAAACCTGGGATGCGGAAACCAACCCTAATGGCCGCTGGCGCAAGTATCCTGTGAAAGATATTCTGGAAAGAGATAAGACCAGCCTGGATATCACGTGGATTAAGTTCCAGGAGGATAATGATTACACGCTGGCTGAATTGGTTTCCTCAATTGAGGATAAGAGCAATAAGATTGCCGAAGCCGTAGCCAAACTTAAAGAACTCATCGCAAACATCGAGGAATAATGGATACCAAGAAACTCCGTCAAAAGATACTGGATCTTGCTATCCATGGAAAGCTTGTGCCGCA
>JAEEGG010025639.1_pt1 | contig 11329 bp, 8 predicted proteins | sample 9134161 | NCBI WGS metagenome assembly JAEEGG01 (sample SAMN16246543, study PRJNA631951) | gut metagenome | biome: gut microbiome; feature: rumen; material: CR-attached | host: Bos | place: Iran: Karaj | collected 2018-10
TTCGAACAGGTACTTTAGTTGGGGATTACCAGTTCTTCGTATGCAAGTTCTACGGACTCGATGGCCACATCGGATGTTTTTGCATCCAGTTCGGGGCCGGTATACTTGGTAACCCATGCCTGTGTTAACAGCCATACTCTCGTACCCGTGACGGCGGTGGCCAGTGCCTGAGGCGCGCCACCGTTGATGTCGATCAGTTCGATCTGAACATCGTTTCTCGGCATTTCACCTCTGGTCTCGGATACACACTCCTGGATCCATGTCTTGAATGCGGAGTCGAGCGTATAACCGAAACGAAGCGTAATGTTACCGTGTTTCACGAGCCCCGGGATCTTCACGGGTGCCAGGGAGTTTGCGTTGCCCTGACGGAACTCGATCACATCCACGGATGCATCGATACCTGTTACCTGGCTGAACGCTGCGGTACCTTCGACGTTAGATACACGCACCAGGAAGTTCATCTTGGTTAACGGGTAGGCTAAGCCTTTATTATTTTCATAAGGTCCTGCTGCCATTACTTAAGTCTCCTTTTCTGTTTTATTTTTTATTCTGCGCTCTCTCCGCCACCGGTCTCGGATGTGTGCTGGGTCAGACGGAAGATCACGAACTCTGCGGGACGGCTGGGTGCGATACCCACGTTGCAGATCAGTCTGCCGTTCTTGATGTCATCCAGGGTCATGGTGGAAGGTCCGATCTCTACGAAGTAAGCTTCGCCGGGAGATCCGCCTGCCAGCATTCCCGTTCTCCAAAGTCCATCCAGGAAGGAACTGATGGTGAGGGATACTCTCTGCCACAGGGTGTTGTCGTTGGGTTCGAACACTACCCAGTTGGTAGAAGCTTTGATGCTCTCCATAACGAAGATGAAAAGTCTGCGGATGTTGACGTACTTGAACGCGCTGTTGGAGGAAGCGGTCCTTGCGCCCCATACACGGATGCCTTCGCCGGGGATCGCTCTGATGAGGTTCACGCCTTCGGGGTTTAAGATATCCTGCTCGTCCTTGGTGTAGTTCACGGAAAGACCGGTACAGAACACAGGCTCGTTAGCGGGAGCTTTGTGTACGCCTCTGGCGATATCGGTTCGCGAATAAACACCCATCACTGCTCCTGAAGGAGGAATGAAATCAGGCTTGTTGGAGCCGCGATCGAAAACCTGGATCCAGGGATGATACATGGCAGCATAGGTGCTGTCGATCATGCCTCTGTAATTGATCAGCTCATCGGTCTTGTTCATGGCCTTAGGCATATCGATGACTGCGAAACGACTCTTGGTGTTTTCACAGTGTGCCACGAGAGCAACCACCACTTCGGGGATGGTCACGCCGGGAACAGCCATGATGTTCACATTGTTGTTCTCCAAAAAGCTCTGGATACCGGTACGTCCGTCGGGACCGTCATCCTTACCGATGAAGGTACCTGCATTGACCTTGCCGATGGAACCGTCGCTTCCGCCTTCGAGAGTGAAGGTGCCTTCGATCATGCCCTTACCGAGGATCTGCTCTACGGGGTTGCCGATCTCGGTATCTGCTTCGATGCCGATCTTGACCAGTTCACTACCGGTCATCTTGGTGATGATATACTTCGGGGACTGAGGATTCAGGGAAAGCTCCGTATAGTTCTCAGCCTCGTCTGCATAACGAACACCCAGATCGAAGGTCACCAGGTACAGGACCTTCTTGGGGATCATTCCGGGATCTACTGCTGCATCCGGAAGATCTTCCTCAAATACGACAGTGCCGTCAATTATGGTCTTAATGCGGTTATAGGTACCGTCAAATTCCACCAGGTCGCCTTCTCTGAAGCCTTCCAGGCTCTTTGCCTTATAACCGATATCTGTCTTCTCAAGAAGCTGAAGTCTGTGCTTTTTCACGGTGTTGAGCGTGATCTGCACCTTCTCGCCCCACTTGCCGGGATTGGCTGCTTCCACGGTCAGGATTCCCTTCTGAGCCTTAGCGGGAACTGCATCCGGAGGAGCAACACGCATGACGAAGCATCTGGTTCCGCCATTGCTGAAGAACTGTTCAACACTGTGCGCAAGATAACGATACTCGCCATATGCAAATTCGCTTAAGAAGCCGCCGAACTGGGAACGGAAGCTCTTAAAGCTGGTCACGAGCTGAGGAACGCCCGAGATAGGTCCTTTTTCTGCAAGGCCGACAAAGCCGGCGGTACTGGTGCCTACACCTTCAATGCTTCTGGGAGAGTTGTCATATTCCTCAACATATACTCCCGGAGAAAGATATTCTGCCATATTATTTTTCCTTTCGTTTTCCTTTTATTATTTTGCTGACGCCTTCATCTGTCCAGGCGTTGTGATGGAGATCTGTCCCGCATAGGCGCACATCATTTTGCAATCCTGTGTCAGGCAGGGCTTTCCTCCGATCAGAATCTTGGGTTTGGTCGGGATCCAGGTGCCTGCCGGTACGGGCATGCAGGGCTGTGGTGTCAGGACACCGAGCGCTGCAGCGGTTGCCGCCGCCACCTGCGGATTGGCCAGGGAGGAACACATTCCGAAGGGCCCGATATTGGCTCCCGCCTGGGAGTCGGTGATCGTTACGGCCGGTCCGTTCTGTGTCATGACTTTCTGCTGGGAGGTCACCCGGATCGGTGCCGGGTTGGTCCCGAAGGTGCAGATGCAATTCCCTCCGAATGATACTAGTTGACTCATACTTGCTCCATCATATTACTTTTTCTGCTACTGCAGATCCCAGGACTGTGATTCAGGCGCGTCATCATGGAAGTCGATCACTCTGAAACTTTCCTCTCCCTTTATGACAAAACGGACAAGGTATTTCAGGTTCTCGGCGTCATCTCTGACTCTTAGCAAATAATTGCCTTTTCCATCCACCGATCCGAAGACGATCCTCTGAATCGGCGTACTGGTCGTAAATTCGCCCTTTAAGGGCTCGGCCAGCTTGATTCTCTGGGGCGGCAAAGATTTTACCACCTGAATTTTTTCAAAACTCTCTCCGTCTACCAGCGCGTACCAGAGACTCTCAAATTCCAGACGGCTTCCGAAGGGCTTGAACAGTTCAATGATCCTGTCCTTTGCACTGTAGGAGCCGAAGGAAAAATGAGGACGTGCTCCGAACCTCACTGCTTCGACGGATTCCAGAGATGGAATGGTTCCGGAGAAACTTAACACTTTCTCACCATGCGAACAGTTCTCTGACGGTATCAGGAACGCGGTGCAGGTTGGGACGTTTTCATCCAGATTCCCGTATGTGAGGTGGGTTTCCCAGCTTTCATATCCGGCCACATCGATTCGTATGAGACCATCGTCTCTACCGGTGTTGATCAGAAGATAAAGGCCGCTTCCCCGTACCTCCGGGCGAATGATCTTTCCATCTTTTTGGAACTTTACGTTTCTCTCTTCAATCGGCGCTCCCGTTGTGGTATCTACCAGCGAGATCACCAGATCCAGCTTGTTGTGAATGACAGAAGCGCACATGCTTTCCTACCTCCTTTCCTGCAGAACCCAGCGGTGCTGAGATCTGAAAAATGCTCGGGGATTATTGGGCGTCCTCCCCGGCCCGATGGATGCCGAACTCGGCCTCCGTGACTCTCGGTGTATCGATCACGACCTCGCTGGACAGGAACACGGGTGCCGCCTTATAGAACAGGCTGATCTGATAGGGCTTGCTGATCGCCTGCCACACCCGGACCTTCTCCTCCAGACTTATCTTCGCCTGAGACAGTACGATCGGAGGTTCCTGCGTGTCGAGCCACTTCTGCAGCTGATGCGGATACACGGAGCTGTTATCATTGACGATCTGTGCGATACGTCCAATGATCTTTTGGATATCGGGATCCTTCAGGCCCATCTGGGATCCCCCGTTTATAAAAACCATATAGTAGAGCGCATATGGTCTCGGCGGCTTCTGGATCTGTACCCTGCCCTTCTGGATGACCTGGGGCTGTGTGACCTCCACGTCCTCCTTGATATCGTACAGGTACAGCCCGACAATATAGTCCACGTCCTGCGACGCGGGAGAGGAGATCTCTATATTGTTCGGGGAGGGAATCGGCTCGGGACACATCTTCTCCCGGAGCGTCTTCACGATATAATTGCTGACATCGGATATAATCGGATAATCTGCCATTTTGTACTTCCTTTATCGCCTACTGCGCGGCCATCATGATGTCCAGGATCTCGGAGATGCTTTCTTCCAGTTCCTTGTTCAGGCACAGCGCGTAATCACTGCTGTTTACGTACAGCGCATGGCACTGGAAGATCTCCTCCGTATCCGTCTCTGCCAGATACATCTGCCTGCTCTGCATCTGCGGCTCTCTGCCGATCTCGATGATCTCCTCCGGATTTGCTGCGGAGGAAAGGGTTACCTGCAAATTGCCGGCCGCGAAAGTGTATACCACGGTAGTGGCATCCAGGTAAGCCGTCGTGATCGCATCGTCATAGGAATACCGGCATCCGGCCACATACGCGACGGTGGAAGCCTCGATATATTCCACTTCCTGACGCTTCTTGTACTGCTTGTAGACGTAGCCGCTCTTCTGCGCCAGGAGATCGCCGGCCAGGATTCCGGCCAGGCGCTTTGCATCCGTATTGCCCTTGTCCGCGATTCCGGATACCACACCGACGAAGACCACCTTCTCCTCATCGGACATATCATCAAATGCTTCGCCCATCAGGCTCTCCAGATAGGCCATCAGCTGATCCGCGTTCATCGAGAGGATATCGGTTCCGAGACCGCTCTTCTCCGCGAGCAGACTGTTTTCCTCGCTCTCATCGATGCAATCCGCCACCTTCTTCAGGGCATCCTTGATCGAAGGATCCATACCGCTGCCGGAGCCGCTTCCGGAGCCGTCTCCGGTGCCGTCTCCGGTGCCGGCCGCCATCTTCTCCAGAATATCCTTCAGGGCACCTAGCGAATCCGTATCGCCGAGCTGTGCCAGCGCTTCCAGACCTTTTCCGAAGGGACCGTCCAGATCCAGCTTCCCCTCCGCGAGCAGCGTGAGAAGATCATTTTTCAGCTCCTCTCCCAGTGCAGCCAGGGAGTTGCCCAGCTGGTTCAGAGTGTCGAGATCATCGCCGCCGGAGCCGCCGGCCCCTTTCAGCTTCGCAGCCAGAAGCGCCTCCTCCTTGCGGATGTCCAGGTCCACGGCTTCGATCTGAACCTCCAGATCCGCCGCGAGTGCGAGGTCATTGTCATCGAGCGCTTCCAGGCGTTTCTCCTGCAGCTCTTCCTTCTTTTCCTTCAGCTCATCCAGCTTGGACTTAAGGCTGTCATCGGAGGCCTTGATATCCGCCGCCAGATCCTTCAGCCAGTTCTTGAGGGCGTCCACCGAGGTACTCGCATAAGGCGAGAAAGCGTCATCCCGAATGCCTTCCCGCATGGAATCGGTACCGGATGCCATATCGAGCACGGTCTTAAGCGCATCCGCCGCACCGAGCCTGTCGACCTTGGCCTTGATCAGGAACTGCAGATCGCTCCGCGCGGTCTCGACCTCCGCCTGCTGGTTATCCAGCGCTTTCTTGGCTGCTGCCGCGCTCTCGTTGTTTTTCACGGATGCCTTGTATTCCGCGGACTCTCCCATGGCCAGCTTCCGGGCATAGGCTTTCTGCGCCGCGTCGATCAGATAGCTGTTCAGCTCCCGGAGCTCCTTGGTCCGGTCCACGATGAGTCCGGACGAGATATTCCGGATCACGATCAGATTCTCCACCGATGCGTCCGAGGCAGAGCTGTTTATGACTTCCATGGAATATTCATATTCCCGGTGTCCGAGGACGCTTTCCGCATCCTCCAGACGGTTGGCGGCGTGTTTACTGTAGGAAGCGTCACACTCCTGCATCGCTGTTCCGATGGCTTCCATGAGGTTTGCATCCGTGGCGAAGGAACGGACATCGGTCTCGGGCTCGTCCTCTTCCTCCTCTTCTTCCTCTTCCTCTTCCTCCTCGTCGGATGTCAGGATGACATTCGGGTCATAGTCGGATCCACTGCAGTATGTGAAGAGCTGCTGCAGAAGGTTTTTGTCCATCTCGCTGAGCTGATAGAAAACCTCCGTTCTTCTGGCGGAATCCACCTTGGCGATGAGCTCGTGTACGACATCCGCCTCGGCATCCTTGCCGGCCGCCTTCAGCCGCTTGTAAGCCTCATACAGGCTGTTCACCTGCCGGTCCAGTTCATAGGTTCTCTCATTTCGCAGATTCATCCCGAAGAACTGGGTCAGAACATTGTACAGATAGGTATCGGATTCTACGGTTCCGCGTGCTTCGGAATTGTGATTCTTCAGATAATCCTCCAGGCTCACCGTGATCGGTTCGCTGGCGGATGCATACTGCTGCCAGACGGCCGACAGCTCCGGCAGGGATTTCAGATCGTAGGGATCCGGCACATCAAAGGGATTGACGACCGCCCCCGTCAGTGCATTCGTCATCGTGCCGTTGGCGCCGATGACATATTCGATGAAAAGAGGTCCCAGGACATCCTCTCCCACCGGGTCGCCGGATCCGGCGATGTCGTTCAGACTCTCCGCATTGGTGATGTCAAACCACTTGCCGTGATCCAGCTCGGACTTGTAATAGATGGTCGACTGTCCCGACTGGGAAGCGCTGTCCTGTGCCTTCTCATAGAGCTCGTCGTTCAGCGCGTCCTTGTGGATCAGATAGGTTCCGATGAACAGGGTGGAATCCTCGATCGTATTGGTCTTCACATATACGGAATACGTGACCGCACTCGATTCGTTGAACGCTCCCTGTACCAGATCGCGCACGAACACGCCCGCGGTGAACAGAGCCATGATGCCTAATGCAATTAGAAGGGTTGTTCTCAGGGATTTCTTCATTGCGTCTCTTTCTTTACTATCTCACCGGTTGACACTTTAAATCTGCCTGTTTCCAGAACGGCCCCGGATTCATCGCAGAGCTCGATCTCCAGGTCGGACAGGCCTGCTCCCATGAGTCCGAGATATACCAGGGGCTTTCCGACATCGATCATCTTACTGCCGCCCAGATAGGACCCGTTGGTGTGGCGTACCCGGAACTTCTTCGCATTCAGCGTCTCCAGAGGAGTCACCTTCAGGGAAACCATTCCGGTCACATCATTCATCTCCGTCACATAGGTTCCGAGCACATTCGATTCGGGAGTCACGATCTCGCGGCGAACGGTGACATTGAGTTCCCCGGTGCTCTCGCCCGGATCGATGATGCAGTCGTCCACGAAATTCTCATTGCTGTAAAGGCGGATCTTGACCTGCGTGACATTGTCCTTGGCCAGAGTAAGGTGCCGGATGGATTCCGATACGGGCGTCCGCGCTCCGATCAGAATATTGTCGATCCACAGTTCAAAATCGGTGATCTCCACCTCAAAATCGGGCGGGAAGTACACGCGCACTTCAAATTCCGAATTCTGGATCAGCGGGGTGAGGAAATACCTGGCTTTGTCATAGGTTTTTACCACCTGACTGTCACCGCTCTCGCCTGCTTCCGCTTCCGCCGCTTCATCTTTCACAAAGCTGGTGCCGCCCTCGCCCGCGCTCGTACTCGCGCTCCCGGTATCCAGGTAGTCGTTCAGCGCGCCGCAGGTCAGACGGTTGAAGCTGTTGAGTGCGGAGGAATACTTCTCCAGATTCTCGATCAGTCCGTTCTGTACCTCCTCGTAATAGTCCAGGGTCGCCTGGTATTCCTCAAAGGTCAGATCGCCGAGCTGGTTCAGGATCCGTTCCGCTTCGAGCTGCTTCTCGGTCTTCTTTACATCCTCTACGCTGCTCAGGTAGGCGTTGCGCAGAGAAACATAGGTCTCATAGGTGTCACGGACCGTCTGCTCGAGCTCCTTCGCCGCGGAATTCTTCTCCTTGAGGGCCGTCTGATAATCCAACGCGTTCTGGAACAGCACATAAGGGTCGTCCTCGATGTAGCGGATTCCGTCCATGGCTCCCTTGAACCATTCCCGCGGGATCTTGATAAAGAGGATCCGTTTCTTGCCCTGCCAGTAGGAATCGATCCACTGCAGGAAGCTTGCGTAATCCCTCTGGAAGGCCGACTTGACGATCGTCTGCCCGTTCAGGGCCTGTTCGATATAGGGGGAGATCAGACGGATTTCCCGCCCGTTCTTCCGCTTCATCAGATTGTAATTGGTCTGCAGCGAGGCCCGGGCCGTGGTGGCATCCATGCACACCTTGTAATAGCTCTGGTCCCGGTCCAGGGTCGCCTGGATCAGCTTCGGCAGATCCCTGCGCGGGATCTTCGCGTTCAGGTAGGGATCCTCGAAGGTATAGCCGGTCGTCACATCCGTCCCGAGCTGTGTGGACATCTTCTGCAGCGCGGAACTGAGGGAGCGCTCGTCATTGGCCAGGGTCGTATTCAGCGTATCGATCTTGGCCTTCAGGGTATCGACATCGCTCTGGTTGGCTTCCTTGGTCTGGAGCCGGATCAGGTTCCGGTCGTACGCCTGCTGCACCGCCGAGAGTCTCTCCCGGTTGAATGCGATCTTCTTCTGCAGCGTCACGATCTCGATGAAAAGATTGCTGACCGTCTCATCCACGGTATAGACACGGTCGTTTCGCTCGTGCGTGGTCGTGTCGATATCCGCCTGGATCTGAACGATCTTGAACTCCCAGTCGTATTCCTCCTGCTCCGAGGCTGCCTCGGGGAAGTGGAAGCTCAGAAGCGGAGACCAGCGGAAGGAAAACTTGTCCCTGCGCTCCTCCTGAATGGATTTCTTCGCGCTCAGAAGACTGGCCCGCAGTGTCATGAGCTTGCTCTCGAGCTCGTCGTACTCCGAGTCGTTCCGAAGCGCCAGAGCACGCGCCTGCTTCAGGGACAGATTGGTGCCGGGCCGCTTGAAGGAGCCGAGTGCGGAAGCCTGCGCCGTGAGCGCCTCTCCCGGCAGCTGACAGAGGATCATCAACAGCGCCAGAAAAAGGGACAGCCCGTATTTAATTCCTCTGCGGACCTTTCGTCCGTCTTCCCTTTTCCGGATCATTGCCTTCCCCTGCCGCCGGAGCGGCTGTCAGTCGTTGTCACTTGGCCGGTTCGATGCAGTAAAATTCAAACCCGCTGTCTCTTCCTTCGCAGATGAAGCGATAGAGGAATTCGCCTCTGCGGAAGGTGTACAGATACACCACATAATCCCTGTCATAGGAGCTGATGTCCAGAACATCGTTGTATGTGGCGTCATAGTCCATGTCGACCCGCCCGTTGAAGCGGCGGGAGGTTTCGTTCAGCCGGTTGATCAGGATCGCCTCGGGCAGGATCACCGAGGAGGTACCTTCGTAGACCGGATCGCCAAGCATGGCCTTCAGCTCGTCGATGGAATAGGCACTTGACTTCCCCAGATGGAACTCGTCGCTCAGCACATAGACCGCGATCGTCTGGAGCGAATTGTCCAGATTCTCTTCATCGCTTCTGGCCAGATACATCGCATCGATGTCCGAAAGCTCCACGGCAAATTCGCCGCCGCCCATGTAGATCATGCGGTCTCCGGAGTAGCACTCCGTAATCTTCCCCGTCTCCACACCGAGCAGATCCGTGTATACGATATGATCGTAGGAAAAATTGCCCTCGTAGACCGGGTTGCTGGCCGTTCCGTAGAGGATCCCCTCTCCGTTCTTCATGCCGGAACTGAAGCTTCCTTTGTATTCGGTGCTCCCGTCCTCGCGGTACAGGATGCCTTCCCCTTCGTAGAGGTTCTCGTGAAAGGTTCCCTCGTAATGTACGTTGGAATTGGGATAATAGGTGGTGCCTTCCCCCTCGTACATGCTGTCCGCGAAATTGCCCTTGTAAACCGTCTGTGCATCGGGATTGTAAAGCGTTCCCTGGCCGTTGACCTTGCCCTTGTCGACATGGCCCTCGTACGCCAGATATCCGGATTTGCCCTTGATCCGGACATTGCCTTCCGCCATGCGGAGCAGTACGGAATTGTACCGGAAGGTCCGCATTCCCTGCGCCGCCTTGTCTCCGGTAAAGACCTTCTGCATGGAGGTCAGATACCAGATGCTTAAGACACCGATGACGATCACCAGCGCGTAGGCCAGCCGCTTGCTGACCAGCCAGCCGAAGACCCGGAAGTAATCCTTCTTGTTCTTGGGTCTTACATCCAGCAGCCGGGAGAAGAAATCACGGAGTTTGCTAACAATCTTGGACTGGATGAAGTTCCAGCTGGTATAGATTTTAAGTTTTGATACAAGGCCGGACAATTTCGACTTTACAGTCGAAAACAGGACCTTGAACAGGTTGTTGCCACCCATGCGGTCTCATCCTCTCAGGACAGATGCAGTGCCCCCGAATGACGGATCTCGGAGCCTGTGCCCAGATATTTCTCACTCTCAAACAGATACCACTTGACGATCTCATCCTGCGGCAGCTCCTTGAGCACTTCCGAGAAGAGATTGCGTGCCGGATAATAGCCGCCCTCGTAGAAGAGCTTCAGCGCTTCTTCGAAACGGTCTCTCGTGCGGATCTTGATCTGCCGCTCTCTCGAAGGGCATGCATCCAGCACCTCGTAGAGCTTCAGCCGGCTGTTCGCCTGGGCATCCGCCGCCACATACCCGATGTAGCGCGTCTCGTATGCGCCGCCTTCATTCTTCAGAACCTCTTCGGTGATCGTCAGACGCACACGCATCGTGCGCAGCCACTCGGAATAATTCTCAAAGGTCTTGTGATGCTCCGAGAGCAGGAAGCTGACGGAATGTGCCTTCGATCCGGCGATCCCGTAGGTAAAGCCGGCATGATACAGCAGCATCGAGGACTTGAGTCCGAGGTTGTTCTTCTCCTGCTCCAGCATGAGCTCGATGCAGGTGCGGAGCGCATTGCCGCGCCCCTGATGGAAGTACAGCTCCATGACGCTCAGGTCGTGGTTCTGGGACACCAGGATCCCCGGATAATCCGGATCCTTGCCCATGATCTCCATCAGATTCTCCGTCCGCTCGAGGATCCGCTCCGGGCTCTGCTTGCCGCCGAGCGAAAGGATCGCCAGATCTCCCGACATCTGTGTCACATCTCCGCAATGAACTTCCGTGATGGAGTCCTTGCTCAGGAGCTGCTCGATCTTCTTCGGAGAGAACCGGTAATACGCCTCATACAGACGATACCTGGAATAATTCATCTGGTCCATGCGCTTGCTGATCTCGGACAGTCCGCTCCAGATCAGGCGCTGCTCCTCCGGTGCATCCGACGGCTTCCGGATATCCGTCCGCCCGTCCGCGAGCTCCGACACCGCCTCCCGGACCATCGACATCTCGTGGTACCGGATCAGCATCGTAACCAGGAAGAGGGCTGCGATGATGAGATAGAGGATCACCAGGATCCGGCGGAGCGCCTCCTGCGTTCCCTCGAGGCTTTCCGTGAGGATCGTGTTGTCCATGATGCAGATCA
>JAEEGG010025641.1_pt1 | contig 11328 bp, 4 predicted proteins | sample 9134161 | NCBI WGS metagenome assembly JAEEGG01 (sample SAMN16246543, study PRJNA631951) | gut metagenome | biome: gut microbiome; feature: rumen; material: CR-attached | host: Bos | place: Iran: Karaj | collected 2018-10
AGGGGGAAGGTGCCATCGGGAATGAAATGACCGCAAGGCAAGGTCGTTCCCTTGAAGCCTGCCTTCTCGCCCCCGAAGATGTTGGCCGACAAGGTGATCAGATGGTCGATAAACGATTCACCTGTAGGTACATTCCATCCTTTGACGAGGGGCGCCCAGTTGAGATTGACGCCCATCACCTCGTTGATGCAAAGGGTGATTTCGGCTAGCGTGTCGGCGCTGACGGCATTGAGTGCACGGAGGAGCTCTTCAGAGACACAGAAGCCGTTCTCCTTCAGACGAGCCGTGAAAGCCATCACGGGAGCAGTCGACACGGAGTGCATGTCGATGTCCTCGCGACGGATGTCGAGAAAGAGGGCACGGTAGCGCAGGGCTACCTTTGTCAGAACAGTGTTTATCATAAAATATAAAAGGTAATTGAGAGACTGGTGGAGCGAAAGGCTTGCGCCTTAAGCTAAAACTTGAAGTAAGTCTCTCTTGGACCTTTAGTTTTTTTAGGGATATTAAGAGATATTTAGGGATATTAAGGGATATTTGGGGACGTTACCTATGCCTCAAGAGGATAGGACCCAAGAAACATACGTCCCTTAAAATCCCTAAGAATCCCTTATTATCCCTTAGAATCCTTTGTAAAAAGAGAGGCAATTGAACAGCTGGGTTCTTAAAAAGATAGAAGTAAGCCGTTCTTGGGCCTCTCTTAGGGGTGTTGTCTTATGCCAATTCGATGACCTCGAGGTCCTGCACCTTGCCGGCATCGAGAGCGAAGCGCATAAGGGTGCGATGGACTTGTGGGCCGAAGGTGCCGGCTGCGCCCGGATTGAGCATGAGGGTGGCGAGATGGCGGTCGTACATGGCCCGGCAGATGTGGCTGTGTCCGCATACGAAGAGGGTGACGGGATGCTGCCGCAATTCGGCGAGGATGTTGCTGGGCCATTTGCCGGGATAGCCCCCGATGTGGGTCATCCAGACGCTGACGCCTTCGAGCGTGAAACGCTGGTCCTTGGGATAACGAAGGTGCATGTCCTGCCCATCGGCGTTGCCCCAGACGATGCGGCACGTCTTGCCCGTGGCTTCCAATCGGTCGCAGATGGAGATATCGACGACATCGCCGGCGAGCCATATCTCGTCGCATGCTTCAAAGTGCTTCAGGTAGCGATCGTCCCACAATCCGTGGGGGTCGCTCATCAGGCCGATAGTTTTCATATATCAATCGTTGCGACGACGCCAGAAGTTGAAGGTGTCGTCGGCCTCAATCTTGTCCTCGATGTCGTCGGGGAGGTTGTAGAAGAAGTCGTGGCCGGTGATGCGCTCAACCTCATCGACCGAGTAGGCGTACTGCCAGATGCGGCCCTTGCAGTCTTCGTTGGGGAAGATGAAGCCGATGGCGTGGTAGCGGTTGTTCTGTTCGGCGCATATCACCTTGAAGAAGGATGAGGGCACTGCAATCTTGCTCTTCACCATCAGATGGACGTCATCGACAATGGGACCGCAGCAGATCCACACCTTGCCATAGCGGCGTGCCCAGGTGCGACTGAGGCTTTCGACCTCCTCCCACAACCCGGCGTTGAGTTCCTTGTTCTGTGGACAGATGTTCGAAGTATAGTAACATTCGTTCATGGCATCTTCGTCCCACTTCATGTCGCCTGAAGGAGCCATATGACCGCGCGTATATCCCGACTTGGTGTAGTCGTGCGTGGTAATCTTCTTACCCTCCACAAGGGGGTCGGGCTCGAAATCGCTGTTGCGTTTGCGATAGGGTGCACGGGTCTCTTCGCGGGTCAGTTCCCAAGCCACCCAGTTGGGTTCGTTCCAGACGTTGTTGTAGGAGACGATGTGGCCGGTGTGCTCGATGATCTGCTCCTTCGCGTCGCTTCGCGTCCCGGCAAGTTCGGTGAGGTCGGCATCGGGATAGGAATGGGTCGGCTTGTCGGCTGGTGCAGCGGTGGGAACAGGGGTCTGGGCAATGGGAGGTGTGCCGCCCTGCTCGGAGGGGGGCTGCATCAGACAGGAGACAAATAACAATGAACAAGGTAAAATTAACAAATAACAAATAACAATTAACAATTGAATCGGGAACCGGGGACAATTCTCAATTAACAATCGTGTTATGGACCGGGAGTATTTCATTGTATTCGGATTGTTTTGATGCGCAAATATACGACAAAAGTTTGGAATAAAAAATTTTTTGAAGGAAAAATAGTGCATTTGTTTTGCGATTTGCCTGAAAATGCCTATCTTTGCAGCTAATAACAGGTAGTTTTTACATTATGAGCTTAAAGGTTTATAAGATATCAGATTATAATCATCGAGTTGAAGAAAAGCAGTTTGAATCAATTCGGCAGTTCCTGTCAAAACATTATGCTTTTCGCAATGAGGATGCAATACTCATAGGCAATTACAACATCGAGGGTGTCGAACTTGATGCTCTGCTTATTGCACCAGGTGGTTATCGGATCCTTGAGTTCAAGAATTGGGGTGGCGACATCATTGCACGTGAGAACGGCTCGTGGACTTCCAACGGCAAGATAATTGAGGGCGGCTCAGGAAAAAAGACACCTTATGAGCAAATCCGCCAGAACAAAAGCAGGGTGACCAAAGGGTTGGGTACGCTATTGGGAGCAACTCACGACATGGTCTCGGCCGCCATCATCTTCTGGCAAAAATCCAACATCGACAAAAGCCAGATATCAAGTACAGTCAGTCTATGGCTTCATATATTTGACAACCTGCACCTGGAAAACATCCTGGAAGGGATGAACAATTCCAGGCTCACCAATGATTTTATTCGTTCCATTCCCGAGAAACTGAAAATCGAGGAATTCGATATCGATAAACAGAATGTCAACCAATCTGTCCCCGATGAAATTTATGAACCGGAGGCGGCAACCAATTTCTTTGAGGAACTGGAATATGCTTTGCGGAGTGTGCCCGACTATGAATCGGTTTACGATTCATTGAACAGGGTATTCCAGATGAGCCTTAATCAGAAAACAGCCGGATCAAGATTGAATCTGGGAGGTACTTTTGCCAAACTTGACTATATTCTGAAAGAGATGCAGGCTTCCAAGGCTTTGTATCGGGCAATCAATGACACAAGAAATCGCCTAAGGAAACGGGAAGTGTATTCTGAGCTGGAGCTAAAAGACAATTATCTATATGACCTGAAGAACATCTGCAAATTCATTTCCTTTATATACAATGCCGAGATTCCCAAATCGTTGTCGGATGTATTTCCTGCAGATAGGGAGAAGGCTTCAATAGGATCGTTGGTGGGAGAATATCTGCGAGTAATTGTTGAACAATGGGATGATGAATATGTGTGGGTACAGACTGAAGAGGATATGGGAGAGGAAACGGTAAAGGTCTGCTATGCACACAATCGCATCTTCCAGGACACGGATTGGTCTTATCTCAAGGGTTTCTTCTATGCAGGAGCACAGTTGAATCTGATTCGTCCTCGTGTAGAGGAGAATGTCATCTACCCTGAACTTATTATTTTTGAACCTGATTATCTCATAAACATTTCGACGGTAGCACGTTGCTTTACCAATTATGCAGATTCTCCTTTTGTAGATCTGATAAAGAAGATAGAGCCTGTAAAATCAAGTCAGGCTATTGAACTTGGTAATTTCGCCGGTCAATTGCTCGATGAGGAAATACACCAACTGCCCAATACCCATTCCTATAACCAGAGTGTAAAGGATTTTTTCAAGGGACATGCAATTAACCTCTTGTCGGCAGGAATTGATAAGAATTTCCATACGGAAGCACAAAATCAGAAACGCAACATCACCCAAGCCCTGAGAGTGGATCTGCCACCCATGGTATCCCGGTTCAATCCTCGGGAAGGGATGGTCGAACCTTCGTTCGTGTCGGAGATGCTGGGACTTCAAGGTCGTATGGATTACCTTCAGCTTGACTATAAGATATTGTTTGAGCAAAAGTCGGGCAAGGGAGCATTCCCCTATGACGATTTCATCAAGCCCAGAAGTACGGAGGAGCATTTGATCCAGTTGACGTTGTATATGCTTCTAATCCGTTACAATTATCGTGAGAGGTACGAAAAGAACAAGCAGGAATTGCACGCTTTCCTTCTATATTCAAAATATAAGGAATCCTTGCTGAATGTGGGATTCTATCCTCAGGAAATCTGCAAGGCCATTCAAGTAAGAAATGGGCTGGCATACGTAGAGAGCCTTTATACGAAGGAGAACGGCTTCCGTATCCTGGAGTCATTGACACCAGACATTCTAAATATGAAGAAAGCCGATAATCCTCTATGGGTAAGGTCCCAGCGTCCCCAGATTGAAGAAGTATTGGCTCCGATGAAAAAGGCCTCAGACCTGGAGAAGGATTATTTCTTCCGATTCATGACCTTCATAGCCAATGAACAGACATTATCGAAGATTGGCAGCAAGACCAAAGAGAATTCAGGCTTTGCTTCCATCTGGTACGATTCGCTTGAGGAAAAGAAGCTCGCCGGCAATATCTATGATAACCTGACACTTGTCTCCCCTAATGATATTACCCAGGGAAGCATCGATAAGGTCATTTTATCTTATTCTGAAACAAAAGAGAATGATATGTCGAATTTCAGAATAGGAGATATTGTCATCCTTTACCCGTATGAAAAGGGGAAGGAACCTGATGCAAGGAAGACCATGGTCCTGAAATGCTCGATTGAAGAACGGACTACCGATAAAATAGTTTTGAAACTGAGAGCTCCGCAATCAGATAGCCGTGTATTTCTCCATGAAAAGGGAAAACTCTGGGCAATAGAGCCTGATTTCATGGAATCCTCGTATAGCTCTCTGTATAAGGGAATGTATGCTTTCCTTTCTGCTCCAAAGACTCGGCGTGATCTCTTGTTGATGCAGAGAGAACCGGAAACCGATGCATCCGTGACATTGAAACTGGATCATGGAAAATTCAATGATCTGGCCCTAAAGGTAAAAGCCGCCAAGGATTTCTTCCTGATCATAGGTCCTCCCGGCACCGGCAAGACATCCTTTGGCTTGATGACCACCCTCCTGGAAGAACTTGCTGAAGAGGGAACATCCGTGCTGCTCCTGTCGTACACCAATCGAGCCGTAGATGAGATATGCAGCAAATTGAAAAAGGAAGGACTGGATTTCATCAGAATAGGAGTTGAGCAATCGTGTGGCCTTGAATATCGAGATGATCTATTAAGTATCAGAGCCCAAAATTGCCAGAACCTTGACCAACTCAGAGATGTCATCCAGAAAGGCAGGATATTTGTAGGAACGACGACATCACTTAATGCCAGCATTTCATTGTTCCGTCTGAAGCAATTCTCCCTGGCAATAATCGATGAGGCATCCCAAATACTCGAGCCCCATCTGATAGGATTGTTGAGCGCACATAATAATGGTGTGCCCGCTATTCGAAAATTCGTGATGATAGGCGACCACAAGCAGTTGCCAGCTGTCGTTCAGCAGGAGCCCAAGGTTTCCAGGGTACATAATGTCAAGCTGAACGAGATAGGGCTTATGGATTGCAGACTGTCCCTGTTCGAAAGATTACTCAACAAATATGGCAGGGACGATAGTATTACCAGAATGCTGACCCAGCAGGGTCGTATGCACCACGAAATCGCCTTGTTCCCTAATTATACATTCTACGAGAATAGGCTTGAAGAGGTTCCAGGCCTTGACCGGCAACTTGCGAAGCTGCCTTTGGAAGGATCAGGAAGAAATGGTATAGATGACCTGTTGCGCACGAGACGTGTACTTTTCCTCGATGCAGAACGTCCTCAGCCGATGGTTTCGGAGAAGGTCAATCTGATTGAGGCAGAAATGATAGCAGCCACTGTCCTAAGGATTCTTGAAATGGAGAAGGAAGATTTCAATCCTGATAAGACAGTAGGTGTGATTGTGCCTTACCGCAATCAGATAGCTGCTGTGAGGAGTGCGATAGACAATAAGGGAACTGCAGCATTGCACAATATCACGATTGATACTGTGGAGCGTTACCAGGGAAGCCAGCGCAAATATATCATTTATGGTTTTACGGTACAGAAATACTATCAGTTGAATTTTCTTACTGGTAACTCTTTCGAAGATGACAAGGGTAATATCATAGACCGCAAGCTGAATGTCGCTATGACACGCGCCGAGGAACACTTGATTCTGGTAGGTAATTCAGAACTGTTGGCCAACAACTTTACCTTCTTCAAACTCATTGAATTCATCCGCAGCAAGCAAGGATTCTTCAAAATCGGTAAGGATGAATATGTTACGGGAAATTTCAAGATTCCCCAATATCATCCGGAAGAATTGTCAATCAGCGATGCGGTATTTACGGTGTCGCCTCTTTTCAAGAAGGCATTTGACAAGCATATCGTAACCCCACTGAAGGAAATGTCAGACGAAAATTGGCCTAAACTTGTGATGGGACACGATATGGCGACAAATCTGAATCTGATTGGATATGGCCGCATCAACTTCTCAGATCAATTGCAGATTTTTGGAGGTCTTTCGCCTCAGGAACAGGTACTGTTGTATTGTTACTATATTATGCGTCAGCATTATTGCAGCAGTTGTAACCTGCTTTCAAGTTACAGGGAGTGGCTGAATGTGCAAATCAAAGGAGTTCACGGCAGAGTTCACTTGATAGATATCGGTTGTGGGCCTGCCACGAGCGGTGCGGCTTTTGCTGAGCAATTCCTTGATATGGCACCCAATATGGTCTATACGGGAATTGATGTATCGGCATCGATGAAGAATATGGGCAAGTGTCTTGTCGACGAGATGTTTGATGGCAGATTGAACTATCAATGGAAGGAATCCCTCGGGGAACTGAAAAAGGATTTCTGGGAGGGCTGCTCAGAGACCTCTTCACTTGTGATATTCAATTTGTCGTATTTCTTCTCAAATGTAAAAGCCGAATTTGCAGAAGGACTGGCAAGACAAATCGTCGAAATCATCAAGACGTATAGCCTGAATAGATATGTTTTCCTTATCCAGCATTCCGAAAGTGACCATAACTTGAACTCCTATAAGGTGTTCAGGAGGGTCTTGTCGACTGAAACTCTTGCAATTAAAGAAGAAAAGGCATCCTTCTCCTATCAATTGGGATACAAGGAACAGCATTTGCCCTTCTTCTATGATATCCTGACGAATAAATAAAAGCGACTTATGGGATTTTCTTGGCAAAAAGTGCCTTTGCAATTGGAGGATTCCGGAGAATGGGTGGAGGCCCAGGCTCCTGAAATCATATCTGCAAGTCGCAGTACCGACATTCCAGCTTTTTATGCCGATTGGTTTTTCGATAGGCTTAAAAAGGGTTATTCGGCTTGGATAAATCCGTTCAATGGCAAGAAAAGCTATGTGTCATATCAGAATACGAGATTCATCGTCTTCTGGTCCAAGAATCCATATCCCTTGCTTAGTCATCTCGACCAATTGAAGGAGATGGGCATAGGATGTTATATACAGTATTCCCTTAATGATTACGAAAACGAGAGACTGGAAAAAAATGTGCCCAACCTGGATTTCAGAATCAATACATTCAAACTACTAAGTGAGAAACTGGGTTCAGAGAGTGTGATCTGGCGCTTCGATCCGCTTTTGCTAACAGACGATATTGATATAAATAGCCTGCTGCATAAAATTGAACGTATCGGGAGCCAATTATATGGCTATACAGAGAAACTCGTTTTCAGTTTTGCTGATATTGCAATTTACAGCAAGGTAAAGCAGAATCTGATTAAAAACGGCATTGAAGCCCGAGAGTGGACGGAATCACAAATGAGAGAATTCGCTCAACAACTAAGTGAATTGAATAATAGCAAAGGCTGGAATTATGAACTTGCGACATGTGGTGAGAAGATAGACCTTAGTGAATTCAATATAAATGCTAACCATTGCATAGACTATAGTCTTATAGCAAGAATAGCCCACAACGACAAACTCCTGTTGAATTACATCGGTGCATCCATAAAGACCAGGGAAGCAGATCTGTTCGGAAATTATGAACCTTTACCTGCAGACGCCATAGAACTGCCAAATGGAAGATATATTATCAGGGATAAAGGCCAACGAGATTATTGCGGTTGTATGAAAAGCAAGGATGTTGGACAATATAATACCTGCATTCACCAATGCGAGTATTGCTATGCAAATACAAGCAAGCAAATGGCTATGTTGAATTACAATGAATATTTGAAGAATCCCTATAAAGATACAATAATCGGACTTTAGTGCAAAAAATATGTAAACTTTGAGAAAAAATTTGGCGGGAAATAAAAAAACGATTATCTTTGCACCCAATGAATGGTTCAGAAAGGTTCGAATAGTTCGAAGGGTTCGAATAGTTCATGGAAGAACAGAAGGAACAGATAACACAACCTGAGAAAAAGAAGTCGGGGATAGGGCGCGTGATACGCGTCGCTATCGTTGTGCTGTTGCTGCTCCTTATCGGTTTGCCGCTTTCGCTCTACATCCCGCCGGTGCAGGATGTGGTATGCCGTGCTGTGGTGTCGTATCTGAACAAGTCGAGCGAAGACCTGGAGTATAAGGTGGGGAAGGTGCGCATTGGTTTCCCGCTTAAATTGAAGGTAAAGGATGTGGACGTGCTGAAACGCAAGGACGGCACGACACTGGTCCATGTGGGCGAACTTTCGACAGGCCTCGATGATATTCCCATCAGCCAACCCTTCTTTGTGCTGGGCAAAGTGCACGTTGAAGATGTTGTGATAGGTATGGATTCACTCACCGAATCGTTTGGCATGTCAGGAACGTTGAAGAGCCTTGATGCCGAACGGTTGGAACTTGACCTTGCCAACAATCAAATCAGACTGAAGGAAGGGGCATTGGACAGCCCCGATGTGCGACTCTATCTGGGACCATCGCCACCCGACAGCATCGATGAGGAAAGCAGCGGATGGCACGTCACGGTTGGTAAAGTTGCGGTAAAGAACGGTCGTGTAGGCCTGGATATGAGTGACGAGAGCCTGGCGAAAGCATTGGCGAGCGTCAGCACATCGCCTTATCTAGACTACAATCATCTGCTGGTTTCAGGCATCGACCTCGAAGCCGAAAACATTGCCTATTCGCCCGACGTCATTCATGCCGATGTCAAGTACCTCAAGGCACGCGAGGAGAACAGTGGCCTGGAGGTGACCCGACTGGCTGCCAATTTCAATATGGAGGATGACCTTATCACCCTGCATGAAGTCGATCTGGGACTTGGGAATGACGATTATCTGCAAGGCGATGCCGAACTGCATCTGGGTATGCTTGACTCCATCCGTACCGGATATGTCGATGCCAACCTTGTGGCTCAAATAGATTCGGCCAACCTCTGTCGGTTGGCAGCGCCTTATCTGCCCGGACTGCAGAAGCATTGGGTGAATGAGCGCGCTACGCTTGTACTGAAGGGACGTGTTACGCCCGATTCGCTCGACCTGCATCAACTGACCCTACAGATGCCTCGACATATCGATGTGACAGCCGATGCCGTAGGAACTTCCATCTTTGACAACCAGCAACGTCAGGCTGCAGCCACCATCAAGGGGTCACTTCGCGATGCCGACTTCCTCCTTTCTGCCTTCGTCGATGAACCCAAGAACCGCTCGTATCGACTTCCTGCTGACCTTGGTCTAGACCTCGAAGGTTCGCAGCGCGGACGCCGATTTACGGCGCGTGCCGATGTGCAGCATCGCGGACACGACATCGTCAGGGCTGACGGCAATTACGATCTGGTCACAGAGGCCTATCACCTTGATGCGAAGACGTGGGGACTCAACGTCAGCGAGTTTGTGCCCGGAGTCATAGCCGACCGAATGACAGCCACTGCCTTGGCTGATGGTCGCCACCTCGATTTCCCCGGCAAGCGCACACGCCTCGATGCCAAGGTGCAGATTGATACACTCCACTTTGTGGACAATACTGGACGTCGCGACAGTATCACCGGACTATCGGCCGAGGCATCGATGCTGAACGGCAACTATGTCGCCGACATCCATTCGACTCATCGCCGGTTGGCGCTCGATACACATCTGGAAGGCATCTTCCTCAAGGACACCATTTCGACCAAGGGATATATCAATCTGCCCGACATCGACCTTGCCAACCTGCCTTTCGGCCTGGCACGTCCTGACCTTGGAAAGATAAAGCTGAACAGCACCGTCGAAGGTTATTACGACTGGGGCGAGAATGCGCATCTGGAACTGAGAATCGATTCGGTGAACTATGTGGATGCCAGCCGATCGGATCACTTCAAGGACATTATCATCGGCCTTAATTCCAGCCCCGGTATGATGGATGTCAGCCTGACGGGAGGAGATGCCAACGTGATGATGTGTACCGACCGAAGCATCAAGGACCTGCCTGCCATCGTCGATACAATGATGGTGGAGGTGAATCGCCAATTGGATGGATATTTGTTCGACTTCAATGCACTTGTCTCGAAGGTGCCCCAGTTGTCGGTCGACCTGCATATGGCGCAGAACAACCCGTTCTACGATGCCATCGTCTATCACACAGGCTATGAGTTCAGCAGCATCGACGTTATGGCACTCAATGCCTATCGATTCTCGCTCGATGGTACGATCGTGAACCTCGTGGAGCAGACAGGCACAGTCGATTTTGACACCATCGCCATTTCTGTTCAGCCATGCAGACAAGACGTCCAACGGGATGCCTACGAGTACGCCGTGCATGCCATGCACATCGACCCCAGAGCTTCGAAGACCTATGATATCCACCTGGACGGCAAGTTCATGCCCGACAGCCTAACAGCCGGCATCACCTATATCAATGGTAACTACCTGACCCTTTACGATGCCGAGGCCTCGTTGGCCATTGCCGACGACAGCGTGACACTGCATCTGGAGAAGGATCCCATCATCTACGAACAACTGTTCGCGGTGAACAAGGACAATTACCTAAGTGTGATGCACTACAAGGATCTGGAGGTGCGCAAGCCCAACACCAAAGCACGCATCGTCCTCGATGGACCACGTGGACTGAATGTGCGTCTCTATACCCGCCAGGATACGCGCAAGGCCGATGGCAACCAATTGTTGCTCCTCGTGCGTAACCTCGACCTTGCCTACACGACAAAACTGATGCAATGGGAGGGCGGCGATGCCGGCGGCAACTTCTCGCTCACGGCTATGGTCAATCTCTATCCCGACAGTCTGGGCGCCCGTTTGCGTTCGGGTATCAAGACGTTCCACTTGGGCGATTACCGGGCCGACACGCTGTCGTTCGACGGCAATTTCGCGATGGCAAAGAATCGTCGCGATGCAGACGGCATACTTATGGTTGACAGCATCGTGAAACTGAAGGTCGATGCCCGATT
>JAEEGG010025642.1_pt1 | contig 11328 bp, 8 predicted proteins | sample 9134161 | NCBI WGS metagenome assembly JAEEGG01 (sample SAMN16246543, study PRJNA631951) | gut metagenome | biome: gut microbiome; feature: rumen; material: CR-attached | host: Bos | place: Iran: Karaj | collected 2018-10
GGGTCGATGGTGATATAGTATTTGTGACCGTACTCCAGCATATGGTTGTGGGGATATATGGTGGCCGTGTTGCCGTGGATGATGACCGGGTAGAAGCGGAAGCCGTCGGTGAAGCCGCCGATTATGGTGAGCTGCATGTCGCGAGGAGTTGGCTCAGCCGTGCCGGACGGGGTGCCGGGGATGGTATTGCGGTTGGTGGGCACGAAGTCGCGACTGTAGTCATAGGGAACTTTCGTGTAGTCGCATTCGGGCCCGTAGGTCCGGCTGCGGGTGAGGCCGGCGGGCAGACTCATATCTAAGCTGTCAACACATTCGCCGCTGCGGGCGTCCCAGATTCGGATGAAGCCCTCGGTCCCGAGCTGAGGCTCCTGCGCAAAGGTGAGGACAAGATGCGTATCGGGATTGATGCCGGTGGCCTTCTTCGCAGGGAAATATGTCACCTGCCCGGCCTCCTGTCCGGCACACGCAGACAGCAGCAGCGCCGCCATCGCGAAAAGGATATATGCTTTTGCTTTCATAGTGTAAAGATAGCAAAAAGAAGTGCACAACATTATACGCTGCGGATAGGCGGTAAAGGGTTTTCCTCACAAGGCAAGGCGAGCCGTCAGGTGAAGCTCGCCGCTGCCTTGCGGGAGAAAACCTCAAGCCTTTCATCATTACCTGTCCCAAAATGGAAAAACCGGCCCGTTTCTTCATTTTAAGGCAGCAAAACAAGGGTTTTCACGCGAAAACCTGTCTTAAAATGGAAAAATCCCGCGTTTTATTCATTTTAAGACACAAGAAACTGCGGGCGACTGTTTTTGTCATGGTCAGAGGCTGGAGGGATATCCTCGCGAGGCGGTGAGCTCTGCCGGGGACTCGCTTCGTCTCACGGGAGAAAACTCTGCTCGTCTCGGAAAGGGTCGGTCCTCTGGATTGGTTGAGACCTACCCCGCGAATCGGCTTTCCATGTACTTTCCGTGGGGTAGGTCTGGCACTTCTCACAGGACCTACCTCAAAGTATGCGGTGATCGATTCTTGCTGTCGCAGGAGCGCCTTAGCGGATGGCGGCGAAGGCCTGGTCGAGGTCGGCGATGATGTCGGCGGGGTCCTCGAGGCCTACCGAGAAGCGGATGAGGTCGGGCTGGACGCCGGCGGCAATCAGCTGCTCGTCGGTGAGCTGGCGGTGGGTATGGCTGGCCGGGTGCAGCACGCACGAGCAGGAGTCGGCCACGTGGGTCTCCATATTGATGAGCTGCAGGCTGTCCATAAATTTGATGGAGCGCTCGCGGCCGCCTTTGATGCCGAAGCACATCACGCCGGTGGTGTAGCCGTTGCGGCTCTGTTTCATTGCCAGTTCGTGATATTTGTCGCCTGGCAGGCCGGGGAACTTGATCCAGGCCACCTCTTCGCGGCTCTGCAGGTATTCAGCCACCTTGAGGGCGTTCTTGCAGTGGCGCTCCATTCGGGCCGACAGCGACTCGAGGCCGAGGTTGAGGATGTATGAGTTGAAAGGCGACGGGATGCTTCCGAAGTCGCGCATCAGCTGGGTCGTGGCCTTGGTGATGTACGCCCCTTTGCCGAAGGCTGTGGCGTAGGTCAGGCCGTGATACGACGGGTCGGGCTGCGTCAGACCGGGGAACTTGTCGGTGTGGGCCATCCAGTCGAAATTGCCGCTGTCGACGATTGCGCCGCCCACTGACGACGAGTGACCGTCCATATATTTGGTGGTGGCGTGGGTCACGATGTCGGCGCCAAAATCGAAGGGCCGGCAGTTGATGGGCGTCGGGAAGGTGTTGTCTATGATGAGCGGAACGCCGTGGCTGTGGGCTATGCGGGCGAACTTGCTGATGTCAAGCACATTTACGGACGGGTTGGTGATGGTCTCGCCGAAGAGCAGCTTGGTGTTGGGGCGGAAGGCCGCAGCAATCTCCTCCTCGGAGGCGTCGGCATCCACGAAAGTGACTTCGATGCCCATTTTCTTCATCGTGACGGCGAAAAGGTTGAAGGTGCCGCCGTAGATGGTGGAGGCGCTGACGAAATGGTCGCCGGCCTCGCAGATGTTGAAGATGGCGTAGAACGAGGCTGCCTGGCCGGATGAGGTGAGCATAGCCGCCACGCCGCCTTCGAGGGCCGCGATCTTGGCCGCCACGAAGTCGTTGGTGGGATTCTGGAGTCTCGTATAGAAATAGCCGCTGGTCTTGAGGTCGAAGAGGTCGGCCATCTGGGCTGTAGTATCGTATTTGAACGTTGTCGTCTGGTAGATGGGCATCTGGCGGGCTTCGCCTGTTGCGGGCTCCCAACCGGCCTTCAGACACAGTGTGTCGGGACTGAACTTTTTGTTTTGCATATTCTCTATTGTTTCCGTTCCGCGGTATGTTTCTCAGAGCCTGCAGACGCATACTGCGGAGCGCTTTTTCGCGTTTTCTGCCTGTTTCCGTTCCACGGTATGTCTCTCAAGGCCTGCTGACGCATACTGTGGAACACTATTGTGGGGCATTCTGTCTGTTTTCGAGCCGCAATATGGGAATAATGTCAGGGACTCGTATACAATGGCACGCACAAAGGTAAAAAAACGTGTCAATATTGCATCATATCAGGATTTTCTTCTATCTTTGCGGCTGGTAAAATCGCTATGAATATTTCAGTCTTCATAAAGCCCGTGCGAATGCATCAGTAATGATGCTTTCGCTTCCCTCATACCATTACCTTGCGGGGTCGGAATTGCCCCCGGAATCATCCCAGACCAATTCCACAATCTTTTACCAACCTGAAATATTCAAATGTTAGAACACAATTATATCCATAAAGGCAAATTCGAACTCGAAGCGGGAGGAGTGCTTGAGGACATCAACATCCGCTACCACACCAGCTGCGAGAGCCCTGCCGGCAAGAAGGTTATATGGATATGCCACGCCCTGACCGCCAATTCCGACCCGTCGGAGTGGTGGGACACCCTTTGCGGCGCGGGTCTGCTGTTCGACACTGACAGATATTTCGTCATCTGCGCCAACATCCTCGGCTCCTGCTACGGCACCACCGGCCCTTCAAACTACGCCAAGGCCCCTATGCGCCGGTTCCCGCTGGTGACCATCCGCGACCTTGTGGCGGCCCACGAAGTGCTCCGCAGGCATCTCGGCATCGAAAAGATCGACTTCCTGGTGGGAGGCAGCAACGGCGGATTCCAGTCGATAGAATGGGCGGTGAGCAACCCCGGCCTCATCGACAACCTCTGCCTGCTGGCCACCAGCGCAATAGTCAGTCCCTGGTGCACAGCCACCCTCGAGGCCCAGCGTATGGCCATTCGGGCCGATGCGAGCTTCGACGCCCAGAAGGACCTCACAGGCGGCGCCGCCGGCCTGTCCGCAGCCCGCAGTATGGCGCTCACCACCTACCGCAACTACGAAGGCTATACCGCGACACAGTTCGAGACCGACCCTGACTTCCTGCTGGCCCACCGTGCGGTGACCTACCAGCAATACCAGGGACAGAAGCTCGTGAACCGTTTCGACGCGTATTCATATTACTCGCTGACCCTCGGAGTCGACACCCACAACATCGGGCGCGGCCGCGGCGGCATCGAAGCCGCCCTGAAGAGAGTCAGCGCGAAAACCCTGTGCATCGGCATCGACAGCGACATCCTCTTCCCCGTGGAAGAGAGCGCCCGCATAGCCGACGGAGTGCGCAACGGAATGCTCGAGGTCATTTCCTCCGCCTTCGGCCACGACGGCTTCCTGCTGGAATACTCTCAGATCAGCGAAGCCATAAAGAAACATTACGAACTATTTAATTGAGACATATATGCAGGTTTTGAAATTCGGCGGAACTTCGGTCGCCAATGCTGAAAACATTAAGAAAGTCGTCGACATCGTGCTGAGCGAGCTCGAGAACGACAAGACTATTCTGGTTTCATCGGCCATCCACGGCGCCACCGACTCCCTCATCGAAATCGGAAACAAAGCCGCAGCGGCTGACGTCAGCTACAAGCAAAAGCTCGAAGAACTGGAGAAAACCCACTACAAGATAGTCGAAGACCTCAATATGGAAGGCTTCAGCAGCGCCCTGAACGCAGAGCTCGGCGAGCTGTTCGACGAACTGCGCGGCATCTGCGACAGCGTGTTCCACATCCGCGAGATCAGCCATTGCACCCTCGACTGGATTATGAGCTTCGGAGAGCTCCTCTCCACCAAGATCCTGGCCGCCAAATTCACCTCCGTCGGCATCAACTGCAAGTGGCTGGACGCCCGCAGCGTGGTCAAGACCGACTACGAAGGCGGCAAGAACGTCGTGGACAAGGAGATGACTGAAGCTTTGATATCCGACGCCTTCAAGGGCTGCCGCTCGAAGCTGGTGATCGTCCCCGGCTTCGTGGCCAGCGACAAGGAAGGCCGTGTCACCACCCTGAGCCGCGGCGGCGGAGACTACACCGCTGCAATCGTGGCAGCCGCCATCTCCGCCCGCAAGCTGGAGATATGGACCGACGTCAACGGAATGATGACCGCCGACCCGCGCATCGTGCCCGGAGCGATGACCATCGAGAACATCTCCTACCGTGAGGCTCTCGAACTGTCGCACTTCGGAGCGAAGGTCATCTTCCCTCCGACCATCCAGCCTGTAGTAAGCAAGGGTATTCCCATCATAGTGAAGAACACCTTCGACCCGCACGGCAAGGCAACCCGCATCGAGCGCAACCCGCCCGAGGGGTCTAACTTCATAAAAGGCATCTCGAACAGCGACAACCTGGCCCTGCTGTCGATGGAAGGCAGCGGTATGGTCGGCGTGCCCGGCTATTCCAGCAAGCTCTTCGAAGTGCTCAGCGCCAACTCCATCAACATCATCCTCATCACCCAGGCCTCATCGGTCCACACGATGCTCGTGGTGATCTCTGAGAAAGACGCCGAAGTGGCCAAGAAGGCAGTCGACGAGCGCTTCGCCTACGAGATCAGCCTCGGCAAGCTGGAGCCCCTGAAGGTCGAGACCGGCTATTCGATCATCAGCCTGGTGGGCGACGATATGAAGAACCACGCCGGAGCCAGCGGCAAGATGTTCGAGGCTCTCGGCCGCGAGGGCATAAACATCCGCGCCATCGCCCAGGGCTCTTCGGAGAGGAACGTTTCGGCAATCGTGGCCACCGACGATGTGGAGAAGAGCCTCATCGCCATCCACGACGAATTCTTCTACGAGAGCCAGAAGCCTCTCAACCTGTTCATCATCGGCTACGGCAATGTGGGCCGCCAGCTCATCGACGTGATAACCCAGAACGGCAAGGCCATCAACATCGCCGGCATCTGCAACACCCGCAACCGCTATATGTGCAAGAAGGGAGTGGATGTGTCGAAGATCGCCGAGGTCCTCGGCGCAGCGTCAGACCGCCGCACCAACATCAACGACTTCATCAACGACGCCATCGAGATGCGCCTCCCCAACTCAGTGCTGGTGGACTGCACCTCCGACAAGGCGCTCGCCAACTTCTACCCCGGCATCCTGTCGAGCGGCATCGGCGTTGTCACCTGCAACAAGATCGCGAACTCCCAGGATATGGCCCTCTACCACCGCATCCGCGCTGCGGCACGCGGCGGCAAGGTTCCGTTCTACTACGATACCAACGTGGGTGCAGCCCTGCCCATCCTCAAGACCATAAGCCTGCTGCAGTCATCCGGCGACAAGGTGGAGAAGATCGAAGCCATAGTGTCCGGCACCCTGAACTACATCTTCAGCGAGTACTGCAAGGAAGGCTGCAAGGACAGCTTCGAGGCCATCGTACGCCGCTCCAAGGAGCTGGGCTACGCCGAGCCTGACCCCCGCACCGACCTGCAGGGCACGGACGTGCTGCGCAAGGCCATCATTATGGCCCGCGAAGCCGGAGCCGAGATCGAGGAGAGCGACATAAAGATCGAAGGCTTCCTGCCCGAAGAATGCCTGTCGGGCGATGTGGAAAGCTTCTTCGAGGCTCTCAAGAGAAATGAAGACTATTTCAGCGGCCTGCGCCGCAAAGCGTTCGACGCGGGCGCCAAGCTGAGATATGTAGCCAAGATAGAAGGCAACGACGTGGTCATCGGCCTTATGCAGATCGACGCCGCCCACCCCTTCTACAACTGCGAAGGCACGGACGCCGCCGTATCCCTCAGCACCAAGCTCTACCCGACCCCCATCTTCATCAAGGGTGCCGGTGCCGGAGCCCGCATCACCGCCGAGGGCGTCTATGGCAACATCTGCGAATGCCGTTAACTGAACGATAACACAAGAAACACAACATCATATTATGAAAAAAGTCAAAGTAGCCGTCGTTGGAGCGACAGGTCTTGTAGGGACAAAAATGAGGGAAGTGCTCGAGGAGCTGAACTTCCCGGTAAGCGAACTCGTACCGTGTGCATCAGAGAAATCAGTAGGCAAGAAAGTAACCTTCCAGGGCAAGGAATACACCGTGGTAAGCCTGGAGGACGGAGTCGCTGCCAAACCCGACATCGCGCTGTTCTCCGCAGGTGCTTCAGTTTCCAAGGAATGGGCTCCGAAATTCGCCGCAGCGGGCTGCCGCGTAGTCGACAACTCGTCCTGCTGGAGGATGGACCCTTCAGTGCCGCTGGTAGTGCCCGAGATCAACGCCTCGGCCATCGGTCCGAAGGATATGATTATCGCCAACCCCAACTGCTCTACCATCCAGATGGTGCTGGCCCTCGCCCCCCTGCACGAGCGCTATAAGATCAAGAGGATAGTGGTTTCCACCTACCAGTCCGTCACCGGCAGCGGTATGAAAGGCATCCACCAGATGCTCCGCGAGCGCGGCGAGCAGGCCCTGGACCTCCCCAACGCATATCCCCACCAGATCGACCGCAACATCCTTCCCCACATCGACGTATTCCTCGACAACGGATACACCAAGGAAGAGATGAAGATGGTCAACGAGACCTGCAAGATATTCGGTGACGACAGCATCAAGGTGACTGCCACCACAGTCCGCGTGCCCGTCACCGGCGGTCACAGCGAGTCCATCAACGTGCAGTTCGAGAAGGACTACGACCTGGCCGACGTCAAGGCCATCTACGCTGAGGGCAAGGCTCCGAGCTGCGTGCTGTGCGACGACCCCGCCAACAACGTATACCCGATGCCTATCGACGCTTTCGGCACCAACGACGTGCTGGTGGGAAGGCTCCGCAGGGATTTCTCAGCCGAGAACTGCCTCAATATGTGGATCGCTGCCGACAACCTGCGCATCGGCGCCGCTACTAACGCTGTAAGAATTGCTTTCGCCCTTCTATGATTATAATGAAATTCGGCGGCACATCCGTAGCTGATGCGACCGCAATGCTCAGGACAATATCGATAGTCGAATCCAAGCTCGCACAGAAGCCTGTGATGGTGGTTTCTGCCTGCGCAAAGGTCACTGACGCCCTCTACAACGTCATCAGCCTGGCCGAGGCCTGCAAGCAGGAGGAGGCGGCAGATGCGATAGCCGCCCTCAAGACCCGCCACTTCGGCATCGTGGACGACATCAACGCCACCCTGCCGGCAGTGAACGAGCGCAAGGACCGCGACGTGCGCGGCAAGATCAACCGCATATTCTCCACCCTGGAAGAGCACCTCGGCGAGGGAAATATGAGCGAATGCGACAAGGCGATGATCATATCTTCAGGAGAATACCTGTCTTCGACCATCATAGCCTATGCGATGAATATGCGCGGCACCAGGACCAACTGGGTCGACGCGCGACGGATGATCATCACCGACGACGACTACCTCAAGGCCAACCCGCTGATGGAGCTGCTTGAGGAGAGCGCCCCGAGGGTCGTCAAAGAAGCTTACGCCAAGTATTCGACCATCATCACCCAGGGTTTCATCGGCGCCACCGAAGACGGCAAACCCACCCTTCTGGGCCGCGGAGGAAGCGATTACACCGCATCCCTGATAGGTATGGCCATCGACGCCGACCGCATCGAGATCTGGACTGACGTGGATGGAGTGAGGACTGCCGACCCCCGCATCGTCAGCAACACCAAGGGCCTTCACAAGCTCTCTTACGAGGAGGCCACCGAAATGGCCCGCTTCGGCGCCAAGGTGCTCCACCCGCTGACCCTCGAGCCGGCGCAGAAGAAGAACATCCCGGTGTACGTCCTCAACTCGATGAACCCCGGCAACGAGGGAACCGCCGTGCTGAGCCGCGCCTGCGTGTTCGACGGCATCAAGACCCTTTCGTACAAGGAAAACATCCGCGTCATAAACATCTACTCTATGAAGATGATCAACACGGTCGGATTTATGGAGAAGGTGTTCAAGACTTTCGCAAGACATAACGTCTCGGTAGACCTGCTGAGCTCTTCGGAGGCCAGCATCACCGTCACCGTGGATGCCAACCAGAATGTAGAGGGAGCTGTCAGAGGTCTTTCGAACTTCGCCGACGTGACGGTCGACCGCGACAAGGCCCAGATCTCCATCATCGGCAAGAACATCATCGGAGTGCGCGGCCTGCTGGCCACCGTCTTCAATGCCGTGGTCGACAGCAAGATCTATATGATTTCACAGGACACCACATACCTCAACCTCAGCATCGTCGTGGACAGGCCGGAGATGGCGGACGTGCTGAAGAAACTTCACCAGAACATTTTCGAAAATGGATATTTTAGTTAGCGGATACGGAAAGATGGGCCACATCATCGAGAAGATGGTGCTGGAAAGAGGCCTGCCCTATGCCGGCTGGAGCGAAGCTGTGACCGAGACTCCTGCCGACGTAGCCAAGAGATGCGTCTGCATCGATTTCACGACCCCCGACGCCATCAGGGCCAACTACCGTTTCATCGCCGAGAATTTCGGCGCGGCTGTGATCGGCACCACCGGATGGAACGACATCGAGTCGGAAGTGAAGCAGTATTTCGCAGTGCAGGGCACCACGCTCATTTACTCTTCGAACTTCTCCATCGGAGTGAACATCCTTTTCGCCGCGGCTGACAACCTGGCGAAGATGGCTGCCCGCTTCGGCGGCTACAAGACTTCCATCGAGGAGATCCACCATATCCACAAGCTCGACGCTCCGAGCGGCACCGCCAAGAGACTCGCGACCATTGTCGACGCTGCGATGGGCGGCACGACCCCCATCGAGTCGAAACGCATCGGCGAAGTGCCCGGCATCCACACCCTCACGCTGGAGGGCCCCTGCGACAAGATCACCCTCAGCCACGAGGCTTTCTCCCGCGAAGGACTGGCCGCCGGCGCCATCGAAGCCGCCCTTATGGCCCAGAAGGTCAAAGGCGTCTATGAATTCAAAGAACTTATGTTCTCAAACAAGATATGAAAAGACTTGACATAAAAGGCTGCGGAACGGCTCTGGTCACTCCGTTTAAGAACGGTGCCGTGGATTACGATGCTTTGGCAGCGCTGGTGGACCGCCAGGTCGCCGCAGGCATCCATTTCCTCGTTCCGCTCGGCACCACGGCCGAGACGCCGTGCCTCAGCGACGAAGAGAAGGTCGAAATCCTCAAGCTGTGCCGCGCACACGCCCCGCAGTTGACGCTGCTCGTCGGCGCAGGCACCAACTCCCTCACCGGGACCCTGCGCAACATCGACCTGCTCGCACCTTACGGAGCCGACGCCTTCCTGATCGTGACTCCCTATTATAACAAGCCCACCCAGAACGGCCTTTATGAGTATTTCAAGGCGGTGGCTGCCCATTCACCCAAGCCGGTCGTGATCTACAACGTGCCCGGACGCACAGGTGTGAACATCAGCGACGCCACCACCCTCAGGATAGCCGCCGACAGCAAGGTTGCCGCCATCAAGGAAGCCAGCAGCAACTATGCCCAGATCTCCCGGATTCTCACCTCGGCCCCCGAGGGTTTCCAGGTGTTCAGCGGCAATGACGACGAGACGCTGTCACTGATGGCCACCGGAGCTTCCGGCGTCATCAGCGTAGTGTCGAACGTCGTTCCCGACAAGATGGCCGCGCTTTGCAACGCCATTATGGCGGGTGACTACACGACAGCCAGAGAGTTGTACCGTACCCTGCTCCCCCTCTGCAAGAACTGCTTCGCAGAGAGCAATCCCATCCCCGTCAAGGAAGCCCTCGCGCAGATGGGACTCATCCACAACGAGCTCAGGCTCCCGCTGACCAAAGCTACGGAGGCTACCGCTGAGCTTATGCATAAAACATTGAAAGACTTGAACCTGTTATGAAAAAGATCCGTGCAGCAATTGTCGGCTACGGCAATATAGGACAATATGCACTCCAGGCCCTGCAGGCAGCAGAAGATTTTGAAATCGCCGGCGTAGTGCGCCGCAATGCCTCAGACGTGCCGGCCTCCCTCGCCGGCATCCCGGTCGTGGCTTCTCTCAAAGAACTCAAAGACGTTGAGGTGGCCATCCTCGCAACCCCGACCCGCAAGGTAGAACAATATGCCCTCGAGGCTCTCGCCCTCGGCATCAACACTGTCGACAGCTTCGACATCCACACCAAGGTGCCTGCACTGCGCGCCACTCTCGGCGAGGCAGCCCGCAAGGCCGGCAAGGTGTCCGTCATCTCGGCAGGCTGGGACCCGGGTTCAGACTCGATGGTTCGCGCCATCCTCCAGGCCGCCGCTCCGAAGGGCATCACCTACACCAACTTCGGCCCCGGTATGAGTATGGGCCATTCAGTGGCCTGCAAAGCCATTGAAGGAGTGAAAGACGCCCTTTCAATGACAATCCCTATGGGCACCGGCGTACACCGCCGTATGGTGTATGTGGAGCTGCTCCCCGGCGCTGACTTCGCAAAGGTGGCAGCCGCCATCAAGGCCGACCCTTATTTCGTGAACGACGAGACCTACGTCAACGAAGTGCCGTCGGTAGACGCTCTCAAGGATATGGGCCACGGAGTGAACCTCGTGCGCAAGGGTGTCAGCGGAAAGACCCACGACCAGCTCTTCGAGTTCAATATGCACATCAACAACCCCGCCCTGACAGGACAGATCCTCGTCGCCGCCGCCCGCGCCGCCACAAGGCAGGCCCCCGGCTGCTACACGATGATCGAACTTGCGCCCGTGGATATGCTTCCGGGCGAGCGTGACGAGTGGGTGGCCAAACTTGTATAAAATGAAGCGAGTAGCCATACAGGGACATTTCGGAAGTTTCCACGACCAGGCGGCCCAGACCTTCTACCTCAACAAGCTGGGTTATGTGCCGCAGATAATCGAGTGCCCCAATTTCGCTTCGCTCTATCCCGCAATGGAGACGGGCAAGGCCGACGCCGCCATCATGGCCATCGAGAACACCATCTCCGGCGGACTGCTTCCCAACTTCGAACTGCTGCGCCTGCACGACCAGCGCATCAAGGGAGAGATATACCTGCCCATACACCAGAACCTGATGGCCCTGCCCGGCCAGAAG
>JAEEGG010025643.1_pt1 | contig 11328 bp, 7 predicted proteins | sample 9134161 | NCBI WGS metagenome assembly JAEEGG01 (sample SAMN16246543, study PRJNA631951) | gut metagenome | biome: gut microbiome; feature: rumen; material: CR-attached | host: Bos | place: Iran: Karaj | collected 2018-10
GTAAGCCGCTCTTCAGGATGTCCCACCGCAGAGATAACACGTGTGTTGAGATGTGCCACTGTTTCAAGTACTTCAATATTGTCGAGCTTCTCAATGCCGACGCCTCCACCACGCACCACAGCGATGACATCAAAGCCTTTGCTGTCAATGTCGGTAAGGTTCTGGCACAGCGGCTCCGCTCTGAAGAAGTCGCAGCGGAACTCCGTGAAGTCGATGGCAGCACGTGCGGCTTGAATGCCTGCTTCAAAATCTGTGAGTGTGATGGAATTGTTTGCCAGCAACAGCGCCACCCTCGGACGTTCGTCAGCAAGCAGTCGTTGCTCAATAATCTGGTCCACATTGCGGAAACCCACTTGCGCCATATATCGACGCAGCTCGGCTTTCTTTTGGTCGGCTTCACTGACAACCAGTTCCTGAAGCTTCTCGGCCCTTGTCACATTGAGCGTGATCTGAATGTTCGCACGATTGTCAATCTTGCGTTCAAGGATGCCAATGACAGTAATCAAGTTTCCGTTGACTAGTGTCTCATATATATTCTTGGGCATCCGCAACGTGATTTCGTCTTGCGAGTTTTCATCACGTAACCCTGCGTAGGCAAACGTCCAGTTCTGGTTATTTTGACGTTGTTGGTAGACGCCCTGCAAGCTAACCAATTTGGCAAACTCATTCTGTCGGCTCAAAGTAGCATTGAAAATGGCTAACAGCTCTGATGGCTTATAGGCCGTCACAATGCTCTTTGTCTCTTTTGTTTCTCCGTCCATTCGTATTTTCTCCCGTCTCGAGGTTGTAAAGCTTGGCGAAAAAAAGGAGAAAGTGTGCTTTCCAGTTATTTGACCACAAAGTCACAAGCATTACCTATGACCTTGATGGTGCCATCAGGAGCCATGACTTTCAAATCATACACAGGCTTATTGTTTTTGTCAACAACTTTTTTCCCTTCATTGTCACGTTGTTGCGAAACAAAAACCAGCGATCCGTCATGAAGCCATCTTGGCTCCGTTTTGGTCAATTCAGAGTCAAGTGAAGTTTGCGTTTTACCATCCATCGTGGAGACACAATAACAACTATAGTTGTAGTCATCCCAAGGCATCATGGCAGTAAACAACACCTTTGTCCTGTCAGGATTTGTAGAGATGACATTGATGTCAACATACTCAGTAGGAAGTTCTGGCTCGAGCCACATCATTTTACGATAATCGAGTTGATCGGTCAAACTGATCTTGGTGCTGTCCATTTTAAAGTAAAGATCTCCAAAAATGGTTGTCTCAAAAGTATTCGCGACATTATATTCTTTATAAGGCCTGAAGTCAATTTTTTCATCGGTCAGATAAAGCTCATCCGTGTCAGGCATATATTGATACAAGGCGCCTTTCTTCAAAGTCTTACTCTGAAAATCGTAAATGTTAAGATTGCAATATTGATGATAGGAATAAGCCATCACGCTATTCATTGCCAACTGGTCCTGTGCCTTATTGAAACACATAGCACCCAGATTGCCATCCATATAATTGTCACAATCACTTAATTTCAAATCCCAGTTAATTACTTTCACCGGTTTTGCTTTGGGATCTTTCAAATCAAGGCTCTTCAGGATTAAATCGCCATGGTGGGAAACTGTATAATAAAGGATGCTATCCAAAGAATAAACCGCATTGACTACGCTGTCGTGCTCACTCTTGTAAATCCTGGTCTCTTGGGGCTGGTCTTTATAAAAAGCCAGTTTTCCTCCCTGAAGATAAACCATGTCATAATCAATAAGAGGTTGACCATTGTTTGAATCGCAACTGGCCATGAATAATAACAACAAGGCCGGGATAAGAATAAAGAATTTTTTCATTTGTGTAAGATTTATTTATAATTATTAATTACGTTAGGATGATTCTCTTGATGAGGCCGCAAAATTAGGAATTTTTTTGATGCTGTTGCTCACGCCATCAATGCTTTTAGTTTGGATGCAAACCGGTTGATATCCTCCTCGGTGGTGTCGTAGGCACACATCCATCGAACCACATTGTCATCCTCATCCCAATCGTAGAAGAAACAGAACTCCTGCAAAGCTTTCCATACCTGACGGGGTAATCGGGCAAACACGCCGTTAGCTTGAACGGGATAAACAATCTCCACTCCGGGTATGTCCTTCACCGCCTGATAAAGCAACTGCGCCATCCTATTGGAATGTTCGGCGTTGCGACGCCAGAGGTCGTTTTCAAAATAGGCGTCGAACTGGGCGGCAATGAAACGCATCTTGGAACAGAGCTGCATGGCTTGCTTGCGGCGGTACTTGAAGTCGGGACATACCGCTGGATTAAGCAGAACCACTGCCTCTCCCATCATCAAGCCATTTTTAGTGCCACCGAAGGACACTGCATCAACCCCGAGGTCAGTGGTCATCTCCTTAAAGGTACAACCTAAGGCAACGGCTGCATTGCCCAGACGAGCACCGTCAATATGGACGTACATATTGTACTCGCGGGCCAAGGTTACCAATGCCTTGATCTCGTCCAGGCTATACAGGGTGCCAAGTTCCGTGGGTTGTGTGATGGAAATCAGCTTGGGCTGACTGTGGTGCTCGAAGCCAAAGCCGTGCAAACGGGTCTTCACCAGCTCGGGCGTCAGCTTGCCATCGGGGGTATCGACGGTGAGCAGCCTACAACCCACGATGCGTTGCGGGGCGCCACACTCATCAACGTTGATATGCGCAGTCTCGGCACAAACCACCGCCTCATGAGAATGCACCATGGCATCGATACAAAGGGTGTTACATCCCGTGCCGTTGAAGGCGAAGAACACCCTTGCCTGCACACCAAACTGCTCACGGAACCTTTCCTCTGTGGCAGCGCAATATTCATCATCACCGTAAGCCAAAGCGTGTTCTTGATTGACACGGACAATGGCATCTAACACTTCCGGACAAATGCCAGAATGATTGTCACTTCCAAATCCTCTTTTCATGATTGTATTTATTTTGTTGCCGCAAAAATAATTATTTACTGCAAAATAACAATCAATTATAGAGATCAATTAGGCCGTAACGGAGCGGCATCCCTAATAATAGGGTTTTTGAAAGTGTAAATAATCATTAATAAGGAGTATCGGACACCGTTCCACATCGTATTTTTGCCATCAAAACCTTCAACGAGTATTAATGTGTTTTTTTATTACCTTTGCCTCTTCAAAACAATGACAGACGACAACATGGCAAAAAAGAAAGACCTGTTCTCCAAAAAGGCCAAGCTGGCAGAGCTGATTGCCGGCGACCGGAGGTTACTGCAGCTATTGCCCAGGTTCGGCATCGCGCTGGGTTTCGGTGATCGCAGTGTCGAAGAGGTGTGCCTCATGAACAACGTCAGCACTGAACTCTTTCTCACCATCTGCGAAATTTACTCCGACGACGCCTATAAACCCGTCCAACACGCCCTGCCTTACACTGACATGAGCAGTCTCCTCCCCTACCTGAAAGCCTCACATCGGTATTACCTTGGCGAGCGTTTCCCACATCTCGAGGAGCATCTGCAACGCATCATTGAGGCTTGCGGACCGAAATACGGCCCCATGCTGCGTCACTTCTACGACGAGTACAAGCGGGAGGTGATGCGTCACATCCAGTACTACGAGGAGGAGGTGGTCTTTCCCTACATCGAGGCACTGCGCAACGGACAACGACCCGACACGTACCAAATCAAAGAGTTCCGTCACAACCACACTAACATTCAAGACGTCCTCGATGACATGATGAACATACTGCTGAAATACCTTCCTGGCGACATTCTCCCCAAGGAACGCATCGAGATCTCGTTGGATATCATGGAGTTGAGCGATGACCTTAACCGTCATTCGCTCATTGAGGACCACATCCTCATCCCCTACGTCGAATCACTCGAAAACGCCCTGCTATGAGAAATCGCGTCATTATCTGTGAAGCCTCCGAGATTGTTGCCAATGGTTTGGCCGAAGTCATCGACAGCATGGCTCAGTTTAACGTGGTGGCTCGTCTCGACAGTCTTGACCGGCTTTCGGAGCGGATTACCGCTACCGACGCCAACCTATTGGTCATCGACCCGACGCTGCTTGGCTTTCAATACAAAGAGTTCTTGACCCCACTCGCCAAAGAACACCCAGGCATTACGTTCATCGCCCTGGCGACTACCTGCCTCGACCACTCCATGCTGGCTCCTTACAATGGGGTCATTGAGCTCTACGACACACGCTCGAAAATCATCAGCAAGATGAACGAGTTTGTGCAGAGCGAAACTACAAAGAAAGTCGATGACGTGGAACTCTCGAAGCGCGAGATCGACGTGTTGGTGGCAGTGGCCAAAGGCATGATGAACAAGGAAATCGCCGACCAGATGAACATCTCCATCCATACGGTTATTTCTCACCGCAAGAATATCACCCGAAAAACTGGCATCAAGTCCGTTTCGGGTTTGACGGTGTATGCCTTACTAAACAATTTGATTAATGAAAGCGAGTTGATTTGATTAATATAACTTCCCTCTCTTAATCAAATAACTCGTCAGCACCTGACTATACTCCTTATTAATATCAGCTTCCACGTAGTCGATTTGATATTGGTAACAGTGCTTCAAGATTTCGTCTTTGCGCTGCGCCATCAGTTGACGATAACGTTCTTGAATCTCCACGGGATTCAGCTTCAGCGTCTCACCCGTCTCCAAATCGACGAAACGATACGGGCGGTTCTCGAAGTCAAGGTCCAGTTCTAATTGTCCATCATAAACATGGAACAAGATGACCTCGTGTTTGTTATATTTCAGATGCTCCAGAGCCTCGAACATGGGATTGTAATCGCCGAGATTGTCGAGCATGTCGGTGAAAATCACCACCAAACTGCGCTTATGGGTCATTTCGGCAATCTGATGAAGGCATTGAACCGTGGATGTGGTCTTCTTCTGGTCTTTGTCGTAGGTCTCGATTAGTTTTTCCAATTCATTATATACCAACTTGTTATGAACGGCAGACATCTTAGCCGGCTCATGGAACACAATGGATTCATCAAAGAGATCCAAGCCCACGGCATCTCGCTGACGCCGCATCAGCTCCATCAATGAAGCAGCTGCATATACACTGAAAAACAACTTGTTGGGATGCTCAAAGTCAATCTTGTTCCTTACGGGGAAACACATGCTTGAGCTTTTGTCGATGACCAATTGGCAACGAAGGTTCGTCTCTTCTTCGTAGCGTTTCACAAAAAGTTTCTCTGTGCGACCGTACAGTTTCCAGTCGATATGACGAATTGGCTCGCCAGTGTTGTAAAGGCGATGTTCGGCAAACTCCACCGAGAAGCCATGAAATGGACTCTTGTGGAGGCCTGTGATAAACCCCTCCACTATCTGTCGTGCCAAAAACTCAAGACTCCCGAACTGGGCGAGCCGATTCCGATCAATAGAGAAATCCATTATTTATAAATGGTGGACGCGGGACTTCGAGACACGTGTCCCGCGTCCCTTGTCCATTAAAACAGTTTTTCAAGTTTCTCAACAAATACTTTCTTGGGAGCGGCGCCGACGTTCTTATCGACGGGCTGGCCATCTTTGAAATAGATGACGGTAGGGATATTCATGATGCCGAATTTGGCAGCCGTGGCGGGGCATTCCTCAACATCGCATTTCACGGCAATCATCTTGCCGGCAAATTCTTCGGAGATCTCCTCCACCATAGGTTCAACTTTCTTGCAAGGGCCACACCAAGTAGCACCAAAATCCACCATAACAGGCAGTTCCGATTTCAAGACAACCTCTTCAAAACGGTCGTCAGTCATTTGAATTACAGCCATTTTTGTTTCAATTAGTTAGTTTATAATAGATCTATAAATCGTTATCTAAATATAGAGTTGCAAAGATAAGCATTTTTTATAAAATATGTATCGTTTTTTCAGGTAGCCTTACTTCAACTCAAAATCTGCATACGGCAAGTCATCAACCAGCGGCAGCACCTCCTGGGCAGCGACTCCCCCACTGTATGGTGTCATGTTACAGAACAGATTCAGGTTGGAATCGACGAGATAGACTCCGAACGACTGCTTGCCAGGGTGTTCTTTAACTAGCTTGATGAATTCATCAATAGCCTCTGCATTCATTTGAGCCACATCGAGCTTGAAAAGCACCCGTTTACCTGTATTCTCCAAAAGAGAATCCAAGAGTTTCACCTCAGAGATACGTAGCTCCAGGTCTTTCGGCACCGCATCCTGTTCTCGTCCTTGTTTCCAATAAGGTGCAGACAAAGTGCCGATGAGCAACACAAACTGCCCTTCCACCAACAGATTCCTGAAGTTCAGGTAGTTCTCTTTGAAAAGGCTGAAAGTGAACGCCCCAGTCTTATCTTCGATGGTGAAGCGACCGTATGGGACATTGTTTTTTGACACCGCATGATCCACTTTGGTGATCTGTCCACCAAGACGAACGCTGAAACCATTGTATTTCTCTGGATTGGTCATGGCGTTCTTCATCGCTTCCACCGTGGTATTACTGAAGAATTTTAATTGAATCTTAAAAGTATCCATCGGGTGAGAGCTGATGTAGAAGCCAATGCTTTCTAACTCCATCTGTAGTTCTTTCAGTTTCGACCAACGCTCACAATCGGGCAAGGGTAATGTCAAAGCTTCCGAAGAGCTGCTTGCGTCACCCATGCCAAAGAGGTCCATCTGGGCAGAGTTCTTCCGTTCGTTGTAGGAAGCAACCATACGCAAGGCTCTTTCGCTGAAAGGCACCGAGTCGTTGGCGGGCATATAAAACAGCATGGCGCGGTGGAAATTGGGGAACGAGTCGAAACAACCCGCTGTGTCCATGCTTTCCAAAGCCCTGCGGTTCAAACCTTTGTCGGCACAACGCAAGAGAAAATCAGCAAAATCCTTGAACTTGCCATTGGCGTTTCGCTCCCCGATGATGCCCGAGATAGCCGCCTCGCCCACATTTCGGATACCGCCCATGCCGAAACGGATCTGGCCTTTTTCATTGACGGAGAACTCGTATTCCGACTCATTGACATCGGGGCCCAAAACCTCAATACGCATACGTTTGCACTCCTCCATCATGAAGGTCACCTGCTTGATGTCGCCCAGTTCATTGTTCAGCACCGCTGCCATGAACTCGGCGGGATAATGTGCCTTAAGGTAAGCAGTTTGGTACGACACCCAGCTATAGCAAGCAGCGTGTGACTTGTTGAAGGCGTAAGAAGCAAACTTCTTCCACTCCTCCCAGATCTTCTCAAGACGTTTCTTCACTTCATCTTCTGGAAGGTTCTCAGTTCTGGTCAGCTTCTCCACCCCTTGTTTCATGAACTTGCCATACAACTCCTCCATCTTCGCCAACTGTTTCTTACCCATGGCTTTACGGAGCGTGTCAGACTCGCCACGCGTGAAGTCGGCCAGCTCACGTGAGAGTAACATCACCTGCTCTTGATACACACAGATGCCGTAGGTGTCCTTGAGGTACTTCTCCATGCACTTGAAGTCGTATTTTATCTCCTGCCTGCCTTGTTTACGGGCAATGAAGTCGGGGATGTTGTCCATCGGTCCCGGGCGATACAAAGCGTTCATAGCGATGATGTCGCCAATCACAGAGGGCTGGAGCTCGCGGAGGTATTTCTGCATCCCGGGTGATTCAAACTGGAAGGTACCAATGGTGTTTCCTGCGGAATAGAGAGCGTAGGTCTCCGCATCATCAATGGGGATATGGTCGATGTCAATGTCGATGCCTCGGGTCTTTTTGATGTTTTTCAAAGCATCTTTGATCAGCGTCAGGGTCTTCAGCCCCAAGAAGTCCATCTTAATGAGGCCGACAGACTCAATCACATGGCCGTCATATTGCGTCACGACGACATCTTCATTCGTCTCTTTGTCTTTAATGGTGGCCACAGGAGCCACGTTGGTGAGGTCGTCAGCACCGATGATAACACCACAGGCGTGGATGCCCACCTGACGGTTGGTGTCTTCCAGCTCCTGAGCGTAGGTCAACATCGAGGAGACATTCTCATCAGGGCCTTCGACAAGTTTTTTAAGTTCATCTACATATTTGTAGCAATTTTTCAAGTTAACCTTAGGCGACTTTCCTTTTTCGTCTTTGATGTTATCGGGGAAGTTTCGGTCTGGGATATAGCTCTTGATCCTTGCGACTTCCGACAGTGGCACTTTCTGCACACGCGCCACGTCTTGGATGGCCGATTTAGCGGCCATGGTGCCGTAGGTGATGATATGCGCCACTTTCTCCTTGCCGTATTTTTTGGTGATCCAGTCAAGCACACGGCCACGACCGTCATCGTCGAAGTCCACGTCAATATCAGGTAGCGAGATACGGTCAGGGTTGAGGAAACGTTCAAACAGGAGGTCATATTTCAGCGGGTCGAGGTCAGTGATTTTCAAACAATAAGCCACTACCGAGCCTGCTGCCGAACCACGGCCAGGACCGACGGAAACGCCGAGTTCTTCTCGTGCTGCGCGGATATAGTCACTCACGATGAGGAAGTATCCCGGGAAGCCCATGGTTTTCATCACATGTAGTTCGAAGATAATTCGTTCTTTTTGTTCATCGGTGAGCGGGTCGCCGTAACGCATCTTAGCACCTTCCCAAGTGAGTTTAGCTAAGTAGTCAGCCTCTAACTTGATACGATAGAGACGGTTATAGCCTCCCATTTTCTTGATTTTCTTCTCCCCCTCCTCACGACTCATGATGACATTGCCATGTTCATCACGGGTAAATTCATTGAAAAGGTCTTCTTCAGTGTATTTTTTGTGATATTCCTCCTCTGTGCCGAATTCTTCAGGAATGGGGAACACAGGCATGATTGGGTCGGAGTCGATGCTGTAGGCCTCCACCTTATCCACAATCTCCTGAGTGTTTTCGAGTGCCTCGGGAAGATCGCTGAAGATCGCCCCCATCTCTGCGGGGGTCTTGAGCCATTCCTGTTTCGTATAGTGCATACGGGTGGGGTCATCGAGATCCTTGCCCGTGCTGAGGCATATCAGACGGTCGTGTGCTTCGGCGTGTTCTTCTTCCACGAAGTGAACATCATTGGTGGCGATCACTTTGGTGTTGGTCTTGCGAGCCAGGTCAAGAAGCACCTTGTTCACTTCTTTCTGACGTTCATACACTTGGGTGTCACCACCTGGCTTGTCGGTTTTATGACGTTGCAGCTCAATATAATAATCATCTCCAAAAAGGTTCTTGAACCACATCACGGTCTGTCCTGCCCCTACCATGTCGCCATTCATGATTTTCTGCGGAAGCTCACCGCCGAGGCAGGCTGAGCAACATACCAAGCCTTCGTGGTATTTCTCAAGGAGGCTATGGTCGATACGAGGGTTGTAATAAAAGCCATCGGTATAGGCGATGGAACTGAGTTTACAGAGGCTATGATAACCCTGTTTGTTTTTTGCCAGCAAGATGAGGTGCCATCCACGATCCTGTCGTCCGTCGCGTTTATCGATACTCACGGGAGCACAGTATGTCTCGATGCCGAAGATCGGCTTAAAAAACTGAGTTTTGAGCGTTGAGAGTTGAGCGTCAAGGTCGGCAATTTTAGCCGTTTTTTCTTCTTCACCCATCTCATTGCTTTCGTCACTTTCTATACGGGTTTTCTCTTTTTCAATTTCCTTGATTTTATCCTTAACTTTCCCGTTGACTTTATTGACATAGTCAGCAAGTTCCTTGATTCCGAACATGTTGCCGTGGTCAGTGAGGGCGATGGAGTACATCCCGTTTTGGATGCATTTGTCCACAAGATCAGGTATTTTCGACATACCATCAAGGATAGAGTAATGAGAGTGGACATGCAGGTGGGTGAAATGGTGCGGCACGTCGTTGCCCGATTCAAGCTGTTCCTCCTTCCGCTCTTGTTCCCCCTCCTCCTCGTCGAAGTTACTGGTTACAACGATATTGGCAGGTTGAATCTTATCAGGGTTCGCCGCACGAAAATCCTCAAAAAACTGTTCCTTTTCAGGCATCTCATTACGCCCTATCACACCGATGCGTATCAGTTCAAGGAACACGCGGGCGGTAGCTTGCACGTCGGCAGAGGCGTTGTGAGCCGAGTCGAATTTAGAGCCGAAGAGAATCTCATGAATCTCGTTCAGTTTAGGCAGTTTGTACTTCCCTCCTTTCCCGCCTGGCAGTTTACAGAACTCGGCGGTCTTCTCGGTACAAGTATCCACGCGCGGCCATGCACGCAACGGGTTTGTATTACGGTCACGGAGGAACTCGCAACCCACGATGCAGAGGTCGAAGTCGATGTTATGCCCCACGAAGTATTTGGCTTTTTCAGCCGATTTCAAGAAAGTATCGAGCACCTCATGCAGAGGCAAGCCGTATTTTGTGGCATGTTCGGTAGAGATGCCGTGCACCATCTTGGCATCGATAGGGATGACAAAGCCCTCCGGTTTCACCAACAAGTTATGATTTTCCACGAGGTTACCTTTGTCGTCGTGAAGTTGCCAGGCCAATTGCACCAGTCGAGGCCAATTGTCGAAATCGGTGAGCGGAGCGTTATATTGTTTAGGGAGACCTGTAGTCTCGGTATCGAATATTAAAAACATGGTTGTTAAGAAGTTAGAAGACAGAAGACAGAAGTCAGGAGGCTTCGTTTTCAGTTTTCAAAGATAAGGATTTTTTGAATAACAAGGAAGATTTCAAATAGTTTTCTTCGCTAATTCTCTATCAAGAGCCGAACATGGGAAGCGAAACCTTTCACGACAAGAGGTCTCCGGCTTGTCAAAGGATTTCCCTCGCAATCCAAGCGCAAGCCTCGGCATCAGCCAAGGCATGATGATGGTTGGTGAGATGGTAACCACAGGCTTCGGCTACCGTATGCAATTGATGGTTTGGAAGTTGTTTCCCAAAGTGTTTTCTTGAGGCTCGGCAGGTGCAATAAAACTGATAGTCGGGGTAATCCATCTGGTAACAACGCATGACAGCTTTTAGGCATCCCTGGTCAAAAGGGCTGTTGTGAGCTACCAGCGGCAAGCCTTCAATCAAAGGTTCTATCTGTCGCCAAACGTAAGGAAACACTGGAGCGTCCTCAGTATCAGCCTTGGTGATGCCATGGATCAAAGTATTCCAGAAAAGATAGTAATTAGGTTCCGGTTGGATGAGTGAGTAGAACGAGTCCACAAACTCGTTGTTTTTGACGATGACCACGCCAACACTGCACACACTAGTGGGCTGATTGTTAGCGGTCTCAAAATCAATGGCGGCAAAGTCCTTCATTATTTCTCCCTTTCTTAACTTCACATCCACTCCACCACCCCACTGGTGATATCGTAAAATGCTGCTACTACCTTGACATTCAAATGATTCACGATTGCGTTTTCCCTGATAA
>JAEEGG010025644.1_pt1 | contig 11328 bp, 12 predicted proteins | sample 9134161 | NCBI WGS metagenome assembly JAEEGG01 (sample SAMN16246543, study PRJNA631951) | gut metagenome | biome: gut microbiome; feature: rumen; material: CR-attached | host: Bos | place: Iran: Karaj | collected 2018-10
ATACGAGCTTTCTGCCCCAGACATCGAGCATATCCTTTGTGGCATGCTGCTTCCCGTTAGCATGCTGTTTGCGTCCTTCCAAAAGCTCATGTACACGATAGTAATCCTCTTTGGATATTATGGGTTCATGAGTGCCTTCAACAACTATCTGCCCAACTTCACCACGGTTTTTCACCGCTTTCTGTTCAAGATAGTCCGGAACATATGATTTTCTGTAAACGATAGTCCCGCAATAAAACGGATTGTTCAGTACCTTGGATATAACCACATTGAACCAGGTGGTCTTACCCATCGCAGTCAACCTACCGAGCCTTTCCAGTTCAAACTTGATACTGCGTATTCCATACCCCCGTAAATATAAGCTGAATATCAGTTTGACCGTTTCTGCCTGATCAGGATTGATAACAAACTTATCGCCAACCTTGTCATATCCAAGTATGTTCCCTGAACCATATGGCACAGCATTTTTGAATGATATCATCTGTCCGGCTTTAACCCTCATAGATGTTTTTTTACTTTCATTCTGAGCAAGGGTAGCCATGATTGTCAGACGCAATTCCCCATCATCATCGTTTAAAGTCCAGATATTGTCTTCTGTAAACCAGACCTCTATGCCAATTTTCTTTAGATTACGAGTTTCCTGCAAGGTGTCAACCGTATTCCTTGCAAATCTGGATACTTCCCTGGTAATAATCAGATCAAAACAGCCTTGCTCTGCGTCCTTCATCATCCTAAGGAAGTTTTTCCGTTTCTTGGTGGAAGTCCCTGTTATGCCTTCATCTATATATTTGTCATAAAGCGTCCATTCAGGATGTTTTGCCAATATCTCGTCATAGTACTGTACCTGGTTATCCAAGGCAGATAACTGGGCCTCATGAGCTGAGGAAACGCGTGCATATATAGCCACATTTCTGTTTCTCATCAAGTAATTCTTTCTCCTAACTTTGTACTATATTTTTACAATATCACATTTACCTATAGTTATCAACCATTTTTTTTGCTTCTTTTTTAATTTTATCCATAGCTTTGTCGGTAATCTTTCCTTCCTTATGAAGGTGCTTTATCAAGGCAACTGCCATCTTTACATTCATCTTGTACCGCTCTTCATCCGTAAAATCTTCCTGCGTAAGCATTTAACCCCATTCCTCCTTTATCTGTGCGGGTAATATACCCTAAACCTTACTGCTATTTTCTTTATGTCCGTCCCTAAGTCCTTTCTTGTTTAAAATGATTTAAGGCCGGGCACAATAAAACAAGACCATGTGGCGGCTGAGACAGGGATACCTGTCAAATACCTCATTGGATTTTCACCATCTTCCTCAGACCGGTCCTTAACCGGAAGTATCATTGTCTTCCTCCACATCTTCGCCAAAAGGAACTGTTCTCCCCCTGCATGGCTGATAGTTATCGCTCAGACATTATATAGGTAAAAGCAGTCCTATACTTCAAATGTCGTCCTGGCGTATCCCATGCTTGGCTCCATGGCCGGAATATGTACCACATGACCTATTATTCAGTTGTCAATGTACGATTTGCCATAAGGCATCAGATAAACCCATCGGATCTTTGCAGGTCCGAAAAGCACATAAATACCGGGCACTGCTAAAGCCGCATTTATATGCTTTATAAGACTCACAAAAAACAGAAAAAGGATCTTGGTTTACCTAATATTAATCCATCTTACTTCTTAATTCCTCTAACAGTTTACATGTGCCTAAAGATTTGATATACCGGATTATCATCTCAGATATAGCTTCATCAACTTTAAGTTCGTTAAAATTGACTTTCCATTCTATTCCTTGATTTACGGCATATTTTCGAAATCGTTTCTCATAAACATCGTAAACCTCGTCCATTACACTAAAGTCTCCCTTTGCCAACTTAAGGAGCACATCAAAACTCAAACGTTCATCTTCATTTTCCTTTTTCATCAAGTTCCTCCCGAATCAGCTTTTCAAGTCTTCTAAGTGCTTTTGACTTATAAACGTAGACAACATCCTTTTTCAGTTTCATAATACTGGCTATTTCATCAGAACTTAACTCTAAAAAAAACGATAAAAAGATAACTTCCCTAAATTTTTTTCTTAACCGGCAGAATGCATTTTTAAGAAACTCGCGTTCGAAAAGAGCAACCATATTGCCAACTTCAACTTCATACATCTCAACATCCGGTGTTTTTGCCTCTGTTTCGTATAAAGTTTTAATAAATTTCTTATATTCCTTTAACGCTTTATTTTGTCTTTTACTCTCTCTTATAAGTTTCCTCCATGAATCCCTTGCAATGTTTACAAGAACCGCATTGGTGTATGCGTCAAACCTCTTAGGGTACTCTTCTACATCTTCTGGTTTAAACATTTTTGTGTTCTCCTTCCGGTAAACACCGACCCTTTTCCTGTACAAAATCCCCTCATCATGATTAAGTGGTCATCAAGGTGCCAAATCTTATCCCCTAAAAAATCTTTTTTTTGATTTTTTTGCTTCTTTTTTCATAAAAAATCTTTCTTATTAAGCGTTCATCCAAGATCAAAGGCATTTTGGAGACAAAAAAAGAAAGGCATTCGATCCCTGCGAAGGAACCGATGCCTTTGCCTTTCCAGCACGTATATATCTAAAAATCAACCTGTTTTATAAAATGCCCTCATCATCTCATCCTGCTGTAGATAATATCATACCAGGTTCCCTTTGCAGGAACCGGTTTCGCAGCAGCGGGCCATATGGGATTCTTAATACCATTACTGTCAGCAAATCCGTATGCTCTACTTCTCACAAGAGACTCCTTTCCCTCGCCTTTTTTCCTTATAACTCCGGTTTTGAACCCTAACACCTTTATCTCCTCCCTTCAGTCAGATCATGTATAAAAAGGTTACTTTTCTTAGTATGACCATATCCTATCAAAACTACTGTCCCATAGACTTCTGTTTATATTTATTTAATATTTACACACCATAACATGAACCAATTTAAGCTATACTTGACACCCTACAAAATAGGGTGTATGATATATTTTAATTAAACGGAGGAAAGAGTTATGAGTCAACTATTTGATGACCTTGTTACAGGTTTAAACCAGGCTATCGATTACACTAAAGGTAAAGGCAAAGCTAAAACCGTTACATTAGCAAGATACTCCATTGATCCAGTCAAGGAATATGACCGTGAACAGATTCGCAAGATCCGTATGAGTGCGAACATGACCCAGGCTGTATTTGCAGATTTTCTTGGCGTCTCAGTTAAAACCGTTGAAGCGTGGGAACGTGGCAGAACTCATCCAAACGGACCGGCATGCAGACTATTAAGTCTTGTTTCCGGAGGGCAGGTTTCTTCATTACCATTTATGCGTCAAGAATCTTACTAAAACATTATTTTGTATTTATAATAACATTAATGGCAGAGGTTATGTTTCCTCTGCCATTATTCCTTGTATAGCTCACAATCATGATATAGCTTTACTTGCATCTATGGGATTTAAACATCCAGAACATCTAGCATCGAAAGATCAGGCAGTGTCCCGAACATGTCATTATCAACTGCACTTCTTACCGAATCGGTATTCTTCTTTAAGAGACTGGAAGCCGGAACGGCAGTTACTTTGTTTTCTTCATCTATAACTTCCTTTTTTAGGAATGTAAATGAATGCTTGGGAAGGTTCAGATCCAGCATTTCCATATTGTGTGTAGTAAAGATCAGCTGCTCATCATCCTGGATACGCTCCATCATAAGACCAAAAATAGTTTTTTCAATCTCACTATGAATATTTAAAAAACATTCATCACAATAATAAAACATCTTCTCTTTTGTCATCATAGCAGCAAGAAATACAGCAACATCTATGCCTTCCGCCGTACCGGTCGAAAGCACTTCCCGGTCGAGCAGTTTTCCTTCCTGTATCAGGATATCCGTCCCCCTTCTTCTTATTATGAAGGTGTCCTTAGCGCCCTGCAGTATATCTATGTCCGTAAGGGTTGGATCAAGAGTGGCAAGGACAGCCCTAAATGTCTTTAAAAGTTCATTGGTTTCCGTACCTGCTGTCTGCAAAGAAGTCGCTATCTCAGGATAGGCAAAGCGTGAATTTATTTCCCCTACACGCTTTCTTAGCTTCAACCCTTTACCTTCGATTTCACCTGTATAATCCTTAAGATTTTCCACACAGCGTTCATAGAAATCCAGTTCCCCTATTTCAGATGCATAGTAATGAACATCAACACTTCCTTCCGCCTTATTTATATTTCCGCCAAGCCTGTGCATGGTAAATCCCTCATTTACAAAATCGATCATGAAATATGACCGGTCCTCTGTCGCCATCTCCAAAAGCAGTGCCTCATTACCCGTATTTATATAATTAAATATCTTGAGCAGCGCTCTTCCAAGGCTAGTCTTTCCAGTAGCATTGGAACCCATCAGAACATTAATCTTCTTATAGCGAAAGCGCTCCCTTCCTTTCAGATGTTCATCCCCTACAATCGACTTAACAAGCTTCTTCGGATATGTAAAATTAATTTTGAAATCATCAAATCCATAAATGCCTCTCAGCTCTAAGTTTAAAACGATCATCTCAGTCCTCTTTCTATTTCTTCTCATTTGTAGAACTAACGATAATCTATTTAGCTTCAAAAGTCAACTCTTTTTAACAAAAAATCTTGTTTTCCTACGATTTTTCTGTTACAATCATACCCAGATAAACCCAACAAAACCTGATACCGAAACTGCTACGGTTCTCTTAGGAGAGCTTTAGCAGTTTTTTTGTTTTTACAGGAACTCGCAAGCCATCCGGCTTGCATGGGACTGTTCTGCCGAAGATCGGTATAACTATACTCATACCGAAGTCGGCATAACAGTCAGCAAGCTATGCATCTGTCATGACAGATGCTGCGGAACGGTATTTTTCACTCCCGCGAAAATCCCCGTATCCGTGCTTGTAGGGGCATATCCCCTGTCCCCTTTTATAAGTCCATGAAAGCCGGAAACACCATCGTAAATATCACAGAAAGGAATCCGTAAAATGTATGATCGGACAAGAAAAAATCCTATACAGATATACCTGAGCGACGAGGAGCTGGACATACTTAACAAGAAGTTTGAACTATCACGTAAAACCAACAGATCCGCATTCATAAGGCAGCTTATCCTGGAAGGTTTTGTGTATGATATAGACTTCTCGGAGATAAGCAGATACAACTTCCTACTCAGCAATATCGCAAACAACATCAACCAGGTGGCGCACCGCTGTAATGAGACAAGGAGCGTCTTCAGGTCAGATATAGATACCCTCAGAAAGGAGATGGACAAGCTATGGCAGTTACAAAGATCCATGCTATCAAATTTACCCTGCGAAAAGCAGTAGAATACATAATAAACGGTGATAAGACCGATGACAAGATACTGGTTTCTTCTTTCGGATGCGCGCCACAGACGGCAGATTATGACTTTAAATTTGCACTGTCCCATACAAGACAGTCCGATACCATAAAAGCCTTCCATCTTATCCAGTCCTTCCAGCCCGGGGAGATCACACCGGACGAGGCGCATACCATAGGGGAAGAACTTGCCGGAAAGCTTCTTCAGGGAAAATATTCTTATGTGCTTGCAACTCATATAGATAAAAACCATGTCCATAATCATCTGCTATTCTGCGCCGCCAACAACATAGATTATCACAAGTATCATGACTGCATCCAGTCACATTATAAGATAAGGAATATCAGCGACAGCCTCTGCCGAGAGCATAACAAATCCGTGATAGACAACTCCCGAAAGATCAACAGGACTTACAATGAATGGCAGCATGACAGGAAAGGCGATTCTTGGAAATCACAGATAAAAAAGGACATAGACGAATGTATAAAGAAAGCACAATCCTATGAGGAATTCATAAGGCTAATGAAAGAAAAGAACTACGAGATAAACGGGGAATCCTTTGGTGAAGGCGCTGCAAAATATATCACTTTCCGTCCTTTAGGCAAAGACCGTTTTGTAAGAGGAAGAGCCAGCTCACTTGGTTCAGAATATACAAAAGAAAGAATCCGTGAGCGTATAGAAGAAAATTCCGGTACCAAAGAAGAAGTAAGACCCGAAAGCGCATATTCCGGTACCGCCGGAACAGCACCTGAAGCTTTCTTTAAAAGCGGACTGACCCTTGAAAAAGTTCTTCAGGAATTCAGAAATACTCCCACCGATCTCATTGATACTTCAAGCGAGAAGTTTGCCAACAGTATCGGCTTATCCAGATGGGCTGACAAGGAAAATATGAAACGTGCTACCGCCATTCTTGCAGAACTTGGAAGACTCGGGCTCGGGTCTGAAAAAGCTTTAAACGAACACTTGGAGGAACTCCACAAAAAAGCCCGTGCCGATAAAAAAGAAGTTGTCAGGCTGGACAAGGAGTTACAGAATTTCAGACAGATCCTTAACTTTGCAAGACAGTATGAAGAAAACAAAAAGTATGCAGATGCCTACAACACCTCCAAGGATCCCGACCGTTACTACCGCTCTCACCACTACCAGCTCACACTCTTCTGGGGAGCCGAGGAACGTTTGCAGCATTTCGGCGTGGATACCAGGAAATTTAAGCTCAAAGATATCGAAGAACATTATAAGCAGCTGACTGCCGACCGTAGCAGATTAGCCGAGTCATACAAAGCTAAAGAGGCTGAGTACACCCGACTTAAAAAGATGAATGACAGCATCAAGAAGTTCCTCGATGAACCGAGAAAATCGCAGCCATTCCAGAGCAAAAATAGGGACAAGGGATAATACCTATAATCCATTTTTGATTTTTCAGATGAATTTAAGAAAAACTTTTTTGAATCGCATTTATATTCATATCAACTCACAATTTATGGCAGAGGGGAACCTCTGCCATTATCCATAACACATATCCTTATTGCTTCCTTATTCATTAACATTCACTTCCCCATCTGAAATAAACGCCAATGAAATATCAACCGGTTTTTCTACCAGATTTTCATTATCATTATCAATCTTCCCTTCATACATTATCTGCACGATATCCCCCGCCTTTGCGAATCCCTTGTCAACAAAACGGGAAATCCGGATATCATCAAGTAATACCTTATATCTTATGCCATCAGCAGGATCCTTACACAGTACAGAATCGTCAATCAGAATATAATCGTCCATAATCTCAGCTATTGTACCGGTAATATAATTCCTATATGGTTCATATGTCGCTTCTGACGAATTCTCCTTCGTAAACTTGATGATCTTGCCTGCTGCATCCTTTCCGATATTGAACAGATACTGCCAGCTAAATGCATTTGTCCATAGATATCCGTCTTCTGTTATATACATGGCTACTTTATATACTCCAAGAGTCTCAGAAGTGATAGTAAAGCTAAGATAATCCCTGCCATGTACAATCCAGGCCTGATCTTCTATAAAAGCAGCTTCTCTGCATTCTGTAAGGACTTCCCAAATATACGCATCATCTGTCAAGACATAGTGCTTTCCATCCGGATCATCTCCATTCTCAGAGAAATGACTCAGCTTAACAATGCCGGGAAGCTTAACAGTATCCAATAGTTCTCCGAAGTTAGTAGGTGGCAGATACTCTCCGTTCATGAAAACATAATATCTACCTTCAATCTTCATGGCAACAAATTTGTCCTTAGAAACGTTTTTAAGGCTATATACTTCACATTTTTCAACATGCCTTTCATCCGTAATATCATCATATCCGGAAACAGTATAATCTCCGATTTTACTGTCGATCAATGACTCCGAGACTTCACGTCCCTTCCCATTATACACCTTATCTGCAATCTCAAGACTATTAAACTTTTCTGGTACTGTCTTATACCCCCATGGCCACACAATTGCAGATTCATTAGCCGTAACATTACAGCTCTTATATCTTTCGTCAGTTTCTCCTGTGGAGTTTTTCTTTTTAAGTATCGGCGAAAGTATTAACACGCATCCCACAGTCAATATAACTATAGCAGCTACAAGAGAACCCCATTTTATCCATGGATTCACAGAATTTTTATCTCTTGCAGACTCCGTTCTTCCACTATCTCTCATGCCACCCGATTCAGATAAATCTATCCCAGCAAATACCGCATCATCCAGCTGTCCGATTACATCAACCAACTGTTCTGTTTTCATATCACAAAGCCCTCCTTTTTCAGATATGTCTTTAGTTTTTTCCTTGTGCGGAAAAGAATGCTCTTGGCCTTCGATTCACTCATTCCGCAATCAGAAGCAACTTCTTTGAGAGAACGGAAAAAGAAGTAACGACCCAGAAACAGTTTCCTGACCTGAACAGGCTGTTCTAAGAGGAAGCCATTGATAGTTTTCTTAAGTTGTTCTGAATCGAGCATATCCTCAGGAGAAGGATCTGTAGCAAAAACCTCATCCAACTCCTCGATTGAAACTATATACTCCTGAGGCAAACGCTTCTTGCCTGAATTGTATCTCAATCGATCAATAGCTTTAGCACGGACTATCTTACCCAGATACAAGTCCAGCCGCTCAGGACGATTCTCGGGCATAGAATTCCATGCCGCAAGATAGGTGTCACTTACACATTCTTCAGCGTCTGATTCATCTCCTAATACCTGCATAGCTATCTTCATAAGGTATCTGTGATAGCTTTCCTGTGTTATTCGGATTGCTCCTTCGTCACGTTTCCAATACAATTCAACAATCTCTGAATCTGTCATGGGGTACCTCCCGGTTTGTTCTCTCAACTAATAAGTCGAAAAAACAAACATTATGGTTGCAAATATGTAAATTTTTTTGCAAAATTTTTTAAAAAATCTGTTACAGATAACACTGAATCAATGAAAATTTAAGAGAATATTTATTGTATATCCACCCTCATAGGTATATAATAATCTCAATACAAGAAGAATGTTTTTCATCCAGCTAATCACCTCCTTTAGAAGTGTCGGATCGTGCACTTCGGCACAAGATGTTTTTCATGAAATTTCCTTTCACAAAACGAACAATGCCAGACCTTATCCCGGGCCTGGCATTATTCGTTATCTTCTAAGAATTTGTATTCCAGATTATTTCTTCTTAGCAGCCTTCTTAGCGGGCTTGGTGTTAACCTTGTCCTTAAGAGCCTTGCCAGCCTTGAATGAAGGTACTGTGAAAGCTGCGATCTTAACTGCCTCTCCTGTACGAGCCTTACGCTCTGATGTTCCGAATGTTCCGAAGCCGATGAGCTGAACCTTGTCCTTGCCCTGTAAAGCTGTTCCGATTACATCAAATACTGCGTCGATAGCTGCTGCTGAGTCCTTCTTTGTAATGGCTGTCTTCTCTGCTACTGCTGCGATTGCTTCTCGGAGTTTCATCTGTTTATTATGATATTTATATAGATTATGACCGATAAAAACTAATTCTAATAATATATCTTAACAGAATCATAATCGATTTTTCCCGTTTCAAAGACGGCTATGTCTTCCAGATCATGTCTTGTTGACTCATAAAGTACCGAGACCACATTCTCATTCTTATAAAATACGGCATATGCATATTTATTAACTGATTCATCGCCTTCTATTTTGACCCATAACAACCCATCCTGGCCGTGGACTTCCGTAATGTCTTTATATGAAATTTCTCTGTTAACCTTAAATGCATTACAGTTTATCCTATAAGTCACACCGTTCAGATCGTCATAAGGCTTGATTCCGAATGATATCTGAAGAATCCCTTCTCTCCCGGCAGGTACTCCGACCATCGAGTTAACTATCTTTTCAGACGAATTGCCATACCTGTCTATCATTTCTACTTCAACCTCTACCACCACATTGTTTTCCTTGGGCGTTGCCATGAAATAAAGGGATCTCTCATACATTCCGGTATACTCTATGATTTCAGGATTAAATTCCGCAAGATCAGAAACAGGGATTTCATCAAACCCTATTTTCCCATATATCTCATCCTGCCCGATATAATTGTTCATAACGATAGTATTCTTTCCGGTATCTTCTGAAAGAACCGGGATCTTCTTTTCATTAAAGTTGTTCGTGATGGAAAACCTAATCACGTAAATGATAACCAGCATCAACAAACTAAATATAATTCCAATTACTATCAAATAATTTCTGTTTTTTTTCTTATCACGAAACTTTCTTCTAAGAGCATATTCCTCACGAAAGAATCTTCCGGGATCACTGCTATTATAATATCTCCATGCCTCGTCCTGGAAAGGATTGAACATCCTGTTCCCGTTATCCGCAGGATCCTCCTTTTTGGGTGTATCATCCGTGCCTTCAGGAGTTTCCTTAAAATCCTCTACTTTATTCGGAGCCTTAAACGGATCTTCAATACCCTGGATAGGTGTCAGCTCCGCGGGTGAAATAAGATCCACCATCTCAAATGATTGAAAATCCTTGTTTTCCATTTTTTCTCCTTCTGCTATGCTTTCATAACTATGTGCCGTACACTCTCGGTACGATGATAACAATATACATTATCCAATTTACTTCTTCAAGCACTAACAGAGCAAATTAAATGGGGATAATTGCAGAAAAAGATTAATTTACTGTATAGATTTATGCCATTCAACTATATCCCCCCGCGAATCCGGTATGTCATCACAGTATATACTCATGACTTCAACAACATTTGCGCCTTTGGCCTTCTCCCTGACGAATGATGTACTTGAACCGAATCCGGCTGACCCCTGTGTAGTCTCCGATTTTTCCTCAGTCTTAGCCTTCTTTTCAACCTTATCTGCCTTGGCCTTTGTTTCAGCCTTACCCTTTTTCTCAGCTTTCTTCGCTACCTTAGTGACCTTCTTGATTTCCTATCCTCTCAATCAAACCCTTGTCCTTTAAGCTTCTAACTATGTTCCGCTATAGTTTGTCCTAATCACCCCAAGCATATCAGAAAGCATAGTATAACTATAGCCCGGATCAATTTCTAGATACATCACGTTCCAAACCCTTCCACCCAAATCTTATGAATGATACCATTATAGATATCATAGTTACAGCCTCACTTACAATTCCGCCAAGAGAAAAGACTATTACATCATATATCAGCCAACAGGGTGAAGCACAGATAAGATTGGCCAAACGTATATTCCGCGGGACATCTGACCAATATGCAAAGGTACTGACAACTGATGCGACAAATGCAAGCAGGCTTATTCCGTCTTAATAGTTTCCAGGTTATACAGTTCCTTAAATCTGAGTTCATCCTCATAAGACCTTATAAGCATTACTTCCGTAAAATGACCGTCTTCATTATTCTTGAACCCGGCTACTTTCTCCCCAGTACATATCGAACTGCGGATAATGGCATACTGTTTATCAGGGTCAAACTTTATCTCGGGTTCCCTGCTCCTCTTTCCAAAAA
>JAEEGG010025646.1_pt1 | contig 11328 bp, 7 predicted proteins | sample 9134161 | NCBI WGS metagenome assembly JAEEGG01 (sample SAMN16246543, study PRJNA631951) | gut metagenome | biome: gut microbiome; feature: rumen; material: CR-attached | host: Bos | place: Iran: Karaj | collected 2018-10
TTGTCGTGCAGATAGGCGATGGCTGTGTTGGGTGAGAATGCGCAGAAACCGTACTTTATACCATTTATTGTGAATGTACATGATGGTTTTGTTGCGTAGCCTGCCCAGTTGAATCCCATCTTGTCGAGGACTTTCGCTGTGTTCTCGCGTCCGTACTGGCGGAAGTCGTTTGCGTGGTTGTTGCCGACGCTGATTAGGTTGAATCCGGCTTCCTTGTATCCGTTGGCAAATACCGATGGCATCCCGAAGCAGAATGGACAGCATTCGGGAACAAGCGTGTCGGCAAGTACGCCTTCCATGTTGCAGAAGACGATGTCGCCGTTAAAGTATGGCTTAACTTCGTCGAGGAAACCATTGTAGTTTTCGTTTGGTGGCAGGTAACTTCTGTCGGGGAAGATGGAACCGTACATTATATCGCCTACGGCAACAACTGTAATTGTATCGGAATGAGCATTTTGTTGTGAATATATGCTAGTGCATATTGTTGAAAATATGGCGATTAGCACACAAATAATTGCAGTTTTTTTCAATGCTTTTATGTTTTTATGTTAGTACCAGAGGTTTTGAAAATATTTGTGAAATAAGTCAAAGCCTTCGTTTACTCTGTTTTCGTCAATCTCGTCGCTGTTGCGATAATTTTCGAAAGCCCATATCATCTTGTCAAGGATTCCTTGCCATTCTTCGAATGACATATAGCAAGGGCTACCAGGTTCCAGTTCCTTGAAGCGTTTTAGTCGAGGGGCTATTAGTTCGCAAATAGAACAATCGAGGTTGTATAAATCATCGTATTCAAAGCCGTCTTTTGCAATTTCGTCTTTGTCTTCACCAAGCGAATATCCTAGTATTTTGTCGTGCAATATTATTGTTCTACCTTTATCGTCAATATCTGTTTCGTGGTATGGTGTGCCGTATTCCCTTAGATATGTTGCAAGCTTGTTGTACAGTTCCATTTCTTCAAGTCGCTTATATTGAAAGTTGGAATTGTTTCGCCATCCAGAATCTTATATATGTGGTCCTTGTATATGCCGAATGTGGATTTGCCGTCAGTGATAATGGCGGTGTTGTCATCTATCCTGAACACGTTGTTCGGTTCGTATGATTTTGCATCTATATCAAGACTTGTAATCATATTATTTCTTTATCGTTTTCTGATAGCCCTAGCGATTTCACCAATCCACAGCACTATGGATGTTGCTCCAACTATTATCAGCCAGTCTAGGATTTCGAGGTGGCAAACGTTGAACATCTGTCCGCCAACTTCAACAATAAGTATCTGACCGAAGAAAATTACAATGGCAATTACAAGGAACCACTTGCACGACAGCATTCCCGAGAATGCCGACTTGCCAGTCATAAATGCCTTGGCATTGAACATATTCCAGAACTGGAGCATTACGAAGATGGTGAAGAAGAGACTCAGTTCCTTGGCTGATAGTTCGGCGAATGAACCGAAGTCGAAACTGATGTTTGCAAGCGAACTAATATCTGTATGCTGGAACCACAACAGTATTCCGAGCAGTATCGCAAAGAAAAGTCCGCCAATACCAAAAATTCTTCCAGCCATAGGCTTGTTTATTATCGGGTCGGTTACCTTGCGTGGCTTTTCGTTCATCACCGACTTTGATGGAGGAAGCGAAGCAAGAGCCAATGCAGCAAAGGTGTCCATAATGAGGTTTACCCAAAGCATCTGCGTTACTGTTAGGGGCGATTCTGTTCCGAGGAATGCACCGACCAATACGATAAGGCAGGCGGCAACGTTTATTGTCATCTGGAACATTATGAAACGCTGTATGTTCTTGTAGAGCGAACGTCCCCACATTACGGCGTTTGCTATGGTGCTGAACGAGTTGTCGAGGATGGTCATGTCGCTGGCTTCCTTTGCCACGGCTGTTCCGTCGCCCATCGAAAGACCTACGTCGGCGGCGTTGAGGGCTGGTGCGTCGTTGGTACCGTCGCCAGTAACAGCTACCACCATGTCGAGTTCCTTGAGCATCTTCACGACGCGTTCCTTGTCGCTCGGACGGGCACGCGAAATGATTTTTACATTAGCGATTACGGCCTTTAGCTGTTCGTCGGTCATTTCGGTAATGTCTTGACCGAGAAGTATGTTGGCATCTGTGTCGTTTTCTGTCCAAAGTCCAAGCTGACGACCGATTTCCTTTGCTGTACCTGGTGCATCGCCTGTTACAATCTTAACGGAAATTCCTGCGTTGAGGCAGTCGCGGATTGCGGCAGGTACTTCGGGACGAATCGGGTCTGAAATAGCAACCACGCCAAGCATCTGCAAGTTGTTGATGCAAAGTTTTCCATCGTCGAAAACTTTCTGTCCGTCGGCTACTGGCAAATTGGCAAATCCCAATGTACGCATTGCCTTGCTCTGGTACTCGGCAAGTTTTGCTTCGTATTTCGATTTGTCGCTATCCGAACTGCTGCTATGGGCAATAAGTATGTCTGGTGCGCCAATTACGTATAGTATGTTTCCATCGGCAACCTTTGACTTTACTATGGTTGCCATGTATTTGTTCTTGGTTGTGAATGGAATCCTATCGACAATTTCAGTGTTTTCGCGAATTGTGCGGTAGTCGATGCCAAAGTCGTTGAGCCAAAGGAGTACAGCACCTTCGGTTGGACTGCCTATCGTCTTGGCTTTCTGTGGATTGGAATAGTCTAGGTTGGCGCTAGTGTCCATTGCAATACATTCTTCGAGCAGACGAGATGCATTGTCGTCGGTTAACTTTTGGTCGGTAAGCGAATCGAAGAAAGTATCGTATATTTTCATTTGGTTCTGCGTGAGTGTGCCTGTCTTGTCGGTGCAAATTACCGATGTGGCTCCCATGGTTTCGCATGAGTGCATTGTACGGGGCAGTGTGTTTTGTTTCATCAGTCGCTTCATGCTGAAAGCAAGGCTGAGAGTTACGCTCATAGGCAAACCTTCGGGAACGGCCACAACAATCAGTGTCACGGCAATCATTATGGTGTCGAGGATGTACTTTACAAAAGCTATGATGCCTTCTGTTTCGCCAAAATCGGCATCGCCCTGAACAAAATAAACAACAAGTCGTCCTACGATGATAAGTCCTGCAATTATGTAGCTGGCGGTTGTGATGATTTTGCTCAGCCAGTCGAGTTTCTTGCTAAGAGGAGTGGGGTCGCCTTCTTCGACCTGTGCGGCCTTGAATACCTTTCCGCATTCGGTGCTGTCGCCTACGCGGATGACTTTGGCTGTGCAGTAGCCTTCGATTATTGTCGTACCCTTAAGCACATGATTCGAAGGGTAGGTGGCATCCTTGTCGAAGTGGGCTGAGTCGGTGGTTTTGTTGCATTGCGGTTCACCTGTAAGCGACGATTCGTTCATGATAAGGTTGAACGATTCGAGCAGTTCGCAGTCGGCTGGCACTTCCTCGCCGATTTCGAGGAGAACAATATCGCCAACAACGATTTCCTTGCGCTGTACTTCGCATACATTGCCGTTACGTATAACTTTGACAAGAGTTTCGTCGTTTACTTCGTTGAGGCTCTGGAAAGTCTTTTCGTTGCTAAGTTCGAGGAAGAATCCGACCATTGTTGCCAGAAGTACTGCAACGAGAATTCCTGCAGGCTCGAAAAATACCGATGCCTCTGCTCCTCCCCAGAAGAACTGGTACACTGATATTCCTATTGATAGCAAAAGTGCTATGAGTAGTATTCGTATAAGCGGATCGGAAAAACAATCTATAAATTTACTCCAAAGCGATTCGCGTTGAGGAGGTGTAAGTATGTTTGTGCCGTTTTGTTCTCTACTTTCAAGAACCTGAGCGTCTGTAAGACCTTCGTAATGATGAGTCTGATTCATTCCCTATGTATTATTTTATAAGTCTGCAAAGGTAATGAAAAATATGCTTCGAAATTTAAAAATTTTCATGGAAATTTTGTGGCGTTGTAATAAAAAAACGGAGTCTGTCATTCTGAACTTGTTTCAGAATCTGGACTCCGTTTTTTTAGTATTTCTGATTATTTATCTTGCGATTGTCAACTTTTGTGCAATGCCATTTGCAACGACGAAATACAAGCCGTTTGGCATGTCGGAAATGTCGATGGAAGTGATAGTTTCATTTGCATTTATATGCTTGATTTCCTTGCCAGTTGCATTGAATATTGCAAGTTCTGTGTTAGCTTCGGTTGTTACGTTTACGATGTTAGCTGCAGGGTTGGGGTAGATGCTGAAATTATCGACCGTATTTGTTTCAATGCCAGTTTCGCCATTTATTTTTCCTGTGAAGAACTTGTAAATCTCGGTGTTGTAGTCGATGTCGTTCGAAGAACCGTTGTACCAGTCGTGAGTGCCGTTGTTAACTTTAATGAAGACAGTCCTTTTTCCTGTATTTTCATTCTTGTAGGAGTATTGTTCGAAGGTTAGACCATCGTTTTTGGTGTCTTCGAAATTATAAACTATTGGTTCTGCGCTGCATTCGTTGTAGTTGCGCCACAGATTAACAGTTTCTTCTGCACCGGTTCCTACATGTAGTGTTATTTCTTGATTCATGTAGCTGAATGAAAAGCTGGCATCGGCGTATGATATAGTTTCGTCGGCGGTGCCGTGTATGTGCATGGTGTTTATGTTTCCTGTAGGTTCAAATGCTTGGTAATGGCCTATTGTTCCGCTTACCGATGCTATTGCCTTGATTCTGTCGGCATGTTTGATTGCCATCTTGTTGCTCATGAATCCGCCCATTGAGAAACCTGCTACAAATATGCTGTCGGTATCGACGTTGTAGTTGTTTTGTAGAGAGTCTAGGATTGCAAGAATAAATCCTTCATCGTTGACGTTAGAGTTTAGATTTACACTTAGGGATTCGTCGCCAACTCCAGCAGCCCATGCTGACCCTAGATTAAAGCCATATACGTTAGCGTTGGTTGCTTCGGGTGTGATAATTATCCAGTTAGGGGCAACGTCCTCGAAATGTATATTTGACGAGAAGTTGGCGCAATTGTCGCCGAGTCCGTGAAGAAGGAAAACAACAGGCATGCTTCCGTCAGGTGAGTTTGTAGGAATGTGTTCCATATACTTTCTCGAAGTACCTTCGAAGTTCATTGTACGCGCTACGTGTTGTGCGCTTAAGGCTAATGTCATTGTAGCCATTACTACGATTGTAAAGATTTTTTTCATTGTATTAGGTTGTTTTAAAGTTTCTTGTTTCTAAGTTTCTAGGTTTCTGGGTTTCTAAGTTGGGCTTAGCCCATTATCATTGTCAATTGTTTTTATTACATATTTTATTGTATGGGCAGTATTTGCAGTTCTGTACATTTTCTGTCTGCTTGAAATTTTTATCTTTATCCAGCAATTCATTCAAAATGCCTTGCAAGTTGGCGTCAACGTCATCTTTTAAATTAATTTCTCTTTCGTTGATTAAAACTTTTGTGTCCTGAAATGATTCTATATTACTTTTTTTACCTTCCTGATTCTTGTATTTTAATTTGTAGTCGTCAAGTTTAGTTACACTTATAATGCATGGTTGAACATTATAATCTGGTTTTAGCTGCGACATTATTAACGAGTAAATAAGTACCTGTGCGGCTTCCTTGGATTTGAAATCCTTTGCTGTCCAGAAATTTTCGGTATAGGTCTTTTTTGTATCGTCTATGTTGCTTGTCTTGTAGTCGATAACACGCATAATACCATCTTTAAGGTCGATGCGGTCGATTTTACCTTTAAGAAGTACATTTTTGCCGTCAACTTCATATTTTATGGTGTAATTGTATTTGTCGCTGTTATTGTCGGCATGAATTCTTTCGTTTTCCAAATCCACAATTTGGAACGGAGCATAAGCCTCGTCGTTTTGCACAATTTTCTTCAAATATGCTTTGAGAGGCTTTATCATTATGTTCGACTTTGCTTCGTTAAATTGGGTTTCTTCGTTTTTGTTTACGTTAAACACTTTGCATACAGCATAGTCGATTGCATCTTCAAAGTTTTTTCTTATTTTGGCAAAATCTTCTTTGTTAATAGTTTCCCCTATATAATCTTTGTACAGATAGTGACATGATTCGTGTAGAAGGTTTCCAAAATCGAGTGCTGTTGTGTCGTCGTCTATGCTTTGCTCTTTTATCAGTTTTTCAATATATTCGAAGTAGAATCCTACAGGGCAGGTGAGGTATGTGTTTATCAGTTTCGGGTAGGCACCGTTTCTAACTTCCTTTTCTAGTCCATTGTTGTTGCAGCCAAGTAAATCGTAGATTCTATTTATTGTGTTTTCGGTTTTTACAATTTCTATTGCAGGAGTCTGCGAAGGGCGAACCTCGTAGCTTTTTGTGGTATTGTGTTTCGATGTTTTTTCGAGTATCTCTATAGGATTGAGCTCGTATTCCATCTGAGTTATGAACCTTGACTTTTCTGCATGGGAAATCTTTCCTTCGGTGCTGTATAGCATGCGTACGCTCTGGCATCTTTGCAGAAGCCTGTAAAAATAGTAGGCGAATATGCTGTTTTGAAATTCAATCGAAGGCATGGAGAAGGCTTTGCGAAGATTGTATGGAATCATGCTGTCCTTGTAGTTGGATTTTGGGAAGGTGTCCTCGTTCATCGACAGCATTATTATATTGTCGAAGTCGAGGCTTCGCGTTTCCATGAAACCGAGAATTTGCATCTTGTCGTCCGATTTTCCTTCGAAGGCCATGTTGCTTTGCTTTATCATGCTTGTCATAAGCTTGTAGTACATGTGGTCTCCATCGAAGGCAATGTCATCTCCCAAAGCATTCTGGAAAGATGTGAAAAGCGTTATTATTTTGTGCATGAAGTCGGACTCGGTTTCAAATCCTTCATTGCCAAGAACATTCTCATATACAAAATTGCATACCGATATTATGTACTTCGGAAATGATTTTTTCATTTCCTCAACATCGAACATTACTTTGAGCAATTCGTTTTGAGCTAGTTGTTCGCTTATTGATTCTGCGTCAACATAGTCTATTTTGCTTTTCATGATTATGTCGATGATGCCGTTTGTAAGCTCGGACGAGACGTATGTTCTGGAGAAACTATGCTTTATTGCCGAGAGAATGTCTTTTCGGTTGAGGTAGGTCTTGCTATCCTGTGTTTTGCTTGCCGATCTGTGCATTGCCAGTTTCATTATTATTTGCACAAAACTTGCCGATGCAGTATAGCTAAGAGGGTAGCCCATTGTTATGTTGTACGACAGAGAAAGTTCCTCTCCATTTTTGTTTTCGATGTTTTCGGGGAGCGAATATACAAGTGGCACAAGTAGTTTTTCGTCACCAAGAATTATTGCAGATTTTCCATCTATGTTTTCGTATTCCTTAAGAATGTCGGGAATTAATTTGGTTTGTGCCACCGACGATGGCACTTCTATGACCTGTATGTCTTTTTTGTATATGTCTTTAATTGTGTCCGAAAGCACGAAGCCTTGCGGCATAGGGAATTCCTTGAGGTCGTTGCGTAGGAATAGTCCAGCTTCCTGACTTTTGTTGTCGATGTAGTACTTGTCTGCATCCCAGAAGAACAGGCATTTGCCGTTTTTGTCGTTCGTTATTTTGCGGATGTGCCTGAACAGGCTTTTTTCGCATTTGTTGAGTGCACTGAAGCCGACAAAGACGTAGTTTTCGGAGTCGAAAGATGTTTGTTCCATCTTGTTCTCCACAAAGTCACGGTAAATCATTCCTTGGTAACCTATACCTTTTTTATGAAGTTCGGCAGTGAACTCATTGTATATGTCGGGCATTTTTCTCCATAGTTCGAGGCTTTTCATTTTCTTGTCGAGGACAGATGTGCTGGATATGTTTTTCCAGAACGACTGGAGTATTTCCATAAGTTCGTCTTCAAGGTCGGCAAACCTCATGTCTATTTCCTTGACATCGGCAATGTTGCAGAAAAGTTTCTCTGGATTTACAAGGTACTTGTCAATGTCGTCGAAATCGCTTAACAGAACCTCTCCAAAATTGTAGAAATTGTCGAAACTCGTATCTTTTCCTTCATCGTTGATGTGTTTGACGAAGACTTTGTACAGCAGGTAGGTCATTACTACGTTTTCTGCCTCGTGTAGATTGACGTTTCGTGCAAATATATCCTTTATAGGTGTAATCTTTGGCGCCCAGCATACTTTAGTTGCGTTTCTCTTTAGCGATGATAGTAGGGCAGACCTGGTTCTGTTGTTTGGAACGATAATTTCAACTTCCTGCAGATCTTCGAAGTTGTTTGTGATGTATTTCTGTACCGAATCTATGAAGCTGGTCATTATTTCACCGTTTTTGAGATTAGTACAAGGTCGGCTATCACGATTGCAGCAAGAGCCTCGACTATTACTGGAGTGCGCAGGGCGAAGCAAGCGTCGTGGCGGCCGTGGATTTCCAGATTTTCAACCTGCATGGTGTTGAAGTTGAATGTCTTTTGCGCCTTAGAAATGCTTGGTGTGGGGTGAAAGTAGGTGCGAAAAACTATTTCGTTTCCGTTTGAAATGCCTCCGTTTATTCCGCCGCAGTTGTTTGTAGATGTGTGTCCGTCCGACGACACAATGCAGTCTTGGTATTCCGAACCGAACATTGTTGCCGAGTCCATTCCGTTGCCAAATTCGATGGCTTTTGCGCCTGGAATTGAGAATATTGCGTGTGAGATGAGTGATTCCATGCTATTGAAGAATGGTTCGCCGATTCCAGCATCAAGTTTTTTGATTCTGCATTCTACTATTCCTCCCGCCGAGTCGTTGCTTGCGATTGCCTTTTCGACGTTTGCCAAACATTCGGGCATAATTTGCGATGAAAAATCTATAGTAGGAATAATTTTTTTTGCAACGCAGCCTGCTGCGACCAGCGGAAGTGTCATTCTTCCCGAGAATTGTCCGCCGCCGAGAGGATTGTTGAATCCGTTGTACTTTCTGTAGGCTGCGTAGTCGGCGTGTCCGGGACGGAAGAATCCGTCGAATTGGTAGTCTTCGTCGCGGAAGTTCTCGTTGCGGAAGGCTATCATAATAGGGGCTCCGGTGGTGTGACCGCGGTATATGCCACTTCTGATTTCGGGAATGTCGTTTTCTGTGCGGGTACTACTTGCGTATCCGCCAGTCTTACGTCGTTCTATGTCGGGTAGCAGATCATTTTCTGACAAAGGTATTCCAGCGGGGCATCCGTCGATTACTATGCCTATTTCCTTGCCGTGTGATTCTCCGTATAGTGTTATTCTGAAGATATTCCCAAAAGAGTTCATGCAACGTTATTTTAGGAAACAAAGGTAATAAAAAATGTTGTATTGTCAAATCGGCAAGGATATATTTTGTGCAAAATCAATTGTGTTTTTCAAATCTTAAATTGCTTAAAAAAATCTAAAAGGCTAAATTGTAAATCGTAAATTGCATTATCTTTGCGGTATCGTTTAATAAAAATTTGATTTATATGAATAAATTTTGGAAAGTAATGTTGGCTGTAGTCGTGGGAGTTCTTATTGTCCACGTACTATACTTCCTGTTTTTTATGATGATTGGACTGTCGTCGATAGGTGGTTCTACATCGGACGTTTCTGTTAAAGACAATTCGGTGCTGAAGATTTCACTTACTGCCGATATGCCCGACAAGGTTACGGATGGTATGAGCTTCGATTTCATGTCGATGACGCCAATTAACCAGCTGGGTCTTAACGATGCGCTCAAGTCAATCGAAATGGCAAAGACCGACGATCGTATCAAAGGTATCTATCTAGATATGGACGGCGCTTCGGCTGGTACTGCAACCATCGAGGAACTTCGCAACAAGCTCATCGAGTTCAAGGAAAGCGGAAAGTTCATAATTAGCTATGCTACTGCATATTCGCAGTTTGGCTACTATTTGGCATCGGTTGCCGACGAGATATATGTAAATCCGCAGGGCGGAATGTCGTGGCAGGGTATGTGCTCGCAGATAATGTTCTACAAGAATGTCCTCGAAAAGTTGGGCGTCGAAATGCAGGTTTTCCGTCACGGACAGTTCAAGTCGGCTGTCGAGCCTTACATTTGCGACAAGATGAGTCCGGCAAACCGCAAGCAGTACAGCGTCCTCCTAAATTCTATCTGGGGAAAGGTTTGCAAAGGTATTTCCGAAGCTCGTGGCATTTCGGTCGAAGATCTTAATATGTATGCCGACAGCCTTTCGTTGCGCAAGGCCCAGGATGCTGTCGACTTGAAGTTTGCCGATGCGGTGAAGTATTATGATGAAGTTATCGACGAACTAAAATCCAAGTCTGGTTTCAAGGGCAAAGATAAGGATATGTTTATCAGCCTCGACAAGTACGCGAAAGCAAGTGTTTCTGGCGGAAATAACAAGTCGAAGAACGAAGTTGCTGTATTGTTTGCCGAAGGCGAAATCGTTGACGGCAATGGCGGCAACGGACAGATGGGTGGCGACAAGATAGCCGAGGAACTTCGCAAGATTCGTGAAAACGATGATGTCAAGGCTGTTGTTTTGCGCGTAAACTCACCTGGTGGTTCGGGACTTGCTTCGGAAGTTATGTGGCGTGAAATCCAGAAAGTTAAGCAGGCAGGAAAGCCAGTCGTAGTTTCGATGGGTAACCTCGCAGCATCTGGCGGATACTATATTTCATGTTCTGCCGACTACATTTTTGCTCAGCCGACTACTTTGACAGGTTCGATTGGCGTTTTTGGTATGTTCCCGAATTTGCAAGGTCTTGTAACCGACAAGATTGGTCTTACAGTCGATACTGTTTGTACCAACGCTCATGCTGATTTCGGAAGCACAATGCGTCCTGTTACAGAGATGGAATACAACTATGTACAGCAGTCAATCGAGGATTTCTACGATACTTTCCTTACAAGGGTTTTCGACGGACGTAAGGGCAAGGGTGCCGAAGGTCATGTGTTGAGCGAGAAGGCTTTGGTTGATTCGATAGGACAGGGCCGCGTTTGGGCAGGTGCCGATGCTATTGAAATTGGTCTTGTCGATGAGCTTGGTGGACTTAACGATGCTGTTAAGAAGGCCGTCGCACTGGCAAATCTTTCGGACAACTACAAGATTGTTGAATATCCGGCAAAGAAGGAATGGTTTGAAACTCTTTCGGAGCAGTTTGACATTTCGACCAGAATAATGAAGAGCGAACTTGGTGAAAACTATATTTATTATCAGAACGCCAAGAGAGTTGCCGAAACCAGTGGCATCCAGGCTCGTATGGAGCACGACATTGTTATAAAGTAAATGTTTTGTGGTTAATATATGAAGAATCCGCAGGCGATGAGCTTGCGGATTTTTTTTGTATTTGTAAACCGAAAAGGGATAGATTTTGTCACGCGTATTCTTGTTTTTGTGTATATTTGTATTTTCTGAGATTGTATGGCTAACGAGTCGGTTTTGTATTATATT
>JAEEGG010025648.1_pt1 | contig 11327 bp, 10 predicted proteins | sample 9134161 | NCBI WGS metagenome assembly JAEEGG01 (sample SAMN16246543, study PRJNA631951) | gut metagenome | biome: gut microbiome; feature: rumen; material: CR-attached | host: Bos | place: Iran: Karaj | collected 2018-10
AAAAGGCTGGTTCCATCTTTTTTGAACGCCTTAACAAAAGAAATTATGTCATCCGCGTCTCTTTCCTGTGGAATATACCCTGTGATGATGCTGTCAAACCTAACTCCCATCTTGAGCCAGTCCTCTTTGCACCTATCTATTAGAGTTGAGGTATCAAGTAAGTGAAAATCCGGAAAACCTGTCTGAGCCGACAACACAGCTGTTGGCACCGGACAAACCTCAATCCCCATGGCTGATAACACACCTATGTCCGCCATAAGCGAACATTTTCCAAAGCCTGACAAATCATTGATAGCTGCAACCCTCATGATATCTGTCTCTCCCAACATCTAAATTATTTAATGGATACTTTACTTTATATCTGATGATATATAAATATTCAGAATCACAGTTTTTAATAATACCAGATTTTGGAACAAAAAAATGAGCCCAAACCTCCGTCTGAGCTTTATTTCATAACATTAATTAAACATACTTTAGAATGTCCTTAAAACTCTCTAAATGATATGTGGCCTTTCCATAGCTTTCTGCGCTCCCGATACCGGCGCTGTAAAAACCGCCCGATACCGCAGCATCTATGCCGGCTTCAGCATCTTCTATAACAAGGCAGTCCTTCGGCTCTTCTGCAAGGAACTGGGCAGCTTTTAAGAACACTTCCGGATCGGGTTTGGATCTTGTGATATTGGTGCCATCACTTATGGCGTCAAAGAAACCTTCCAGCCCGATCTGTTTTAATATGAACTTGGTATTTTTGCTCGAAGATCCGATGGCAAGCTTAAGTCCCCTGTTTCTAAGCTCCTTTAACGTCTCTCTTACCTCCTCCGAGAGGTCTTTTTCAGACATATTTTCAAGACTCTTTCTATAGATGTCGTTCTTTTTTCCGGCGAACTTTTCCTTTTCATCCTTTGAGAACTCAGGTCCTGAATATTTTTCCAGTATGATCTCAAGAGAATCCATTCTGCTGACGCCCCTTAGCCTCTCATTGATAGTCCTGTCAAAGGGAATATTCAGCTCATCTGCCAGCTCCTTCCAGGCAAGATAATGGTATTCATCGGTAAAACAGATAACTCCGTCCAGATCAAAAATTATGGCCTTATATTTCATATCAGATGTAATCCTTTCCGCACAGGGGATCAATGGGACTTACTCCCATAAACTCAGATCTGCCCATTATTTTCTCTACAGTTGCATCGACAAAATCCGCACCTGCGCTGTAGGAATTAATATAAGTCCCGATCATGGGAGCATCAAACAGATGATATGGATACGAAGTCGATATCATCATCATAGGTATTTCTGATGCATGCCAGGGCGCATCATCTCCAAGCCCAAACACTACGTTCCAGTTGAGTCGCAAAGTAGTGTTATTTGAAGCATTTTCCATATTGCAGACATATAGATACAGATCAAAGGATTCCTTCATCTCAGCAACACTTCTGTACATCTCATGTAAAAGAGCCTTCTTCTCATCAGGCAGTGATGCCGGATCCATAAAATCAGCCGGGACAATTTTAACACGTCTGTCCCTTACCGTAACTTCAAACCCTTCTGCTTCCAGCTTATCCTTCCACATCTTTACAAATGCGCTCTCCGGGTCCATTTCCTTGTCGATCACATTTAGGTATATCCTCCGGTATTTCTTCGGACTTAACGGCAAAAGAGCTTTCTCGTCCCTCACAAGAGTGACAGCCTTATCAGCCACCTCTTTTGCCCACATTCTGTGTTTGCTGCAGCCAACAACTGATAACTCTTCTTCCATAGGGACAAGACTTCCGTTTTTTTGTTTCTCATGAAGCCCCAGGGATGCCTTTGTTGCAAGGATTCTCAGCACTGCCTCATCAAGTCTTTTTACGGACAACAAACCACTGCCAATACCCTCAAGCATGAAACCGTAATCTTCTTCAAGGCTCTTGTTGAACAAAATCATGTCGCAGCCGTTTTCTATGGCAGTCGGTATGGCAATATTTCTGGGCATTGCACTGGTAAATCCTACCATGGGAGTGGCATCTGTGGTTATAAGGCCATTAAAGCCAAGACGTTTTCTGAGAAGACCTCCAAGAAGTTCCTTAGAAAGAGATGCCGGCATCAACATGCTTCTTCTGTCAGCATTATTGTTAATCTCTTTTACATAAGCCGGCTGGGCAATATGGCCCACCATTACAGTCTTTGCTCCCTTGTCTATAAGACTTTTATAGATATATCCAAAGCTGTCATCCCACTCTTTTACAGACAGAGAATTGACACTGGTAAGGATATGCTGATCTCTTTCATCTATTCCATCTCCGGGGAAATGTTTTATTGACACGGCAACATTATTTTCATCTGCACCATCCATATAGCGTGAAGCGAAGGAAACTATCTTCTCCGGATCATCTCCAAAGGTCCTGACGTTTGTTATCGGATTATGAAAGTCTCTGTTGATATCCACGATAGGAGCAAAAGACCAGTTTAGTCCCAGTGCTGCCCCTTCCCTGCATGCAACATACCCCATCCTGTAGCCGTTTTCAGGATCCGCAGTTGCTGCAACTGCCATGGGCTTGCCAAAAGATGTCCCCTCTACCGCCAGTCCATCTCCACCACTCTCCGTATTAGCGGCTAATAAAAGCGGAATTTTGGCCATTGACTGTATTTTTCTGTGAGTATCCTGAATCTCTTTTGCTCTCCCACTTCTGTACATCATCCCGCCAACACCAATTCCACTGACGATTCCGCGAAGAACTTCATCTTCACTGCTAAATCCCATAGGACAAAAAACCTGTCCGCATTTTTCCTCAAGGCTCATGTCCTCAAAGGTCTCTTTTACCCAATTTATGGCACTCTCGTCAAGAAAAAACGGATTCCCGGTATAATCGATTTCATAATTATCAAATGTCATATCAAACTCTCTTCTTCCAAAGTATTAAGCAAAGTATTTCCTGAGAAAATACGCCGGGCCACAGCTCCAGGCATGACAATAACTGTTTACAATGGTTCCTCCGTAAGGTGACTCGTCCGGATTTTCGGGATTATACAGCTCCCAGAAGGTGTCTGCACCGTTTTTGATCATTCCGCCCCAGTACTGTCTCATAAGATTGTGAGCGTCTTCTTTCCTGCCAAGCTTAATAAGTGCATCTATATAGTTGTGATACATATAAGGAGTAACCATTTTAACAGCACCGTCGCAGCCATTTAGTCTTTCCAAAAGCCTGAGTGCAGCACTACCTTCAACGGCATTTCCAAGTATCATCCATATCTGAGATGCAAAGGAGATCTGTCTGTCTTTCCCGCTTACGTACATGCCCATTTTTTCATCATATAAAAAAGTATTGGCTGCATCCTTTACTTTGTTGTAAAGATCAGCATACTCTTCCTCTGAGAGCACATCTCCGACCTGCTCGGCAAGCTCAATTGCTGCCTCCAGCGCGTACAGGAATATCCCCTGCGCACTTGCCTGTTTATTCAGCTCCAGATTCCAGTCCACAAAGCACCAGCCAAGAACGTCAAGGTCCTTTACTACATAGTGTTGGTCAAGGCCCTCTCTGGCAAGACTGATCTGTCTGCGGCATACCTGCCACAGATCCTCCAGCGCCTCCTGGTCACCTGTCTTTCTGTAATAATCCCTGAGAATGACCACAAAAAACAGAGAATAGTCAAACATACAGGTGTCGTCTACTTCAGGCTCAGGCTCCAAAAATACGCAGGCTCCGACTCTTCCATTCTCCTGAGTAAGCGCACCGAACAGGTATAGGCAGGATTTGACCATATCATTCATTCTGTAGGTTTCATAATTGGCCAGAGCCTGTATCCTAAGATCTCCTATCCACAGCCTTCTGTCTCTTTTAGGTCCATCCTCAAACACTGTCTGCATGCAATCTTTGAGAGTTTTTACAGCCACCTTGTCCATCTCTCTGTCCAAGGGATCTGCCGCCTCATAGGGTAAAAGATCCGTATCTCTGGCAGAAGTGACGGCCTTGGCCCAAGCTTCGGAAATCTGAAGGTCAAATCTTGAACTGATATCCATAACCTCAATCCTTACAAATCTGAATGAATATCGTCTGTCAAAGTCCAGCCTTCCGGGGACCACATCCACCTTTACCAGCTCTTCCTGGATCCATGATGCGCTTACCCAGCCACTGTATTCTGATGCATCCTCAAACAGCTCTACTTCTCTTTCGGCAAAGCGTACTCTTAAGAGCACCGGAGCATCTGCATGAGCTCCTATGTTCTTAAAATCAAGAGAAAGATATCCAACCAGATGTCCGCCAAAGTCAAGGATGACCTCATCACCTTTTTTTAGTGACATAGTCCTGAAATCCCGGAGACTTTTTTTCTTTATTCCCTTGCCGTCCCTTGTAATACTTACTGTTTCGGCTACAGCAATCTCTTTTTCATTTAACCTTGGGAAAAGAGCCGTTGCTTTTTTCAATAATCTTAAGTCTTTCATGCTTTCAATAATCTCTTTATCAAATCATTGTTGTTCAGGTAAATAAGGAAAACAACCAGCAATACTGCATTTATAATTGACTGCATCGTTGCATTCACTGAGTTTGAGAATACAGCAAAGGTAGAATTTAAAAGTGACATGCAAACAGCCGCCAGGAGAAAGCCAATCTTCTCGTTTGTGAATCTGCCGATATATCCTGCGATAAACATAGGGAGAAATGCTGTAAACATGATGGCTATACTGCCAAAATTGAGCTGTCCTCCATTTATTGTCGTATTTCTGGCCGCATTAAGTGTTCCCACTATACCCATCAGGCCTCCACTGATCCCATAACAGATCAGAGTGTTTTTTACCTCATTGATACCTGTAGCCACAGCCACCTTCTGTCCCGACTTAAGTGCGTTGTAGTCATATCCAAAGGCCGTTTTATCAAAAGTAATTATCATAAATGCAAGGACTGCTGCTATTATCAATGCTGCATAGACCCAGGTTCCTGTAAGAGCGGACATTGAAGGATTTTGAACTTCACTCATAACATATTTGCCACCGGTTATTGTGTACATAATTCCCTCATACACTAGCGTTACTCCCAGTGAGACTATGATGGGAGGCAGTCTTAATGTGCAATATGTAAGACCCGATATTAGTCCAAGTATCACTCCTGCAACAAGGGATATACAAAGCATCAGCGGTGCAGAGCCATTTCCCCCGGAGAGAATCCCATAGGTTATTTTTGCCCCTATGATAGATGACAGACCGGCCATTGATCCCAGGGAGAAATCAAATCTTCCGCTGTTCAGATTTATGGAAAGAGCCATGGTTGTAATCATCACAATAGCTGTATAAACTATGAAATTGTCAAAGCTTTTCATATTTGAAATCACACTCTGTCCATTTAACAGGCAAAGAGTCTGCAAAACCACAAGGGTTACAACCGGCATGGCCAGTGCGTTTACGATTCTCTTCGGGGTACTCATAGCTAATCTCCTTATTACTCTGTATTACTTACTCTCTACAAGGCTCTTTACATCCTGATAGGTGACCTGACTTCCGATAATGCTATCAAGTGTCTCTTTGCTGTAGATGGGTGAATCACCGTTGTCATTGACAAAATACTCATCGAAGGTTGCCTTGTCTGTTGCTACCAGATAGCCCTGATTGAGCGATACAGCATTTCCCTCATCATTTCTGATAAGATTTCCGTCAATCGCATTTGAAACCAGCGCAAATACAGGTCCGATAGATGATGAATACTTACCTGCAAGATATTTAAGACTTCCACTCTCCATTGACTGACTGTTCATGGCTGTAAAGGAATCAATATCGGCAAAAGGTATATTTTCCTGTGAAAGTGTCTGTGCAAAGAATGTAGTTGCCATTCCAACTGAAAGGAATGCCTCGGGAGCCTTCTGAATAGCTGCACCAAGCTCATCTGTTGTTGTATCGCCATATCCCTGGAGGTATGCAACAAGTTCAACATCGCCGGAAACCTTTGAAAGATCAATTCCCTGATCCTGGAAAATCTGTCCCACGATCGCTCCCATGTCATTTGCTCCGCCGTAGGTACAACCAAGTCCCGTAAGAATACCGGCTGCTCTGAAAACGTGCATAGGATTTGGAATGAAAGCGCCATAGAGAGCCACCTTCTTTACTCCCTGATTTTTAAAATACTCGCCCATAGCTTTTCCTGCCTCAAATTCAGTGGCATTTGAAGGTCCGATCTGGCAAACGAAGTGCTCATAACCTTTGTATTTTTCATACTGCTCGTCATCAAGAACTCCTGAAGCTCTTCCATAGTAAAGGCCATACTGCTCGCAGGTCTCAATCTGCTGTGCTCTGTCGCTGCTGGATAAAGAGATAACTGCGTCATATCCCTTTGATGCAAATTTTTCAATAGCGGCCTTCTCGTCTTCAGCGCTTGCCAGCGCATCAGTGTAATCAAAGGTAACATCATAGTTTTCCTGAATATACTTCTCATAGTAATTTCTAAATCCCAGGGCTTCCTCACCGCTGACATCTGCTACAAGCACTCCGATTTTCTTGGCTTTGCCGGAAGGCTGAGTAGTTGTTTCAGCTTCCTGTGCCGGTGCTGCGTTATCAGCACTGCCCTGTGCAGCAGGTGCCGAATTTCCGCATCCTGCCATCACCGTCATGGCCCCGGCCATGATAAGTCCGATCACTTTTGTAAGTTTTTTGTTCATAATATTTTCCTCCTTTATCTTGGTAACAGTGCTGTCCTGTAATTCATGCTGGTTACATAAACCACCGCCAGGAAAAAGACTGCACTGATCACCTGTGTGATGCCGTATGCTGCGCTGCTGTCTATGACTATCTCAAGAATGTCATTCAGCAAAATATATGAGAAGCCACCGATCAGTGCCGCGTAAATCTTACTTCTTGCACCTCCTGAGATTGGCATTCCTCCGAAAACGATCGCAATAAAGATATTCATTCCTATACTTGATGCTGTTGTAGTAGTAACCGATGGGGTATAGCAAAGTGTCAAAAATGCTCCGAGGCCGATTCCAATTCCCGCCATCACAAAAGCCAGGATCGTATATTTACTTGCCTTTATTCCTGTAAGCTCTGCACAAATTGGATTTCCGCCCACAAATTTCATCCTTCTTCCGGCCTTCGTAAACTGGAATACAAAGAAGCATATGGCAAAAAAGGCTATTAAAAGCATTGCCTTAAAACCTATGTTGTCAAAGGGCTTTACAACTTCGCTGGGAATACTTATTCCGCCAAGAGCTCCTCCATAACTTGTGATGATCTGTGCTGAGAGAGCTGAAAGAACCGACATCATGGCAACAGTTGTCACGAAGGGAGGTATATGAAAAACCGAGGCTAAAACCGAATTCAGCAGTGAAGCTGTGATACCCACTGCGAATATCGCGACGATCATCAAAATAAGGCTCTGAGTCTTGTTATAGGTCATGACCCCCATAGTGGCTGCAAAGAGCGTTGATGCTCCAAGGCTTATATCAAAGGTGCCAAGGGTATAAATGAAGATCGCCCCAGTAGCAACCACCGCAAGAACAAGAGCCTCATTAAATACTATTTTCAGGTACATATCCAGCCTGTAACCATTTATGCTTACCACCACCAGAAATGCTGCAAACAAAACCAGTAAAGCGGCAATGGGAAGTAAGGATATGAGTTTTTGTTTTATGTTGGTTTTTCTTTTATCTGTCATCTCTTTTACCTTCCTCAGATCATGTAGCTTATGATGTCTCCCTCGCTGAGGGTACTGCTTCTCTTAAACTCTCTTGTGATCTCTCCGTCCTTCATAATGAGTACTCTGTCACTCATACCTATCAGCTCCGGCAGCTCCTCGCTTATCATAAGTATTGCCTTGCCTTCATTTTTGAGCTTTACCATGAGCTGATACATCGCCTGCTTGACTCCGATATCCACGCCTCTTGTGGGGCAATCCAGGATCAGTATCTCGCTTCCGCAGCCTATCCATTTACCAAAGACAACCTTCTGCTTATTGCCACCCGAAAGCTGACCTACTGCCTGATCCATATCTGAACATTTGATCTTAAGTTCATCCACCTGTTTTTTTACATATTTTTTCTCACCGGATGAAGTAACAAGGTTTATTTTGTTTTTAAAGATATTCATTCCGGCGATAGCAATGTTGTCTTTTATACTGGCATCGAGACAAAGCGATTTCTGATCTCTGTCTTTCGACACATATCCGATCTTTTGCCCCATTGCATTGTGAGGGCTGAGTATCTCTTTTCCACTACCGCAGATAACATGCCCCGAATCAAGCTTTAGCGCTCCGAAAAGGGCTTCACCCAGATCATGCATTCCGCTGCTCGCAAGGCCACCGACTCCCACAATCTCTCCGCGGTGGAGCTCCAGAGAAACGTCCTTTAAATTATCTTTGTAGTTCAGGCTTTGAGCGCTGAGTACCACTTCATCAAGAGATGTACACTCCGTATCCGCCCTGTAATAATCACCTTTAAGCTCTCTTCCTATCATGCTGCTGCGGATGGCATCTGCATCAAATTCCTCTTTTTCAAAAGTCCTTATGATGTTTCCATCCCTGAGTACCGTCAACGTGTCACAGACTTCCATGATTTCGTCCAGATCATGAGATATAAAGATCACTGACTTTCCGTCATCCCTCATTTTTCTGATCAGACTGTACATGATCTGCCTTCCATCGTGGGACAGCGCAGTTGATGTCTCATCGATGATCAGAATATCCGGGTTTTTCATGATAACTTTGGCTATTTCAACCAGCTTTCTGTCCTGAAAGTCCAGCCTTCCCATCGCATCTCTTCCGCTGATGCCTGCTATCCCAACGCTTTTAAGAGCCTCATCTGCTTTTCTTTCCAGTTTGTTCTTGTCCACAAGGCCAAATTTGTTTTTAAAGCTCCCAAGTTCGGCAAGGAACATGTTTTCAGCCACCGATATTCCTCCAATGGTTCCGCTTTCCTGAACAACCATTCCAATGCCCTTGTTCAGTGCATCTATCATACTGGCCGGTTCCCATCTGTTTCCCTTAAAAAACATCTCTCCTTCATTTGCTTTCTGCATTCCGGCAGCTATTGAGGAAATAGTGGATTTTCCTGATCCGTTCTCACCGATCAGGCCTCTGATCTCGCCGGGATAAACTTCAAGGTCAACCTCGTTAAGAGCTACGACGCTTCCGAATCGTTTGCTGATATTCTTCATTTCAAGAACTGGTTTATTCATAACTGCCCATTCCTTTCTGTAACGGCGCTCTTTATGATGCAATTATATGTTTAAAAAGCACTGAACATAATTCACAAAATCGCTCAATATTATTGATGTTTTATGATTTAAATATAATAATTTTTATATAAATCTTTGATTTTTTGACATCTACTTGCCGAGCAGATATAGTAGATTTAATAGGAGCCCTCAATATAAGGAGATAAAATGGACGCTAATGCATTAAAGCAGCATATATACGATGTTACAGAGGTGGAAGCATTTTATAGAGAGTACTACCTCGCAGGGAAGAACCCGGATTCGCTTAGAGAATTTCTTAAGAATCTTGACATGGAAATGGTGCTGAGTAAGCACCTTCTGATCAAAGAAAAAAAAGAAACAATCCCCGATGTTTATGAGGATTATTTCTTTTTTGATCTGTCTGACAATGACAGTATTATTGTTCAAAAGCACGAAAGATACAGCCCGGATATTGAGCATAGCCATACCTTTTTTGAAATCTCATATATTTACGATGGCAGATGCACCCAGACTATATCGGGCAATACCATTGAGATGAGAACAGGAGATTTCTGCGTGATCCCACCGGGAATCAGGCATTCTTTTGCGGTATTTGACGACACTATCGCCATAAATATAATGCTGCGCCGTGATACACTTCACACTATGTTCTACTCCTTTCTCAACACCCGTAACATCCTCTCATCCTTCTTTCTGAACAACATTTATGCCAAAAAGGCGAACGATTATATAATGTTCAGGACCGGCCAGGACGCGGCCATTTCCGAGTCCTTCATATGGATGTTAACAGAGAGTCGCAACAAGGAAGAGTACCACTACCAGACCATAACAAACACCCTACTCCTCGACTTCTATCTGATAATTAGACGGTACTCCGAATCTGTTCAGATGCCCCTGTTCGACTCCAGAGTAGATGTCCAGCGCTATGCTCTTATCCAGTATATTCAGGAAAACTACAAAGACGTTACCTTGTCGGATCTGTCAAATAAGTTCCACTATTCCAATGAATATACATCAAGACTGATAAAAGAGCTCACAGGCATGAATTACACAGATATCCTGCGAACTGTCCGAATCGAAAGATCGCAGGATCTTCTTGCCAATTCCACCATGACGGTGCAGACCATAGCAGAAGCTGTTGGGTACGATACCACAGAGCATTATATAAGGCAGTTTAAAAAGCACACAGGCATGACGCCCTCTGCATATCGCAAACAGTCCACATCAAACAGAACCAGGTAAAAGAGCTCTCATACCCCTGTCAGATATCATCCGCGATATCGATATTCTCGCCTGTAATTCCTACCCACGCGCCGTCCTTAATCTTACCATCATGATCAAATGTTATATAATGCATATCAAATAGAGCATATATCATCAGATATCAATCAACATTTTGAGGCTAAAATTTTTTACTCTTGTCCCATCACAAATCCGCAGTAAGAGCACTATAATTATTGTATGAAAGTCCTATTGGTGATCGATGTCCAGGAAAAATATCTTTGCTATTATGACGCTGATCTTTTATCAAGGATCAACGCCAGGATTGCTACGGCAAAATCAGACAACGATCCGATATTCTATATCCGTAACATTGGCATTCACGGTGACAGTGCCAGCTATGCTCTGGCTAAAGAACTCCTCATAGCTTCAGATCACATCTATGAAAAAAGTTTTCCAAGTGCCTTTACAAATGATTCTTTTGCAAAAGAGCTAAAAGATTTGAAGGTCACAGAACTTGAGATAATAGGCGTAGATGGCAATAGCTGCGTAAAGAAAACCTGCCTGGATGCTGCCAATATAGGCTACAAGGTAACTCTTAACCTGAAATGCACATCCGCCATGAATAAAAAGATATTTGATAAGACACTTAAAGAGCTGTCAGATGCCGGTGTGATAATGGTCAATACTTAACTCACAGAAAGGATATCAATCATGAGCGAAAACACTTCCAATAACCAAAACAAGCACAGCGTCAGTACAGGAGCTGCTGCGCTCATATCTGTACTTGCTGTGCCTGTAACTCTTTTGGCCAGTTTACTGATCTCTAACAAGAAAAAGAAATAAGAAACCATTTTTGTATCTTTAATGTTTACTTAAAAAGTGCAGCGCTCCTTCAATGAGCTTTGGTACTACCTTCATCGTACTGATATGTACTCTCATCAATCTT
>JAEEGG010025652.1_pt1 | contig 11326 bp, 15 predicted proteins | sample 9134161 | NCBI WGS metagenome assembly JAEEGG01 (sample SAMN16246543, study PRJNA631951) | gut metagenome | biome: gut microbiome; feature: rumen; material: CR-attached | host: Bos | place: Iran: Karaj | collected 2018-10
AAACCTAAACATCGGCTGAACCGTATAAAGGCAAAGGTCGTGTTTGGAATGATAGAGAAGATGTATCCACAATGGTATGCAAGTGAAGACAGAGAGGGGTATATGAATATCTGCTTTAAGCCCGCAGACTTATGCCAAAGAGCAATGAACACCCACGTTATCATCTTGGAAGGTGCAGGTGATGTCTTGTTCAGGTTTGGCCACCATTTTCAATTAATTGATGTGCCAGCGAAGTATAACGCCAATGTAATTTTTGAACCGTTTTCCTTTGGCATCAGACGACGGAATGAATTTGATGAAGAAAAATTTGATATATTTATTACAGGATTGCGCCAGTATCTTAAAAGGAACCAGCGTCAAGACAGAAGAACACTTGTCGTTGTGTGGAAGAACAGTGGTCTGGAGTATATGTCAAATGATAGCAGCTTTTATAATTTGGTTGTTGAGGTGCTGGCAAAGGATAAATCTCTTGATAAAGACAACTACCACGTTATTCATTATGGCTCATCCAGTAGTAAGTCAACAAATGATTATCGGGATTTTAGTGATATAATATTATGCGGAACTTGGCATATCCCTAATAATGATACAGCAAAGTTTCAGAGTAGCTTTGGAGTTGATACCAACAATAATGAACATATTTTGTGGGCATATATACAGCTTCTTTGCAGAATTGGGATAAGGAAACATGACGGGCAAAACTACACTGTACGTTTTTCTGATGATTATAACACAGCATTCATCAGGACACTTGACGACTATTTTAATCGAAACACGCTCCAAGAACGAATCATTGAAGTAGAGCGAATCCCAGAATGGTTGAGAGTTATGATAAATGCTACAAATATTGGGAAGAAAAAACTGTTTATTGAAGAGCTATGCTCTTTGATGGATTATAACCCCGATATTAGAGAAGCGCTTAAAGTTCATCGACCATATATTATTGAAATAAGCCTGAATGATATTTTTACTATTATTCCGAGACATGACAAGAAAAGAGCAAAGTACAGTACTCTAAAGAAGAACCTCGCTAAGATAGGTTTAGAGCTTCACATCGGATAGGTGCTACAAACTCGATATTTACTATACTATATTGAGAACAGATAGAAGCACCTAAAGAGAGATAGAAGGAGATGATTAACAGAGAAAATTCTTCTCAACCTTCGGTTTCGAGCAGATTAACTGAAATGATAGAAAAAAAATAATCTTCTTCTCATTCAGTCAACAGAACGAAGTGATGATGATTATTATTCAAAGTGAAAACAAATAAACTATAATACAAACAGAAGCTCAGGGTGGGCTTGGCCTACCCTGATGTAAAAAACAAAAAACTTATGATAGAACTTAAGACAACAACTTTTTATGAGAATTATCTTGATGTTATTGGTTATTCAAATTTCAACTTCTCCGACATTCTTAATTTGATAAAGACAGGAGATTATGGTCTTAAAGAGGTTATCACAAACTTAAGAATGCTGACAGGAAATGAATATAGAACCTTTAAACGTGAAAAGCTACCGATGTTTATTGGCGCCGGAGATTTCGACTACAGAGTAAAGGATGGGTTGATAAACTACTCCAATATCCTCATTCTCGATTTTGACAGGAACGATGAGAACGACGACAATGGCATTCTTCTGGAACTAAAACACTATTTGGTAGAGCACGCCAATCAGCTTCATTTATATGCAATTTGGTTGAGCCCTGGTCATGGTGTAAAAGCTGCTCTAATACATGATAATCCGGATGCGAACTATCATTATGACTTGTATTGGACTGTAGAAGATGAACTGTTCTCAGAGGCAAGAGAATTATTTCCAACCATTCAATACGATCCAAATTGTTCTGATTTCACCCGAACATGTTTTTTATCTTATGACCCGGATATTTTTGTAAACGACAGCGAGCAGTTAGAGCCATATCACTTTGAGCCGAGAGAAAATATAAGGCATCAAGAGCAAAAACAAAAAAAGCATTATACGATTGGCAGAAGAACAGCCTTTGAGCACACAGAAGAGGAAATAATGCTCAATCGCCATTTTCAGGAAGTTTGCCCTGACAAGAGGCTTATGAACTATCTCATAAAGTCATTCAATGCCCACAATCCAAACTATTATAAAGATGGAAACAGGCACTCGGAGATTAAAAGACGAGCTGCAATTTATGTCAAAGATGGAGTTTTGTTTGAGAATGCTGTCTGGTCTTTAGTCGGACAGTTCGGTGAAGGAACTTGGGCAAATTTGGAGAACAACCACATTCAATCATTAGTTGCCAGCATATATAATATTGCAAGAGCTGATTTCGGCACAGAACGTATGCAATATCTGGAAAAGCGGAAAATGACAAAGATTAACTATCACAAGAAACTATGGTAAAAGAAAAAAGAGGCGTATCTTTAAGTGATACGCTTCTTCTTTTTTATATACGGTGGGATTGGAAATGGGTCGCAGGTTAGTATCTTCAATAAATGCTCTATAAGCCATTCTAGTGGATTTCTCGTTTTCATACCGTTGTAAAATATGTTAAGTGATTAAAATTGCTACTGTATGGAGAGGTCGTTATCATCTTGAAACCCTTACCAAATTTTCCATGATACTTCTCCACTCTCCAATGTTTTTTGCCTGTGTTCCCAACGCCAACACTAGTATGATGTGGAAGGAAACCATGCCTGATGAGTTGGACAACCTTAGCCCTCTGCTCACCATTGAAGATATAAGCCTGGACTACTGAGGAAGGATGAAGCGTTCTTATCGTTGCTCCGTCCTGATTATTGATAAATTGCCTATTCTTGTTCATTGTCTATAAATCTTTTTTTGATACGTTGAACTGTACTAATTCCGACATTACAGCTACTGGCAATCATACGAATGGGATAGCCTTTTCTGAGCTGTTTGATGACGGCTGAATATTGTTCTTGAAACTTCTCGTCAGACTTCTTGTAGCCGACCTTCCTACCGACCTTACCACCTTTAGCGACAAATTGTGCTTTCCCGGAGTTGAGTCTGAACTTGATGTTTTCACGTTCCATCTGAGCGCAAGTTCCTAAGACAGCAATAAAGATGGTCAGGAAGGGATGCTCTTTACCGTCGGCATTGAAGATTGATAACTGCTCCTTCTGGAAGTACACATTGAGGTGATTATCCTTGCAGAGCTTCACGTTTGAGAGTACATCGTCAACATTTCTACCTAATCTGCTGAGTTCTGATATAAGTAGAACGCTGACATGATTGGAGATACAATATTTTAGGCACTCATAGAGAACTGGTCTTTCCTGAGTTTTCTTCGCACCTGAAATATGTTCCTCGTAGATTTTTGCTATTTTCAGAGATTTTTCCTTTGCTAATAGTTGAAGGTCTCTAATTTGTCTGCTTGTGTCTTGTCTATCGCTAACAGATGAGACACGGGCATAGATGACTGCTTCGTCGTTCATATAATTCTTTGAGTTTAGTGAGTACAAAAAAGTGTGTTCCATCGGTCGTGTCGGTAATTAAATGAACACAAAACGGATTGAACACATTATCGGTGGTTGAAAACATGGAAGTGAAGTATATATTAAAATCTAAATCTTAACATAAACTCCACTCCCACCTAAAGAGAGTTCTATACGGCTAATCGCTCTGCCACAACTTGAATGTTCTTATATTGCGGCTTTTCCGAGATTGAGCCATATTTAACAGCTTCGTCTATCGCAGGAACAAGGTTGCCTAATATCAGCCCTTCACACACAATTTGACTTTTCTGTTTGTCGTCAGGAATGATGCAGAGCTTGTACAGTCCCATCTTCTCCAATCGAATTTTGACAGATGCAGTTTTGACCCTGAATGACGTACCGCCTTCGATGGTCTCTATACTGCCAAAGTCCAATCCCCATGAAAACGGCTTATAGGAACGTTGCAGTGCTTCGTTCCAGATATATTGAGCCGTCTCTTCGTTGTTGATGTTCATTACTTCCATATAATTTAAGGTATATATGTCCTGTTTATGACTGTTTTGTAATGCCTGTAGCCTTTGTAATCAGCTTCAGGAACTCTTACCTTCCTCCAAACCATTTTCCACCACGGGTCTTCCTTCGGCTTCGGTTTGTCATCAATCAGCATATTAACGATGGCTTTATGCAGGGGGAAAACGCATGTTAAGGCTCTCCGCTTACTGTCCTCACTAAGAGATTGCCAATATTTAAGCGTCATTTTTGTTGTTTTCAACATAATTTTGATTTTTAAGTTTTTTAGCATATTTGGTGAAAACATACTCCAGAAGGATTGCCTTGACAACTGTGGCTTTGGCTTCTATGCTGTAGATAAAGTAGTAGGTTCTGGGGTTGCCATATCGGTCTGTCCGATGCAGTTCTCCCCGGTAGCTTCCATTTGCAAAGAACTCATCATAATCTTCACATAGCGTTGAGTCTGTATTGCTAAATTGAACATAAAGGTTGATATAGATTTTGTTTTTTACTACATCAACGCTCTCAATCGTTGAGTTCCAGGCATTGCCCTCTCGCCGCTCACAGGATATATACAGTTCACGGTCTCTTGTTCTTCCCATCTTACGGCCTGTCTCTTTGACCATTCGCTTGACTGTCGCTTCTTTGACTGCCAGTAGCTCATCACAGGATAATGACTTAATAATGTCTATCTTTTTCTGTGGTTGAGTCCTGCTGAAAATAAATCCGTTAATATCCATTTTTCTTATTATTAAAGTACGACAAAGAAGAAGTCCGGGTAATTGATAAACAAGTTCCAAACTCCTTCGTTAATTCTACAGATTACATTTTTCATCTTCAAACGGCTTCTTCATATAATTCAATCTTCTTCAAATCACCGTTCTTGAGGCGAGAGTACCAATCCTTCCTTACGAGATAGCTGCTACAGGGCAAATCTTCTCCCATTACAAAAGTGCAATTTTCCAGATAACCTTCGTACTCACAGAGGTTTTGGCTCTCAGGCCAGCTCACGACCAAATAGTTGTCTTGGTCATCTTCACCATCAATAAAACAGATGTCTTTGACGGCGGTATCATTTTCAAGGGTATTGCCAATCTTAAGATTATGGCTCACCCAATCGGCAATGTCGCTCTGGCTCAACCCTACAGGAGCCACAACAGCAACGTCGATAGTTTTTCTAATGTGATATGTCTGTTCATTCATAATTTGATTTTTTAGTGAATAAATGAAAAAGAGGGAGAGCCGATTATATACAGTTCTCCCTCTTGGGTAGGTTCGGTGCTCATATTACACCGTTATCATCAAGCTACTCGCTACAGGAGATAGCTTTTCGTAAGGCGTGAAGTCGAGGTCTGGATGGTCAGCTCTGAAAAGCGACACATTGAATGATGACCTGGTACTCGGTAGCTTCCTAGTGAGCTTCATTGTCTTTGTCGCCCAAGTCTTGATGTCTAAAGACTCCATTTTACTAAGGATGCTGGCTTTGATAGCAGATAAGCGTTCTTCGGCAGCATTCTTCGTCTCAATCAGTTCCCTTATTTCAGTCTCTTGCGAGCATATCTCCGCTGGTACTTCATAGGGGTTCTTGAACTTTTCCCCTCTAAGGTCGCAATCAAGAAGTTCCTTACAAACATCGCTTGGAATGGCATCTACAAAGATGATAGCCTTCTTGTGGTCAAACGAGCCGTCCTTTTTTTGTTTGTTCCTGATGTGAATGACAAACAATTTGTCAACTTTGGCTTTAGGATGCATATCTAGTAGTAAGGTACGATAAATCGACAACTGCCACTGGCTTTTCAGCAACTTCTGAGGTGTTAGGACACCATAAGTTTTGATGTCTCCAATTGAAAAGGTATCGTTAGAGACACAATAGATTTTGTCAATTCGTGATGCCCAGTGTTCACCATCGGTGCAAGTGTACTCGCTGGCTTCGTGAACCAGTCCGTTTTCTTTGCAAATGTCGATATAATCTTGAACCTCTACCGTTCCGTCGTTTATCCAGTTCATATCAAAGTCTTCACAACTTGAATGAACACTTGTGCCGTATGCCGCTGCCTGTTCCAGAATGCGCTTAGGCACACTTCCATAATCCCATCCGAACTGTCTTGTCAGCATTTCCGTGATACCAGACAGCTCCTTGCCGTTGAGAAAATACTTGTGTTCGTCCTCAAAGAATTGGACCCCACTATTAACCAATTCGATACGTTTCGTTTTCATTACGCTGCTTGTTTAAGTTGTTGTTTACGTTCTGTAAAAAGAGCCTTAATCTCAGGATTACCCTCTACCTCAGTTTGGTGCTGGAGATAGAGGTCAAGAAGTTCATCCGTAGTCGCCGTATTGTTAATGGCGTTCTTTATCGGGGTGAGACGGTCAACAGGTTGGGCTGGCTGCTGATTGATAACCTTGGTACGACGTGTTGTTGTCTTTTTCTGTTCGGAGTTGTCTTCGGCAACACCTTCATCGGAGAAGTCGCTAGGCAAGTCTTCCTTAATTTTCGAGAAAATGGACAGTCCTAGTCCATAGAGAGCGATGTTTTTTACTAGGCACCTCATAATCGATTTGTTAATATCGAATGTGGTAGCTGCTTCACAGGTTCGCTCTACATAGCGTTTATTCTGTTTATCCCAAATCTGGTAGGTGTAAGGTTGGAGCCTCATAGCCTTCATCGCAGAGTTAAGAACTGGCAGATGCATCTGATAGGTCAGGTCATCTGCTGTAATCTCAGTAAATACGAAAATGCCAACATTTGGGTCAACGAAGTAAGGCATCTTAGTGTCCGGGTGGGTAATGACACGAAAAGTTGCTGATGGATAGACGCTCTTAAAAGCCTTCCAAGCTTCAGACCAAGTGAGATACGTTAGGTTCTCCTTCTTCTCTACTTTGTCATTCAAGTTAATCTGGTACAGCGTATCAAAATAGATTTTTCTACGCTCATCGAGGGTTGCCCCTTCTGGAATGTTAATTTTACACATGATTTTTGAATTTAATTTGTTAATAAAATGATTACAAACGAAAAAGAGAGACAACACAGTGATACATTTTGGTTATTATTGTATATATGTTATCTCTCATCGTGTAGCAGACAAGAAGCTGCTACGATAGGAACCAGCTATAGCCTTCGGTGTCATTTCCCTCAATGGCTCGCTGAATTCCCAAAGCGAAATCTGTACAGGACTGGTTGCGGTCGATGAAGCGGTCAATGTATGCCGCCTTAGCTGCCTCATTTCCCAGTTGTAAAAGGTTCCAACAAGTTATGTCCTCATCCTCCTTCTTACCGAAGTTTGGATTGCTTACAAATCCCTTTACCATCGCATTTACGGCTTGGTCGCCGATATTCAACGCTGGTATTTGCTTCTGTTCAGATACTGGCAGGAACTGATAAAGTCTCAGTCTGCCGATAATCTTGCAGAAAAGTTCCTCGGAGAGCCGTGTTGTTTGTAGGTTCTCCAACATTTTCAGTGTGTTCTCCTTGTCCGGGTTAAAACTGTCGAATAGTTCAATGGCCTTCTGGTTGATGTCGGCCTCTGTCAGGCATTCGATAGTTCCTGAGTTCCCGGAACATGTGAGCATTAGATTGCTACATACTCTCACCTGCCAGCCAACAAAAATTTTGAACTTCATTGGCGATTGGCGAGCATAGAGCTTATCTTCGTTATACGCTCTACAGCCTCCGACACAAAGATGTACCGTCTGACCGTTAATAGAGCGAGTCAGGTTCTGAACATGACAGACCCAGGCGAGCCTCATATAGTGGAGGGTCTTCTCTGAGTCCGTCAAATCTTCTGTTCTCTTATTTTGAGCACTAGCAAGCCTACCATGGACTGGATGGCTTACTCTGCACTCGACTGGTGTTAATTCTCCAAACACCTTCTCGGCAGCAGACCTTACAGCACCGATAAAATTCTGGTGTGATATGGTCAGGCTGTTATCAGCAAAGGTTGGAATGATGTTATTTTCCGTCAACTCCTCTAGCGTGATTGCTTGGGTGTTGCTCTCGATGAAGTTGGGGTGATTGTCTTCCCCCACTTCTTCATTTATAACTTCGGCTTCAACAATTTCAGGGTCGTTGATACCTAATGTCTTCTCTGATGTGATTTGGCCATCAATAGGCTTAATCTCCATCGTTGGTTGTTTTTTCTTTGTCATAATAATATTTTTTATGATTTATTACTTGAAGATGGTTTCCGCTTAAATGCTTCCACCAGTTTTTTATACGCTTTGATAGCAAAACACAATTGCTTCAGCGACGTTAAGAAGTACGTCAACGGTTTCTCTTTCCTTCATAATCAGACCTCCTTTGACGTTTCATTATTATTACCAGCAAACCCCGAAATAGGCTGGGGTTTGCGGTACTTACGATACATACTCGCCGAAAAGTCAGCGATGTTAATTACTGATACGATGAGACTTAGTGCTGTCATCGTACCTTTTACGATTGCTTTAAAATTAAAATTTCCCATGTTTTTTGATATTTTAGAATGTTTTGAAAATAAATAAAATTGATAGTTCTTACTATATATAAGGCTATCAGAGGCGACAAAAAAAAAGAGCAGAACTTCAACGTCCTGCTCATCTATATCAACAATAGCCGTCCACCTGAACAATTCTCAATCCCATGAGTGAGTAAAGTCAAGCAAAGTCATACTTAACCTGATAATTAGCACCTATTCTTCACAGGTGAGTTAAATACTTCTATTGTTGATGTGTGCACATATGTTCTTTCTATCTATAAGGTTTTCGGAGGCTTAAAATTCAATCAGTCAATATTATCTCGATATATGATGGATTGGATAATACCAGTACACCTTTAGGTCTTCTTATTCGCCTGGCTTTACAGTTGGCTTTATATATCTTTATAAACTCCGTAATCTCATAATTGAACAAATATCCGTAAGGTATGCTTGGAGGCATCACTGCAATTTCTTGATGTTCTCCCAAGCGACCAAGAAGTATATCACTGTCAATACAAGGTATTACGTCTGAATTGTTAAATTCAAAAGCATCTTTATAATTTCCGCCATAGTTTCTGTATATCCTTGTTCCAAGAAAATGTTTATCTCCCCACACCTTTACCTTCATCAAGTCCTTCTTAGTACAATCATTAAGATAATCTTGTAGTACATTTTCAATATCATCAACTGTTTGGCTCCTCAAATCGAACTCATTATTACAAAGCAATATCTTCGTCATAACATTATATTTAATTCAACTTCAAATTTTACTTTTAGATAGCTTCTTAGACCATCGTATTTATTCCTACACCGTTCTGCTCTCGGACATATCTTAAACAAATCATACAGCGTAATATTGATAGTCCATCCCTTCACCATTGGGTAGCCAGCATTTACTAGCGCTAACACATCATCTTTGAATTGATCGACCACCAATCTGTTTTGCTGCAATTTGTTATTAAATTCTCTTAGGAAATACATTCTCTGAACTTCAAAGTCGCTCAAACCAATATCCATCTCTCGTCCTCCCTTTTCCTTTAGTTCGTAAATTATTCAATATGCTACCTGCCTTAACACCAGTAGCCTTTTCACAGTCTAGCATCGTAGAGAACTCCTTTTGTGAGCCATCGGGGAAATGGCATAACACCTTAGTTCCGTGAGCTTGCTGATACCGCTTCATCTTCTCTACACTCTCAGGAGGCATTTGTTTTCCCTTCCACCACGAGCCACCATTTTCTTCCCTCCATCGGGCTGCAGCTTCACTGGCGGCTTTGGGCTCAACACCCTTCATCCTCTCCGATTGTGCCTTATTCATTGCATCCGTCCTCTTTTTCCCAGAATTACCTTTACTGATTAGCTCCCTAGTAGATGGCGCAACAGAATGACCCATCATCTTTTCAGAGATTTTAGCCTTAGACTCTTCGGAATGATGTCTCCCAGTTGAAGCAATGCTGTCTTTTTTCTTCCTCTCAGCATCATGTTCCATACCTAGATTTCCATCACCATAAGCACCATTAAACCCTTTGACAACTGTATCGAGTTCCCTAATCCACCTAGTTTCGGCCTCCTTCAACTTCTCATCAAGCTCCTCCTTAGTCTCAGCAAAGACCTTCTCCAGTTCGATGGTTTCCCAGCTCTCATCTGACACACCATACTTTTCTCTAGCATCAGTGATACATTTGCCCCCATAGTTCTTGTTCTTGGGTTTGTACCAGTTTTGGTTCCTCGTTTTCATGTTTGTAGTTTTACCAACATAAAACTTACCATAATCGGCAGTACCTTTAGCTGCCTCTGCAATCAATTTACGACCGTATATTACAGCCGATAATAAATCCTTATTCATAAGCCTTTGTATTTATTATTAAAAAATCCGAGAATGTATGTTCCCGGATTGCTTCTTTACATAGATAAGGCTTACGTTAAAAAAGGCATCAAAAAGTGGATGAAAACGGCTCAAAATAGACTATTTTCATGGTAAAATCTATTAAAATTAACCACTATAGTAAAAATAGACATCAAAAAGACCGATTTTTGTTCATAAAGACAAAAGGCCGGGGATTGCTCCTCGACCTTTACATATAAGTATTTGTTGATGCCGAATTTCACTGAATGCGTTTTAATATCGCATTGAATTTTTTAGCACCCTCATCATTTGACTCGACATACCATCTCAATTCTTTGCCATCATTTAACACCTTCAGTCTATCCGTACTGTTCTTCAATATTACTATACCATTCTTATAGGTATAATCTGAGGCACCTTCTTGAACGTTCTCGCCCTCTGCTCCCATCATCATTTGTATCAGCTGGAACGCAGGAATGTCATCCGCACCTTTTATCTTTGTATTTACTTTCACTCGTAATTTGCTGTCTGAAATAAAATATACAGTCATAATTTGCTCAACATATTCATCTGTACCAGAATGTACTATTCCAGAATATATATGATTGACCAATGAATTTCGTCCAGTGGTTCCTGAACTTTGCGTACTGTATTCAGGTTGTGGCTTACTATCAACTTTATAAGGTTTCTCAAAAAAAACGGTTGGCCAATAGTTCCAATCACTAGGAGCTCCGAAGAATTTGAGAAAATCTTCGCCAAACATTTTCCATCCAGCATCAGGAAGTGAAGTTAAGCTAAATTCAACTCCATACATCTTCCTTCTTTTATCATAAGTGTTAGTTATGATATAATCATCATATAGTGGCCCTGCTAAAGTGTAGTAATCGCAGTTATCAGACGGGCTATGAGTTTCTTTTACCGATTTGTATTTGGTAGTATAACTATAGGACTGTACTCCCGGAACATTATAGTATACAGATATTGTCTTTTCTGTTGTGTCAAATGTAATAATGAATGTGCCAGAAATAGGAGTGTCATACCTATCTGCCCTACACGAACAAACGTAAGCCTTTGACAAATAAAAACGAGCTA
>JAEEGG010025653.1_pt1 | contig 11325 bp, 3 predicted proteins | sample 9134161 | NCBI WGS metagenome assembly JAEEGG01 (sample SAMN16246543, study PRJNA631951) | gut metagenome | biome: gut microbiome; feature: rumen; material: CR-attached | host: Bos | place: Iran: Karaj | collected 2018-10
TCAGCACCCATAATAGTGCCATAAGCCTCATCAGCGACGAGGCAGAAGGCGACTATACCTATTTGTTGGCTGTGCAGGACAGCACAGGTCAGATAGCCATTGCGAAAGTCTGCGGCACAGACTTCACTATGCTGCCCACAACCTGTCCCATTCCGATGACCTGCCAGGGAGAGCCCATCGAATACGGCACGAACATCATCGTAGACCGTCAGACGCACCGTGCTTATCTTCTCGGCGTCAGTGCCAACATACACGTCTCCCCAGGAAGCACCCGCCTCTACACACTCTGTATCGACTATGACCAGACATCAGCCAACGGCGGAGTACCATTGACACTTTATTTTACAGATACGTTGCAAGTCGTTCCAGACTGCATGCCTCTCCTGACGCCAGAAGGTAATCTGGTAATTGCTGGCGGTCTGACAGAAGGCAGCAACTTCACGCCCTCCAATGCCGTCTGGCTGCTCCGTTTGGGTGGAGAACCCGAAGTCGCCAGTGGTAAAGGCTATTGGATATGGATACTGTTGGGCATCGTCGTACTGGCAGCCATCCTATGGGTCATCCGCTGGAGAAAGCAAAAACCGACATCAGCCACTCTAAAACCCATTGCAACACAAGAGGCCGCAGAAGAAGACGTTCCTCACCTGATGCAGCACATCAACAGCATCATGGAGAGCCAGAAACTATACAAGAACAGCGAGCTGAAACTTTCCGACCTCGCCAATGCCGTCGGCAGCAACAGACGGGCCGTTTCCGACTGCATCAACTCACAGGTAGGCTGCTCATTCAACCAATATGTCAACACCTTCCGCACGGAACACGCCAAGCGCATCATCCGCCAATACCCAGACAGAAAGCTGTCAGATATCTTCGTCGAGGCAGGCTTTGCCAACGAGACCTCCTTCTTCCGTACCTTCAAGGCCTTGACAGGTATGACCCCGTCCGAATATAAGATTAAAGGCCAGTAAATCCAAAGACCCCCATACTCTCTTGACAAAATCGACTTACAAAACACGTTTTGTTAGTATAAAGTGTCAAATTGTAAGTTGACTTCTCGTTTTTTCTCTTAACTTTGCAACATAGATTTAATCAACACATTAATTTCATATGAGAAGAAAACCAATTCACGAGGACAGATATCCTAGGTTCATAACCCACGGGACCTATCCCCCGTGGGGTCCCTACCTTTGAATCATCTTATCAATTAAACAATAAAAGTATGAAAAAAAATCTATTTACAACACTAATGGGTATTATAGCAATGACAGGTTTCATTGCGTGCTCTTCAAGTGGTGATGATGTCAATGATATCAACCACGATCTTGTAGCAGTACCCGACAATCAGAGTGATACATGGGTCGTAGACGACGATATCAAATCAGAGGATTTAGACCTTATGATAGATCTTGCTGTTAGAACAGAGTTCATGCGTTTGGAGTTAATCAAGATGCTTAGTAACAACTTTGAGGGCGACAAGCTGTTCTGTGGTGTGGGTCCCCAAACAAACGTCAAGCCCATCATTGACTGTTTCACAGACATGATGGTGAGAAAAGAAGAGTACATAGAAGCACTTGATAGACTTGACAAGACAGCCTTATTGAAACCAACCACACGTGGTGATTTGGGAAAAGCTAAAGAAATAATCTTTGCAGGAAGCGAAGAAGCGGAGAGAGAACAGGAGAAGGTGCAAAACATACTCCAGCAAATTGGCGCTTTCGGCAATGAAAAGGCCCAGCAACAGCTTTATGATTTCTATAAGGAAATGGAACCAAATAGAGCCAAAGAGATTGGGGCAAAGGATGCCAAGGATTTTTTCAACAAGTTGAATAAAGGTGAATTGAATGACTATATCTTGAATATCAATCATATTTGGCGTGACGGAGGTATCTTGGTGTCAGACCAGACGGACAATTATGTTGGTGATTATTCAAATCAAGCATTCACAGGTCATGCAGAATATCTCAACTCGGCCTACAGAGTAGGAAGCAAAGTGGCTGTGGCTGCTGGTGAACTCTATTTTGGCTTTGTTGACAAGATGGCGGGTGGCTATGGTGGAAAGATCATCGAGTTGGGTGATGGCATAAAAGATATAGTAGATAAGATAAAATGGCTTAAGAAGGCGGCAGCAGGGAAACCCAACTATCAGAATGTGAACACTTGGGTCGTTAACGATCTCGCAAGTGACCTTAAAGAGGCTCTCAGTAAAGCTCTTGGTGATGATAAGAACATTGGTAAAGAGTTGATAGAAATGATTGCCGGCGAAATTATCGACCATATAAAAGAGATGTGTGTTGCAGATAGTGCGGAGGAAGTCGAGGGTGATGAAACGACTGTAGCCAAGAAGCGGGATGAGATTGGCAAGAAGGAAAAAGAAGCAGTACTTGACATTGTGACTGACTTCAACTCTAAGGCAAAGCTTGTGATGATTACCGACGATGCCACAGGCGAAGTTATTGTTGTTTCGCCCAACAATCAAGGTCATGCTTTGTTGGCTTTAGACCCAGGCAGCAAAACCGTCACCGTCATCAATTCTAAAGGTGAGCGCCTCACCAAGCATATCATAGTTGAGGAAGGACTTAATACTGTGGATTTGCAGACCAAGAAATACAGCATCTACACCAACCCATTTGAGATCTCTATTGATAGCAAAGGCGGCGATGAATATGCCACCGTCGTGACCAACTGCAAATATGTCCAGCAGCGCATCACCAAGAAAGACGACTGGTGGAAATCAAAGATTGATATATCAGGGAAATATATCAGGCTGACTATCAATGCCGATCCTAACACAGAAGAAAAGTCGCGTAGCGGTTCACTTGTCCTTGAGGCTTATGACGACAATTCTGCTGATGCCAAGCCGGTAGCTACATATACCGTTAAGTTTACACAGGATGCAAATATGCCTAAGCCTCAAGGTTCCCTTAAGGTGAGTCCCACGACGCTCAGTTTCGATGCCAATGGTGGAACAAAGCGTATTGAGATGGAAACCGATGGTTATGAATATTATGGTGGTTTTGCAGATGATGACTGTGAATCATGGATCACCTGCACAACGTCTAACAATGGCGTGAACGTCACGGTTGCCGCCAACACTACAGGAAACAAGCGCACAGGCAACGTTTATGCCTTTGTCACCAATACGACGAACGCACAATCGTTGGATGATGTTACTTATGCGATAGTCAAGGTGACGCAGGAAGCTAATGCTGAAGAGCCAGAACAGCCAGAGGTTACGTATGAACTTGTGAGCGGAAGCGTCAGAATGTACTATGCTATCGCATGGAGGTGGGAGACGAATTTCAAACCTGGCGACGATGGCGTGACCATCACCCCGAACGGTAAGGGTGCTAAAGTGGTTATCAATCAAGAGGGAACGGATCTGACTCAAACGTGGCACTCTACCATATCCTTCGAGATTGATGACCTGGGCCTCAATGACAGCAATCAGGCAAAAATCAGCCACTTCAAGTTTGAATTGGAGAAGAATGTTATTCCGTATCAATATTATGATTTCCACATTGACAGTGGACACGAATTAATAAGAATGGAAGCGCCAGCACCAGAACCCTCATACATTGGAGGTCTTTGGTCATACTCCAAGGACGACCTATCTTATTATTCCAAGTCAACGATACATTATGACAGATGGAGGCTGGATCCGTACTCGGCTTATACTGAGCATACGGAAGAAAGTGAAACGAGCGAGGTAACAGATGGAAGTTATGTTTCCATCGGCCTGACAGTCAAAAAGAAATGATACAACTCACGGGGGCTAGTCCCGTGAGTTCTCATAAGATAGAACTTCAATCATATCCCTGCTGCTGATATTGACAGCGGGGATATTTTTGGAGGGGTGAGTGAGACGGGGAGGATATGAAAATGTGCATACGGAAATTTTCACAAGGAAGGACAAAATATTGATTATAACGTCACTCTCACAATTTATACACTAAATATCAAGTGTTTAAGTGGTGACGTTTAGTGTTTAAAACGTCACTATAACGTCACTTTTCGCTTAAAAATGCGAAATTACTTTACCCTTCCGATAGTATTTAGAGCTTTCATAAATGGATAAAGGATAGGAGTTTGCCATAGTTTATCCAACCTAAACTGTCAGTTTAGTTTAGCAAAACTAACAGTTTAAACTATATAAACTAATAGTCCAAGCTATTTGTGTGATTAACATACTACCTTGTTATCAGATGTTTAGAGTAGGTTTTCTTAAACTTTAAAGCGAATTAAGTCAAGAATTAATCAATTATGATATTAAAGTGACGTTATAAATAAGCTACCGTCACTACTTAACTGACTGGAATAATGTAATTTAATATAAAGTGACGACATATAGAAAAAAGGAAGCAATTTAAGAGAAAGCTATTTGATAGATTATCACATATTGATAATAAAATGTGACATTTGAAAAAAAACGTGTAGTATATATGAGTGCAATTCTGATAATAAGGCTATCAATCCCCGTCTGCACAGGGTGAAGAATGGCAAGCACACTTACTCCCTCACAGGAGCGTACTCTTTGCAGAAAATCGACTTACAAAACACGCTTTGTTAGTAAAAAAAAACGAATTGTTAGTCGATTATTCAAACTATTTTCGTATCTTTGTCCCCAAATAACCAAAAACGTAACAATATGAGAAGAAAATTATTACTATTCTTGGCGATGCTGGTATGGCCAATGACCATACTAGCCACCATTCCACCCGCACAGCCCGCTAAGAACTTTAAAGGTTTCGTGAAGAGATCTGCCACCCGTGCCGACGATAACAAGATGGGTGTTGTAACAGACTTGAAGTACGAGAAACTGCCCGACATGAAACGGGCCCGCTTGTGGCACCAGGTTTTCGCCACCAAAAACGGCCTAGTCGTTGTGGGCGGCCATACGACGGATTTCGTTCCCACTAAGACGGCGGAGGTCTATCAGGATGGCAAATGGCAGGAACTCAGTATCGGTTCTGCCCACGACGGGGGATTCTCCGTCATGCTGAACGATGGTCGCTGGATGATTGGCGGAGGTTTCTCCCAAGCTAATGGAGTGGGACAATCAAAGGATGTGGACATCTATGACCCTAAGACCAATACGTTTCAAGCAGGCCCAAGTTTGAGCAATGCCCGTGCCTTGGCTAAGGCCATCAACATGAGCGGCAACATTTATGTCAGCGGCAACTGGTACACAGACGACAATACCATGGACTTCTACAACGGCTCTTCTTTTTCTGCCGTAGGCAACATGGACGGTCGCAGTAATCCCTACATGATGCAAGACAAAGACGGCAACATCATGGCATTTGGAACACAGAACACCTATGGCAACGATGTGGAACTCTATACGTACAGCGACGGTTCCAAGGGAATCGTGGCAGACCGTTATAATCCCTCTACTGGCAAAACCGACTACGCCGCCACCATCTTCTCTGTAGAGTGCTTTCCCCTGCCACTACCTAATGAATTCCGTTCTTCCGATGCACTTTTTACTTTCGCTGGCGAAAGATACTGCGTCTTCTTGTGCATGGAACAGACATCCAGCTATGACTACATTTATAAACTCTATCTCTATTGTATTGATGAAGGGAAGTATTACCAATACGGTGATTTCCATATTCCATCAACCCATCCTGAGACTGGCGAGGAAATCTCATACCGTGGTGGTGTGTATGTCAACGAGGCAAAAAGGGAACTCTACCTCATTGGTTCTTCTTTAGCCGACTGGCACGAAAAAAGAATCCACATCATTAGTTTCAACTACACTACTTATGAATGGACAATTGCCTCGACTTCCGGTTTCAATTACGATTTGACACAAGGTTCGTGGACGCTGATGCCCGACGGGCGATTAGCCTGCACGGGTGGCTATACCGACAGTAACAGCCATCCTTCCAGTGAGTCATACCTTTTTGCACCTCCCACAGCAGGCGAGAGCAGCGGCGAGACACCTGACCCACAGAAGAGCGGCAAGACCCTGGTCGTACTGACAAAGGATGGAGCAAAAACTGAGTTCTTGTTAGGCGACAAGCCCAAGGTGCTGTTCGAAGGAAAGAACCTGCGCATCACCTCCACGAAGGCCGACGTCACCTATGCCCTGGCAGACATCCTCCGCTTCACCTACACGAACACCAATCCAACAGGCATCAACGAACTTGCCGAGATGGATGATCCCACGGAGGTCAGCTATCAAGACGGTACCTTAGTGTTGAGTCAGCTGAAGGAAGGAGCCGTTGTGGGTGTCTATTCACTCGACGGCAAGCTCGTACAGCAGCTCCGTGCCGGCCACCGTGGCACCTACCGCCTCAACCTCTCATCGCTCCCTAAGGGAGTGTATATCGTGAAGGCCGACACCATCACCTATAAAATCATGAAGCGATGAAACAGACAAAACATATTATATATATGCTGACAGCGCTGCTGTCGGTCCTCGGCATCCAGTCCGCTCAGGCCCAGGCCGTGCAAGATGCTCTTTACATCTATCGCAACGATGGAGGATTTAACGCGTTCTTCTTCGATGATATTGAGCGATTCGAGTACAGCAACATCGACACCCTGGGCATCGAGCACGACGAAATGGTGGTGCAGGAAGTCTATGCGCTCGACACCCTCTACCGTATCCCCCTCTCAGCCATCGACTCCATCGGATTTGTCACGCCCGAGACCATTTTCAAGAAAGACGTGGCCCACACCTCTACGAGCGAAATGTGGAACTATGTCGTCGGTAGCGATTCCTCTACTGTATTGCTTCTTTCGGATAACACCCCAAAGACGTTAATTCCCAAAGTGGGCGATAAAATAGTGACGACCGACAGTCGCGACTATCTGCCCGGCGGCTTCTATGGCCGTGTGAATCGGGTCGACGATATTGCAGGGAGTACACTGGTGATTTGCGAGATACCAGAACTGACGGATCTCTTCGACCAGTGGGTATGCAAGGCCGCTTTGGTGGGAACCCCGGAGTCCGCAACCCGTGGTGCCACACGTTTCAGCGAGGAATCCTATGTAGACGAATGGGACCTGCCATTCTACGGAAATGATTTCGACCTGAGGCAAATAGAAGGCATTTCCTATTCACTAAACGACAATTGGTCGCTTGAAGGTTCCGGAAGGCTTAAATATGGCATCGCCAACCACGTGTACATCCGTGTCTTCGGTATGCTGAGAGCGACACTTGGTGTGAATTTCGACATGACAGCGCGCCTTGAGACAAGTGCCTTATTCGACCTCTCCGTAAAGGGTAAATGCTCGGGAGGCTTCGACTTCACATTCACCCCCGGCGGGAAGCCTCTGAAGAAATGGATTCCAAAGAGTCCTTGCTTCATCGAGTTCGAGGTGGGCTGGAGCATGTCGGTATCAGGTGAGCCAGACCTGAAGATAGAACGTGAGTACAAAAGCAGCCGTTTCGTTGCTGCCGCATACAACGACAGCTTCTACGAACGGGGCGACGGTATGGTCAACACACACTCCCACTCTTATGCGCCTGTTTCCAAGACCGCGCTCTCGGGTAAGGCAGAGGCTACGGCAGGCTTCTATGCATCACTTGGCGTCAGCACCATAGACAAGAAGATTGCCTATCTCGGCGTACGAGCCGACCTGGGCTTGCGCGCTAAAGCCGATGCCGAAATCAGACTGACAGACTTCCTGCTGACAGCCCTCCCCGGCGTGCTCCCGATCTATATGATGTCAAGCCCTACAGCCTTGTACGACGAACTGAACCGCGACGGATCCATATCCTTCGGCCCGTTTTTCAAGTCACAGGGTGAGTTCAGTATCGGTAAATACAAGAAGCCGTTCCTTGAGTATGACAACAAGGCCGACACGACGTTCCTCGGCGGACTAGTCCCGAAGTTCGCAGATACCGAGATTAAGACAGAAGGGGAAAAGCCAAATCAAGCCTACGTCGGCATCAGCCGCAGGACACTCTTCAACCCAGCCGTCGGCTTTGCCTTGTACTACACAAAAAGCGGGAAGAAACTGGGTGACACATGGTGGAAGACCCAATCTTTCAACCCAGATAAGTTGAAGGAATACACCATGGACCTTCCGAAGTTTGGCGGTGGTAAGGAAGTGCGTGTATTTCCTGTAGTGAAACTATTGAATTTATACGAACTGCTTGGTTCGCCCTATGCGTCCTACACCGTACCTGCCAAATTGGAAAGCATGCCTGAAAAACTGACATTTGACGCCAAGGGAGGTGAAGAGACGCTCACCGTTACCGACAACCTGGACCGCAATGAAGACAGTTATATCGACGAGTACGGAGTAACCATAGAAGATAAAGAAGAGAAATGGCTATCGGTGAAAAAGGAAAACGGCACCTATACGATCAGCGCAAAGCCCAATACCACTGCCCAGGAGCGCTCCGGCTCGGTAGACTTTTACGTGTTTAACGAAGACAGGAGCGTCGACCTCACCCTCAAAGTGCCTGTCATGCAGAAAGCCCCCGAGTACGAGTTCACCGTCAGCCCCGAGGCTCTCGAAGTAGCGGGTTACAGCAAAGATTTCAATGGCGGCGAACTGACACAGCAGATGACCGTCAAGTATCCCAACACAGCCAAGAGCATCAAAGTGAGCAGCAGTGAGGAGTCGTGGCTGACAGTAGACGATGCCTGGGCCGGCAAGACTATTGACGATATCAATACTACCGCGACACGCAAGATCCACATCAAGCCGAACTTCAACCTCGAATCCTCACGCGACGGCGTCATCACCGTGGAACTGACCGATGCCGACGGTGCTGTTGCCACACGTACACTGGCTGTAAAGCAGTCGGCACTCAACCTGAAGGTGGAACTCGAGCCGACAGAGTTGACACTGACGGCAGAGGAGAAACCCGGCGCCAAGTACAGCAACAAGGCCACTGTCAACATCAAGATGGACCCGACGGACAGTTATATTTCCAGCGCCATCCAGAACCGCGATGCAGAGCCATCGGTAACATGGATAGAAGCCAGCGTGAAGGACGACATCATCGAGGTGCGTGCAGAGGCCAACCCCGACGAGACTGAGCGAACAGCCACACTCACCTATACCATCACCATGAAGGACGGTGGCCGTCTGTCAAAGACGATAAAGGTGACGCAACTGGCTTACCAGGTCATCAAGGCCTTCACCTTCAGTCCTGAGACCGTCAGGCTCACCGCCCAAGGCGGCGAGAAGAAAGTCTATGTCGTAGGCGAAGACGTAGAGAAAATCACCGAGATCGACTGCCTGAGTTCATCATGGCTCGGCGGTGCAGCCTCCGGACTGTCCATGACGCTCTCGGCCAAGCCCAACGAAGGCAAGGAGGAAAGGGTTGGCACCGTATACATCACCGCCCTGATGAAGGACGGCACGGTGGCCAAGGAATACCTCCTCGTCTATCAGGATGGAAACGGCTCTAGCGTAGAGCCTGGCCCAGGTCCGGATCCCAGCGGTGACAGCAGCCCCTTCAAGCGCATCAACTTCTGGGTAGAACGAAACGTGCAGTACGTATCAGATGATGAAAATACCCCCGACACGCTGTTCCGCGCAGCAATTGGAGTCAACTTCGAGGCTAAGAACACCCACTTCACGTGGAGCGAGGACAAGAAGACCATGCACGTGGAGTGTCAGGGCTACATAGAAAAAGAACTCAACAACGAGCGTACAAATGCCACGCTATCGTTCGATATCGACAAGACGAACAACATGGTGAAGAACTTGCAGTTCTCGCGGGCCACCAGTGCGAATGTCTTCCATATGCATTGGCTGGGCTACGACATCATCGAAGATGGTGATTTCTCAACGGTCGTGGCCTTGGGTGACTTCCCGCTACAAACCAATTCACGAACCTATAAGGAAGGCAAGTGGACGGTGGCCGACGGCTTGGAGTTCAAGAACTGGACGAACACGGCAGATCTGCACGGCTACTATGTCAAAACGGCGGACATCATTGATCTTGACATGCCCGACAAGCCATATACCAGCCACGTATCCTATAATCCGACTGGTGATGCATCAGACTACGTATGGCTCATTATCAGTATGAAGGAGCAGGAGGAGGAAGAAGAAGTGCCCCTTGAGTGGCCCGATGCTGCGACGATGCAGCAGCTGAAGAGCAACGGCCTGCCCGTCCACGAGGGCAACAACCCGCCGACGGTCAACGGCACCTACCTCATGTCGCCTCTTTCCATCGTGTCCGACAATACCGGTGCCGGGGGAGATATGGAAAGCTTAAATGGACTGGTGATGAAATTCAGCAGCCAGGCAGACGGACAACTCAACTTCGACTACTACTTTATTACTGAGGGCGAGGCCGACTATGCCAATGGCGAATCGAAGGCTCTCATCCAGGGCGACGGCTCGAAGTTCAGCATCTGTGCCCCATGGAAGGACAGTTTCTTTATCATCTCCGGTGATATTTCAAACGGCACAGTCAGCGACATGCACTGCGCCATTGCAAGCCACAACGACACCGACAACCCCTTACAGTATGCTATTATCAAAGACGACGGCAACAGCACCAACACTACCTGGGAGCCGATGCCCGATGACAACTAAAGATTAACAAAAAACGTAACAATATGAAGAGAGGATTATTACTATTCATGACGATGCTGGTATGGCCAATGACCATACTGGCCACCATTCCACCTGCACAGCCTGTCAAGAACTTTAACGGCTTCGTGAAGAGATCCGCAACCCGCGCCGACGGCGACAAGACGGGTGTCATATCAGACTTGAAGTACGCGAAACTGCCAGACATGAAAGTGGCCCGTTTGTGGCATCAGACATTCCCCACGTCCAATGGTCTGGTAGTTGTAGGTGGTCATACCACAGGCTTCTCCCCTACCAAGACGGCAGAAATCTATCGTGACGGCAAGTGGCAGGAACTCAGTATCGGTTCTGCCCATGACGGCGGATTCTCCGTCATGCTCAACGACGGCCGCTGGATGATTGGCGGTGGTTTCTCTCAGGCTAATGGAGTGGGACAACTAAAGGATGTGGACATCTATGACCCTAAGACCAATACGTTTCAAGCAGGTCCGAACTTGAGCAAGGCGCGTGCCTTGGCCAAGGCCATCAACATGAGCGGTAACATCTATGTCAGCGGCAACTGGTACACTGATGACAATACCATGGATTTCTACGACGGCTCTTCGTTTTCTGCCGTCGGCAACATGGATGGTCGCAGTAATCCCTACATGATGCAAGACAAAGACGGTAACGTCCTGGCATTGGGAACACAGAACACCTATGGCAACGATGTGGAACTCTATACGTACAGCGACGGTTCCAAGGGAATCGTGGCAGACCGTTATAATCCCTCTACTGGCAAAACCGACTACGCCGCCACCATCTTCTCTG
>JAEEGG010025656.1_pt1 | contig 11324 bp, 8 predicted proteins | sample 9134161 | NCBI WGS metagenome assembly JAEEGG01 (sample SAMN16246543, study PRJNA631951) | gut metagenome | biome: gut microbiome; feature: rumen; material: CR-attached | host: Bos | place: Iran: Karaj | collected 2018-10
AGCCTCAATACTGAGCCAGGGAAATCCTGTCTCAAAACGCTTGATTTGAGCCTCAACCATGGGCTCGGTGATGCCCTTGGAGGCCATCATTTTCTTATCATTATCGGTGAACATATCAATTTAGATTTTTAAATTATTCCCCAAAATTACATTTTTACTGACGTTCTTGCAAGCATTTAGTCACAAAATGACTAAATTTGCCAAAAAAAGTAAGATGGAGACAGCTCAAGAATACTTTACAGCCGAAGAACGGCCACAACTGTTACGCCTTGTCAAGGACCTGAACAGCCGGCTGGGCGGCCAGTTGTCATGCCATGATATCAACACGGTGCACTCGCTGGTAAACGAGGGCATCGTCAACGCAGGTCTCTTTCGCCGCGACCAGTACGGGCTGAATCCCGTGATACGCCACCTGAGCACCGCTGTCACGCTGTGTGAAAGTATCGCCCCTGACCGCACGATGGTCATCGCCACGATGATCTATAACCTGTGCCGCAATGACTACCTCGACGTGCCACGGGTGAGAACGCTCTTCGGCGACGACATTGCGCGTGTAGTTCATGGACTGCTGCATGTGGTACCGCTATACAAAAAACAAGCCGCTGTGGAAAACGAGAATTTCCACAAGCTGCTATTGACGTTTGCCGAGGACGTTCGCGTCATCCTCATCATGACCGCCGACCGCCTTGCGCTCATGCGCGCCATCAACCACCACCCCAACGAGAAGTTCGTACACGAGATCGCCAGTGAATCCCGTTACCTGTACGCACCCCTAGCCCACAAGCTTGGACTTTACAACATCAAGACCGAGCTGGAAGACACATCGCTCAAATACTTGAACCGCAAGGTCTTCTCGCAGATTGCCACGCGCCTGGCCGAGACCAAAGAGGAGCGCGATAACTACGTCCGTGATTTCATCAAACCTATTGATGAGCGCCTCAAAGCCGAAGGCCTGCAATATGAGCTCAAAGGGCGCACCAAGTCCATCAACTCCATCTGGCAGAAGATGCAGAAGCAGGGCGTGGACCTGAGCGGCATCTATGACCTGTTTGCCATCCGCATCATCCTGGACACGACACCTAAGGATGAGAAGCGTGCCTGCTGGCTCGCCTACTCTATTGTCACCGATATCTACAAGGCCAACCCGTCGCGTTTCAAGGATTGGATCTCTATCTCGAAGAGCAACGGCTATGAGTCGCTGCATATCACCGTGTATGGCCCAGGAGAAAAATGGGTGGAGGTGCAAATACGCTCCCGCCGCATGGACGAGACAGCCGAGCGCGGTGTTGCCGCCCACTGGCGCTATAAGGGTATCAAGAGCGACGGTGACGTGGACAAGTGGATGAACGAGGTGCGCGAGATGCTGGAAGCCAGTGGCCAGGAGGGCCTGATGAGCCTGATGCGCAACATGGACACCAACCTGTATAACGACGAGGTGTTCGTATTCACGCCCAAGGGTGACCTCATTCGCCTGCCACAAGGGGCAACCCTGCTGGACTTCGCCTACCATATCCACACGCGTGTGGGCAGCACCTGCATGGGCGGCAAAGTGGACGGCAAGAACCAGAAGATCAACTACCGCCTCAAGAGCGGCGATACGGTCGAAATCATCACCTCGGCTACCCAGTCGCCACGCCTGGACTGGCTCAAAATCGCTGTCACCAGCAAAGCCCGCAACAAAATCAAGAACGCCATCAACGAGCGTCGTGCCAATCAGGCCCAACTGGCCCGCGAGGCACTTCAGCGACGCTTCAAGAACCGCAAAATCGAGCTTGAAGACGCTACTCTGGCGCGTGTGGTCAAGAAGATGGGCTACAAAACGACGACCGAGTTCTATGCGGCTATCCAGGAAGATATCATCGATGTGACTGATGTCGTAGAGCAGTATGAGGATATCCTTGCCAAACAGAACGAGGAAACAAGCCGTGGAACTGCCGAAGAATTTGTGTTGCAACAGCCTACAACACAAGAAGAAAGGTTCAGTGACGACATCCTCACCATCGGCGAAGACGTTAAGGGCGTGAATTATAAGCTGGCACGCTGCTGCAATCCCATCTACGGCGACCGCATCCAGGGATTCATCGCCAGTGACGGTGCCATCAAGATCCACCGCACGGACTGCAAGAACCTGCGCCACTTGAAGGAGCGCTACCCTTACCGTATCATCCGCACCCGTTGGACCGGAAAGACCGGCAGCCAGTTCATCGCCACGCTCAAGGTGCTGGGACGCGACGACATCGGCATCGTCTCATCCATCACCTCGGTCATCAACAAGACTGACAACTGCCTACTGCGAAGCATCAACATCCAGTCACAAGGAGGCCTGTTTGAAGGCATGCTGGTCATCAGCGTGAACAATATCACCCTGCTTGATGACCTGATCAAGAAAATCCTCAATGTCAAAGGCGTCAAGCAAGTAGATCGCATGTAGCGGACCGTGAAATGCAAGGAATTCACTACAGAATGCCAAGTATTCACTATTCCATATTCGCTATTTACTGAAAAAGTATTACCTTTGCAGGCATCATGTATGTCGTTTCGATAGACAAGCAGACCATCAACGAGATGCCTCGGGTAACCTTCCCGGGACACATCCACATCATCGCCAACGATTCACAGGTCCAACACGCAGTCACAGCATTGCGCTCATCACACATCGTGGGCTTTGATACCGAAACCCGCCCCAGCTTTCGCCGTGGTGAGCAACACAACATCGCCTTGCTGCAAATCTCAACTCTGAGCGACGCCTATCTGTTCCGCCTCAACAAGACTGGAGTCACTGCACCACTGCGGGACTACCTTGAGGACGGCGACATCGTCAAAGTCGGTCTTTCAACCTGCGACGACTTCCATCAACTCGCCAAGGTGTGTGACTGCCATCCTGCCGGATTCGTTGAACTGCAACAGCTCGTCAAGCAATATCAGATAGCTGCTATGAGCCTGCAGAAGATTTACGCCATACTTTTCCAACAGAAAATCAGCAAAGGGCAGCAACTCACCAACTGGGAAGCACCACAGCTGACCCCTTCCCAACAGCAATATGCCGCCATTGACGCATGGGCCTGCTTACGCATCTATAACCACCTGCTTGCAGGGAACTTCATACCCGAACAGTCCCCCTATTGGCACGAGCTAGTAGAGCAAGAATAACTTTTTTCTTGAAAAAATCAAAGCAAAAGTCTTGTTTGGCACGATTTTTGTTGTACCTTTGCAGCCCGTTTACAACCGGACATACTATTGGGGCTGACTGGCTTTGACAGCGTGTAGAGGTGGTAAGCAAGCATGCAGAGCGATAATGGCAATGCTCTTAAATCTCAGTCATGGACACAATTAAATGGCGAAAACAACTACGCTCTCGCTGCCTAACCGAAGCACAGTAAGTTCGGCTTTATCACTGCCCAAGGGGCTGTGACGAGACATCGCCCAACTGCCCTCGAGCCGAGGCGGGTTGAACCGGTGGTGCAGGAATATCGGCGATAGGACAAGGCAAGCCTCGGGCCGTGTCCGAAATTTAGAGGATAAGCCACCGGTTGGTCGTCTTGGACCTGCCAGCGGTCGAAAACCAAGCCAAGACTAAGCATGTAGAAACCTTATTAGTTCCACGTTTGGACGAGGGTTCAAACCCCTCCAGCTCCACAAAATCAAATATAAGTCGCTGAAAATCAGCGACTTATATTTATTTCTAAATTTTGTACCCCTTTTTGTGCCCCTTCTTTCGCACGATTGATGACTCAACGTGTCATGTGCCAAATCTGTCACGAGCCAAGCCACTTTGTCATTCCGAAGTGCTACATAAACCCACCAGAATAGTCACTGCGTTGCGTCATCACAGACATTTCATAATAAAAACTGACAGCCGAAATGCTTGGCATGATGATTGCACGACTTAGAATTGTATGACTCAGAAAAACGCATATGAGTTTAGAGAAGTGCCAATTTCGGCAAAAAAGAATGTGACTAATAAGCCGCAACATTCACCATTTAACACATCCGTTATGCCTATGTAAGAAAAAGTATGCTGAGAGACGATTGACTAGCTCCATGCTAGTAGCTTTGATTCGCACTAAGTTACAAACGATGCGCAATCAAGTCGTCAACAAGTGACTGAAATATCAAGTACGATATTTTATGAGGAGAATAAAGCACTACTGAATTTTGTCATAAGAAGAATGAGACAGGGAAAACAATACATTATCAGTATCGAAGGGCTCGAGGATCCGAAACCTCAAATTAGAACCAACCCTCTGATGAGACCGATTACTGAAGAGATGATTGCAAGGATAAATAATGAATCCCCCAGGTTCAGTAGAATAATATCAGAAGAAGTAGGTTCAAACTTAGATAGTTCCGTTATCACATATTATTGTTTTGTATATAATATACTTGATGACTTTGGATATCGTTACTTTGAAGGAGAAGATGGCAAAACTATTACGCTTAGCCCGACAAGTTTTAGCAAAATCTTCAATCTAAGAAGGGCAACGCTTCAACAAGAGCTCAACCTGAGTTCAAAAAGCAAAGCCAGTAGAGGCAAGAAGTATAACACTCGTGACACTTCCTACAGATGCTTAAAGCTTGACGACTACAAAGAAAGCGAGAATGATAGCGAAGACTTGAAAAGTAGTATTAAACAATTAAGACCAATTTATAATGGCATAATAGATACGATACTTATTATTTGATTATGAAGATTATTTAGAGCCGGCACTAGTCCGGCTTTTTTTTGTGCCCATGGCCAGCGAATGCCACCATTACGACACAATCGAATACCATGATCACGCTCCCGCCCCCAATGCCCCGTTCATCTCATGCGTGCGTGTGCTGTTAAGACAATCAGTAGAAAGCAAGTATGTCGAGCCGTAATTATATGATTTCCGTACATAATACGTTCACATGTACGATAAAGACAAATAATGTCAAGAGAGTGTTTTAAGTTTCCCAAAAACGACTTATCTTTGCCCCGTGAAAACACGCCAGCGTACGGCATCGATCCAAGGAGTAGACACGCTGAAAGTACCCTGAAAAACACAAATCTCAAAAAAAAAAATCTAGAATGCCGTACAACTTACACCCGATTAGTACGGTAGAAAATTGCCAGTTTCAGGGTATTAGTAATTTTGCCGCCATGAAACTGAAAATCAGCGAAATAACCATCGAGGAACTCCTCAACAAGCGCGTCATCGACATGACGGGCCAGGAGTTGGTAGACCTCATAGGCAGCGCGGTTCAACAAGCCACGTTGCGTAGTGATATGTCCGAACACAAAGAGAAGAAGCTCCTTCATGGCAAGAAGGAAATTGCCTCCGCACTGAGCGTATCCACCTCAACGATCAGCCGCTGGCTTGACAACGGAACGATTCACGCTCCCGCTGTCATCCGCGCTGACCGCGTCCTCCTGTTTGACTACGACCTTGCCGTGGAACAGATTCAGGCAAGTGAGGGTCTCCGCTGGAAGGGCAAGGAGAAGGATTCTTCGAAGTCATCATCTCGCTACTCTGGTCTCTCGGCCTAGTGCCATTCTCGTCCGGACAAGTACTGTTAAACTAGTTAATTCTTATTGATATAACTAAATATTTCATTAAAAATTTAAAATTCATTTTATTATGAAGAAAAAATGGCAAAAAATTGGCTGGGCCTCTTTGACGGCTGCTATTACCGCCGCTATTACGGCTGTTGTGAATCACTTCACGACTAAGTCTAAAACGAAGATCCAGACCGAGGCCGCTAAGGACCTTGAGGATCACAAGCTCAAGAATGACAAAGATCTTGAGGAGAAAAGAACCGAGGAGCGCATTAAACGCTTTGAGGCTGAGGAGCTGCACCGTCGCAGAATGGCAGAGATTGACCTCGAAAAGAAGCAGAAGATGAACGAACTCTCCAAGCAGCAGAGTGCATCCGCTGACGTAGCAGAGGAATTCGAAGTCCCCTACGTCTCCAAAGTGGCCCCGTTTAAAGAATCACTCGAGAATGACAAACGTGAACTTGAATGGCTCGTTGGAAAGAAGATTGAGGTTGGCGGCAGATGCCTTGTTTATGGCCCATCAGGTGTATGCAAGTCATTCTTTTCGCTTCAGACCGCTATCGCTATTGCTGGAGGCACTCAGTACGGTTTCTTGCCGTCCGAGGAAGAGAATCAGCACGAACCACAACAGGTTATTCTTATTGACCTGGAAATGAGTGCAGCTGAACAGAAGGAGCGCACTCGTGGAGTTACTATCCCTGGAAATCTTCTCCGTAACACCGAACCGATTTACAATCTCGATGAACTGTTTAGGATGATTGAGCATGAGAGCCGTGGTCCCAAGGTCACGGTGATCATAGACAATATCCGCAAACTTGAGGAGGAGATGAGCCAAACCAATCAGGTTAACGAGTACTTCAGCAAGTTGGAACAGACCCAGGAGAAGCTTGCAGCTAAGGGCATCACCGTAACATTCATCACCATTACGCACACAGCCAAGACCTTTGACATGTACAAGTCTGTGCAGCTGAGTGATCTGGCTGGTGGCGCTGACCTCGCCCGCTTCAGCACCTCGGTTTACGCTCTTGTACCAGGTCGCGACGGCAACAAAGTGTTTAAGGCCGTCAAACAACGTAATTGCGCAAGTAAGGACGAGGTGTACATTCTACGCTTCGAAGAGAAGCCTAACTTGCATCTCGAGTTCGTGCGTGCCTGCAAGGAAGACGAGGCACTGCCTGTGAATCCTAAGGCAAAGGGAGGCAAAGGTAAATCCGATAGCAACACACCCTCAGACAATGCCGACAAGAACGCAGCAAACAAACCTAAGAGAAAGAGGCTCAGTGATGAGGAAAAGAAAGAAATCGTCAGACTGTATGAGCAAAAGATCATGAAATCGCCTGAAATAGCGAAGAAGTTTATGGTCGGTTTGAGGACTGTACAGCGGATTCTGAAAGAATCCAGAGCATAAAAGCCTCTATCCTACCAAAGTAATGAAGGCGCATCAATGACGGTGCGCCTTTGTTGTATACGCATGTGAGAAGGAGTTTGTAAAGAGGAAACGGACTATGGTGTTACAGCGTGAACGGGTTTGCTCCGGAATGGAACGGGTATGGAGCGGAATTCTAATGCCGGTATTTGATTTGGAAGTAGTCGAGCAGGGCTGTGAAGTTGTCCTGGGCTGTGAGGCAGGTATCAAGCAGAAAGCCTTTGATACGGGGCCATTCTCTTAAACCTCGATAATAGAACATCTTCAGGTCATCGGTGATGATGAAGGGAACGATACCAGCCGATAGACATTCTTTGAACATGATCAGCCGGCCTACACGTCCATTACCGTCCTGGAATGGATGTATGGCCTCAAAGCGTTGATGGAAGTCGATGATATCCTCCAGAGTGTGTTTCTTGATGGCGTTATATTCTTGCAACAGCTCTTTAATCTGTCGGTGAACGTCAGACGGTGCTGTTGTTTCCATTCCTCCCACTTCGTTAGGCAGTCGTTTATAGTCTCCCACAGCGAACCATGACTTACTTGAATCTGATGTGCCGGACTTGAGCATCAGGTGAAGCTGCTTAATGAATACCTCGGTCAATCTTGTATTAGCCTGTTCAATGATACAATCGATACAGCGGAAGTGGTTAGCAGTCTCAATAATATCATCCACCTTAACAGCGTCGTCTGTGATGCCGATGGTGTTAGTCTCAAAGATATACCTTGTCTGGTCGTGGGTCAGACGGCTACCCTCGATGTGGTTGGAGTTATAGGTGAGATCTATCTGGACACGATGATAGATACCTCCCTTAATCCTTCCATCCTTTTGCTCCTGGAGTGAACTTAGTAAGGGTGATGTCTTGGCTCTCTTTTTACGGCCAGGCAAAACGGCATCAGCAGGGACATTCCAAGACTTCCCCACGAGATAGGCACCGTCAATCTTCCCGCTAGCACAATAGTTGCGGGCGGTGCGTTCCGAGATATTGAACTTCTCGGCAAATTGTTTCACTGATATATACTCCATCGTTCTATCGGCAAGAAAAATCCATTATACCGCTGCAAATATACCCATTTTTGCCGACATCGGCAAGAAAGCAACTAATTTTTCATTGATAGCGATCGATGGGTACCGCATTTTCAGACATACTTTGAAAATCCTCCGAGAATATCAGACTTATTCTCAAAATCTCAGAGAATCATCCCTCTTCTTAGAAACTATCTCAACTTTTTCGGAGACTTTCAAATAATCTCAAAGTACGGGGGGGTACAGATGGCTTACAATGAATTCCCTTTCAAGATGCTGAGTAATGATGATACAATCTTCTCCTTCTCGTTACTTTCGTTGGTCTTTAGTCGCAGTAGAGGCAAGCCGTACACTTCAAGAATGCGGTTCTTAAGCAGGTCACGCTTATGCTGCTCGGTTTCATCATTGTGATACGAGTAGCCATCTGTCTCGATAGCCATAACCGGCTTCTTCGTGACGTGATTGATGATGAGAAAGTCAAGGTGAGTACTGTAATGGGAGATATACTTGCGCTCATCCTCGTTAAGAAGCGTCCAGCTCTTGATTACATTTCGCAAGGGGGTATGACATAGGATGCCGAGGTGGCTAAAATCAGGATACTCTGCCAGAATGATCTCGAGCAATGAATAGGTGAGGTTCTCGGAGTCATATTCTGAAATATTCCTGTGTTCAGCGAGAAACGCCATTCTCTCTCTTGTGTAGTGGCTGTATAGATAATCGAATATGGAACTAATCTTGCTATCGGTAACAGACAGATTATGATAGTCGATATAGTCTATCAAATCGCTGACATTTCCCTTCCGTTCCTGTTCATTGCCCGAAACGACAAGACAAAAGCGTTTCTTTGCTCGTGAGATAGCAACGTTGATAAGGTTGGCGTCATCACTGAACTCAGAAATCTGATCATCAACAGTGCTCAGGATGATGGTGTCCTTCTCGCGTCCTTGATATTTATGAATCGTCGAAGCCTCAATGTCGGGAAGTTGACGGTTGAGTTCATTTACCTGACTGTTATAGGGCGTGATGATACCCACATCCTCGTTCTGGTCAAGGCGCGGCAGCACATCGTTCTTCACTACATCAATCTCGCGCTGGTTGTAGTGGTTGCGGATGTGATGCCCAGGTACGGTCTTGACAGCCATCATCACATCCTGCTCATCGTGGTCTTCGGTCATGATGAGAAGATTGCCTCCGTAGAAGCGCTGATTACAAAAGTTGATGATTGTGGGATGGCATCGATAGTGCTCACGTAGCAATGTTTGTTCAACATTGGGTAGTATGGAGCATACCGATTGCAGGAAACAGTATTCAGCACAGTTATATCCTTGCGCCACCCGATACTCATTAAAAATGCCTTTGAATTTGAGTGAATCCTCTTCGGTCACCACATTGGGCAGCTGCATCGAGTCTCCTACTATGACGGCGTTCCTCGCACATGAGAGGGCTAATGCGCCGGTATCGATTGAGACCTGCGATGCCTCATCCATGATGATGTAGTCATAAATATGGTCTGGCAATGACGTTCGTGCTGAGAATGTCGTGCTAAGCACCACCGGATACTGTTTACTGACATCATCGGCGCATCGGTGCAGTGCCTTCACGTCAGCGTACACGGTACGTTGTTCCTTATGATACTTGCTATAGAGTACTTTCTTCAACAAGGATAATGATTGCGTCGTCAAGTCTGATGTCAGTGCCTCGGCATCGACTGATGATAGCTCCTTTTCGATACGGGCGATACGGGCGTTTAGTTCTCGGCCACGTGCGATAAAGTATAGTGCCTGAAGCTCCAGGATTGTTGGCTGGGGATTGTCTGGCTCAAACGGTGATTGTACCCCCAAGAGGTATTTCCGGGTAAAGTTCAACCATCCCCACTTGAGCCGCTGTTTAAGCGTGCCCTGTGAAGCTAAATCCTCATGCTCTGCATGGGCCTGATACTGCTGCCACAATTTCATCAGGCGTTGAGACTTGGCTCGCTTCTTGGGTCTATAGGTTACATCTGTAATACCGTTGTCGCGCTTAAAGTATTCCCACTCCAGTTCAACGGCCTTAGCCTCCTGCTTCATCATTGCCATTTCCTCTTGGAGAGAGAAGACCTTACGCAGTTTGACTAGTGTGGTCGTGGTGCTGCTCTTCAGCTTTCGGGAATCGTTAAAGGATAGCTCCCATGATAGCAAATCCTGTGGAATTGCAGGCTGGTTCTGGATGAATTCCTCTTTATTCTCTCGCCTACCCAATGGAGCCACAAAGAAATCAAGCCCATAACTCTGCAACTTCTCCATTACGTTAGCTGTTGCTGAGTTGTTGTTGGACACCACGATTACCGACTTGTCCTGCATCAGGATATTTGCGATGATGTTGAGAATCGTCTGCGTTTTACCCGTACCTGGTGGTCCTTGAATGACACTGATCTGGTTCTCAAATGCTGACGTAACGGCCTTTTCCTGGCTGGCGTTACAGCCAAATGGGAATATCAAGCTACCTTTCGGGTCTAGCCTGCGAACCTTGTTTTTTTCTGGATCAAGATAAGGCGCTATGGCTAATGTCCTATCTAGAAACTTTATTTCCCCATATAAAGCAGGCAAAAGGGCTTCGTTTTCCTCGTCTTTGCCCAGTTCATTCACTTGTGCGACCCGCGTCAAGTAGCTGAAGGTGTTTTTCGCAATAGGGTCTCCAAGGCAGGATTCCACAACCTGGATAGTGCCGTGCAGATAGTCTTTCACGAAACCACTGCCATATGAGATGCGCCAGTGGGTCAATGCACCATGATCAAAGGAATAAATGTCGTTTACATTGTGCTCTTCCCGTCCATTGGTATATACTTTCGTGTGCTGTGGATCGTGCCATACTGCATTCATCAGCTGTACCACGTCATCATAGCGATAGTTGTATCTCTTATAGCTATTCTTGAACTTGATAGAATACAAGCCGTTATCGCCCAATTCAATCCGGTCAATTTGGAGTGCTTTGGGTTGCCCTTTTACTATGATGAAGGTGCGATGTGACGGCATGATTGAGAGTTAAATAATACACATTATGTCAGCGAGCATTCTATCCTGGACTTCACACATTGATTCGACCAGGGAGATGAGCCCTTGTTGGTGGGACGAGACGCTATAGAGGCCATTAAGTCTTCAACTCTTCCCCGCAACAACTCGATGGTCGTTTCAAAGAACGAATCCTTCGCCGCGCTTGTGGAGCATTCGCTCAAGTAACTACGCAACTTGTCGAAGTTGTCGTCTATGTATTCTTTCCTTAGATCCAGCCACAAGGGCGGTTTATCCGTTTGTTTCATTGTAGCCGAATTGATTATTCTTCGCCCCAGGTTACGCTTGTGTCAAATTCATTGA
>JAEEGG010025659.1_pt1 | contig 11322 bp, 3 predicted proteins | sample 9134161 | NCBI WGS metagenome assembly JAEEGG01 (sample SAMN16246543, study PRJNA631951) | gut metagenome | biome: gut microbiome; feature: rumen; material: CR-attached | host: Bos | place: Iran: Karaj | collected 2018-10
TTTCCCAACCCTCCGGAAAGGGCGGAGTGGTGAAGCAGATAGCGGATGGCAAAGAACTCCAGAATACCGATGACCACGGAAAAGCCCAGGCCAATGAACACACCATACCATGGCATGGCGTACCAGAGGATCTTTCCGATAGACTTGATGATCACCTGGCCGATAAGATGGGCAGTGGCTACGCTCATGGCAATCTGCAGGTTTTCGGACCGGAAGCTGATATGATGGGACACAAGTCCGGCCAGAAAGCCCACAGCCAGAGCGCCGAGGGAGATGATGGGATTGACTACGGGATTTGCCGAACACAGGCAGCTGACCAGATCGGCACACACGCCCACAGCCGCTCCCATGAAGGGACCGAAAACGATCGCCGCGAAGATCACCGGCAGGTTCTCAAACGTGATGCGGTAGTAGATGTTGAAGGTGAGAAAATTCTTGCACAGGATACCGATGACCACGCTCATGGCGGTGAGCATGGCCGCCAGAGTCAGGGCACGGACATTCTTGAAAACAAGCAGGTCCTGGGCAAATGTCGTTTTCTTGTTCATTCAGAATACGCTCCTCCCGAAGTAGCTGCGGACGTCCCCCACCTGATACAGTGAACCGAAGATGCAGAGGATATCCTGTTTGTCTGCTTCCTGCAAAGCGGCCCCGATGGCCGCGGGTATACTGTCAAAGGGCTGCACGGGCACGCCGCTGTGGTGCCGGATGACCTCCGCCAGCTCCTGGGAGCTGAGGGCCCGGTAGGAGGGCGGCGTTACGGCATAGAACTTTTCCGCATGGGGAGCGGCGATATCGATGCTGGCGGTATAATCCTTGTCCGCCAGGACGCCCACGACGATGCGGAACTTCCTGCCGGGGAAGAGGTTTGCCATGGCCTCCATGAGCGCTTCCGCGCCCTGGGGATTGTGGGCGCCGTCCACGATGACGACGGGATCCTTCTGCAGCAGCTCCAGCCTTCCGGGCCAGTGGGCGTCCCGCAGCCCGGAGCGCAGGGCCTCCTCGGATATGGCCCAGCCCTTCCGGTGCAGATGCTCCGCGACGGTCACGGCGGTGCAGGCGTTGCGCACCTGGTATCTGCCCAGCAGGGAGATGCGCAGATCCTTCCACTGGCCGAAGTCGAACACGGTGCCGTCCACGCTCTGCTCCTTCACCACGGCCAGGCTGCTGTCGGAGATCTCCATGTCCGCGCCCCGCTCGGCGCATACCCGGCGGAATACCTCCTCCACCTCCGGAGTCTGGCCGTAGACCACCACGTCGCCGCCGGGCTTGATGATGCCCGCCTTCTCCATGGCGATCAGGGGCAGGGTGTCCCCCAGGAATTCCATATGGTCGAAGCCGATATTCACGATGGCGGAGACCTCGCTCTGCTTGATCACGTTGGTGGCGTCCAGCCTGCCGCCCATGCCCACCTCCAGGGAGACGATGTCGCACTTCTCCCGGCTGAACCAGCAGAAGCCAAGAGCGGTGATGAGCTCAAAAATGGTGGGGCGGCGGTAGCCCATGGCCTGGACCCGCTCTGCGGCGGCGGCGATCTCCGTGGTGATCTCCGCCAGGGCGTCGTCCGGGATCTGGACCCCGTTCACCTGGATGCGCTCGTTGAAGCGCTGGATGAAGGGGGAGGTGTACAGGCCCGTCTTATACCCGGCCTTCCGCAGGATGGAGGCCACATAGGCCGCGGTTGAGCCTTTGCCGTTGGTGCCGGCGATATGCACGTACCGGCAGTCCTTCTGGGGATCGCCCAGCTCCCGCAGCAGGGTATCGATCACATTGCGCTCATAGACGCCGCCGGGGTTCGGGGTGCCCAGGATATAGTCCAGCGATTCCTGATAATTCACAAAAATGCCTTCCTTCCGTGCTGCATGCTGCGCTGGCACAGAAGGAAGGCACATCACATAAACACCTGCCGGAGCAGGGAGGAATGGCCGCCATATTGTGTCAGCGGACGCGGTACCGCAACACAAATCCGAATCGGATTTTTCGTCCGCGGGCGACTTCCCATCCCGGCGGCACTTGATGCGCGATACCTACTCTGACCGATTTTTTGATGCGTCTAAACTATATCATGCTTTGCGGCTTTGTCAAGGGAAACTGTCAATTTCCGGAGGTTTTTCGCAGCCTCCGGGGTGCCCATGGCCAGCATCCGTTCCCGCATCCGGCTGAGGGCCTCCGGGTCTGCCAGCAGAGCCTCCGCCGCGTCCGCTGTCTTTCGGCCCGCCCGGGCTCCCCGTTCCGTCTGCGCGGCGCAGGCGCCCGACTCCGTCCAGTGCCGCAGGTTCCGCTCCTCGTGGCCGGGGATGGGGCGGGTGAGCAGTGCGGGGAGCCCGGCCTCGGCCAGCTCCGCCATGGTGAGCCCGCCGGGCTTTGTCACAGCCAGGTCCGCCGCGGCCATGTATTCCGGGAGCTCCCGGGTGTACCCCAGCACCCGGAGGGCGGGGCTCCGGAAGGGCCTCAGCAGCAGATGCAGCAGCCGGTTGCGCCCGCAGACGCACACGGCGGGCAGTCCCTTCCGGCGCAGCGCAAGGGCGGTGGAGAACATGCAGCCGTACCCCATGGAACCGCCCATGAGCAGGATGAGCGGCCCCTCCGGCAGGCCCAGACGCCGCCGCGCCTCCTCCCGGGATATGGCCCGGCGCTCCGGCTCCCGGGTGGGAATGCCGATGGGATGCACGGGAACGCCGGTCATGCCGCGGCTGCGTATCTCGGGGATCAGGGAATCGTGCGGCGCCGCAAGGCCCTCCAGGGGACTGCAGTCCTCCCAGTAGGGGTGCAGGCAATAGTCCGTTAAGACGCCCAGCACCGGGACGTCCAGCTTGCCCCGCTGCCGCAGGACGCTCAGCGCCCTGGCGGCAAAAACGTGCATGGCCAGCACGCAGTCCGGCTCCAGCCGAAGCAGATAGTCCAGCAGGCGGGGATACAGCCAGCCCGGAAGGAACAGCTTTTCCCGCTCCCGGCGGAATGCAGGATCCCCGCACATGCGGGTAAATACCCGGCTGTAGCGCCGGGGCAGCCTTACGGCGCAGAAGCGGTAAATGAGGTCCGGCAGAGAGACCGGCACGCCGCAGACGCCGTACAGATCCGCAACGGTGACCCGGTGCCCGGCGGCCTCCAGCTCCCGGGCGGCGGCGGCAGCGGCGCTGTTGTGACCGCCCCCGGTGGTGACGCTGAGTATGAGCACGTGCAGGGCTTCCGCCTCCAATCTGGCCCCGGATATTTTTCATCCGGGGAGTTGTATTATTCCGCAAAACGGAATATGATAAGGGGGAATACATACGGTCCGCGGCATCCCGGGGGACGCCGCTGCCGGAGAGGGGAAATTGAAGTGACGGTTTCCGACTTTTTTGCATACATGCAGCCGGGAAAGCTGGGGCATCTGATCGGTATCGGCGGCGTCAGCATGTCTCCGCTGGCGGAGGTGCTCCGGGCGGAGGGACTGAATATCCGCGGCTCCGACATGCAGGACAGTCCGGCGGTGGAGGCCCTGCGGGCCAAGGGGATCCCGGTGAGCATCGGCCAGCGGGCGGAGAACGTGCTGGGGGCGGATTTTGTCGTCCGCACAGCCGCCGCCCGGGACGACAATCCCGAGGTGAAGGCCGCCCGGGAAGCGGGCATACCCCTGTTTGAGCGCACCCAGGCCTGGGGCGCCATCATGCGGAACTACCCCAACGGAGTCTGCGTGGCAGGCACCCACGGCAAGACCACCACCACCTCCATGCTCACCCATATCTGCATGGCGGCGGACATGGACCCCACGGTGATGATCGGCGGGACCCTGCCCCTTCTGGGCTCGGGCTACCGCCTTGGGCAGGGGCAGACCATTATACTGGAATCCTGCGAGTATTACAACTCATACCACAGCTTTTCTCCCACGATCGCCATCATCCTGGATATCGACGACGACCATCTGGATTTCTTCGGAGATCTGGAGCACGTGAAGGAGTCCTTCCGCACCTTTGCCGGGCTCTGCCCCAGGGACGGCCTGGTGGTGATGAATCTGGACGACGCGAATTCCGTCTCCGCCCTGGCGGGGCTGGACAGGCCCATATGCACCTTCGGCTTCGACCCGAAGGCGGACGTGCGTCCCGCGGGGCTCAAGGAGGGCCGGGGCGCGGAATTCGACGTGATGTACAAGGGACAGTACTGGGGCCATATCCGGCTGCAGATCCCGGGACGGCACAATGTGTACAACGCCCTGGCCGCCTGCGCCGCCGCCATCCGTCTGGGGGTGAGCCCGGAGGCCGCGGCGCGGGGCCTGGAGGCCTTCCGGGGCGCCGGACGCCGCATCGAGTACAAGGGCAGCTGCCGCGGGGCGGATATCTATGACGATTATGCCCACCACCCCAGCGAATTCGAAGCCCTGATGCAGGCCGTCTCCCAGATGAAATATGACCGCGTCCTGGCGGTGTTCCAGCCCCATACCTATACCCGCACCCAGCAGCATTTTGATGAATTCGTCCGGGTGCTGTCCATTCCGGACAAGCTCTGGCTGGCTGAGATCTATGCAGCCCGGGAGCAGAATACGCTGGGCATCTCCTCCGGCGATCTGGCGGCAAGGATCCCCGGAGCGGTGTTTATGCCCGATTTTCGCAGCATTGCCCAGAGCGTGCGCGATGAGGCCCGGCCCGGGGACATGATCCTCACCGTGGGCGCCGGGGACGTATACAAGATCGGGGAAATGCTGGCAGAGGATAAGCCCTGACGGTACCGCAGCGCAATGACCGCCGGAGGGCCGGGAGAATGCTTCCCGGGCTTCCGGCGGTCTTTCTGTTATTCTTCAGATAAATTGTGAAAGGGCCCACAGCATACCACGCATACAGCGGCGATGCAAGACTTTTTGCGCGATGGAAAGGTTTGTGTGCTTTTCGATGGCGCTTTACGCTCCGGGGACCAGATCCTCCGGCGCAGGCTCCGGCAGGGGGCAGTACAGCTCGCCGCAGAGGGCGGTCATATCCCCGGCCCGGCAGAGGAAGGCCTTGACGTACTTTGCATCGGCATAGGCGCCCAGGTCCACGCGGATGCTGCCGGTCACCTCCGCCAGGGGGTGCTGCTCCGCCTTGAGCAGCCTGCCGTTCCCGTCGTACACGGCGGTCAGGCACAGGATGCCCTCCGTGACGCCGGTGAGGTTTTCAATGCTGAACTCCGCAGCCGTGTCGTCCCCGGCGGGAGCCTTGGTCAGGGTGAAGCGGAAGCCGTTCTCCATGGACCAGTGGGCGTATATCGGGGAGTCCGCGGTGAACACGGTGTCCGCAGTGACCTCCTCGCCGCCCTCGGCGGCGGTGAACCAGCCGAGGAAGGCAAAGCCGGAACGGACGGGATCGGGAAGACTCAGCGGCTTGCCCGCCTCGTCCGTCACCACATAGGCGGAGCTCACGCTGCCGCCGCAGGGCTCCAGATCCAGCCGGTAAAGGCCCACGGTGGTGTAGTCCAGCGCCACGCCGGAGTAGCTTGCCGCCCCGGGGGCGAACTCCCAGAAGCTTACGGTCTTGCCGGCATCCGGGGTGAATACGGCGGTGCGCACGAACCAGTCGGAGGCGATCACGTCCCGGCCGTAGCCGGTGCCCTTGTAGCCCGTGTTGGGCTGGATATCCGGGAAGCTGACGGTGCCGGTGACGATCTCGCCGGAGGCGTCATAGAAGAGAATGGCCAGGCGGGAGGAATCGTAGCTCTCCTGGGTGTAGCTCTCTCCGGGACCCAGCCGCAGCAGGGATTCCAGCTGCATGTACTTGGTGAAGATCACCGTGACCTGATCCTCCCCGACGCTCACCGAAGCCTTCGGCGCCTCGGTGGACAGCAGGCCGATATTCACCTCCGTGTGCACAGGGGGCACAGGCATGGGGGCGGACTCCGCCGTGACGTAGCCCTCCTTCTCATACCGCACCTTCCACCAGCCGTGGGGGACCATCCAGCCGTACTGTCCGTCCTCCACGCTCTGCTGGGGGTTCAGCTGCCGCAGGCTCTCGTTGGCGTTGGTATCCTTCCAGAGGGTGTAGCTGCCGTCCCGCGTTTCGCTGTAATACAGCGTGGCGGTGACGCCCTGCACCCGATCCGCCTCCACAGCCTCATAGACGAAGCCGGAGGGGTCCTCATAGACGTTGAAGTCGGGGCCGTCCTGCCGGAGCTTCCATTTCAGGTCGCCGAACTCATCCCGGCCCAGGTACCAGTATTTCTTCTCCTCCGCCAGGAGCCTGGGGTTGTTGGCCACGTCCTTGCCGAAGCGGCGCTCCACCATCTCCTTGAACTTCTTGTCCATCTCCGCCCGGTCCGCCTTGTACTGCTCCAGGCGCAGCTGCCGCTCGATGTCCATCAGCGTGGTGTTGTAGACCTCCCGGTTGTACTCCTTGGCCTTGTCGGAGAGGTATCCGTTGCCCAGGCCGCCCAGGAACACGGCGATCTTGGTAAAGACGGAGGCGTTCGCCACGAAGCCCGCCGTGGTGCCCAGGGACTTCATCTGCATATCCTGGATGTAAATGCTCTCCCGCAGATCCTCATAGTCCCGGATCTGGGTCTCGATGCTGCGGCGGAAGTTTTCGTCCTTTACGTTGCTCAGCAGGGCCCGGAGACCGTTGGGATCGGCGCCGGAGGGCCCCTTGTAGATGGCGACAGCCGTATCCACGACCCCCAGCACGTTCATGACGGTGCCGACCTTTTCCGGAATGAACTTGGCCTTCTCGCCCGCCTCCTCGGCGATGTCTCTGCTCTTGGTGATGTAGTATTCCGCGTCCTTCACCGCCGCCACGTACACATCCTGGCCCATATCCGTAACGGTGACCAGGTTGGAGGTGACGTCGTAGGTTTTCTTGATCCAGTGATCCGGGGGATCGCCCTCGTCCTGCAGATCCCGCATGAGGGTGGCCTCCGCCAGAGTGGCGCCGTCCTCCAGGGCGTCCGCCACGGATGCGGTGACGTAGACCCGCCGGTGCATGGTCAGATGCCACAGCCCCGCGGCATCCTGCTCCTTCTTCACCGCCATGCGGATGAGGGTGGTGCCCTGCATGCCGTCCAGCTCGCCCCAGGTGACGGTCCAGCCGTCCTCGGGGCGCTCGTCCGGCTCGATGGAGCCGTGCTCCCGCTCCTCGGTCATCTGGATCCAGGCGTCCCAGACGTTCACGGTGCCGCTGCCCTTGTTCATGGTGATGCTGTATTCCCGCACGTCCGCGGTGGGGGCCGCCAGCCGGGCGACGCAGCTGGAGCCGTTCTCGGTATACTGCATGTCCAGATCCTGCAGGGCGGCGGGAAGAAGCTCGGCGTTTTCGCTCAGGCTCTCCCGGATCTGAGCGGGAGTGGCCTCCGCCAGGGCGGCCACCAGCTCGGTGTCGTCCGGCACGGTCCCCAGACCGTTGGATTCATAGTACAGCTGCAGCTCCGCCTGCCGACGCTCCTCCTCGCTCATGCCCTTCATGGCGTTGACGATCGCGGGCTTGTAGGAGAATTCAAAGTCGAAGTGGGAGATATAGCCCGGGTACAGGTCCTTCAGCTCCCAGACGCTGTAGTTGCCGGCGAGGTTGTCATATACCAGCGAGCATTCCTCCGATTTGATCACGGGGTAGCTCCAGGTCACCGCGGTGATGTTGTTGAGGGAGTCGATGGAAGCGGCGGAGTTCCAGGCGATGGTATTGTACTTGAAATAGACCTTCTCCAGCTCCTTGGAGGTGGCGTTGTTCACCCGGAAGCGGAAGGTGTGCTTTTTCTGCGGCCAGATCCAGACGGTCTCGCCCGCCAGGTCGTTCAGGTTTTCAAAGTACATCCTGTCCGGCTCGTTCCAGTTGATGCGGTGGTTCCAGTGGGTCCACTCCAGATGGGAGACGTAGACCTGGGAGGTGCCGTCGCCGGCCAGAAGGGTGAAGGCCCGGGGCTCGGTGGAGATGGTCTCCTGCACCAGCTCGCCGGCTTCGTTTTCGTAGGTGTACAGCCGCGTGGCATAGACCACGTGGATGCCGGGTTCCAGATTATCCGTCAGCCGTACCTTGAGCTTCCGGAAGTCCCCGCCGGTGATCACGCCGCTGCCCACGCCCCGGGAGACCCCGGTGGTGAGGATGGCCACGCCATTATCCCAAATGGTGATCTGGTTCTCCTCCGGCTTGTCGGAGGCGAAGGCCCGCAGGGCCAGGTCCAGGGTCCAGGCGGCCTGCTGTTCCGGGGGAGAGGTGAGCAGGGACTGGGCGGAAAGCACATCCTTCAGGTAGACCTGCTGGGGCACCGAAAGGGTGAAAATGGGAACGACGTCCTGGTAGTGCAGGCTGAGGGGGGCGGCGGAGCCGAACATGCTCAGGTCGATGGTGAAGTTCACCTCGTTGTTGTTCGTCAGGGGAAGCACGGCCTGTACAGAGATCTCGGGCCGGTTCACCCCGCCGCTGCCCCAGGCGTAAGTGACGCCCTGGCCGTCCACGATGAAGTTGGTGAGCGTGGCGGTATCCGTGCCGTTGAAGGTGGTGATGCTGAGGGAGGAGATCAGGTCCGTGTTCTCCTCATCCGCCAGACGCTTTGTCAGCGTGCCGTTGAGGATCACGGAGTTGGCGGTGTCCCCCATGGTGAGGTAGTAGCTGAAGCTGTAGGCGGGCAGGACCTCGGAGCCCACGATATCCCAGGGATACATGGAGTCCGGATAGTCCCTGGGGTAGCTGCCCAGGGAGACATAGGAGCTGGCGGGGAGCTCCACGTTCCGCATGACCTGGATGGTGAAGTTGCGGGTGGCGGCAAAGTCCAGCACCCTCTGCACGTTGCTGCGCAGAAGATTCGCCATGGCCTCGGTGTCCGATTCCCGGCACATGAGGGAGAATACGGTGGCGTTGGATCTGGCGCCGGAGTAGGGGAGATGCAGCTCGCCCCGGCCGTACACAAAGGAGCAGGTCCGGTAGGGATAGGGATTCTCCGCCGTCAGGGGCTCGTTCACCAGCACCAGGAAGCCGGTGCAGGAGGGATAGGCGGTCTCGTTCACCACCGTGGCCCGGATCTCGCCGCCGGCCTGCTTGGCCTTCAGACTGACGTACCGGTCGCCGGTGCTGTCCTGATATACGCTGTGCGTGAAAGGATTGGAGGGGGAGGCGGGATTGTACAGGATCATATTCTGTCCCGCAATGACGGTGTTGTTCTGGAAATACACGTGCATATTCGCCCCGGAGTATTCGGGGTGCACCAGGATCTCCAGCTGCCCGTTCATCACCCGGGTCTCATAGACGCCGTCATTGGGCCCGTAGTAATACCAGTCGGTGACCCCGTCCACCGTGCGCTGGATGGCGAGCTTGACCGGCACCAGGGTGCCGCTGTCCGCGCTGCCCTCCATGTGATCGTCCCCGATGGTGTAATAGGTCTGGCCCTTCTTGTTCCGGGTGGTGGGGGTCTCCACGGTGAGGTTCACCCGGATCACGATATCCGCGTTTGCCGTGAGGGTGTATTCGCCGATATCCTGATCTCCGTCCTCGGTCACGGTATAGCTGGAATTGCCGAAGAAGATGGACTTGAAGGAGAGGTCCACGGGGAAGCCGTCATAGCAGCGGAAGCTGAAATTGCCGGCGCTGTCCACCCGCTGGGTCAGGGTATACAGCTCCTCCGTGCCGCCCCGGGTGATGTGCTGGGTCAGGACCACGTAGGTGTGCTGGGCGTAATTCGGCCTGGGCGTGGGGTGCTTCACCTTGCCCCGCACGGTGCGCATGGTAAAGGGCATCCAGGTGAAGGACTGGGCCTCGTCGCCGCTGATGCTCACTTCCCGGGAGGAGGGAGAGGCGCCCCGCAGATCCGGATAGGCGGCGGAATCGAACTCCAGCCGGGCCGTGCCCGTGCTGCCGATGGGGAGCTGCCGGAAGGTGCTGTTCACCGCGCCCCGGAGCGTCATGGGGGTGCCGTCCGGCGCGGTCAGCTCCAGGACGGCGGCGGCGCGCACGGCTTCGTCCGCAGAGGCCGTGTAGGTGCCAAGGGCGGGAAGGCTGTCCAGGGTCACCGCCGCGCCTCTCTCGATGGCCAGGGTGTCGCCGAGGATATGGCCGGAATCGCCGGTGATCTCGTAGCTGTAGTAGTCCGGCGCCAGATCGCCGAAGCTGACGCCCAGGTAGTTGTCCGCAGTGATCACGGCATACTTCTCCAGGCTGCCGCTGTACAGGGTGAAGGTGGTGCCGATGTATTCCTCCGTAAAGCCGCTGACGGTCACCTCGGCGCTGACCCGGTGATCGCTCAGATCATAGACCCGCTCCTCCACCAGGGTGGAATCGCTCTCCCGCAGGGCGATGCGGAGCTGCTTCAGGGTATCGGCGTCATCCGGGACGGTTCCCGCAATGGCGTATTTCCGGTCCAGCAGGGAGGGTTCGAGGTACAGGGTCCGGGCTGCGCCGTATATGTCCGTATACTCCAGAGCGGCCTCCGGATAGCGGCCGTTCTCCGTATTGGCCAGGAAAAGGGCGGTGATGGGGGCGCCGGGATCGATGGCCTTGAACGTGCTGCCTTCGCCGTCCAGTTCCAGCCGGAAGCTCAGCAGGGGAGCCTGGAGGATCCGCAGGGGGGAGGTCTCCCGGTTATCCAGACTCTTGGTGAGGCCGTGTCCGGGAAGTCCACCGGCTTCGGCCTTCCGGCGTACCGTGACGTCCGTGGCGTCCAGGATGCTCTCCCGGGCCACGTCCGCCTGATACCGCCAGTTTTCCTGGGACCAGGGCAGGTCCACGGTAAAGACCGGCTCGTCGATATTGCCGGTATGGAACACTGCCTCCAGGGCAAACTCCCCGGACATGGGGATGACGGCCCAGAAGCGGTAGATCTTGTCCTCGCTGCCCGTGAGCACGAAGCCCGTGGAGCCTTCGCTGAGATACATGCCCGTTTCCGGATCGATGATCCCCAGGTTCGCCGGGGCGCTGGCCTGTCCGTCGTTATAGTCGATATCCAGGGGCTCGGTGCTGAAATCGATCAGGCCCTTTTTGTGCAGGCGGTAATAGATGCTGTGGTAGCCCATTTCCTCCAGGGTCACCACGTGCTGGAATTCCGCCGCGTCCACGGCGCCGCAGGATATCCAGCCGGCGTAATTGTCGTCCACGGCGACGTACAGGTAGCCGCCCTGATAGCTGCCGGCGGTGAGGCTTGCGGCAACGGCCGCCTCCCTGGTCTCCGCCGCCGGGAGGCTCACGGTGGGAAGCACCTCCGGGATCCCGTCGGGCAGGGCGGTGAGACAGTAATAGGGGCTGCCCATCGAAACAGACACGCCGCCCAGATTGTACCATTCATCCGTGCCGTAGGAATAATCCGTGCGGTAGCGGTAGTTCCCGTCCGCATCCGCGACGAGCTCCCGGTCGTTCGTGACCAGATGATTCCAGGGGGAGAAGAAATACACGGTGCGGTCGTCTA
>JAEEGG010025664.1_pt1 | contig 11321 bp, 9 predicted proteins | sample 9134161 | NCBI WGS metagenome assembly JAEEGG01 (sample SAMN16246543, study PRJNA631951) | gut metagenome | biome: gut microbiome; feature: rumen; material: CR-attached | host: Bos | place: Iran: Karaj | collected 2018-10
CTATTTAAGATATTTTTCTTTATTGAATTGATAATTATTTATTTTTTATATATAATATAAAGGTATCATTTATGGAGGTTTGCCTATGGATTTAGGGATTATAGGATTAATAGACATTTTTATAATCATACTAGCTATATTAGCGATTATCATAGGCTATGTAAGAGGCTTCATGAAGAAGATGCTGTCATGGGTTGGGTTTTTAATATTGATTGCTTTTGCAATCTTATTCACTACACAAATTGCTCATTTCTGTATTTCACATAATATTATTTATCCATCAATATATGATAAGATATTTGGAAAAGTAGATGCTTGGTTATCATCTCATCCATATAAGAGCTATTCAGTAACAATTGAGAAATCGTTTGGTATACCTGCATTCTTATCTACCATTTTCGCTTTATTAATGGGAAATCCTAAGTTAAATACTTCAGAAGGAGCTCCAAGTGCTCAAATACAGGTATCAACTAAGATTTCCGAAAGCTTAATGAATATTATTGCATTTTTAATAATATTTGTTGTAGTTATAATATTTATGATAATTTTAAAAATTATATGTGCTAAAGCAAGAGAAAATAAGGTTGTTAAGGTTACTGATGGTTTACTTGGTATCGCATTATATTTAGTATTATTAATGTTCACATTATCATTTATATTCTTTATAACTAAATTAATACATGATGCAAATTGGTTCCCTAATTTTAATAAATTCTTAGAAAAAGATTTACAGCTTAATTCAAATAAATTTAGAATATCAAAAGCTATTTATCAATCTAATATATTTGAATCTATAAAAGATTTTGTTGTTTCTTTATTCAAATAAGACAAAGGAGAAATCTCCCAAGATTTCTCCTTTTTTTTTATTACTTCCTATGATATAATACAAAACGATTACGAAAGGACTATACCTTATAAGGTATTTTATGGTGATTAGATGAAAATTAATCCTAAACTTTATGAAGTTGCAAATGATGTAACACCATTTGAAGTTCAACAATTTGATGGTAGAACAATTGAATTATACATGATGGATTCATTTGAAGGTGTTAGAGAAGAATTCGTTATGAATAAGGGTCAATTTGCTGTATGGGCAAGTATTGATGGTGTAAATTATCGTTTATTCCTTGAAAATGGATATTATGAAAAGGTATCTGAATTATATCAACAACCTATTAATAAGATTTGGGTTGAATTCTGGGATAAGACAGATGTTATTTCAAAGAAATTCTCTCGTTTCTTTATTTATCCTTTAATGGCTGTTGCAGTAATACTTTGTGTAGTATCTATTATTTTACAAGGTGTATTACCTAGCTATGGTACATGGATTATTATTGGTGTTTTAATCGCAATGTTTGTTTCTATGATTGTTGTGAATTTCTACACTAAGAAAAAGATTACTCAAGAGAATATTAAATCTAGAGAAGAAATCATCAAAATTACTGGTGAAGCTAAATTCAATAAATTAATTGATGAACAAAAAGATTATATGGATTCTTATTATGACAATTTCTATTCTAAAGAAAATGAAGAAGAAGTTGATCTAGAAGCTGCTGAAGAAATTAGAGAGCTTGAACAAGAATCTACTTTAGATAAAGCTGAAGATGTTAATTTAGAAGAAACAGAAGAACCTAAAGAAGATGCTAAAGCTGAAGAAGAAAAGACTGAAGAAGCTAAAGAAGAATCAGTTGAAGCTGAAAATAAAAAAGAAGAGATTGTAGAAGAGAAAAAAGAAGAAGTAGAATCAGCTAAGGAAGAGATTAAAGAAGATGATTCTAAAGAAGACAAGGAGTAATCCTTAATTAGAGGTTATTAGAAATTTATATGAGTTCAAATGATACATTAAGCATAAATTCATTAAGAGTTATAGGTGCTGAAATTATTGGTAAAGTTAAAAGTGGTCACCCAGGAATAGTTCTTGGTGCAGCACCAATGGCACATACATTATTCACAAGACATTTAAACATTAATCCTGCAAATCCTAAATGGTATAATCGTGATAGATTTGTTTTATCTGCAGGACACGGTTCAATGTTACTTTATATGTTACTTCATCTATCTGGCTTTAAGGTTAGTATGGATGATTTAAAGAATTTCCGTCAAAAAGGAAGCTTAACTCCAGGACATCCTGAATTTGGTCATACTGATGGTGTAGAAGTATCTACTGGTCCTTTAGGACAAGGTTTATCTACATCTGTTGGTTTAGCTTTAGCTGAAAGCTTCTTAGAAAAGAAATTTAACAAAGATGATTATAAAATAATTGATAATTATACATATGTATTATGTGGAGATGGCGATCTTGAAGAAGGTATTTCAATGGAAGCTATTTCTCTTGCAGGACATTGGAAATTAAATAAATTAATTGTTTTATATGATTCAAATGATATTCAGCTTGATGGTCCTTGTAAGGAAGTAAATTCTGAAAATATTAAGGATGTTGTAGTTGCAAAAGGATGGAATCATATCTTAGTAAAAGATGGTAATAATCCTGATGATATTGATAAAGCTATTAAAGAAGCTAAAAAATCATCAAAGCCAACTATGATTGAAATTAAAACAATCATTGGTCATGGTGCACCAAACCAAGGAACAAATGATGTTCATGGTAAGCCAATGCCACAGGATGATGTTTTAAAATTAAAAGAGAACTTAAATTATAATTATGATACAGATAATTTCCCACAGGAAGTAAAAGATTTCTATAAAGAAAATGTTTTAGAAAAGGGAAAGAAAAATAATAAAGATTGGGATAATCTTTTAGAAGATTATTGCAATAAATATAAAGAAGATGGCATCTTATTAAAGAAATTCATTAATGATGATTTTGTTGTTCCATCATTTGATAAGCTTCCTAAATATGAAGCAGGATCAAAAGAATCAACAAGAAATGAAATGGGCAAGATTTTATCAGCAATCGTTAAAGAAATGCCAAATGTTTTAGCAGGTACTGCAGACCTTTCATCTTCAACTAAGGTTAAGGGTGCAGATGGCGTATATGGTGTTGATAATAGATGTGGAAGAGACATCAAATTTGGTGTTAGAGAGCATGCGATGGCTGCAATCGTAAATGGTATTACTGTTTATGGTGGCTTAAGAGGTGTTGGTTCAAGCTTCTTTGTATTTAGTGATTATCTAAAGCCTGCAGTTCGTTTAGCTGCAATTATGAGTCTTCCATCACTTTTCTTCTTTTCACATGATACAGTATGTGTAGGAGAAGATGGCCCAACTCATCAACCTATTGAACATCTTACAATGTTTAGATCAATGCCAAATACTAATGTGTTCCGTCCAGCTGATGCAAAAGAGCTTGCAGGAGCTTTAATAGAAGCATTTAAGACTAAATCATATCCAACAATTATCACAACTACTCGTCAACCAGTATTAAATTTAGAATCAACTAATGAAGAAAGTGTTTCTAAAGGTGCATATGTAGTATATGGTGATAATAATGCTTCATATATTATTGTAAGTACAGGTGCGGATTTATCATTATCTATTGATCTTGCAAAAGCTTTAAAAGAAGAAGGAATTAATGTTAAAGTAGTATCAATGCCTTCTATGTTCTTATTTGATAAACAAAATAATAATTATAAAGAAGAAGTATTACCATCAAATATGAAAAATAAAACAATGGCAATTGAGATGGGTTCTACAATGCCATGGTATAAATATGCAAATTATGTATATGGTATAGATGAATTTGGTAAATCAATGCCAATTTCAGAAATCTTTAATTATTATGGCTTTACAGTAGATAATTTAAAGAATGTATTTAAAAAGAATTTCAATATATAAAGAAAATGACGTAGTCTAGCTGACTACGTCATTATTATTTTTAATGATTCTTTTTAAATATTTTTCTTCAAAATCCTGATAATAAATTGGCTTATCAAAATAATATCCTTGAACTAATATACATCCAATAGATCTTAAATAATCAACTAATTCTTTAGTTTCTACACCTTCGCATAATACTTTAATATTAAGCGAATGAGCTAAATCCATGATGAATGTTAATATTAATTTAGTTTTATCATTTTTACCATCATCTACGAAGCTCTTATCAAGCTTAATAGTATCAAATGCAAATCTTGATAATGATGCTAAATTAGAATAGCCTGAACCGAAATCATCCATTGAAATACTATAGCCATCATTGTGTAGGTCATGCATTAATGTCATGATTTGAGAAGAATTAGTAATATACATTGATTCTGTAATTTCTATTTCAATTAAATTTGCAGGAACATTATATTTTTCTCTAATTTTATTAATTTGAGATCTATATAATGTGAAATCCTTTTGGAACATTGATAAATTTACAGAAATTACAACAGGCTTTAAACCCTTATCAAGTACATCTCTTTGGAATTTACATACATTTTCAAATACTATTAAATCTAATTGATTAATAAATCCATTTCTTTCAAATAATGGAATAAAGAAATTAGGGGTTAATATTTTCTTATGTCTATAATTCCATCTTGTCAAGGCTTCAGCACCCACAACAGAATTAGTAATTGTATTTACCTTTGGTTGTAAATAAAGAAGGAATTCACCATCATTTGCAGCATCAAGCATATGTAATTCTAATTCAGTATCACGACGTTTATCTTCAAACATCTTTTCATCGAAGAAGGTAATTCTATTTACAACAGTAGTATTTTTTCTTGCGATATTAGCTTTATCGATACATAAAGCTAAATAATCATCATCCTTATACATTATTTCAGATTCATCAATATAAATACCAACTCTTAATTTAAAATTATTTCCATATGAATAATGATCATATAAATAATTTTGAATATCATCAACATATTTTATTAATAAATCTTTATCTATTGATGGGATCATAATTGTGAATAAATCAGAAGATACTCTACAATAAATATATCCATCCTTACTTAATTCAATTAATCCCTTTGCAAAGCATTTTAATGCATTATCACAAATCTTTGTTCCAAGGGAATCATTATAATATTTAAATGATTCAAAATTAATACTAATTAATGAGAATTGATTAATCTTCTTTGAATTAAGATAAAGATCTATTTCATCACGCCATTTTGAATAATTATAAATCTTAGTAAGCTTATCAAAATGTAATGTATAATCTAATTTAATATTAGAATAATTCTTATTTAATGTAGAAGAAATAGATTTTGCAATAATGAATAAAGAAGAACTATCAAGTGATGTCCAGAATCTATTATTATGACACATATCAAGTCTTAAGAAACCAAATAATTTATCTTCATATTCTAGCTTTATTGCAATATAAGAAGTTACATTTTGTTCCGTTAATATTTCTTTTAAAGGAGAATCCTTTATAGATGATAATTGGTTTGCTTTTAAAACAGTTGTGCTTGCAAAACCATCTGTCCATATTTTTTTATGATCTAAATTCTTTTTAAATTCTACAATATTTCGATATGCAGGGTTAGTCCAGTTTAATACCTTATCATTTTCATAATCATCAGGATCAAACATTATAAGTGCAGCTCTATCAACGTTGAAGAAGTAGCCTATTAATGATAATGCATCCTCCATATTATGCTCAAATGATAATCCTCTATTTAATAATTCGAATACACCACCTATGATGTTGAAATAAACTGTTGTTTCATCTGCAGGTCTAATTGTATTTTCAAATGAATAAAGGGAATTATCATCTAAAGTAGAGATATTTCCACATCTTTCTTCAATATAGATGATGAAGCATCCTCCACCTTTTCTTTGTCCACGCTCTAGGGCAAGGAAGGCTTTTTTATATAATGTTTCAAATGTTTCACCATGTCTTGGATAATTTGCACAACCAATTGTGGCAGTTATTTTGATTTGCTTAATATTATGATTTCTTAAATTTTGTGCAGAAGAACGGATTCTATCGCAGGCAAGACGAACTGCGCTATACAAATTCTTTACATAATATAATATTAAGAATGAATTATGAGAGATTCTTGCTGCTAAACCATTATCTGCAATATATTTCTTTAAAGAAGAAGCAGCTTCAACCAAGACGATATCTGTTAACATTGTTCCATATGTTTGCTCATATTCTTCAAATCTATCTAATGTAACAACCATTAATGCAAATTCTTTATTATTCTTTATTGCCTCATTAACAGCTTCTTCAATACCACTTTTAGTTTTTAATCTTGTTAAATTATCTTCATCACGATCTGTTAATTTGCCAACATTTTCAAAAGAAAGGATAACTGTATCTTCAGAAACCTTTTGGCCTTTTACTTCAAATCTTAATAAAGAGCCATCTTTTCTTGCATAATTTGCATTAACTGAAAATGGTCGATCATCAACATCAAGATTCTTTAAAAATCTTTCTAATTTTTCTTTTGTTTCATTATCAAAATCATTTCTTTTAACTATTCTATCAACGAATTCATCATAATTTAAATCTTTAGCAACGACTCTTTCGCCTCTTGTTGCATAAGTAACGATCTTGTCTTTGATGTTAACAAATACTACAAGATTATCATATAATCTAAGTATTCGCTCGGCATGATTAAGGTCAATCATAGAAGCTCCTCCTTTCTTTTTAATTTTGAAACAGTGTCTTTCTTTTAATAATTATACCATAATTTTAAGAAAAGTTAATTATTATTTTATTTAATATAAAATTTGTGGTATTATTTATTCGTATTTTTAAAAAGCAAGGTGATATTATGTATGATGTAATCGTAGTAGGTGCTGGTCATGCTGGTTGTGAGGCTGCGTTAATTGCTGCAAAAATGAATCATAACACATTACTTATTACTGGTAATTTAAATATGGCAGGCTCAATGCCTTGTAATCCATCAATTGGTGGACCTGCAAAGGGAATTATTGTAAGAGAAATTGACGCATTAGGTGGATTTATGGGTAAATGTGCTGATTTGTGTCAAATTCAAACTAAGAAATTGAATAGTTCTAAAGGTCCTGCAGTATGGGCATTAAGATTTCAAATGGATAAATTATTATATTGTAAAGAGATGCTTAAGCATCTACAACAACAAGATAATTTAGATTTAGTTGAAGCATATGTTAATGATTTAATTGTTGAAAATGATGAGATTAAAGGTGTTGTTTTAGAAAATGGTGAAAAATATTATTCTAAAACAGTTATCATTACAACTGGTACATATTTATCATCTAGAATCTTAAGAGGTCATTGGACTAAGATTGAAGGACCAGATGGTCAAAGAACTAATTATGGTATATCTAAAGCTTTAGCAAGATGTGGCTTTACAATTCAAAGATTAAAAACTGGTACTCCACCTAGAATTAAAGCGTCTACAATTGATTTTTCTAAAACTGCTTTAGAACCAGGTAGTGAAGAAGTTCTACATTTTAGCTTTGATAAGGGATATAATTCAATTTTAAATGTAAATATACCTTGTCATTTAGCATATACTAATTTAGAAATTCATAATTTAATTAGAGAAAATTTATCAGAATCTTCAATGTATGGTGGTGTTGTAAAAGGTATTGGACCTAGATATTGTCCATCTATTGAAGATAAGGTAGTTAAATTTGCAGATAAAGAGAGACATCAAATCTTTTATGAGCCTGAATCATTAGATATGGATGAAACATACATTGGTGGTTTTTCAACATCAATGCCTGTTGAAGTACAAGATAAAATGATTAGACTATTACCAGGCTTAAAGGATTGTGAAGTCATAAGATATGCATATGCAATAGAATATGATGCAATAGATCCATTAAATTTATATCCAAGCTTAGAAACTAAGATTGTTAAAAATTTATTTACTGCAGGACAAATCAATGGTACATCTGGTTACGAAGAAGCTGCAGGACAAGGTTTAATTGCAGGTATTAATGCATGTTTAAAATTAGAAGGAAAAGATCCTTTAATTTTAAAGCGTGATGAAGCATATATTGGTGTAATGATTGATGATCTTGTAACAAAAGGTACTAAAGAGCCATATCGTTTATTAACATCAAGAGCAGAATTCCGTTTATTATTAAGAAATGATAATGCCGATTTAAGATTAAGACATTATGGTTATAAGGTTGGAACTATTTCTCAAGAGCAAGAAGATAGATTAAATCAAAAAGAAAAAGCTATTAAATCTTGTATTGAACAATTTGAAAAAATTAAAATTAAATTTACAATTGTAAATCAAGTATTAAGTAAATATAATGCAATATTATTAACTGAATCAGTTTCACTTGCGTCATTATTAAAAAGACCTGATGTAAATTATAAAATGATTTTAGAAGCTAAAGAATTATCAAATACTAATATTATTATTGATTATGATGATATTGATGAAATATTAGAACAAGTAGAAATATATTATAAATATGATGGATATATTAAAAAAGCTTTAGCTCAAGCTGAAAGAATGAAGAATTTTGAAAGATTAAATATCCCATCAGATATTGATTATAATGATGTTTCTAATATTGCATTAGAGGCAAGAGAAAAATTAAAAAAGGTTCGCCCTTTAACAGTAGGACAAGCATCAAGAATTAGTGGTGTTAATCCAGCAGATATTTCAGTATTAGTTGTTTATCTTGAAAAGCTAAATAGGAGCAGAAATGAATCTTAAAGAAAATTTATTAAAATTAGATATTAATATTAATATAGATGATTCAATGATTGAAAAATTTGAAACATATTATAAAAAATTAATTGAAGTTAATTCTTATATGAATTTAACAAGAATTACTGAATATGATGATGTTTATATTAAGCATTTTTTAGATTCATTAACTATTTTAAAATTCATTAAGGATGAAAAATATAATTTATGTGATGTTGGCTCAGGTGCAGGATTTCCATCTATACCTTTAGCAATAACAAATAATAAAGCTAATTTCACTATTATTGATTCCCTTAACAAAAGAATTAATTTTATAAATGATTTAGTATCTAATCTTAATTTAAATAATGTAGAGGCTTACCATTTTAGAGCAGAAGATTATGCAAAGGATCATAAAGAAACATTTGATTATGTTACAGCTAGAGCTGTAGCAAGATTAAATGTTTTAATTGAGCTTTGTCTTCCTTTAGTTAAAATAGGTGGCTTTATGATTTCAATGAAGGGTGATATTTTACCTGATGAAATAGAAGAAGCTAAAAAAGGAATTGAGCTTCTTGGTGGTAAGATTCAAGATATTATTTATTTTAATTTACCTATTGTAAATGAAAAAAGAGCCTTAATTGTTATTAAGAAGATTAAAAATACTCCTAAAGGCTATCCAAGAGAATTTAAAAAGATAAAGGATAGACCATTATGATATTTAAATTAGATGATATTATTCAAACTAAAAAGAATCATGTCTGTGGTTCTAACACTTGGAAGGTCTTAAGAACTGGTATAGATATTAAGATAGAATGCCAAGGCTGTAAAAGAATTGTCATGATGAATAGTGAAGAGTTGAAAAAGAAATTAAAAAAATAAATTTAAACCAAATAATAAAGTGAGTAAAATTTCATTGATTTATAGTGAACCCATAAAATTGGACTCTATATAAAATTAATTTAATATTACTTGATTTAAGGATTGATGTCTATACATTATAGGTGTCAATCCTTTTAATTTTGTACTAATACGTTTATTGTTGTAATAATCTATGTATTCTTTCATTGCTCTTTCAAGTTCATCTAATGACTCGAATTCATATTCATGGCCATAAAACATTTCGTTTTTCATTGTTCCAAAAAAGATTTCCATTACACAGTTATCATAACAGTTACCTTTTCTAGACATACTTTGTTTTATTCCTCGTTTAGATAACTTATCTCTATAAGGTTTCATTTGATATTGCCATCCCTGATCAGAATGGAATATTAGTCCTTTAAGATTTTTATGCTTTTTGAAAGCTAAATCAAGCATTGTTGTTACTTGCTTGAAATTAGGCGATCTAGATATCACATATGAAACTATCTCTCTATTATGAACATCAATAATTGGAGATAGATATAGTTTACCAGCCGCGATATGAAACTCGGATACATCAGTACTCCATATCTGATTAACGCTTGTTGTAGTGAAGTTTCTTTCATAGTATGTTTTATTGTTTTCTTCATCTACCACTTTTGTTAGAAGTAGATTCTTACAAGTTTTTCCAACTTCACCTTTATAAGATTTATATTTTGCTTTTGGTTGAACTCCGTATAGATTTAATAATTTCATTAATCTCTTTACTCGTTTATGATTAATTTTATATTCTCTATTTTTAAGCTCTAATGTAACTCTACGATAGCCATATCTAGATTTATTTTCTTTGAAAATAGTTTTTATAAGCTCTTTTAACTCATAATCTTTATCTTCACGTGAATATGTATTTATCGTGTAAAAGTAAGTAGATTTTGATATTTTAAAGAAACTTAACATTGCTTTCAAGGTATATTTATGCCTTGATTCATATACCACTCTTATTTTTTCTTGTTTTGTTGCTGTTGTCTTTGTTGAACCAAGGCTCTCAATTTTTTTAATAGGTCATTCTCCATTTCTAATTGAGCATTTCTTTCTTCAAGTTCTTTAATTCTTTTGTCTTTCTCATCCATAGAAGTATCATTAATTTGTGTTTCTTTTGATTTAGGTTTCATCTTAGGTGGTCTACCTTTCTTTTTTTCTATAAGACCATTATACCCTAATTCGTTATATCTTTTAACCCAGGAATGTATCAATCCATCATTAATACATAGTTCAGATGCTATTCCTGTTATACATTCACCAGCTAATACACGCTTTATTATTTCCATTTTAAAATCAACTGGATATTTCGAATTATTTCCTTTTTCTTTAAATGATTCTATTCCATGTTCTCGATATTGCCTCTCGATTCTTGCAATTGTGTAATTTGACACATTAAATTGTTTAGATAAATAAGGAATAGAATATCCTTCTTCATAAAATCTAATAATTTGTATTTTATCTTTTAATTTTAACTTCATAATAAAAACCCCATAAGTCTTTCCAATTTTACTTGGTCCAACTTATGGGGTTCACCCTAATTTTGCTCACTTTTTTGTATTTTTATATTATTAAAAAATACCTATCAAAAAAAGATAAAATTCTTGTTGACATTAAATTTTTAAAATGCTATACTTAAAAGGCACTGCAACCCAAGTGCGTGCAAATAATACATAAATATGGTTGGGTAGCGAAGAGGCTAAACGCGGCAGACTGTAAATCTGCTCCTTAGGGTTCGGTGGTTCGAAACCACTCCCAACCACCACCTATTATATTAGAAATAATATATTAGAAATGTTCTTTGAAAACTATATATGACGAACTTGAACGTTAAGAATTAAAAAACAATTCTTTTAAACAATAATGAGC